>Ga0207646_10001043_pt1 | contig 35345 bp, 36 predicted proteins | sample KBSK5502metaG_FD_184343 | JGI IMG/M metagenome (GOLD analysis project Ga0207646, IMG submission 184343) | Corn, switchgrass and miscanthus rhizosphere microbial communities from Kellogg Biological Station, Michigan, USA - KBS K5-50-2 metaG... | ecosystem: Host-associated > Plants > Roots >... | reverse complement strand
TCCATGTCGCCGATCCGCTAGCGGCACACCCTGAGGCGCTTATCGGCGTCAGCAAGCACAGAACTGGCCTATCGCGCACGCAGGCCACGGCGTAGAGGTGGTCAGCAGACGCGCACCATGTCGGCGTTCGGGGCAGCCAGCGGGTGCGACGACTAGCTGCTCCGGTCACACTCTGCGATGGCCGTGCTGTTCCAGGTCCGCTATCCAGGTCCAGACGGGCGGCTGCGCAGTCACCCGGAGACTTTCGCCCGGAAGGGTGACGCTGAGCGGGCGCTCCTCCTGGTGGAAGGGCAGCTCGCTCATGGCTCCTGGACCGACCCCGAGCGGGCCAGGATACGGCTGGCCGAGTACGCCGCCGCCTGGATCACACACCGTCCGGGCCTGCGGCCGCGAACGGTGGAGATCTACCGTGGCTCGCTGCGCCGCCACATCGCCCCTTACTTGGGGAACGTGCCGATCGGCAAGATCGACAGCGCAGCAGTCCGCGAGTGGCGCGCCGCGCTTCTCGGCAACGGCGTGTCGGTGTCCGAGACGGCCAAGGCCTACCGGCTCCTGCGTGCCGTACTGATGACCGCTGCTGATGATCAGGTCATCCCGCGCAACCCGTGTCGCATCCGGGGTGGTGGCGAGGAACACGCACAGGAGCGGCCGGCCCGTCTTGACCCCACGCCAGATCCTCGACCTGGCCCACCACATGCCCGACCTGCGCTCTCGGGTCATGGTCCTGCTGGCCGCGCTGACTAGTCTCCGCTGGGGCGAGCTGACCGCGCTTCGCCGCCACGACATCGACCTGGAGACAGCCACGGTGTCGGTCCGCCGCCAGCATGTTGAGCTGGACACCGGCAAGATCGTCACCACCGCGCCCAAGTCCGCCGCTGGCATCCGCACGGTGGCGATTCCGGCAGCCGTCCTCGGCCCGTTGCGTGAGTTCCTGGATCTAAGTGCTGACGACAAGCCCGATGCGCTGCTGTTCACCGGAGGACGCGGCGGGTCACTGCGACGCAGCAACTTCCGCCGTGAGGTCGGCTGGTACAAGGCCGTCGCGGCCATCGGCATGCCGGGCCTGCACTTCCATGATCTTCGTCATTCCGGCAACACCCTCGCTGCGGCCAGCGCAGCAAGCCTTCGTGACCTGATGGACTGCATGGGCCACGACAGCGTGCGCGCCGCGATGATCTACCAGCACACAAGACCGCGACGGCTGGCCAGGCCATCGCTGACGCCATCAGCGGCGCTGTCCAGGCCGTCAGGATCCCGGTCGATGACGACGGGTAATGGCACGCTAATGGCACGACGCCCCGGCCGGGTGATCTTAGCTGGGGCGTTTGTGCTGGTGGGCGCAACTGGATTTGAACCAGTGACCCCTCGCTTGTAAGGCGAGTGCTCTACCGCTGAGCTATGCACCCGAGGTCGCCATCGCGACCGCCCAAGCGTACCGCCAGGCCTGCCCTGCCCGGACGGATCAGCTGATCGGTGCTGGCCGGGCGGACCGGCGCAGCACCTTGGCTATCGCCTGTTCTACCTCCTCGGCCAGGCCGGGCGGCGTCATGCCGTCTATGGTGCTGGCGCCAAGGTCGGCCGCCGAGATCGCCGCGGCGGACTCCCCGACGTAGCCGCAGTCGCGGCATTCGACCTCACCGAGCCGCCTGACCAGGCGTATGCTCGCGCAGACCTGGCATCTGTCCAGGTCAGCGACCCAGTCCCCGGCAGACTGGCACCCAGGACAAATCAGCACCTGGCGGTCAGCCCTGACCCCGCGCAGCCATGGACTGCTCCCCCGGTCAGGATCGACCTGCCTGGTGCCGCACCGATAACAGGGCATCGTCCGCCTAGTCGAGTTCGGCAAGCGCCTTCTGGTAGTCGGCAAGATCGCGGGCCTGCGGGATGGCGTTGACCACCTTCCAGCGCACGACACCGTTCTTGTCGATGATGAACGTACCCCGCGTGGCCAGGCCCCGCGCGTCATCGAAGACACCGTACGACTTGGCTACCGCACCGTGGGGCCAGAAGTCCGACAACATGCCGAACTCGTAACCTTCCATCTCGGCCCACTTCCGGTGCGCGTACACCGAATCGACTGAGACCGTGAGCAGCTCGACGTCCTCGCGGTTGGCCTCAGGGAAGGAATCGCGCATCGCAGACATCTCGCCTGAGCACACTCCGCTGAACGCCAGCGGGTAGAACACGAGCACGACGTTCTTCTTGCCGCGCAGCCCGGACAGCGTGACCGGGCTGCCGTGCTGGTCCTTGAGCTCGAAATCCGGCGCCAGGTCGCCGACTTCAACCGGCATTCAGGGATCCTTTCCGCTGGTCGCGCACAGCGACGGCTCATGGGCATCGCCGGAGGAGGAATGATTGCGCACGTACGTCCTCGCCGCGGGAACGAGCGCGCGGGACCACACCGAGTCTGCCATGGCCGCGCGGCCGCACAGGGCCCGGTGCTGCCAGGAACGTCAGCGTGCCGCCAGGAACGTCAGCGTCTCGCTTTAGGGGCGACCAGGCGCGTGGCCGACCAGTTCTTTCCCGCGCTGACCGTGGATGTCTGCGACAGCCCGGCGGTCGGCGCCGCCTCGCCGATCTCGCTCGGCTCGACGTGGCCTTCGCGGCCTGCCTTGGGAGTCAGGAGCACGACGTACCCGCCGTCGGCGAGCGGCGTCTTCGCATCGACAAGCGCGTCGACGAGGTCTCCGTCATCTTCCCGCCACCACAGCAGCACCCCGTCCACGACGTCGTCGTAGTCCTCGTCAACCAGCTCGACGTCGTCGCCTGCCGCTACCGAATCGCGTAGCTGCTCGTCGCAGTCGTCGTCGTAGCCGATCTCCTGAACTACATGGCCCGGCTTGATGCCGAGCCGCTCGGCCAGGTCACGCTGATCGGCCGCCTGGCCAGCGGTCGCGCTCACGTATGTCCTCCTATCCCTTCCCCGCACCAGGCCAGGGCCTGGCTGAGCGACACCGGCCGGTGCCGCGCGGGCATCTGCACTTCTTGCTGGGACAGTCCACTATGGGTAGCCGCCCTGCGCAAGTCACAATTCGTGCAGACTCAGTTAACCAAGGTCATGATTCGATCTTCCCCATCAGCGCGGGGCTTACTCTGGCCGGCAGACGGTCCTATTTCAGGCGGTTAAGTCCCTTACGCTCCCGGCAACTGACGTCGCCCGACAGAAAGTTTGCGCCGACCTTGGCGGGGTGCATGGATGCACCACTGCCCGTCACGTATGAGGATGGAACTGTAACTAGCTACCAGAGGGTCGATGTCGGGAAGCTGGGTGGACGCCAGCGCTACTCGATCATCAGCGACGGCCTGCCCACCCAGCTTCCCGACATCGACCCAGACGAGACCAGGGAGTGGCTGGAGTCATTCGACAACGTGGTGCGGACCCGCGGCCGCACCCGGGCCAGGTATGTCATGCTCAAGCTGCTCGAACGGGCGCGCGAGCAGCAGGTCGGTGTCCCTGGACTGCGCAGCACGGATTACATCAACACGATCCCGCCCGAGCGCGAGCCCTGGTTCCCAGGCGACGAGTACACCGAGCGCAGGATCAGGGCCTACATCAGATGGAATGCCGCGGTCATGGTATCCAGGGCGAACCGTCCTGGGCTTGGCGTCGGCGGTCATATCGCCACATACGCCTCAGCGGCCAGCCTGTACGAGGTTGGCTTCAACCACTTCTTCCGCGGCAAGGACCACGGCGAGTCGGGCGACCAGGTGTACATCCAGGGCCACGCCGCGCCCGGCATTTACGCGCGGGCATTCCTCGAAGGACGGCTTTCCGAGGACCAGCTCAACGGGTTCCGCCAGGAACTGTCCGCACCAGGCGGCGGCCTTCCTTCCTACCCGCACCCCAGGCTCATGCCGGATTTCTGGGAATTCCCGACCGTATCGATGGGCCTGGGCGCGATCGACGCCGTCTACCAGGCAAGGTTCAACCGGTACCTGCTGGCCAGGCAGATCAAGGACACCAGCCGGTCGCGAGTATGGGCGTTCCTCGGCGACGGGGAGACCGACGAGCCCGAGGTGCTCGGCTCGATCGGGCTGGCCGCCAGGGAGGAGCTCGACAACCTCATCTTCGTGATCAACTGCAACCTGCAGCGGCTCGACGGGCCGGTCCGCGGCAACGGGAAGATCATCCAGGAGCTCGAGTCCTTCTTCCGGGGCGCGGGCTGGAACGTCATCAAGGTGATCTGGGGCAGGGACTGGGACCCGCTGCTGGCCCAGGACGTGGACGGCGTCCTGGTCAACAAGATGAACACCACGCCGGACGGGCAGTTCCAGACCTACGCCGTGGAGTCGGGCGCCTACACGCGCGAGCACTTCTTCGGCGGCGACCCGAGGCTGCGGGCCATCGTCGCGCATCTATCCGATGATCAGGTGCGCAACCTGTCCCGCGGCGGGCACGACTACCGCAAGGTCTACGCCGCATTCAAGGCCGCTACCGAGCACGTCGGGCAGCCGACTGTCATCCTGGCGCACACGATCAAGGGCTGGACCCTCGGTCCCGACTTCGAGGCCAGGAACGCCACCCACCAGATGAAGAAGCTGACCGTGGCCGAGCTCAAGGAATTCCGCGACCGGCTGTACTTGGACATCCCCGACTCGGCGCTGGAAGCCGAACTGCCGCCGTACTACCACCCGGGTGAGAACTCCGACGAGATCGAGTACATGAAGGAGCGCAGGCAGGCGCTCGGCGGCTACCTGCCCAGGCGGGTGGTCAGGTCGCGACCGCTCGCCCTGCCGACCGATGGCAGCTACGACGAGTTGCGGGACGGATCTGGCAAGCAGCCCGTCGCCACCACGATGGCGTTCGTCCGGCTGCTCAAGGACCTGATGAAGGACCCGGAGATCGGCGACCGGTTCGTGCCGATCATCCCGGACGAGGCCAGGACGTTCGGCATGGACTCGCTGTTCCCGACTGCGAAGATCTACTCCCCGCACGGCCAGTCCTACGAGGCCGTGGACCGTGCGCTGCTGCTCTCCTACAAGGAGTCAGAACGCGGCCAGATCCTGCACGAGGGCATCAGCGAGGCGGGGGCGATGGCCTCGACGGTGGCCGCAGGCACCGCGTATGCCACGCATGGCACGCCTATGATCCCGATCTACATCTTCTACTCGATGTTCGGGTTCCAGCGCACTGGCGACCAAATGTGGGCGATGGCCGATCAGCTCGGCCGCGGTTTCCTCCTCGGCGCCACGGCCGGCCGGACGACCCTGGCCGGCGAGGGCCTTCAGCACAACGACGGCCACTCGCCTCTGCTGGCCTCGGCCAACACGGCCTGCGTAAGCTACGACGCGGCCTGGGCCTATGAGCTCGCCGCCATCGTCAAGGACGGCCTGCGCCGGATGTACGGCGGATCGGAGGAACATCCGCACGGCGAAGACGTCTTCTACTACCTCACCGTCTACAACGAGCCCTATGTGCAGCCCGCCGAGCCCGCTGGCTACCCGGGCGGCTCGCAGGCCCTCGAACAAGCCATCATTCGGGGCCTCTACCAATACTCAGCAGGACCCGAGGCCGGCCAGGGCGATGCCAACGGGCCGCGCACCAGGATCCTCGCATCGGGAGTGGCGGTGCGCTGGGCGCTGGAGGCGCAGCGGCTGCTCATGGCCGACTGGGGAGTGCACGCCGAGGTATGGTCGGCGACCTCGTGGAGCGAGCTGCGCAGGGACGGGCTGTCCAGCGAAGAGTGGAACATGCTGCATCCGGAAGAAGCTGCGAGGGTGCCGTACGTGACGCAGGCGCTGAGCGATCATGAGCATCCGGTCGTCGCCGTGAGCGACTGGATCAGGGCCGTTCCCGACCAGATCGCCCGCTGGGTTCCGGCGCCCTTCACCTCCCTAGGCACCGACGGCTGGGGCTTCTCCGACACCAGGCCGGCCGCCCGCCGGTTCTTCCACGTCGACGCGGAGTCGATCACGGTCGCCGTCCTCGGCCAGCTAGTCCGGCAGGGCGATCTCAAGCCGGACGTGCTGACCGAGGCGATCACCAAGTACCGCCTGGACCTCGACGTCAGCTCGGCTCTCGGCTGAGCTGACGCCGGGCCCGCGGCTTCCGGCGCGATTGGCTCATTGTGCGCGAAAGTGGCCATAGGTACAATTCTTTCCCGGGCCGGTGACCATTAGCGCGGCATGGCACGCTGATGACGTGAGCGCGAAGGCGACGCCGGCGGTGCCGGACGGCGGAGGGGTGCGGGCTGACACGATAACCCGTCTCGAGCAGTCGATGTCGGCGCTCGGTGCTGCCTCGATGGCGTCGATGGACCAGCGGCTGCCGTGGTTCCGCGCGCTCTCAGCTGAGAACCGGTCGTGGCTCGGCCTGGTCGCTCAGGCCGGGGTCGCGGCGTTCGTCGACTGGGTGAAGCACCCCGAGCGCGGCAGGCCAGCCGTCGCCGGCGAGGTATTCGGAACCGCCCCGCGCGAGCTCGCCAGGGCCGTCAGCCTGCAGCAGGCCGTCGAGATGGTCAGGATCATCGTCGACGTCGTCGAGAGCAGGGTTGACGAGCTCGCGGCCCCGGGCGGCGAGAGCGAGCTCAGGGAAGCCGTGCTCCTGTACACCAGGGAGGTGGCCTTCGCCGCCGCCCAGATCTACGCCAAGTCGGCCGAGGCGCGCGGCGCTTGGGACGCCAGGCTTGAAGCGCTCGTCGTGGATTCGCTGGTCCGCGGCGAGATCGACGAGAGCCTGCCGTCGTGGGCGTCTGCACTCAACTGGTCATCCGCGCCGGTCACGGTCATCGCCGGCAACGCAGGCGGCAGCGACCGGGAGGGCCTGATCGACGAGCTGCGGCTGCTGGCGAGGCGGGCCAAGTTCGACCTGCTCGCGGGGGTGCACGGGCACCGGCTCGTCGTGGTTCTCGGCGGGCCTGGCGACCCGATGCCGGTGGCCAGGCAGCTTGCCGCGAGGTTCGGGCCAGGGCCCGTGGTCGTCAGCCCGGCGGCCGAGAGCCTTGAGTCGGCCGCCGAGCCGGCCAAGGCGGCACTGGCAGGCCTGCGGTCCGCCCCGGCATGGCCTGACGCACCTCGGCCGGTGCCTGCGTCGGCCCTGCTGCCCGAGCGGGCACTGGACGGCGACGACAGCGCCAGGATCGAGCTGGTCGAGCGCGTATACGAGCCATTGCACCAGGGCGGTGCAGCCCTGCTGGACACTGTCACGACGTACCTGGAGCAGGGCAACTCGCTCGAAGCCACGGCGCGGATGCTGTTCGTGCACCCGAACACTGTCAGGTACCGGCTCCGTCGAGCCGCGGAGCTGACCGGCTTCAACCCGGGCGACGGACGCGGCGGGTTCGTGTTGTGGCTCGCCATTGTCTACGGGCGGCTATCGCGCAAACGAACCTAGTTTGTAGACTACCTACAGTCGCTAGTCGTAAAAGTTCGTAGCCTCCTCTATTCGTATGGTGGACTCCTACAGTGCAAGGTAGAAGGATGCTTGTCTTCGCCGCGCCTGGGCAGGGTGCCCAGACGCCCGGCTTCCTCGCACCGTGGCTGGAACTCCCAGGCGTTGCCGACCTCCTCGCTTCCTGGTCTGACCTGGCCGAATGCGACCTGATGAAGTACGGGACCGTGGGCACGGCCGATGAGATCAGGGACACCGCGATCGCCCAGCCGCTGCTGGTCGCCGCGGCGCTCGCGGCGGCTTCGGTGCTCGCCATGGGCCCCGCGTTCTCCGGCGGAAACGACCGCGGCGAGGCCAGCAGCGTCGACCGGGCCGAGCACGCACGTCACGCGGACGGTCGACAGGGCGGGATAGCCGCAGGTCACAGCGTTGGCGAGCTTGCCGCTGGCGTCATCGCCGGTGTCCTCGCCCCGCCGGATGCCCTCCGGCTGGTGGGCGTGCGCGGCCGCGCGATGGCCGACGCCGCTGCGGCCAGGCAGACCTCGATGACCGCCGTGCTCGGCGGCGAGGAGGCCGTTGTCCTGCGGTCGATCGAGGCGCACGGGCTGACCCCGGCTAACAGCAACGGCGCGGGCCAGATCGTCGCGGCGGGCACGGCCGAGCAGCTCGCCGCGTTCGCCGCGGACCCGCCTGCCGGGGCCAGGCTCCGGCCGCTCCAGGTGGCCGGCGCCTTTCATACTGCTCACATGGCGCCCGCGGTGGACGCGCTGCGCGCCGAGGCGGCGGCGCTGGACGTCCGCGACCCGGTGCTGACGTTGCTGTCCAACCGGGACGGGGCGCCGGTGCGGACCGGCGCGGACTGGCTCGAGCGGATCTGCTCCCAGGTCAGCGCTCCGGTGCGGTGGGACAGCTGCATGTCGACGATGGGCAGCCTCGGCGCGACCGCCTTTCTCGAGTTGCCGCCGGCGGGTACTCTCGTTGGCCTGGCCCGGCGGGCCATGCCAGGCGTCCAGCTGCTCGCGGTCAGGACGCCAGATGACCTCGATGCGGCCAAGGCGCTGCTCGCTGAGCACGACGTGCACTCCGACAGCCACGCACCCGAGTGGCGGCTGCTGGTGGCACCTCTCGCCGGAACATTCCGCGCGGCCGCCGCGCCCGGCAGGCCTGGCGTCGCGGTCCGCAGCGGCGCCGAACTCGGCCGGGTGGAGATGCGCGGCGGCAGTCACCAGGTGACCGCCGGCTTTCCAGCGACGATCATCGAGTGGCTGGTGGAGGACGGGGATCCGGTTAGCCCCGGCCAGCCGCTGGTCAGGCTCGAGCCCGCGCGTTCCGCCACCCAGGAAGGGCAGTGACTGATGCGAATCCAGCAAGGCTCCGCCGGCGCCCGGGTCATGGCGTTCGGCGGGTACCAGCCGGCCAGGATCGTCACCAACGACGAGCTGGCAGCCTCGGTCGAGACGAGCGATGAGTGGATTCGCAGCCGGGTCGGGATCGCCAGCAGGCGGCTGGCTGGACCCGACGAGACCGTGGCCGACATGGCCGTCGCGGCGGCGGGCAAGGCGCTCGCCGGCAGCGGGCTCTCTCCCGCCGACATCGACCTGGTGATCGTGGCGACGTGCACGCCCGAGGTGATGATCCCGAACACGGCCGCCATCGTGGCGCGCAGGCTCGGCATCGCCGCGCCGGGCGCCTACGACCTCAACGCCGCGTGCGCCGGGTTCTGCTATGGGCTAGCCGCCGCGAGCGACGCCGTGCGGGCCGGCTCTGCCCGGCATGTGCTGGTGATCGGTGCCGAGAAGCTGTCCCAGTGGGTCGACTGGACCGATCGGTCCACGTGCATCATCTTCGCCGACGGCGCCGGTGCCGTGGTGGTCGGCCCGGCCGGGTCAGGGAAGCCCGGCACGCAGGCAGCCGATCCTGCCGGGTCCAGCCAGGCGGCAGCGGAGCACGAGCCAGGCATCGGCCCCGTGGTCTGGGGTAGCGACGGCGATATGGCGGACAAGATCTACATCAAGGACCGCGACTCGTTCATCGTCCAGGAGGGCCAGGCCGTCTTCAGGTGGGCGACCACCGCGCTGCACCCGGTGGCCAGGCAGGCATGCGCGGAGGCGGGCATCGACCCGGGCGAGCTCGCAGTCTTCGTGCCGCACCAGGCTAACCTGCGGATCATCGAGGCGCTGGCGCGCAAGATCGGGGCGCCGCAGGCCAAGGTGGCAAGCGATATTGTGACGGCGGGGAACACGTCATCGGCATCGATACCGCTCGCGCTCTCCCGGATGATCGAGCGGGGCGAGCTCGCGTCCGGTGACAAGGCCCTGCTGATCGGGTTCGGCGCGGGCGTCTGCTACGCCGCGCAGGTGATCACGCTACCCTGACCGGCGGCCCCAGATCCGGTAGCTGGCTGCCGGGCGGGCAAGGGCCGTCAAGCCGGAACGGTCCATCGCAAGGTACCCACAAGAAGAGGGAGAACTGGAATGGCCATGACCCAAGAGGAGATCCTCGCCGGGCTCAGCGAGATTATCGACGAGATCGCTGGTGTCCCGGCTGATGAGGTGACCCCGGAGAAGACATTCGTCGATGACCTCGACATCGACAGCCTCTCGATGGTCGAGATCGCGGTCGCCGCGCAGGACAAGTTCGGCGTGGAAATCCCCGACGACCAGCTCAAGGACCTCAAGACGGTACAGGACGTCATCGACTACGTCGGGCGCGCGTCCGTATCTGCCTGACTCGGGACATGCAGCGCGCGGCGTCGCGCCCGCCCTGGTCAGGCGGCGCCGCGTGATCCCGACCAGGACGCAGCGACCAGAGGGAGGCGCAGGAGTGCGCAACGACCCGACCCGAGTCGTCGTCACCGGGCTCGGAGCGACCACGCCGGTGGGCGGAGACGCCCCGAGCACCTGGCAGGCCATGCTCGCCGGGCGCAGCGGCGTTCAGGCTCTGACCGACGACTGGGCACAGCGGCTGCCCTGCCAGATCGCGGCCAAGGCGGCGGTCGAACCAACCACAGTGGTCGACCGGGTTCAGGCCAGGAAGCTCGACAGGTGCGAGATGTTCGCGCTGGCCGCAGCGCGGGAAGCCTGGGCAGACGCTGGCTCGCCCGATGTCGACCAGCTGAGGCTCGGAGTGGTCGTGGCGAGCGGCATCGGCGGGATCGGGTCCGTTCTGGCCGCGTATGACACGCTGAAGGAGAAGGGCTGGCAGCGCCTGTCCCCGTTCACCGTGCCCCAGCTGATGCCGAACGGCTCGGCGGGCTGGATCAGCCTGGAACTCGGCGCACGCGCCGGAGTGCACACCCCGGTGAGCGCATGCGCCTCCGGTGCCGAGGCGATCGGCTACGGGATCGACATGATCAAGTCCGGACGCGCCGACATCGTCCTCGCCGGCGGGACCGAGGCCGCCATTATGGAGCTGAACATCGGCGCCTTTGCGGCGATGCGCGCTCTGTCGCTGCGCAATGACGAGCCCGAGCGCGCGTCGCGTCCGTTCGACAAGGGCAGGGACGGTTTCGTGCTCGGCGAGGGCGCCGGGATGGTCGTGCTCGAGTCCGAGAGTCACGCCGCGAGCCGTGGTGCGCGTGTGTACGCCGTTGCGGCCGGCACTGGCTACTCCGGCGATGCGCACCACATCGCCCAGCCCGATCCCGACGGGGCCGGCGCTGTCCTGGCGATCCGCCGGGCGCTGGAGAACGCCGATGTCGCCGCCGCCCAGGTCACGCACGTCAACGCGCACGCGACATCGACTCCGGCCGGCGACGTCGTCGAGGCCCACGCCATCGCGACGGCGCTCGGCGACGCGGCGGCCAGCGTCGTCGTCTCGGCGACCAAGTCGATGACCGGTCATCTGCTCGGCGGCGCCGGGGCGGTCGAATCGGTCGCCGCCATCATGGCCCTGCACGACAAAATGGCGCCGCCGACGATCAATGTCGATGATCTTGAGGAGGACCTGGGTGTCGAGATCGCCGTTAAACCGACCGACCTGCATGCCCGCGGGCCTGAACCGATGGCCGTCATCAACAACTCGTTCGGATTCGGCGGACACAATGTCGCGGTCGTCTTCACCGCCGCCTGACTCGGCCAGTTCCGCCGGAAGCAAGGAGCCTGACGTGACCATTGTCGACAGCCGACTCCCCCAGCTCAGGCACGAGGCCGACGGCCGCCTGGCCAAACGACAGCCGGCCCAGCCGCCGCAGCAGCCGCTCGCAGAGCCCGCCCGCGACCCGATGGCCAGGCTCGAGGCGCTTTTCGATCCCGGATCTGTCCGGCTGCTGCTGCCCGCAGACACAAGCGGTGTTCTAGTCGCCGAAGGCGTGATCGGCGACATGCCGGCAGTCGCGTTCGCCAGCGACCCCAGAATCCAGGGCGGCGCGATGGGCTCCGCCGGCTGCGCGGCCATCCTCGCCGCGTACGACCGGGCGCTGGAGATTGGTGCCCCCATCCTCGCGCTCTGGCATTCCGGCGGCGCACGGCTCCGCGAGGGCGTGGAGAGCCTGCACGCGGTGGGTACGGTCTTCGCGGCGATGACGCGCGCCTCAGGCAAGGTCCCGCAGATCTCGGTCGTGCTGGGCGCCGCAGCAGGTGGCGCCGCCTACGGCCCCGCGCTGACCGACCTGGTCATCCTGTCCGACCAGGGGCGCATCTTCGTCACCGGTCCCGACGTCGTGCGCAGCGTGACGGGCGAAGATGTCGACATGGAGCGGCTCGGTGGTCCCGAGCCGCACAGCAGGCGCTCGGGAGTCGTCCACGTGGTCGCGCCGACCGACGGCGAGGCACTGAGGACGGCGCGCGAGCTCGCGCTCCTGCTCGGCAGCCAGCACGGCGACGACGAGGAGGCCAGCAGCCCGTCGCTGCCCGACGCCGACCTCGCTGCCCTGCTGCCCGAATCGCCGAAGCGCGCCTACGACGTGCACCCCCTGATCAGCGCGGTGCTGGACAGCCCGGGCCTCGAGCTGCATCCGCGCTGGGCACCAAACGTGGTGACCATGCTTGGCCGGCTAGACGGCAGGACGGTCGGCGTCATCGCGAACAACCCGCTGCGGCTCGGCGGCTGCCTGGACGCAACGTCGGCCGAGAAGGCGGCGCGATTCGTTCGGATGTGCGACGCGTTCGGCGTGCCGCTGGTCGTCCTGGTCGACGTTCCCGGCTACCTGCCAGGCGTTGGCCAGGAGTGGGACGGCGTCGTCCGCCGCGGCGCGAAGCTGCTGCACGCGTTCGCCGAGGCGTCGGTGCCGCGGGTCACGCTGATCACCAGGAAGTCCTACGGCGGCGCGTACATCGCGATGAACTCCCGGGCCCTCGGCGCGACGCGGGTGTTCGCCTGGCCGGGCGCCGAGGTGGCCGTGATGGGCGCGGTCGCGGCCGTCCGGATCCTGCACCGCAGGACGCTGGCCGCGGCGCCCGCCGACCAGCGGCATGAGCTCGAGGCCAAGCTGGCAGCCGAGCATGAACGCGACGCTGGCGGGCTGGTCAGGGCGCAGGAACTGGGCGTGATCGACGAGGTGATCGACCCAGCCAAGACCAGACAGGCCCTGGCCGAGGCGATCGCCGCCGCGGCGCATGTGCGCGGCCAACACGGCAACATCCCGCTATAAAGGGACGATGACACGCCAGCAGAGCGCCCGTCAGAAGACCGGGCTGCCAGTCCTGGCGGCGGCGACGCGGCGGGGATTCCGATTCTGCGGCCCACTCGCCGCCAGCCGCTCGGCGGTGATCGTCATGCGCTGCCCGGCGACCGGTTCAGCTCGCCGGGCTCGAGTAGTCCTAGCACAGCTTGCCTGTTTCGATCCGCCGACGGGTCAGGACTTTGGCGGCGACACATGGTCCATGACCGTCGACGCCATGACCGGCGCGGTTCTGCCTGGGCTGGACCGCGCGAGAGCCTGGATGCGCGCCAATGGCAGCGCGATCCTTGGGCTCGGCCCGGACCGCACCGCCATCGTCGCCGAGGAGGCCAGCTGTCACTTCCGGTGACGTTCCGCGGTACCTCGTTTGACCCCATGGCGCACTGATCCCGGTACCGGCTTCCGGAGGAGCGGGCCCGATCGCCGGACCTCATCGCGGGCGCTCCTCAGCGGCAACCTGCTGATCTATCAGATGGCAGCGGGCGGGCTGGCCGCAGTTCAGATCAGGTGGCCATCCGGCTAGCTGGTGATGCCCAGGACGATCTTGCCGCCTGGGTGACCCGCCTCTAGGATCCGGTGCGCCTCAGCCGCCTCAGACAGTGGCAGCTCATGGCTGATGACCGCGCGCAGCGAGCCGTCGGCGAGGTGCGCGGCCAGGCGCCTGGTCCGCTGGCCGTCGTCGGTGATCAGGATGCCGTGCAAGGTGACGTTGGCATCGATGAGCGGATCCAGGTCGAGATCCGGCGTAGCGATCGCCGCTATCTGGCCGCCAGGCCGCAGCGCTCCAAACGCCCCGGCCAGGTGTGGTCCCCCCACCAGGGCCGCGATCGCGTCCACCGGGCCGTCCGCCAGCTCGATGGCATGCTCGGCGACATTGCCAGCGGTGTAGTCAATGCATCCAGAGGCGCCCAGCGCGCGCATCCGCTCATGCATAGCCGCGCGGCCGACCGCGAGCGTGATGAGGTCCCTATGAGCCGCGAGCTGGAGCAGGAATAGCCCGACACCGCCGCTGCCGCCGAGTACTAGCAAGCGGCTCCCTGGCGGCAGCACGAGCCTGCTGAGCACGAGCTCGGCGGTTCCGCCGGCCAGCGGGGTGGCGGCAGCCTGTGCGAACGAGGTGGCGGCAGCAATGGGCGCCACCAGGTCGGCATCGGTGACGGCCAGCTCGGCGTACCCGCCAGCGCCCTCGGGGAAATGCGTCATGGCCATGACCCGCTGGCCTGGCCGCGGGCCGGTGACGCCAGGCCCCAGGCTCTCGACGACACCGGCGATGTCGTAGCCGAGAACGCAGCGCGGCTGCAGGCCGGCCCAGCTGCCGTCGGCCCGGTTGCCCGCGTCGACCGGGTTGACCCCGGCCGCCCTGACCGAGATCCGCACCTGGCCGGGGCCCGGAACCGGGTCGGGGACCTCGGCCGGGCGCAGCCGCTCGGGTCCGCCGAACTCGGTGACGATCACGGCTTGCACGGCGCACTCCCCGTTCCGCAGAATCCCGAGAATCCCGGCTCGCCCCGCCCTGGCATCATGAGGCCATGACGAGCGAGCGCATCGAGGTGCAGCGCACGATCGCTGCGGAGCCCGCGGCCGTCTTCCGCGTGCTCACCGACCCGTACGGCCACGTCGCCATCGACAGCGCGGGAATGCTCATGGACGCCACTGGCGGGCGGGTCGCGGCGGTTGGTGACAAGTTCGTGGTCCACATGGATCGCGAGGCGCTCAATGACTACCCTCTCGGCAAGTATGACGTGACGGTGACCATCACGACATTCGAACCCGACCGCGAGATCGCCTGGACGATCCTCGGCGCCATCAGGCCGCCGATCGGCCACGTCTACGGCTACCGGCTCGAGCCGGCCGGGGATGGCGGGACGCTCGTCACCTCCTACTACGACTGGTCGGCCATCGACGAACAGTGGCGCCAGGCAGGCATCTTCCCTGTGATCTCGGAGGGTGCGCTGCGGGCCACCCTCGGGATACTCGCCAGGACCGTCGCGCGCGGTTACCACAGCCCGAACGCCGGCTAGCCAGCGGGCCCGCGATGACGACCGCATTCGTGCTCGGCGGCGGCGGCCTGCTCGGCGCCCACGAGGTCGGCATGCTGCGGGCGCTCGCGGAAGCCGGGATCAGGCCCGACCTGGTCGTGGGTACCTCGATCGGCGCGATCAACGGCGCGTTCGTGGCCGCCGATCCGGCCGGCTCGGCGAAGCGGCTCGGCGAACTGTGGCGGAGCGAGGCCGTGCGCGAGGCTTTCAGCGAGAACCTATTCGGCCGGGCGGTCCGGCTGGCCCGCTCGGGCACGCACCTGCACTCGATCGAGCCGCTCAGCCAGATGCTGGAAAAGTTGCTGCCCGCCAGCGACTTCGCCCACCTTGAGCTGCCCTTCCAGTGCGTCGCCGCGAACATCGAAAGCGCCAGCGCACACTGGTTCAGCGCCGGACCGCTGGTACCGGCCATACTCGCCTCGTGCGCGGTTCCCGGCCTGCTGCCGCCGGTCGAAGTCGGCGACGAGCACTTTTTCGATGGCGGCCTCGTTGACTCCATCCCGGTGGGCCGGGCCGTGGCGCTCGGCGCCACCACCGTGTACGTGCTCCAGGTCGGCAGGATCGAGAATCCGCTCACGGTGCCGAAACGGCCGTGGGAGGTCGGCCTGGTGGCCTTCGAAATTGCCAGGCGGCACCGGTTCCACGAGGAGATGTCGGAATTGCCAGACGGAGTAGACGTGCATCTGCTGCCGACCGGGGGAAGTCCGCGCGCGCCGGATCTGTCGCAGCTGCGCTATCGCGATAAGACTATGGTCAGGTCGGGTATCGAGCGCGCCTATGCGGCGACGAGACGCTACCTCGCCGCGCGCTGAGTACGCCACCTGAGTACGACAGGAGTCGCCGATGCTCCCGCCCAGGCTGATCCGCAGGCTGGTGCTCGCGCCGCTGGCGATCGTCGTCGCCATCGCCGTTGCCGTCCTGTTCCCCCTTCTCGCGGTCCTGACCTGGATCGTAGGGCTCCTGCGCCGGCCAGGTACGAGCCGGAACCGACCGCTGCGCCTACTCTTCTTCGTGCTGGTCTGGCTCTTCGCGGACACATCAGCGCTGTTCATGTGCCTGGGTCTGTGGATCGCGAGCGGCTTCGGCGGGCGGCTGCGGACCGAGCCGTACCAGATCCGCCATTACGCGATCATGCGCTGGTTCCTTGACCTGGTCTACGGCGCGGCCACGCGCGCCTTCGGCCTGCGAGTGGAAATTGACGAGCCTGTGCTCACCGAGGCCGAGTTGGCCGCCAGGCTGGCGCGCCCCGTCATTGTGCTGAGCCGGCACGCGGGGCCTGGCGATTCCTTCCTGCTGGTGCACCACCTGCTGAGCGTGTATGGCCGTCGTCCACGCGTGGTGATGAAGGCGAGCCTGCAACTGGACCCAGGCGTCGATGTGGTCACTAACCGGCTGCCGAACGTGTTCATCCAGCATGCCAGGACCGGCGAGCGCTTGTTCGTCGAGCAGATCGAGCGGCTGGCCCGCGGGCTCGACGCGGCCGGCGCGCTGGTGATCTTCCCAGAGGGCGGCAACTGGACACCGAACCGCTGGGAGCGTGGCATCCTGCGGCTTGAGCAGCTTGGCCGACGTGACCTCGCCGCCCGCGCCAGGGAGATGCCGAATCTGCTTGCGCCGCGAAGCGGCGGGGCCTTCACCGCGATCGACGCCTGCCCGGCCGCGGACGTCATCTTCGTGGCCCACGCTGGGCTCGACCGGCTCGTCACCGTGGGGGACGTGTGGCGGAACCTCCCGGTAAACCAGACCATCCGCGCGAAGTGGTGGCGGGTGCCGGCCGACCAGGTACCGCGAGATGCCGAGCACGAAGCCCAGCTGCTGTGGCTCTATGACTGGTGGAAGCGCATCGACGCGTGGATCTCGGAGAACCGCCCGATGGCGTCCTCGCGGCTGGCTGAACGGCGACTCTAGCCGGTGGCGTGCAGCCAGCGGACCGGCGCGCCGGCCGAGGCGTGCCGGAACGGCTCGAGCTCGGCGTCCCAGGAGTCGCCGAGCAGCAGCGACAACTCAGCCTCGAGCGACCCGCCGAGCGCGGGGTGCCGCGGCCCGTGCAGCTCGCGGATGGCGCCGAGCCGGTCGGCGTCGGCACCGGAGGCGGCCAGCGTCAGCACGGCCCTGAGCCTGTTCTCGCTGATCATGATGTCGCCGTTCGCGCCGACGCTGGCGGAGAACATCCCGAGCGCGGGCGTGCAGCTATACCGGACGGCATCGCAGCCCGCGCTGGCTTCCTCGGTCACCTCGAACCTCAGCAGGTTCCAGGCGGCCAGGGCCGAGGCGATCTCGCCTGACATGCCGGGACGTCCTTGCCAGTCGAGCTCGGTCCTGACCGAGCCGGGTGCCGCGGGCTGCTCTATCCAAATCAGCTTGACGGGCACACCAAAGATCCCGGCTACTGCCCACTCAATGTGCGGGCTCAGCGCCGGGGGCGCAGAGTGAACCTGCAGCACGCCGCGTACCGTCACCAGACCTCCCCTGCCTGCTGGACGAGGTGCGTCTTCCCCAACGAACCTCGGCTGGCAGCGGGCCCGGGACCCGCGCGACTGGCCGCGTTGCTGCTGATACTCCAGAGACATTGTGCAGCACGAGCCGGCCCGGCACCAGCACCGGCCCGCCGTGTCGCGGCGTCTGTGGCGTGGCTGGGCGAAACTTCCCCCACGTGGTGTGATGGTGACGTGATCCAGTCTGGTGGACCGTCGCCGAGCCGGCACGGGCTGGCGCTCCTCTTCGTCGCCGAGATGTACGGGGTGCAGCTGGACCAATTGGCGGCGCTGCTCGAGGTCACTCCCGGGCGCGCGGCGGCCGTGGCCGCGCGCTGGCGCGCCTCGGGAACCGCGGACACCGCGATGCTCAGCCCGGGCCCTCGCTGGGTCTGGCTGACCCGGGCAGGCCTCGCCGCTTGCGGGCTCCCGTACCGGGCCGCGGCACCCGGATTATCCAGGCTGGCTCATCTGCGGGCTGTGACGGCTGCCAGGCTCGCGCTAACGGTCACGCCGCAGTTCGCTGCTGGCCGGGCGTACTGGCGCAGCGAGCGCAGGCTCAGGGCGAGGATAGGGGGTCGGATCGGCCTGCGCGAGCACGTGCCGGACGGCGAGGTGCACTGGCCGGACGGCACCGCGATCGCGTGGGCCGGCGAATGCTGGGCGATCGAGGCCGAGCTGACGCCCAAGACGTCAGCCAGGACCGTGACGATCATGCGGGAGGTGCTGACCCGCACGGGCGACTACGGCTGCCTCGCCGCGGACGTCCGGGTTCCTGGCCAGCGGCCGCGGCACGCCAGGGCGATCTACCTGTGCTCCGCTGACGCCCGGCCAGTCGTCAGCAGGGCCAGGGATGCCCTCGGCCGCCTCGGCGAGCGGGTCGAGATCCGGCTGCTGCCGGCCAGCGCGGCGCTAGGCCGGGGGACGCCGTGATCAGCCGGTGGCTGAGCCTGCTCGTGGCGCAAGCCATCCTGCGGGTCGCCGCCCGGCTGCTCAGCTGGCTGGCTCTGGCGGTGATCGCCGTGGCGGCGGCGCCGGTATCCGTGGTTGCTGCCGTCGCAGTCACCCTCGCATCGCGGCGTGCCTGGCCGGCGCGCCGGCTGCTGATCGCCGCGACCTGGTGCGGTCCCATGGTCGCCGTCTGGCTGGCCGGGATCGCACCGACAGCCCCGGGCTGGCTGAGTCTCGCAGCCGCCCCGTATCACGCCTGGCTGGCGTTCTGGCATCTGGCCGCGTCCGGAGCGCTGGCGCGCGCCGCCGTGACCGTCGCCCCGCCGGCGATCCCGCTCGGCCTGGCGGCGGCAGCGATCGCCTGGGCGTACCGAACCGGCTCGATGCGCGCTGGCGTTGGTGGCCTGTCCCCCGCCGCCCGAATCGCCTTCGACAAGCGGCAGTGGCGGCACCAGGAGCGCTCGGCCAGGGCCAGTATTGCTACGCCCGGCTCGATTCCGCTCACCACGCGAGGCGATCTGGTCGTCGTCGGCTCGGTGATCAGGACGGTCGGCCACCGGGCCGGACGGCTCGCGGCGATCGGATACCCGCGGCTGCGGTCCCACCAGGTCGTCGTGGGCATGCCGGGAACGGGCAAGACAACCTTGCTCTTGCGGCTCTGGACGGCGTTCATGGCGGCTGGCCTGCGCCGGCATGCGGCCGGCCTTGGCGCTGCACCGCTCCTGGTGGTGCTCGACTGCAAGGGTGGCTCGGATGCCCGCAGCGTCGCCGACCGGTTCAGGCGGGTGCTCAGGCTGGCCGGCGTCCGGTCGGTCGCCATCTGGCCGGACGAGGCCAGCCTGTCGCTGTGGCAGCTGCCGCCGCGCCAGCTCACCACCACGCTGGTCGACCTGATCGAGCACGGCACCGGCTCGGCCGCTTACTACGCCGACGTGATGGAGGCCCTCATCGGCCTGGCGGTCGAGGCACCGGGCGGGCCACCGCGCAGCGCCCGCGACCTGCTCGCCAGGCTGGAACCTGGCTGGCTGGCTGCCGCGTACGCAGGTTCGGGGACCGCGGCCGACTACGCCATGCTCAGGTCGGCGTCCAGGCACCTCGGCGACGTGGGCCTGCGCTTCCGCACCCTGTTCAGGCGGCTTGGCGCCGGGCTGGACGGCCCCGGCAGCTTCGGCGATGCCGACGCCTGGTACTGCATCCTCGAAGGCACCGACCAGATCTCGGTCGCCGAGGGTCAGGCCAGGGCGCTTGTGGACCTGCTCGCGAGCTTCGCGGTGCGCGGCCAGCAGCCTCGGGAGATCCTGCTGGCCGTAGACGAATTCTCGGCCGTCTCGCGGCGGCTGCCGATCTGGCAGCTCTTCGAGCGAGCCAGGTCGCTCGGCCTCGCCGTGCAGGTATCGGCGCAGTCCTGGCAGGGCCTGGGGAGCACCGACGACGAGCGGCACCGGATCGCAGCCTCAGCGGAGGGCGGGATCTGGCTGCTGCGAACGCCGCATCCCGAGCCGCTCGCGGCCATGGCCGGGACCCGCGAGGTGCTGGACACCACCAGGAGCCTGGCCAGGTTCCCGTTCTGGCGGCGCCAGGGATCGTCCCGCGTGCATGAGGTGCCGGTCGTGGATCGCGGTCTCATCCGCCGTCTGGACGTCGGTCAGACCGCCTACATCTACCGGGGTGGCGTCACCTACGTTCAGGTCAAGCGCTTGGTGGCCGCCCCGGCTGCGGTGGGCATGCGGCCGTCGCGGACAGAGATCCCCCGGCCGCGAGAGGTGCCCGCCGCTGTGGCCGCCTTGGACGGCGCCGACGAGGCAGGGCCATGGCAGCCGGTCGGAGCGCGGCTCGCCGGACCAGGCGTGCTGCCCGACGTCAGCCCGGTGCTCGACGCCGCCTTCGGCCTGGAGCCCCGGCCGTGACCGGCGGGCACCGGGGCTGGCGGCGGCGTGCGCGGGCATGGCTGCGCGGGCCCGCCTGGGATCCGTTCACCGCACTCGGGCTGGATGCCGCCGCGAACATGACCGACGACGACGTCCGGGCCGCCTGGCGCCGGATCGCCGCGGCAACGCACCCCGATCGCGGCGACGGCGGTGACCCAGAGCGCTTCGCCCTCGCGGCCGCCGCCTACACCGAGCTGCGCACCGGCCACGGCCGCGGCGAGGCGACGGCCGCCCTGGCAGCCGCGGAGCGCCGGCCATCCCGGATGCTGCGCTGTCGCCCGGTCAGGCTCGCCGCGCGGATCGCCGCCACCGCCGGGATGGCGACGATCGCGGTCCTCGTGGCTGGCCACGGGCCCGCTGGCCCGGCGCTGGCAACCGGCGCCGTGACCTGGCTCGTCCTGACCAGCTGGCCGGACCTCGTCCGGCTGGCGGCCATGGATTGGGTGCCAGGTCGCGGCGTTCAGCCCGGATCCGGGCCGGTGGTTACCGGCCTGGACGGGTCGGCGGACCACGCCGACCACGAGCCGACGTAGAGTGCCGCTGGCAGGCCGGCGATCTCGAGCGCGAGTATCTCCTGCGCCGCGTTGACGCCAGAACCGCAGTACGCGCCGATCAGCGGCGCCTGCCCTGGCTCCGCCGCCTCCGCCGCGAGTTCGGCAGACCGGGGGCCCGCGGGGGGCCGGGGGCGCCGGGGGCGCCGGGACAGGCCAAGGCCGCGGAAGCGGCGCTCGAGCTCGGCCCTGCGCAGGAACAGGCCATCGCGGGTGACGTTGCCTCGTGCCGGGGCGCTGATCGCGCCGGGAATGTGACCGGCCGCGGGGTCAACAGGCTCGACCTCGCCGCGGTACCGTTCGCCAGCCCGCGCATCGAGCAGGAACCCTGACCTGGCGATCCTGGCGGCGCCCGCCTCGTCGAGCACCGGCATGCCGCCGCCTGGGCCAGCCGTGAAGCTGCCGAGCTCTGGATCCGGCACCTCGGTCGTCACGGGCAAGCCAGCCGCGGCCCAGGCACCGACGCCGCCGTCCAGCACCGCCACCAGGTCGTGGCCGAAGTACCTGAGCAGCCACCACAGCCGGGCTGCGATCGTCGCGTCGCCCTCGTCGTAGACCACAGCCGGCTGGCCGTGCAGGCCAGCCGCGCGCATCGCGGTCTCGAACACGGCTGGCTCGGGCAGCGGGTGACGGCCGCCGGCCCCGGAACCAGGCGGCCCGGCCAGGGCCTCGTCCAGGTCGACGAAGCACGCCCCAGGCAGGTGCCCGGCCAGGTAGCTGTCGATGCCCGGGGGGCCGCCGAGCCGCCAGCGGACGTCGAGCAGCGCCGGCGGCCGGGCCGCTCGGAGACGGCTGGCCAGCCCGGCCACGCTGGTCAGTGGACCCATGGCGTCCCTCGGCACTGTGGATAACCTCCAGCAACCCTGTGCATAACCGGGCCCGGCCCGTGCGTTTCCCGTGCAGCCCCTGCGGTCAGCTGGTCGCGATGGTCAGCAGCGGCACAAGCTGATCCGCCTGGGTCAGCGAACCGTGCATCCCGCTCAGCGCGGATTCGCGCGGCTCGGTCTTGGTAGCGACGATCGCGCTTGGCCCGCAGGGGGCTACGATCACATCGCCGATCCGGGCGGCGAACCTGCTGTCGACCGGCCCGAACCAGCCATCGGCCACGGCCTGCTCGCGGCTGACCACCCAGGCGCGGTCGCCGAGCACGCCGGCCCACCTGCGGAGTACCTCATCCGCCGCTCCCTGCCTGCAATACAGGTGCCGGGCCCGCGGCTCACCGCCGAGCAGCGCGATTCCTTGCCGCAGCTCAGGGAGCGCGTCGACGTCGATCCGGTCGCCCGGCGGCACGTCGGTCATGCCGTGATCACCGGTGACATGAAGGACGGTGCCGCGCGGCAGCGCCGCCGCGAGCTGCTCGGCGAGCTTGTCGACGTGGGCGAGCTGATATTGCCAGCCGTCGGACCCGCATCCCAGTGCGTGCCCGGTCGTGTCAAGGTCTCCGTAGTAGACCAGGGCAAGCGCTGGCGACGCATCGGCAAGTGCCGCCACTGTGCGCGAGACCAGAGCGCCCAGCGTCTTGGCGGCCAGGAACTCGGCCCCGCGCATCGCCGCCACTGACAGCCCCGACGTCCTGAAGGCGCCGGGGGCGACCCGGAACGCCTTGATGCCCGCGCCAGCCGCACGTTCGAAGATGGTCGATCCCGGCTGCCAGCTGACCGGATCGACGTTCGCGTCCCAGCGCAGCGCATTGAGCAAGCTGCCCGTGCCGGGAACCGCCACCTGGTAGCCGAGCAAGCCGTGCTGGCCCGGCGGCCGCCCGGTGCCGATCGTGCCGAGGCTGGTCGCCGTGGTGGCCGGGAACCCCGCGGTCAGCGGCGAGGATGTCATGGCCAGCTCAGACAGGAACGGCGCTGCTGCCGGGTGCGCGCTGAGCAACTCCCAGCCGAGCCCGTCGATCAGCAGCACGCAGACCCGGTCGGCGGGCGGCAGCTTGAGCGGATTCGGCTCGCCGGGAACGGCGAGCGAGGCGAGCACGGACGTCGCGAGGGCGTCGAGGCTCGATTCGGCATACCTCGGCAGCGTCGGCTCGACGGTTTGAGTGGTCATGACCGGCTCGTGGTCGAGGACAAGGCCTGGGCGAATGCCAGCACCTGCTCCACCGCCTCAGCCCCGTCCGCAGCCTCGCTGATCCGAATCGTCACATCGTCTGAGGTCATCGCCCCGGTGTAGCCGTGGTCGGCCTCGCAGTTCTCGTCGCCGCAGTGCATGGGCTCAAGCTCGAGGTGCCGCAGCGAGTTCCAGCCAATCGTCAGCACGATCTCCGACGGCATCGTGACGCCGCGCTGGTAGTTGGCCGGGTCGGGAATGACCCTGGTCAGGGCGACCGTGGAGATCCGTGCGCAGCGGATCGCCTCGGTGGAGGTTTCCGCCTGGGGCCTGGAGTCAGGGACGTTCTCGTCGGCCGGATACTCGTCGGTGTGGCTGTAGACGAGTCTGGTCGGCGTCAGCGCCAGGACCGTCATGTGCCGCCTGACCTCCATGCCGGGATCGAAATGCGCATCATGATGGACGAAGTAGGACACGACCTGCTCCGAACCGACCGCCGACGACATCGCGTCGGCGATGATGCCCGGGTAATAGCCGCTCCGCTCGATAGCCGACAGCATCCCGTCAGCTGAGGCTGTGGTACTCATCTTCACATCCTGCACCGTCCGGCGCGGGCGGCCGGCCAGGTGGTCACAGATTGACGGCCTGGCGGCTCAATTCGGCGACGCTGAGATCAATTGCCCGCTGGGCCACCGGCTCGGGCAGCTCGAGCGCGCCAGCGCCCGCTGAAGGCCTCGGCTTCCTGGGCGACCTCGCTCCGGCGCCGCCGCCCCTGCCGCGGTAGACGAGCACCCCGTTCACCGGGTCGGGCACCGCGTCGAGCGCGGCCTGCACCCCGGGCAAGCTACGGAAGGCCTGCCATCGAGCCTCGTCGGCGAAGCACACCTCGAACACGACGCCGTGCCTGTGCTCGATCCAGGCCCACTCGATCGCGCCGCTCGTGATGGCCGATTCCACAAGCTGGGAGCGGTAGGAGTCCTTCCACGACAGCGCTGCCTGGATCTGGGAATCAAAGACCTCGATCGACCACCACTCAGCCATACCAGCCAGGGTAAGCCAGCCACGGCTGTTTTGCCCTTCCGCTGTTGGCAAAAACGGGCACCTCGGGTCACGGCAGCGGCAGCCCCGCCTCGATAACGGCGCTGATCTTGGCCGCGTAGCCGGCCCCTTCTTCGTCGCTGTCGTACTTGTGACGTGGCCAGAAGAACCCGCGCAGACCGTCGCCCTTGGTGCGCGGCACCACATGCGCGTGCAGGTGCGGAACGCTCTGGCTGACGACGTTGTTCACGGCCACGAACGTGCCCTGGGCCCCGAGCGCCACCGGCACCGCGGCGCTGATCAGTCGCACGGCACGGAAGAACGGCTCGATCAGGCGGCCGGGAAGATCGGCCAGCGTCGCGTAATGCTCGCGCGGTACCACCAGCACATGACCCTTGAAGACCGGCCTGGCGTCCAGGAACGCCACGGTGTGCTCGTCGGTCAGTACCAGGTGCGCCCCGGTGCCGCCGGCCGCGATCGCGCAGAACGTGCAGTCGCTCACCAGGGCACGGTAGCGTTTGCCGGTGGCGGCGGATGGGCATCGGCATGTACTGGCCATCGGCGGCCTCAGCGACAGCGCCGGGCTGAACAGTCAGGGCACGCCGCTCCTGCTGGCCTACGCAGCCATGCTGACAGGCGCGCGGACCCCGCGGATCTGCATACTCAACACGGCCACAGGCGACGATTCCGGCGCCTCCGTGCGGAGTTACGAGCTGCTCGGCGCGATCGGCGGCAGGCTCACGCACCTGCAGCTGTTTCCGATGCCGAACGTGACCGATCCCGAGGATGTGCTGCTGTCACAGGACATGATCTTCGTGGGCGGCGGCAGCGTGGCCAACATGATCGCCGTCTGGCGGGTGCACGGCGTTGATTCGATCATGCGGCGCGCCTGGCAGGCAGGCATCGTCCTGTCCGGCATCAGCGCCGGCGCCATCTGCTGGTTCACGTCCGGGACGACGGACTCCTTCGGCGTCGATTTGCGGCCGTTCACGGACGGGCTCGGCTTGCTCGCGCCGAGCTACTGCCCGCACTATGACTCAGAGCCGCGCCGGCGTCCGCAGTACCAGTCGCTGATCGCTGCCGGATCGTTGCCTGGTGGCATCGCCTGCGAGGACGGGGCTGCCGCGCACTTCGTGGATGACAAACTGGCAGCCATCGTCGCCGACGCCCCGGGACGGTGCGGTTATTCCGTCCATCGCGCGGCGGAAAATACCGCTGCCGAGACCGTACTCGACACCAGGGTTCTGATCGGGCCGTTACCATCCACTCAGGTACGTAGTCGGCCGTTATCGCCATCCACGGCGCACACATCCGCGTAAGATTGCCGGATATGTCAAACAGCCGGAGATTTACGTAATGCTTATGATTCATAACTTTTCGTATGGCCTGCTCACCCCCGCGCTGGCCTACCTGATGTCTTTTCTCGGCGCATTTCTCGGGCTGCGCTGCACGAGCAGGGCGCGGGCAAGCACCGGCGCGACAAGGATCCGCTGGCTGCTCCTGGCAGCGGTCTCGATCGGGATCACTGGAATCTGGGTGATGCATTTCATCGCGATGCTCGGTTTCACGATTCCCGGCGAGACGATCCGCTACAACGTCCCTGTCACGCTGCTCAGCATGCTCATCGCCGTTGTGTTCGTCCTGATCGGCGTGCTGATCGTCGGGCTCAGCCAAAGCACCACGATGCGGTCGCTGCTGCTGGGCGGAGTGCTCACCGGGCTGGGCGTCGCGGCCATGCACTACAGCGGAATGGCGGCGATGCGGATGCCGGCCCGTATGAGCTATAACCCCCAGCTGTTCGCGCTGTCCATCGTGATCGCGATCGTGGCCGCCACCGCGGCGCTGTGGGCCACGCTGCGGCTTAGTGGCTTCTGGTCCGCGTTCGGCGCCGCGGCCATCATGGGCGTGGCGGTCAGCGGCATGCACTACACCGGCATGGCCGCGATGCGTGTCTACCCGCCGAACGGCTCGTCGATGGCGATGGGCGGTGCCGATGCCGCGGCGTTCCTGCTCCCGCTAATCGTCGGCGTGTCCATCACCACCTTCATCCTGACCGCCACCATCGCGCTGTCGCCTACGGCCGACGAGATATCCGCCGAGGCTGAGCTGATGCGCAGGATCGACAGCATGAAGGCGCAGCCGACGACTGTCAGCGCGCCGGGCCCCGCGCCGACGAATCACAATCCGAACTTCAAGAAGTTAACGCTGAGACAATAGCCGGATGAGCGGGCACACAGGGGACGGCGATGGCTGGCTGCTACTCGTCTACCGGGTGCCATCCGAGCCCACCAGGCTCCGCGCCGCCGTCTGGCGCAGGCTGAAGAGCCTGGGGGCGATCTACCTGCAGAACTCGGCCGCCGCGCTGCCGGCCAGCACCGGAGCCGAACGGGCGCTGCGGAAGCTGCGGCGCGAGATCCTCGACATGTCCGGCACGGCCGTGCTGCTGTCCTGCTCGGTGCTGGAAGGCGAGCAGGGCGTCATGGCGGCGTTCCAGGCGGCGAGGGACGACGAGTACGCCGAGATAGTCGACAAGTGCGAGGACTTCCTCGGGCAGGTGCGTAAGGAGTACGTGGCCGACCACTTCACCTACGCCGAGCTTGAGGAGAACGAGGTCGATCTGGTCAAGCTGCGGAACTGGTTGAGCCGAGTCCGCGAGCGCGACGTCTTTGGCGCATCCGGACGCGAGGCAGCCGAGCAGGGTCTGGCAGCGTGTGAGCAGGCGCTCGAGGATTACGCTGCGCGGGTCTACGCCGAGGAGGCGGAAAGCCGGTAGGGAGTAAGCAGCGCAGCGCTGGTGCGGCTAGCTCCCGCGCACGCCGCGCCACAGGCTGATCGGCAGCAGCGCAACCAGCAGCACAGGGACGAGCCACCAGGCGGTGACATGGGCCGCGTGCGCGAGCAGGTACGTCGCGGCCAGGCCGATCGCCACTCCCGCGGCGACCAACCAGTCGTCGCCGATGACGAAGTCGTAGAGGAAGGCGCTGAACGCCCGGAGGTGGCCGGTCATCTCAGCGCACCTCCGCAACGACCCGTGCGGCCGCGCCGGCTGACCTGGCTGGCGTCCTCCGCAGCAACGCGACCAGAGCCAGCGCGAACAGCGCGATGGCTGGCACGATCACCAGCAGCGCGGAATCGGAACCCGGCCATCGGGCGCCCACTCCCTCGGCGCCCCAGAAGGTGCCGAACGCGGTGAGCATCACGCCGACCGCGAACTTCATCGTGTTCTCCGGCACCCTGGCCAGGGGCGCGCGCAGGGCCACCCCAGCGAGGGCCACGACGGCCACAGCGCACCCCGCGGCGAGCGCCGCCAGGGGTATCTGGTGCGCGTTTCCGCCGAAGGTCAGGGCGATGAAGACCACCTCGAGTCCCTCGAGCAGCACGCCCTTGAACGACAGCGTGAAGCCGTAAATGTCAGGCACCAGCCCCGCGCGGTGAGCAGGTTCTGACTGGGCGGCCCGCACCTGGGCTTGGTAGATCGCGTCCTCATCATGCAGCGCCTTGTGACCGCTGGCCCGCAGGATCGCCTTCCGCAGCCATTGCAGGCCGAAGACGAGCAACAGTGCGCCGACGAACAGCCGCAGGGCCTGAATGGGCAGCGCGCTGACCGCTGGGCCGAGAGCTACCGTGATCACCGCAAGCACGACAAGGGCGGCAAACATGCCGCTGTTAGCCGACCGCCAGTCCCGCGCTGTACCAGCCGCGAGAACGATGGTCGTCGCCTCGACGGCTTCGACCGCGCAGGCGAGAAACACGGCAACGAACAGCGCGCCAGCTCCCACCGCCACCTCCGAGCTTGAACGGGCGTCGCGCGTTAGTCTAACAGCTGTCAGATCCTGGCTATGACAATCGTTAGCAGACCTGCTGACCGCGGGACCGCGGGACGAGGCTGGCGAGCAACGGGCCTGGGCCCTTCGCTGGCGGAGTCGCCCTGGCAGGCCTAGCATTTCGGTCGTGGCCGTGCTTTTCGGACTGACGAAGCGGGTGCTAGTCGGGCGCCCGATGCAAAGCGAACATCTGGGCCACACGCTGCTGCCGAAGAAGATCGCGCTGCCCGTCTTCGCCAGCGACGCGCTGTCCTCGGTGGCGTACGCGACCGAGGAAATCCTGATCGTGCTGTCGCTGGGCGGCCTCGCCCTGGTCGGGTACACGCCGTGGATCGCGGCGGCAGTCGGGTTGCTGATGCTGGTCGTGGTGGCGTCTTACCGGCAGAACGTCCATGCCTACCCGTCCGGCGGCGGCGACTACGAGGTAGCAAGCACCAACCTGGGACCGCGGGTCGGGCTGGCCGTCGCCAGTGCCCTGATGGTCGACTACACGCTGACCGTGGCGGTATCGGTGTCAGCCGGCGTGGCGAACCTGGCGTCGGCCTTCCCAGTGCTCGCGCCGGACGTCACCTTGATCTCGGTGCTCGTGGTCGCCGTCATCGCCATGATGAACCTGCGGGGAGTCCGCGAGTCCGGGACCGCGTTCGCGATCCCGACCTACGTCTTCATCGCCGCGGTCGCCGTAATGATCATCTGGGGGATCACCCGGCTGGCGCTGGGCGGCCACATCGTCTCAGAGAGCCAGCACGTCCAGGTCGTGTCTCCGCACCAGTTCGCCGGCTTGGCCCTGATCTTCGTGCTGCTCAAGGCGTTCTCGTCCGGCTGTACCGCGCTGACCGGCGTCGAGGCCATCAGCAACGGGGTGCCGGCCTTCCGCAAGCCCAAGAGCAAGAACGCGGCAACCACCCTGGCGCTGCTCGGCGTCATCGCCGTGTCCATGTTCGCCGGGGTGACCGCGCTGGCATTGGCCAGCCACGTGCACGTGTGCGCGGTCGGCGACGTGTGCCGGGGCCTCGTGCACGGCCCCCAGCGCACGGTCATCGCCCAGGTCGGCCGGGCGGTGTTCGGCGGCTCGTCGCCGCTGTTCTACCTGCTGCAGCTGTTCACCGCGCTGATCCTGGTGCTGGCCGCCAACACGGCATTCAACGGATTCCCCGTCCTTGGCTCGATCCTGTCCAAGGATGGCTACCTGCCGCGCCAGCTGCACACCCGAGGCGACCGGCTGGCGTTCAGCAACGGGATCCTGCTGCTGGCCGGGTTCGCGATCTTGCTGATCGTGGTGTTCAACGCCTCGCCGACGCGGCTGATTCAGCTCTACATCATCGGCGTCTTCGTCTCGTTCGTCTGCAGCCAGACCGGCATGATCAGGCACTGGAACCGGCACCTGCGCACCGAGATTGACCCCGCAGTCAGGCGGCACATGAAGCGGACCAGGGTCATCAATAGCGTGGGTGCCTGCTTCACCGGCGTGGTACTGGTGATCGTGCTCGTCAGCAAGTTCGCCAGCGGCGCGTGGATCGTCGTGGTCGCGATGCCGGCCATCTGGCTGACCATGCGCGGCATCCACCAGCACTACGCGAGCGTCGCGGTCGAGCTCGCGCCGCCCGCCGACGGGCCGGTCACGCTGCCGGCCAGCAACCGGGCCATCGTGCTGGTCTCGAAGCTGCACCTGCCGACGCTGCGCGCGCTTGCCTACGCGCGGGCCACGCAGCCCAGCCACCTCGAGGCGGTCACGGTCAGCGTGGACGAGGCCGAGACGGCCAGGCTGCGGGAGGAATGGGAGCGGGCTGGCATTCCCGTGCCGCTGACGGTCGTGGCCTCGCCGTACCGCGACATCACCAAGCCGGTCGTCTCCTACGTGAGCCGGCTGCGCCGGGAGAGCCCGCGTGACGTGGTCACCGTCTTCATTCCCGAATACGTGCTCGGCCACTGGTGGGAGCAGCTGCTGCACAACCAGAGCGCGCTGCGGCTGAAGGCCAAGCTGCTAATGCAGCCCGGCGTGATCGTGGCCAGCGTGCCGTACCAGCTCAGGTCGGCGCGCGCGGAGGCATTCGCGCAGGCGCACGCCGTGCCGCCAGGCGCCAGGGTTACCCATGTCACGACCAAGCCCTCACCAATGGTGGCGCTGAGTAACCACGGGGCCGCACCCGATGAGGCGCATGAGGGCGGCCTGGCCCGGCTGCGGCATCACATCGCCGCTGCGAACGAGCAGATCCAGGCCGAGGAACTCCAGGCGCGCGTCGCCGACACAAAGTGCACGCCGATCGCTGACCTCGCCGATCGCGACCAGTGCGAGGTGGTGGGCACGCTCCGGACCGTCACCGTCCGCCCGCAGGGCAACAGCCCGACACTGCAGGCGGAGCTATGGGACGGTTCGGGCAGCGTCACCCTGGTCTGGCTCGGGCGACGCAGTATTCCGGGCATTGAGCCGGGCCGGCACCTGAAGGTCAAGGGCCGCGTGGCGCATCTCCGCGGTGCCCGCACGATCTTCAACCCCAGCTACGAGCTCGGGCCCCCGGGCGGCGAGACCGCCGAACCGGCGCGGGTGAACCGGTAGCCCATCCCGGGCTCCGTGCGCAGGTACCGGGGTCTGGACGGATCGGGCTCGAGCTTGCGGCGCAGGTGGGCCATGTAAACCCGCAGGTAGTTGCCTTCGGTGCCGTACTCAGGTCCCCACACCTCCTGCAGCAGTTGACGCTGCGTCACCAGCCGCTCGCGATTCCTGACGAGCACCTCGAGCAGCTGCCACTCGGTCGGCGTGAGCCTGACGTCCTCGCCCGCCCGCCTGACCCGCTTGGCGGCCAGGTCGACGGTGATGTCGCCGGTAGTGATGACCGGCTCGTCGGGCGCCGGCGAGGCCCGTCGGACGGCGACCCTGAGCCTGGCGAGCAACTCGCCCATGCCGAACGGCTTAGTCACGTAGTCGTCCGCCCCGGCGTCGAGGGCGGCTATCTTCGCTGCCTCCTGGCCCCAGGCCGAGAGCACGATGATTGGCACCGACGCCCAGCCGCGGATCCCCGTGATCACCTCGGTCCCGTCCATGTCGGGCAGGCCGAGGTCGAGGATCAGCACGTCGGGCCGGTCCCTGGCCATCGCGGCCAGCCCTGACTTCCCGTCTGCGGCGGTGCTGACCTCGTACTTGTGCGCGGCCAGGTTGATCCGCAGCGCCCGCAGGATGGGCTCCTCGTCGTCTATCACCAGGACCTTGGTCACTGCTCGGCGGCCATCGTCGAGCTCGCTTGTTCGGCTACGGGCAAACTCACGCGCATCGTCAGGCCGCCGCCCGGAGTGTCAAGCGCGGTCACCGAACCGCCCATCGCAGACAGGAAGCCCCTGGCTACGGCGAGGCCAAGCCCGACGCCGGTGCCGCCCCGCTCGTCGAGGCGCTCGAACGGCTCGAACATTCGCGGCTTGAGGTGGTCAGCGACCCCGCCGCCGTAATCGATGACGTCGAGCAGCACCCTGTCGTCCTCGCGCCTGGCGGTCATGACGGGCTGACGGCCCGGCGGCGAGTGAGCGATCGCGTTGGCGAACAGGTTGGCAAGGACCCGCTCGAGCAGCCCAGGATCAGTCCTGACGAGCGGTAGCTCGTCAGGCACGACCAGCCGCAGATTGCCGGAACTCTCGGCCTCGTGCCTGGCCATCGGGGCGACCTCGTCAATCGACGCTGGCCGCAGGAACGGCTCAAGCGAGCCGGCTGCGAGCCTGCTCATGTCGAGCAGATTGCCGATCAGGTCGTTGAGCCGGTCGGCGGACTCCTCGGTGGTGGCCAGCAGAGCCGCCTCGTCTTCGGGAGCGAGCTGCACCCCGGTCTGGCGCAGCGTGCTGATGCTCGCCTTGATCGAGGCAAGCGGGGTGCGCAGGTCATGGCTTACGGCGGCGAGCAGCGCCGTCCGCATCCGGTTTCCCTCGGCCAGGGCTTCGGCCTGAGCGGCCTGGGTGCGGAGCCTATCCCGCTCGAGCGCAGCGGCCGCCTGGGCGGCGAAGCCGTCAAGGAGCTGGGGGTTCACCGGATCGGGCTGTCCGGCCACGATGAGGGCGAGTTCTGCCCCGGCCCTGACCAAGGTCGGCGCGGTGTCGGGCGGCGTCGTTCCTGATGCCGCCACCCGGACCCACTGCCCGTTGACAAGCTCGGCTAGCTCGGCGCTGCCTCCCCAGGTCGCGGTGAGATGGTCAAGGATCGCCCCCGGCGTGTCGGCTCCCCCGAGCACGGTCTGCGCCAGCTCGAGCAGGGCGGCGGCGTCTTCGCGGCTCCGCGCCGCCTGGCCAGCCCGCCGGGCGGCCAGGTGGACCACGCTGCTGACCGTGACGGCGACGGTGATGAAGAGCAGCAGTGCCAGCATATTCTGCGGGTCTTCGATCGTGAACGTATGCACGGGGGGCGTGAAGAACCAGTTGAGCAGCAGACTCGCGGTGACCGCCGCCGCCACGGCCGGCCAGAACCCGCCTACCACCGCCACCGCGACGACGGCCACCAGGTAGATCAGCAGGTCATCGGAGAGGCTCAGCCACCCCTGGGCCGGGACGAGGGCGGCCGTCAGCAGCGGCAGGACGGCCAGGAGCGCGACCCCGGCCAGCTGCCGCCTGCGGTCCAGGCCGCCAGCCTGACCTAGTTCGCGCCACCACGACCGCGGCCGGCGGCGCCGGCCAGGAACCTCCACAACTCCCAGTGTGCAGGACAATCCGACCGTACGCACGAGCAGGCCCGCCCCGGTTCCGGCCAGGCCCGCCAGGCTCAGCACGAGCGCCGCGCGGGCGCCTAGCTGCACGGTCAGCTTGAGCTGAGGGTAAGGCGGCCGGGAAAAGCCCGCGACCGCGAACCAGCCAGCGGCCACCACGAACAGCGTCGCGGCGGGCTCGGCACCTAGGCCGGTCGCGGCAACCACGATCGCGGCGAGCGCCAGGACCCAGGCGCCCGACACCGCACCGTGGCTGGCCGCGGCGATCGTGCCGACCAGCAGCAGCGCCGAGCAGCCGGCCGGCAGCGCGTAATAGGCGGCCACCTCGCGCAGGCGCCGGGCAGGCCGCGGCGAAGGTCTGGTCATCGCACTGACCAGTGCACAGCACGAAACGGGAGATCAGGGCGTTCTTGACGCCGTGTTAACGCCCGGCGGCACGGAATTGACGGGCCGTTAACACCGAATGCTGGTCACCGGCGGCCGATCACGACCGTCGCGCCAAGCTCCTCGTGACGGGCCACAGTCGGTGCCAGTCCGGCGGCCGCGAAGGCTGCCGCGGCATGGTCAGCCTGGCCGGAGGCTGTCTCGATCAGCAGGTGCCCGCCCGGCCTCAGCCACGCTGCGGCTCCGGTGGCTGCCCTCCGCAGCACGTCGAGCCCGTCTGGCCCGCCATCAAGCGCCACGAGGGGCTCGTAGTCCCTGGCCTCTGGCGGCATCAGGGCGACAGCCTCGGTAGGCACGTAGGGCAGGTTGGCGGCGATCACGCTGACCCGGCCGCGCAGCACACCGGGAAGGGGCTCGTACAGGTCGCCGGCGTAGACCTGGCCGCCGACCGGCTCAAGATTGCGCCCCGCACACGCCACGGCGGCCGGGTCGATGTCGGTCGCATGCAGCTCGACGCCGGCGGCGAGGGTGGCGATCGCGGTGCCGATGGCTCCTGAGCCACAGGCGAGGTCGATGACGACTGATCCTGGTGTTGATAGACACAGCTCCGCGGCCGTGCGGGCCAGCAGCTCGGAGCGGCGGCGGGGGACGAAGACGCCGGGATCGATCGCGATCCGCAGGCCGCAGAACTCCGCCCATCCGACGACGTGTTCAAGCGGCACACCGGCGACCCGCTCGCCGACCATGGCGACCAGCGAATCCGGCGAGCTGGCCGACTCGATCAGCAGCTGAGCCTCTTCCTCGGCGAACACCGAGCCGGCGGCCCGGAGCATGCCGGTAATGGCGTCAGCGCTGAGCGTCGGATCGCGGCTCGTCGGGGACATGCTCCAACCGTACGGCCGGCCGCGGTGCAGGGCAGCAATCCAGCTCCCCCGCAGGCACTAGGCTGACAAGAGTGACAGTGACCCTTCAGACCACCAATTCGGCCGCCCGCGACGTCAGCGCCGACGCGATAGTGATCGCCGTCGGCCAGGACGCGGGCGGCCAAAGCACGGGCGGCCTGGTGCTCCCGCCGGGAGCCCAGGACGTCGACGCCGCGCTCGGCGGCGGCCTAGCATCCACTCTCAGTGCGCTGGGCGCTACCGGCAAGCCGGAGGAGATCACCAGGATCGCGTCGGCCGGCAAGCTGGCCGCGCCCGTGATCGCAGCGGTAGGCATCGGCACGGCAACCACCGCGGAGCCAGGCAGCAACGACGCCGAGATCCTGCGCCGCAGCGCAGGCGCGGCGGTGCGATCGCTCGCCTCCCCGAAGATCCGGTCGATCGCGCTAGCCCTCCCCGCCGATGACGCCGCGAGCGCTGAGGCGACCGCACTGGGCGCCATGCTTGGCAGCTACTACTTCGGCCGGTACCGCAGCAATGGCCATCCCGCCGCCGAGCTGACGCTGCTAGCGTCCGGGGCGCATGTCGGCCCGGCGGTAGGCAGGGCCCAGGTGCTCGCCGCCGCAGTGACGCTGGTACGGGATCTGGTCAACACGAGCCCGTCGCATCTATACCCCGAGACCTTCGCGGCCCAGGCGGGCGAGATCGCCGCGTCGTCTGGTCTCGGCATCGATGTGCTGGACGACACGGCGCTCGCCGCCGGCGGTTACGGCGGAATCCGCGGGGTTGGCCAAGGCTCGGTGCACCCGCCGCGGCTGGTCCGGCTGAGCTATCAGCACGCGGAGGCGTCGCGGACGGTGGTCTTCATCGGCAAGGGAATCACGTTCGACTCGGGCGGGCTGTCGCTCAAGCCGCCGAAGGCCATGGAGACCATGAAGTCGGATATGAGCGGTGCTGCTGCCGTCCTGGCAGCGCTGCAGGCGGTCGCCGCGCTCAAGCCCGGGGTGAACGTCATCGGGTACCTGCCGCTTGCCGAGAACATGCCGGGCAGCAGCGCGCAGCGGCCGTCGGACGTGATCACCATGTACGGCGGCACCACGGTCGAGGTGCTCAACACCGACGCGGAAGGGCGCCTGGTCCTAGCGGACGCCCTGGCGAGATCGGGCGAGGATGCGCCCGATCTTCTTGTCGACATAGCGACTCTTACCGGTGCCCAGGTGGTCGCGCTGGGGACCCGGGTCAGCGGTGTGATGGCGAACGACGACACGGTCAGGGACGGGATCGTGGCTGCCGCGACGCGAGCAGGCGAGGCCATGTGGCCGATGCCGCTGCCGGAGGAACTGCGCAAGGGCCTGGACTCCAAGGTGGCCGACCTGGCGAACGTGGCCGCCGAGCGAGACGGCGGGATGCTCGTCGCCGGACTCTTCCTGCGGGAATTCGTACCCGACGGCGTGCGTTGGGCGCATCTGGACATCGCAGGACCTGCTTTCCATGAGGGCGAGCCATACGGCTATACCCCTAAGGGCGGCACCGGCGCCGCGGTCCGCACGCTGGTCCAGATCGCGCAGGACGTCGCGGACGGCCGGCTCTAGGCACG
>Ga0207646_10001042_pt1 | contig 35346 bp, 40 predicted proteins | sample KBSK5502metaG_FD_184343 | JGI IMG/M metagenome (GOLD analysis project Ga0207646, IMG submission 184343) | Corn, switchgrass and miscanthus rhizosphere microbial communities from Kellogg Biological Station, Michigan, USA - KBS K5-50-2 metaG... | ecosystem: Host-associated > Plants > Roots >... | reverse complement strand
GGCGGCGGCGGCGAGGTCGATGCGGTCAAACCCGACGCCGAGGATGTCGACGCGCGCCGGCGCCAAGCCTCCCCCGCTAGTGGACTGCGACGAGGCTTCTGCGGAAGAAGTCGAGGTGCTCGAGCGCTAGACCCGTGCCCTTGGCCACGCAGTACAGCGGGTTCTCGGCGACGTAGCAGGCGACCCCGGTGACCTGGGTCAGGAGCTTGTCCATGTTGCGAAGAAGCGCGCCGCCGCCGGACAGGACCATGCCCTTGTCGATGACGTCGGACGCGAGCTCCGGAGGGGTCTCCTCGAGAACGGCCTTCACCGCGCCCATGATCTGCTGAAGAACAGGATCCATCGCCTCGGAGATCTCGTTCGAACCGATGGTGATCGTTCTCGGCAGACCGGCAATGAGGTCCCGCCCGCGCACTTCCATCGTGAGCTCGGGATCCATCGGGAGCGCCGATCCGATCTGGATCTTCACGTCCTCGGCGGTGCGCTCTCCGATCATCAGGTTGTAGCGCTTGCGCACGAAGTTTGCGATCGCTTCGTCGAGCTTATTGCCTGCAGCTCGAACGCTTCGAGAGACGACGATGCCGCCGAGCGAGATGACCGCGATCTCGGCGGTCCCTCCGCCGATGTCGATGATGAGATTGCCGGACGGACCGGAGATCGGAATGTTCGCGCCGATCGCCGCGGCGAGCGGCTCCTCGATGAGATGCGCCTCCCGCGCACCGGCGCGGATCGCGGCGTCCTTCACGGCGCGGCGCTCGACGCTGGTCACGCCGGATGGAACGCAGATCATGAGCTGCGGCTGGAAGATGCGGACCTGACCACACACCTTGTTGATGAAGTAGCGGAGCATGTACTCGGTGATCACGTAATCGGCGATCACACCATCCCGCATCGGCCGGAGCGCGGTGATGGTGCCCGGGGTCCGGCCGAGCATGAGTCGCGCCTCTTCACCCACCGCGACGATCCGGGGACGGTTCGAGCCATCTTCCTTCGCGAGGGCGACGACGGACGGCTCAGTGAGGACGATCCCCTTCCCACGGACGTAAACGATGACGTTGGCGGTGCCGAGGTCGATGCCGATCTGGCGAGAGAACACGCGGTGAACTGTAACGGGCTAAAAGACCGAAAGGTGCGTTACTTCGTCACGCACCGACCACTTTGAGGATGAAGTCGGTTGCAAATCCGAGGACGAGCCCGGCCAATATGCCCCAGGTCGTCATGTCTTTGTGCCCGAGTTTGCGCGCGACGGCGAGCAGTTCGATGACCACATAGAGAATCGACCCCGCCGCGAGCGCAAGGAACGCCGCGAAGACCGTCTCGTTCTGGAAGGACTGACCGATGACGGTGCCCACGAACGTCGGACCGCCAGCGATGAGGCCGAGTGCTCCGAGAAAACGCCAGCTCGGGAGATGCGTTTCACCCGCGAGCGGTCCCACGATACCGAAGCCCTCGGTCGCGTTGTGCAGTGCGAACCCGATGACAAGGACAAGAGCGAGACGCAACTGCCCCCCGGCAGCGGATTGGCCGATCGCCAGCCCCTCCGAGAGGTTGTGAAAACCGATCCCGAGCGCGATGAAGAACGCGAGCCGCTGAGCAGGGCGCAGCCGCGCGATCGGACCCGCGCGAAATTCGTCAACGTTCGCCGCGCCCGGACCAAAACGCATCGTCGCGCGGGCCCGTCGCGCGAGCCAGAGGTCGTAGTAGACGAGGCTCATCAACCCGACCGTCAAAGACACCGCAAAGACAAAGCTGAGCCAGCCGAAATGGAGCCACGTTCCGTTGCCCGCCGTCGCTTCGCCGAGCGCCGTCTCGATGGGCTCGACCACCTCGGTAAGCACATCCCACAAAAGGAAGAGCAGGATCCCAGTCGCTGCAGCATTCAGGAGTGCCCGCAGATGACTCGAGGCGCTGCGCATGCGGCCGAGCGGCAACCCGAGGAAAACGGTGAATCCCGCGATCGCGCCGAGCGCGAGGATCTCCCCCATCGACATCGCGGCTCTCGGTCACTCCCGGTGCGATACTCGCCGTGGGAGCATCCCTCTTAGGTCGTCCTAACGGCTAAGGTGAGCCTAACGATTTCCGACTGCGGAGGTCAACAATTACCACTTCGCCCGCCGCCGAGGAATATCTCCAGGCCATCTACACGCTCGCTGATGAGAGCGGCCACGTCGTCTCGGCGCGCCTCGCGGAGTTCCTCGGCTTCTCCGCGCCAGCGGTCTCGGAGATGGTCCATCGGCTCGAGCGCGATGGCCTGATCGCGCTCGACGGCCGTAAAGAAGTGCATCTGACCAGGAGCGGTCAGAGCCACGCCGACTCGATCGTCCGACGCCATCGCCTCGCCGAACGTTTCCTCGTCGAGGTACTCGGGTTCGAGTGGTGGAAGACCCACGAGGAGGCGGAACGCCTCGAGCACGCGATGTCGTCGGAGATGGAGGAGCGCATCCAAAGGGTCCTCGGCGACCCACAGACCTGCCCGCACGGGAACCCGATGCCCGGCGTGACGCCACGCCCGACCAAGCCTCTCGACCGTGTGACCCCCGGCACCACGGCGACGGTCGAGCGCATCCCCGATCAGTTCGAGCACGAGCCCGGCTTCCTCGAATACCTCGACTCGCAAGGGCTTAAGCCCGGCGTCGACGTTTTGGTCGTCCACCTCCGGCACGGAGAGCCGATCCGTGTCATGGTCGAGGGTACCGAGCGAACCATCCGCGCCGACTGCGGGCAGAAGGTCTGGGTTAGGGCGTGAGACGAGCGAGGAGCGGCTTCGCCGTGTCGAGCGAGACGGCCAGCCATGAGCGCGTCTCCCCGGCGCAGCCGGGAGATTGGTCAAGAGCCTGATGGAGAGACCCGCGATATACGTTCAAGGCGAAGGCAGCTACTGGCTCGCACACGTACCGGTGCTGCGCGGATGTATCGCCTCGGGCACGACGCGCGACCAGGCGATCGCGAACGCGCGCCGCGCCTTTCGCGCGTACGTCGAGCTGCTCGACGCGCGCGGCGTCTCGATCGAACACTGGAAGGACCTCGACCCCGACACGTTCGAGGTGCGCGAGCTTCCGACCGATCGCGTCGTGCCCGAAGACATCGGGCCAATGGAGGAGCACGAGCTCCGCGACTTCCTGCATCAGTTCGAAGCCTCGCGCGCGGCGCTTCTGTCGCTCGTCCGCGATATCCCGTCAGACGAGCTCGAGCGAAAACCGACGGAGACGATGTGGAGCGTTCGCGAAGCGCTCGAGCACGTGATGCTCACTGAAGCGTCCCTTCTATCGCGACTCGAGAAGTGGCCCGCAGACCCGTACAACACTCTCCAGGCGATCCATCGGATGGCGTTCCAGCGATTCACCGTGCTGGAGCCCGCGGACACCGGGCTTGACCATGTCGTCATGGGACGGCGATGGACGACGCGCAAGGTGATGCGCCGGATCCTCGAGCACGAATTCGAGCATCTGGGGCACATCCAGGAGATCGTCGCCGCGCTCCGGAGCGAACCGCCCGCCCGAGTGACCTAGCGCAGCGCGCCGCCCAGGAACGCGAGGACACGCGCGCGGTACTCGTTGGGGAACGCGTTGATCGCGCCGACATGGCCGCCACGCGGGGCGACCCAGAGTTCCTTCGGTTCGCCCGCGGCCGCGAAGAGAGCGCGCGCTCCCTCGACCGGCGTGGTCGCGTTGTCATCGTCCTCAGAGTGAATGAGCAGGATCGGCCGAGGCGAAATCCGCGCGATCGCATCGAGCGGCCGCGCCCTCGCGACGTGTGCGCGCCTCATGGCTTCTGCTGTCTTGATGCCCACACCGCGGCCTCGCGCGCGCGGCGCTCGATGATCCCGCGCTGATCGGCGCGCACGTCCGGGAGATCGGCGGGATCGAACGCCCGGACCTCGACCAGCTCCTCGGAAAGCCGCTCGGTGCCGCCGAGCGGTCGGTACGCATAGACGAGCTCGATGCGCTGCCAGCGGTACCCCTGATTCGCCTCGAGGATCGGACCAACTTCGATCTCGATCCCGGTCTCCTCGCGGACCTCGCGGGCGAGCGCGTCCTCCAGACGCTCACGCGGAGAGAGGAAGCCGCCGAGGAAACGCCACTCCGGAGCGCCGAAGCGATGGCGCGCCAAGATCACGTGGCCGCGCGGATCGACACCAAGTCCAACGACGCCGACGAGGAAGCGCGACTGGGTGCGATTGAGGATGCGCCGCTGCCACCGCACCGGAAGTGCGTTGTAGAAGACCGCGAGTAGCCGAAACAACACGAACAGAAAGGGTATGTGTCTATGGAGCGGAACGCGGAGCGTTAAAGGCCCGATCGCTTGGCCCGTTAGGGACCGGCGATCGGCACCGCTCCTATTCCGTGCGCCTTGGGCACGGATAGCTTCTGCACGACGGCGCGTGTCTTCACGTCGATGACGTTCACCATGCCATCGACGTTCGTCGTCGTGAGTAGGCGATCGCCCTCGGGGTCGTAGGTCGTGTGAAAGGGTTGCTTGCCGAGCTTGGTCTCCGAGAGCACGCGGCGCCCCTTCCAATCGACCCACAGAAGCCCGGGGCCGAGATGGTCGGAGAGGACCATGAGCGAGCGGTCGGCCATGAAGAAGACGCCGTCCTGGTCGACCTTCTCCGTATGGAACGGGTAGGTCCCGGGAAGATGGATCTCGCTCTTCACGGTCTTCGTCGAGGGGTCGTAGATGATCATCCGATCCGATGGCTTGTCGAGGAAGCCTGAGGAGCTCGACCAGACCTCGCTTTCATCGGGCGTGAAGTACGCGTCGTGCACGTCGCTGACCTTGATCTGAGTGATCTTGTTCGTATCGAGGTCATACACGCGAAGGACGTCGGGCTGCGACGTGTTCGTGAGGGTGAACCAGAGCTCGTTCGGCCGGCTCCGTGCGATCGTCAGTACGTGCTGCGGCACACCAACCATGAGCGGCGGGAGCGGCTTCCACGTCCCGGCTTCGAAGCGCGCGATGTACATGTCGTGCTCGTGACCGACGAAAAGCGTTTTCGCGTCTGGTGACCACGTGATCCCATGCGGCTGCTTCCCGACCATCAGTCGCACGACCTCCTTCATGGCGAAGGGATCGATGATCGAGGTGGTGTTGCCCATGCGGTTGTTGACCGCGACCCATTTTCCGTCGGGCGACACGCCGAGCTGGTGCGGGAGCTTGCCGACCGCGATCTTCCCCACGAGCGCATACGGCTCGCCGGGTTTCCCGTCCAGCACCCAGACCTGATCGGTGCTTTCCGAGGCGACGAAGACTCGCAGCTTCGAGTACAGCGGCGTCGGCGACGGCGCCGGGACCGGCGTCGGCGTGGAGGTCGGTGTTGCCACGGGTTCGGATTGGGCGGCCACGCTCTCGTCGACCACAGGCGCATCGACGACCGTCGCGCCGCACGCTGCGACGACGATCGTGCCGATGACCACGAACGCGAAGAGTCGAATCAGCCTTACCGCCACTCCACCCGACCGCCCCAACGCGACCTAGAGACTAGCGGTTTAGCGAGCGGTTGCGTCTCACTGCTCTTATCTACGGCGGCGGCGGGATTCGCTCACGCGCAAACGCACCAGGGCGCGCTGGAGCTCTGCTCTGGCGCGTTGCTCGTCGGCGGCGGAGGCCGGACCTGCGGCGAGGACCTGCTGAGCGCGCTCCCGCGCCTCCTGGGCTCGATTCGCGTCGATCTCCTCGGCAGGCTCGGCCGCATCGGTCAGCACCACGACCCGGTCACTGCGGACGTCCATGAAGCCGCCGAAGACGGCGAGGACCTCCTCCACACCACCCTTCTTCACCTTGAACTCACCCGGTCCAAGGGTCGTAAAAAGGGGTACGTGGTGCGGGAGGATCCCGACGTAGCCCTCGCTCGCGGGGGCAACGACCATGTCCACGTCGTCCTCGTAGACCTTGCGCTCCGGCGTGATGACCTCGAGGTGCAGCGGCATTAGGAGCCGGCCTCCTTCGTCATGCGCTCGCCCTTTTCGCGCGCCTGCTCGATCGTTCCGACGTTGTAGAACGCCTGCTCCGAGAGATCGTCGTGCTTGCCCTCGAGGACCTCGCGGAAGCTGCGAACGGTGTCCGCGACCTTCACGTACTGCCCTGGAACGCCCGTGAACTGCTCGGCCACGAACATCGGCTGCGCGAGGAATCGCTGGAGCTTGCGTGCGCGCGCGACGAGCAGCTTGTCCTCGTCCGAGAGCTCGTCGATCCCGAGGATGGCGATGATGTCCTGAAGATCCTTGTACCGCTGCAGCACACGCTGCACCTCGCGCGCGGTCTCGTAGTGCTCCTGGCCGACGATGTTCGGGTCGAGCGCGCGGCTCGTCGAGGTCAGCGGATCGACGGCCGGGTAGAGGCCGAGCTCGGTCAGGTAGCGCTCGAGTCGGATCGACGCGTCGAGGTGGGCGAACGTCGTCGCGGGCGCCGGGTCGGTGTAGTCGTCGGCTGGCACGAACACGGCCTGCAGCGACGTGATCGAACCCTTCTTCGTCGAGGTGATGCGTTCCTGCAGCTCCCCCATTTCTGTGGCCAGCGTGGGCTGGTAGCCCACGGCGCTCGGCATGCGGCCGAGGAGCGCCGACACTTCGGAGCCCGCCTGCGTGAAGCGGAAGATGTTGTCGATGAAGATGAGGAGGTCTCGGCCCTGCTCGTCGCGGAAGTACTCCGCGATGGTGAGACCGGTGAGCGCGACTCGCAGGCGCGCGCCCGGCGGCTCGTTCATTTGACCGAAGACCATCGACATCTTGTCGATGACCCCCGACTCCTTCATCTCGCCGAGCAGCTGCGTTCCCTCGCGCGACCGCTCGCCGACGCCGCAGAACACCGAGTAGCCACCATGCTCGGACGCGACGTTGCGGATCAGCTCCTGGATGACGATGGTCTTGCCGGTGCCGGCTCCACCGAACACCGCCGACTTTCCACCCTTGAGGAACGGGCAGATCAGGTCGATGACCTTCATGCCTGTCTCGAAGATCTCGGCCTGGGTCGACTGGTCGGTGAATGACGGCGGTGCGCGATGGATGGGATCGCGCCGGTCGCCCTTCACCTCGCCTTTGCCGTCGATGGGCTCGCCGATCACGTTGAAGAGGCGGCCGAGCGTCGCTTCGCCGACGGGTACGGTGATCGGCCCGCCCGTCGCGACGGCCGCCATCCCCCGGCGGAGGCCGTCCGTCGCCGCCATGGAGACGGCCCGTACCCAGTTGTTGCCGAGGTGCTGCTGGACTTCGGCGACCACGTCGCTGCCGTCGTCACGCGTCACCACGAGGGCGTCGTAGATGTCGGGCAGGTGGCCTTCTTCGAACTGAACGTCGAGGACCGGGCCGATGATCTGCACGATCTTTCCGGCGTCTTTCCCTGCCTTCTTCTTGGTGGCTCCGCTCATCGCTAACGCCATCTCTCCCTACCCCTTACCGAGGGCCTCGGCCCCCGACGCGATCTCGAGCATCTCTTTGGTAATGCGTGACTGGCGCGCCTTGTTCGCGGCGAGCGTGAGGTCGTCGATGAGATCGCCGGCCGCGTCGGTCGCGTTGCGCATGGCGACCATCTGCGCCGAGAACGCGGACGCCTTCGACTCGAGGATGGTCTGGAATACCGCGACCTCGATCAGTCGCGGGATGACCTCGTTCAGCACGGTCTCCGGATCCGGCTCGAACAGGTACTGAAGAATCGGAAGATCGTCGATGTCCTCTTCCTCGGGGACGAACGGCAGGAGCCGTCGGATCGTCGGCTCCTGGCGAAGGGTGTTCACGAATCGCGTAAAGGCGAGATAGATCTCGTCGACCTTGCCCGTCACGAACTCCTCGACCGCGACACGCGCGATGACGTTCGTGTCCGCGCTACTCGGCCGGTCCGGGATCCCGGGAAATTCAGCGCTCACCGGGGCCCGCAGACGGCGCAGCTGGTTGATGCCTTTGCGTCCCACCGCGATGAACGACGCGGCGGGCTGCTGCTGCGAGAAGCGCAGTGTGGCGCGGATCAGGTTCACGTTCATCGGCCCGACGAGTCCGCGGTCGGTCGTCACGAGAACGATCCCAACGCGGCGGACCTCCCGCTTCGCGAGCAGCGGGCTGGTCTCGGGGTCCGCATACGGTGCGAGCTCGTTCAACACCGTGCGAAGCCGCTCCTCGTACGGGCGCGAGGCGAGAACCGACGCCTGCGCGCGGCGCATCTTCGACGCGGCGACGAGCTGCATCGCGCGCGTGACCTGCTGAATGTTCTTGATGCTCCGGACACGTCGCCGGAGCTCCCGCTCTGAGGGCACGCGCTAGGCCTTCGTCGCCGCGGGCGTCTTCGCCCCAGGCTTAGCCGGCTGCTCGTCTTTCTTGGCTGTGTCCTTGTTCTCCGGCGGGGCGGCGGCGGGAGCCTTTTCTTCGGTATACGGGTTCGTCTTCTTGAACTCCTCGAGCATCGCGCGAACTTCCTTCTCGATGTCAGCGCTCCACGCCTTGTCCTTCGCGATCTTGGCGGTGACGGTCTTGCCCACCGAATCCATGAAGCGGGAGAGGTCACGCTCGTAGTCGGCGACGCGCTCCTTCGGAACGTGGTCAATGAATCCGTTCGTCGCCGCGAAGATGATCACAACCTCTTTCTCGAGCGGCAGCGGCTGGTACTGCGGCTGTTTCATGATCTCGGTGACCTTCTCGCCTCGCCGGAGCTGCTGCTGCGTCGCCTTGTCGAGGTCCGAGCCGAATTGCGCGAACGCCGCGAGCTCGCGGTACTGCGCGAGTTCCAGCTTCAGGCTGCGGACGACGGCTTTCATCGCCTTCGTCTGCGCATCGCCGCCCACGCGCGACACCGAGAGTCCGGTGTTCATGGCGGGCCGCTGGCCCTGGTTGAAGAGGTCTGTCTCCAGGTACATCTGCCCGTCGGTGATCGAGATGACGTTTGTCGGGATATAAGCGGAAATGTCGTTCGCCTGCGTCTCGATGATCGGAAGAGCGGTCAACGAGCCGCCGCCCTCGTCCTTGTTCAGGCGAGCGGCACGCTCGAGCAGCCGCGAGTGCAGGTAAAAAACGTCACCCGGGTACGCCTCGCGGCCGGGTGGGCGCCGCGTGAGGAGCGAGACCTGGCGATAGGCCCAGGCGTGCTTGGTGAGGTCGTCGTAGACGATGAGCGCGTCCTTGCCGCTGTCGCGGAAAAACTCGCCCATCGCGCACGCGGCGAAGGGCGCGAGGTACTGCACGGTCGCTGGGTCCGACGCCCCCGCAATGACGACGATGGTGTGCTCCATCGCGCCCTTCTCCTCGAGGGTCGCGACGATCTTCGCGACCGACGATTCCTTCTGGCCGATCGCGACGTAGATACAGGTGAGGTCCTTGCCCTTCTGATTGATGATCGTGTCGATCGCGATGGCCGTCTTGCCCGTCTGCCGGTCGCCGATGATCAGCTCACGCTGTCCCCGCCCGATCGGCGTGATCGCGTCGATGACCTTGATGCCGGTCTGGACCGGCGTATCGACGTTCTGCCGCATGATGACACCCGGCGCGACGACGTCGACCGGTCGCGCCTCTTTGCTGTTGATGGGCCCCTTGCCGTCGAGCGGTCGGCCGAGCGGGTCCACCACGCGGCCGACGAGCGCCTCGCCGACCGGGGTCTCCACGATGCGTCCGGTGGTGCGCACCTCGCCGCCCTCGGTGATTCCGGTGTAGTCGCCGAGGATGATCGCGCTCACCGTGTCTTCCTCGAGGTTGAAGGCGAGGCCGAACACGTCGTTGCCGAAGTCGAGCAGCTCGGACGCCATGCAGTTCGCCAGGCCGTACACGCGCGCGATCCCATCGCCGATCTCGACCACGGTGCCGACGTCGACCGACTCGGCTCCCCCTTCGAAGCCCTTGATCTTCGCCTTGATGATGTCGGTGATCTCAGACGACGTCGTGGCCATGGTGATCCCCTCCTATGAAGCGAGCTGTCGCCCGAGCGCGACGAGCTTCGCGCGCACCGATGAATCGATGAGGTGGTCGCCGATCTGAACCTTCGCGCCGCCGATCAGCGTCGGGTCGATGCCGAAGGTCGCGCGAAGCTTCCTTCCGGACTCGCGCTCGAGACGGTTCACAAGCTCGCGCTGCTCGGACTCGTTTAGCGGAACGGCCGTGGTGACGCGCGCCTTCGCGATCCCCTCGCGCCGGTCGACAAGATCGCCGAACGCCAGAGCGATCTGAGGCACGAGCGCGATCCGATCGGTCTCGAGCAGCAGGATCAAGAGCGAGCGGACTACGTCGGGCTCGCCCCGAAGGGCGGACCTGAGAGCCTCGACGCGCTGCTTCATCGGCACTGAAGGGTCGCGCAGTCCGGCGGCGGTCACCCGGTCGAAGACCGGCGCGAGCTTCTCGAGCGAGGTGCGGAGCTCGCCGACGGCACTTCCGTTCGGCGAGAGCGCGAGGAGCGCTTCCGCGTAGCGGCGCGCCGCTGATCCGGAGAGCGCCAACTAGCTCTGTTCCACAAGCTGCGGGGCCGCTTCGTCGAGAGACTGCTCGATCAACGCCCGGTGCTTCTCGGGGTCCAGCTCCCGGCCAAGAACGCGGCTCGCGGCGAGAACGACCATCCCCGCCAGCTCGGAACGTAGCTGTGCGAGCGCCTGATCGTGAAGCTGGTTCGCATCATCGCGGCCGCGTTCGCGGATGCGGTCGGCCTCGGCCTTCGCCTGCGCGCGAACATCGGCCGCGGCAAATTCGGCGGCTTTGGTCATCCGCTCCGCGATGGCCTGGGCGTCGCGTCGCGCGTCCGCGAGGAGACGCTCGACCTCCGCCTTCATACGCTCACGCTCGGCCCTCGCCGCCTCGGCCATCGCCAGGCCTTCGCGGATCTTCTCCGCACGGTTGGCGAGCACGGTAAGGATCGGTCCCCAGAGGTACCGGCGCAGTAGGTAAAGGATGACGAGGAAGTTGACGATCGAGACGAGCACCCAGAACGGGTGAACGACGAGCCCGGTCGGCCCTTCCGCCGCCAAGAGGACGCCGAACATCATCTAGAGAGCCTTGCCCTGGAGCAAGAACGCGATGACAAACGAGAAGATGCCAAGGGATTCGGCGAAGACCACGATGATGATGCCGTTCGTGCGGATCGCGTTCGCCGCGTCAGGGTTACGCCCGGTCGCCTCGGCGACCTTCGAGCCGGCGATGCCGATCCCGAGTCCCGCGCCGAGCGCGCCAAAACCGATCGCGATGCCAGCGCCAAGCCAGGCAAGACTCATGCGTTGCTACCTCCTCGCGAATTAGGCCGCCACAGGTAGTGCTTCGAGATGCGCTTCGCCCTCGTGCGCTTCGTGCTCCTCCCCGCTGTGCGATTCGAGCGCAAGGATGATGTACAGGAGCACGAGGAATGCGAACACGAAAGCTTGAATGAAGCCGATGAAGAGCTCGAGGCCGACGAAGGGCAGGACAAAGCTCGGCACGAAAAGCAGCGCAGAGAGGACCGATAGGACGATCTCCCCGCCCCAGATGTTGCCCCAAAGTCGAAGGGTGAGGGTGAGAATCCGAAACAGCTCGCTCGCGAACTCGATCGGGCCGACGAAGATCAGCATGACGACCCCGACGAGTGGCCCTTCCTTGAACGCGGGGATGTTGACCCAGCGGGTGAAATAGCCGATCCCGTTCTGACCGATACCGGCCGCCTGGTACCAAACGAAGCCCGTCAAGGCGAGGCCGAGGTTCGTGTGGTAGTCCGCGGTCGGCGGGTGAAGGAGCTCGATCTGCCCCACCAGGGGCACGATGAACAACCAGTTGCTGAGGAGAGCGAAGAGAAAGAGGCTTCCGAAAAGCGGGGGGAAGCGAACCACCCCGGGGCCGCCGGCCTCACGCATGAAGTCGCTCAAGCCTTGGACGATGAGCTCGAAGAGGTTCTGGAGACGCCCCGGCGTTTCGCTCAGCCTGGCGGTCGCGACGATGGAAAGGATGACCAGAACGGCCATCACGATCCACGCGGTGAAGACCGAGTTGGAGATCGAGATGTCATTCCAGATCGTGATCGGACCGCCGGCCGAGATGTTGTCGGCGCCGCTCCAGGTGAAGATCGGCGTACCGGTCTGGTCGGCGACGTGGATGTCCGCCTGAGAGGGCGGCCAATTGGGTAGATTGCCGGTGAGCGCGGCGAAGACGATCGCGAGCAGGTTCAGACCCGCTACGACGCCGAGAACGCCGCGGGTCGGAAGCTCGAACAGTCGCGCCGGCCAGCTCGCGGTCGTCACTCGTCCTCCCCTGATTCGCGCTTTCGCTCGCGCTCTTGGATCTCGCGGTCCCAGGCCCGCCCCGCCTCGCGCGCCTTTTCGCTCGCCGGCTGGTCCGGGTTCGCCGCAAGGTAGCGCCGCAAGACGACGAACGTTCCGAGGCCCGCGATCGCCAGTCCGAGCAGGATCGATACAAGGCCGAGCGTCGGCGTCGTACCCAGTTGGCGATCAAGCGCGTCCCCGACGAACGCCGCGGCGAGCAAGGGGATGCCCACCACGATCGCTATCTGGAACCCGATGGTTAGGAGATCGCCCCCGTAACTACGCGGAGCCCGCTCGGGCAATGCGCGACAAGCCTAGCAGCGGATCGGGGCGCACTCAAAACGCGTCTGAGCAGCGAGCTAAAGCCAGCCGCGGCGGTGGAAGTACGTCACCAGACCGACCGCGATGAGACCGGTGACGCCCATCGAGATCCAGAACAGAGGGAGCGACCCGTAGGGGATGAAGCTCCAGTTCTGGCCAAAGAAGCCGGTGACGACAGTGAGGACCAGGAGGACGGTCGCGATGCTGGTCAGGACCTTCATCACCTCGTTCAGCCGGTTCGAGGCTGCGGCGAGGTAGGCGTCGATCACGTTCGAGGTGAGCTCGCGGAACGTATCGATCTCGTCCGTCACGCGGAGGATGTGGTCGTAAACGTCCTGGAAGTACGCGCGTTTCCCGGTCTCGCGCAGCTCGCGGATGTCGCCGCGCACCAGCACCTGGAGCACGTCGCGCTCGGGTGCGATGGTCTTGCGAAGCTGCAGGAGTTCCCGCTTGACGAGGAAGAGCTCGCGAAGCGGTGCATGCGCCCGGTGCAGGTTCGGTCCGGCCTCTTCGGCAACGAATTGCTCGAGGAGCTCGATGCGCTCGCCGAACTGGTCGACCACCTCGAAGTACTTATCGACCATCGTGTCGAAGAGGGCATGGAGAAGGAGACCGCTCGTCGGCAGATGACCCTCGACGAAGCGCTTCTCGACAAGGCGCCGAGCCGAGAAGTCGCCTTCGTGGACGGTCACGATCGCGTTGTGAGCGACGAAGATCGAGACTTCGTGATAGTTGACCACCCCCGGGCTCGGCGCCTCGAGCGCATAAAAGACGATGAAGTAATGGTTCTCGTACTGATCGATTTTGGGGCGCTGGTGGCCGTGGCGCGCATCTTCAACGGCGAGCGGGTGTAGCTCGAGCTCTTTGGCGACCAGATCGAACTCTTCACTCTGCGGGTTGGAGATGTCGAGCCAGCACGGATGCTCGCCTCGAAGCTCCGAAAGCTGGTCCGCTGGCCGATCGACGACCGCGTTCTGCTGTTTGACGAGAAGTCGCGCGGGCATCTTCGCAGTATGCGCGGGTGGTTACGCGGCGAAGTGACGAACGACGCTGACGAATTCCTCCGCGTCGAAGGGCTTGGAGAGATACGCCTCGGCGTTGCAGCGATCGGCCTCCCGGCGCGGATCGGCGACGCCGGTGAGGATCACGAGCGGGACGCGGCGGAGCGCCATGCGAAGCTCGCGCGCGAACGATGGTCCGTCCATCCCCGGCATTTGCACGTCGAGGACGACGACCGCCGGCGGATCTTCCTGGACCACGCGCAGCGCCTCAGCGCCGTCGTGGGCCTCGACCACACGGAAGCCGCTCTCGGCGAGTAGCTGACGCTCGACGGCGAGCGTCGCGAGGTCGTCATCAACGATGAGAACTGGGCGCGGCCGCGAGATCATGCCGAACGCCATTGTGGTCTCGAGTGCATACGCCGTTCCCTAGACTTCACCGAACGGTGAAAGCGCCTCGCGGGATGCGAACGGCCGTCGAGGTCGTCCCCAAATTGGGCGTGAAATCGGGCACGCCGGCGCTCCGTATCGGTGGCGTTGCAACATACGACCGTCCCATCGAGCACCTGGCCGGAGAGCTCGATGTGCTGGATCTCCGGGCTCCGGTCCGAGCGAGGGACCGAAGGTACGGCCTGGTCCTCTGCTTCGCGCTCGACCGGATCCCGCTCGATCAGCTCGCGAGCGACCTCGTTCGCGTGACGCACCCTGACGGGGGGATTTGGGTCGTTGTCTGGAAGAAGGACTTCCTCCCCGAGGGCGCGTCGAGCTGGGAAGAGGCCCAGGAGGCGATGCTCGAGACCGGCTGGGTCGACAACAAGGTCCTCTCGCTCGGTGCGGAGGTGTATGCGACCCGTTACGTTCGCCGGCGGCGGCCGGGAAAACGGGAACCGGCGGCGGTATCCCGTCGTTCGTAGGGTATGCGCGTCTGTGCGCTCGTTCTCTTCGTAGCGGTCGTGGCGTGCGGAGGCGCCGCGACGCTGTCGTCGCCCGGACCGAGCTCGAGCGGCGAAACGGCGACGATCACTCCGGCGGGGACGGTGACCGCCACGGCCATCACCGGAACGATCGTTCCCGGAACGATCCCGCCGAACCCGACCGCGACGCCGTCGCCAACCCCCAGTCCCGCACCCGGCGGGCTCACTCAGGCGCAGCTCAAGTACCGGCTGGTCGACCAGTTCGGACGGCTGCTCTTCTGCGATCCCGACTACTACCCCGTCGCCCGCGCGGACGAAGGGGCGCTTGCCCACGAGCGTCTCCCCGAGATCCAGAAGGACGCGCCAACGTTCAGCGCGATCCTCATGCACCTCGGGATCGCGGCTGCTTCGTCAAATACGAGCGATCAGGAGCTCGCGATCTATCGGGACTGGAAGATGCTCAACGCGATCCGTTTGGAGCAAGTGAGCGGTGGTTTCCAGTTCCTCGCGATCTTCGGCACCCCGCAACAGGCCAGCCGCGTCGATGGGACCATCGATCAGCGAGGCAACGTCACGGTCGCAAGCCGCACCCCGAGCGGGCAGCCGCCGTGTCCGATCTGTCTCGCGCGAGGCACGCGGATCGCGACGCCCGCCGGTGACATCGCGGTCGAAGACCTGAAGATCGGCGACGTCGTGTGGACGCAAGACGCGGCGGGCGCGCGCGTTGCTCTTCCGCTTATCCAGATCGGAAGCACGCCAGTGCCGACGACGCATCGCGTGGTCCAGCTCCGTCTCTCCGACAGCCGCGCGGTTGACGTCTCTCCGGGGCATCCGACGGCGGACGGCCGGAAGGTCGGCGACCTCACGGCTGGCGACAGCTACGACGGCGCGGTCGTCGTAAGCGCTGAGCTCACGCCCTACGCCGGTGGCGCGACGTTCGATGTCCTACCCGCCGGCGCCACCGGCATGTACTGGGCGAACGGCGTGCTTCTCGGGAGCACGATCCGCTAACTGACGCGCCTTATCGCTTTTTGCCCGAGGATGCTGGTATCGCGTACATCAGCGAGCCTGGCGTCGTGAGCAGCTCGCCCGTCTCGAGCCAGGTCTTGAGACCGGAGAGGATCATCGGCCAGCCGCCGTACAGCTCGTCGTTCGCGCCCTCTCGGAGCTGGTCGTGAGTGACCGTGAGGCGGCAGGAGTCGCCGACCGGCTCTATCTCCCAGGTGACCCGGGACGTTCCCTCTTTCTTGACGTCGTCGCCCCAGAGCGCCCTCATGCTCTGAACGAGCCGGCGCGGGGGATCGACTTCGAGGTTCTCCCCTTCGACCAGGGGACCGGCGTTGCTCGGGTGGCTCGTCGCGTACCGTGAGCCGCGCGTCCAGTCCGTGTCGATGCGAACGCCGAAGTTGTATTTGCTCCTGATGTCGCTGTCGGTGATCGCATCCCAAAGCCGCTCCGGCGTCGTCTTGATGTAGATCTCGAAGACCTTTTCCATGCGTGCCTCCAGTTTGGTTTTTAGTCCGCTCAGTGCTGACGTCCAGGGCTCGGCGTACTTGCTCACCCACCGGTCGTGGACGAGCCGGATCGGGACAGGGTTCAGGAAGTGGAGCTTCTCGCGACCCCGTCTCCTGGTCACGACCAGCCCCGCCTCTTCGAGCAAGTTCAGATGCTTCATGACGCCGAAGCGCGTCATACGGAATCGCGCCTCGAGCGCGCTCAGCGTCTGCCCATCCTCCCTGAAGAGCGCGTCGAGCAGGCGTCGCCGGGTCGGATCTGCCATGGCTCTGAACACCTTTTCCACGGCACTTACCATATGTGACCATCTGGTCACATGTCAAGACGCCAGAGCAGGGCCGTGCTAGACCGCCAGCTCCTTGGTCAGAAAATCGACGATCCGCCCGTATGCGTCGTCCGCGTTTGCGCGATTGGTGAAACCGTGGCCCTCGTCGGGATACACGACGTAGTCGACGCGGCGACCGAGCGTGCGAAGTCGGTCGACCACCTGGTCTGACTCCTCCTTCGGCACGCGCGGATCGTTCTCGCCCTGGAGGATGAGCATCGGACAGCGCACGTTGTCGATGTGCGTGATCGGCGATCGTTCGACCAGCTTCGCGCGATCGCGGTCGAGATCGCCGACCCACCGCGCGAGGAACCGTCGCCAGTTCGGCTGCGCGTTCTCGATCATCGTCACGAGGTTCGCGACGCCGAACACGTCGACCGCGCACCGCCAGACATCGGGTATTTGCGTGACGCAGAGGAGCGTCGCGAACCCCCCGTACGAGCCTCCGTAGACAGCGAGCCGAGAGCGGTCGAAATCCTTCTGCTTGGTCATCCACTCGGTGACGGCGCGCAGATCGCGGAGATCGATCCCTCCCCAGTCCTTGTGGATCGCGGCCTGCCACTTTCGCCCGTAGCCGGTCGAGCCATGGATATTCGGCACGACGAGCGCGATCCCCCGATGGATCAGCGCCGCCAGATGCGTGAGGTGAGGGCCGAACGCCGGGCGGGACTGTCCCTCGGGTCCGCCGTGGGGATAGAGGATCGCGGGCGTCGGTCTACGCGCGGCGCGCGGGCGATAGACGAAGCAGGGGATGTCGCCATCAGGGCCAGGGATGCGAATCAGCTCGGGCTCGACGAGCTCGCCCCTAGGAACGGCGAATGTCGACGCGAGCACGATCCGCGCGTCGCCGGTCGCGGTATCGAGCGTCCAGACCTGCCACGGCTCGGTCGACCCGAGGCGCGTGAACGCAGCACGCGCTCCGTCTGCCGAGATGACCAGGTCATCGCAGGCTCCTCTGTCCAAGCGCCGCTCGCGGATCGGACCGCTACCGGTCCGCCAGCGCAGCGTCGAGTAGCCGTCCTCGTTCACCGACCAGATCTGCGTTCGCCCGTCGGCTGAAGAGGCAGCGAGCTCGATGTCCCAGTCCGGACGATCGATGGGCTCGTACGTCCCGGTGGCGACGTCGAGCGCGCCGAGCCAGAGGTGATCGCTGGCTTCGTCGGTGATGACGAGCGCGCGGCCGTCGGCGAGCCAGCCCGCCGGAACGTGCGACACGTCCTCGGAACGGCGGGTGACCTCGCGCGGAGCGCCGGTGCGGGGATCGACGACGAGCAGGTCCTGCGTCGTGTTGTCGAAGACCCGCATCACCAGAAGCCGCTCGCCGCCTGGCGACCAACCGCCGACGACGTGCCAGAACGCGCCGGTGAGAAGTGGTCGCTCGGTGCGCGTCGCGAGATCGGCGATGACGATGTCCATGTCCGTCGAGGCGCGCGCATTGCTCGAGAAGGCGACGAACGCGCCGTCAGGCGAGGCCGCGTTCCATGAGAGCAGCCTCTGGACACGGCCAGCGGAATCGGTCGACAGCGGCAGGATCGGTCCGTCGGGATGTCGCGTGTGAAGCTGATGCAGCTCGGTGCCGCCGCGGTCGGCCGCCGCTATGAGCTCGCCGTTCGCGCTCCAGCAGAGGCTTCGCACGGCCGAGCTCTCCACCGTGATCGCGCGTTGCGGCTTCCCGCCGGTGGCCGGCAGCGTCCAGGCTTCGTAGGTGCCGGCGCCCTGATCGGAGACGACAGCGAGCGTCTGGGCGTCCGGCGAAAGAGCAAGTGCGGAGCGACAGGCGAACCGGCGCGTGGTGTGCGGAACGCCGGCGAGACGCTCGCGCGGGTGAAAATCCGAAAGGGGACGCTCTGCCACGACGACGCGATGCTATTCCGGCTGGAAGATGTCCTCGATCCGCATGCGGAAAAGCGCGGCGATGCGAAACGCGAGCGGAAGGCTCGGGTCGTACTTTTCATTCTGTGTCCTTGTCACGTAAGGCCAGGCGGTTAACTCGATGTGGGCGGAGCGCGGTCGCCCCAGGGCCTCATTACCTTCCGAGACCGTGCTCGTCCAAGAAGTGTTGCACCGTGGCATTCCACGCGGGTGCCGCTTCGCGCGGCGCGGCGTGATGGGCGCCAGGAAGGATCACGAACTGCGCGCCGGGGATCCATGACGCCCACTCTCGTGAGCCTTCGATGGTCGTGCGCGGCTCGTTCTCGCCGACGATGACGAGCGTGGGCACATCGATCTTCGCGAGTTCCGCTTTACGCGGGCGCTGATCCCAGTCGCGCAGCACCGCGATCGCGCGTGCGCGCTCGTCGCTGGTGCGGCCGAGCCCCGTGCCCGTGGCCGCGAGCATCTTTCCCCATGGCGACGCGGCGAAGACCGGGTCCGTGGTCGGAGGCCCCTCCTTCTCTTCGGCGCCGGAGCGCGGTTGCCGCACGATCGCCGGTCTTCCGGCGCGGGCCGTCGCGAGCTCGCCTTCAAGCCAGGACCGTCCCTGGTCATCGAGGTACGGCACGGTGTGCCCGATGATCAGCGCGAGCGCGCGCCGCGGATGGTCCACCGCGAACTGCGCAGTCACGACGCCGCCGAGGCTGGATCCGCCGACGATCGCTCTTTCGATGCCGAGAGCATCGAGGAAGCGCACGAGGTCGTTCGCGAGGTCGGCTGGGGTCCATTTGCCGGGCGGGCTCGCGGAGCGGCCGGTCCCGCGGCGGTCATACGTGAGGAACCGATAGCGCTGCGAGAAGACGGGCGCCTGTCCGAAGAGCCAGGGCGTGTGGTCGTGCGCCTGGAGCACCATCGGCGTGCCCTCGCCCAGGGACTCGTAGTAGAGCTCGACCGACCCAGCCATGACGCGGGGCATCAGGGCATCACTCCGGAAGCATCTCCGCGAGCTGAGCCGCGTTGTTGACGGCCTTATCTCCGTAGCAGTTGTTCATGAGGAGATGGATCTCTTTCGCTCGCTCGGCCATCTCACGGATCTTCGGTAGCCATTCTTCGAGCTCCTTCTTCTTGTAGGAGTAGTCGAAGCGCTCCGCAGCGGTCAGGCCCGGCTTCTTCCAGTTCTCGACGTTGCGGCCGTGGAATCGCACGATCGCGAGCGCGTCGTTCGTCACCGCGGCGACGGGCGGGATGCTCGAGGGGAAGCCCTGCGGCTCGTCGACCGCGACATAGGTGAGGCCATGCTCCTCGAGGAACGCGAGCGTCTCGGCGCGGTTGCGTTCGCTCATCCACGTCGCGTTGCGGAACTCCACCGCGAGCCGGTCGTCGGGCAAGAGCTCACGCGCATGAAGGATCTCGTCCTTGTTCGCTCGTGAGATCGCGAACCACTCCGGATATTGCAGCAGGATTGCCCCAAGCTTCCCGGCTTTACGCAGCGGCTCGAGCCCGACCCAATAGCGGGCGAAGAGCTCCTCACGTGCGTCCTTCGGAAAGTCCTTCGGATAGACGCGCCGTTTGGCGGCCGCTTCCTTAGAGAGAGCTTCGCGGATGTCCTTCGGCAGGCGCTTCGGATCGGTGTGGTGCGTCGTGAGGGTCGCGAAGGCTTTGAAGTTCATGACGAACTCGTCGGGCGTGCGCTCCGCCCAGAGCAGCGCTTGCTTCTGCGACGGAAGCGCGTAGAACGCGGCGTCGTTCTCGACGATCGGAAAATGCTCCGCGTAGTAGCGGAGACGCTTGTCGGCGTCGTCCTTGATGCGCGCGGGGTACCAGCCGGACTCGATGAGCGTCGGATCCGTCCACGAGCACGTTCCGACGAGAAGCTTGGTTTTGCTTTTAGAAGCGATCGGCTTCCTCTCGGTAGAGACTGGGATCGAGCTCTTCGGCCTTGGAGCTTCGCTGCGCCAGCACCATCACCAGTATCCCGAGAAGGACCGCCAGGCCGATGAAGCCGGCGATCTGCCCGCGCCAACTCGTCACCAACGCGAGCGTGCCGAGAAGCGCGGTCATCCCGTAGATCAGAAGAACGGCCTGCTGATGCGTGAGACCGACATCGAGGAGCCGGTGGTGGAAATGGCCGCGATCGGGTGCGAACGGCGGCTGTCCTGACAGGAGGCGACGGACGAGAACGTAAAAGGTGTCGATGATCGGGACGCCGAGCACGAGAAGCGCGGCCGCGACCTTGGCGGTGCCAAAGATCGAGAGGACCGCGAGCATCGTTCCGAGGAACACGACACCGGTGGTCCCCAGAAAGAGACGCGCCGGGTGGAAGTTGAAGAGCAGGAAACCCGCGATCGCACCGGCGAGCGTGAAGCCCATCCATGTGACGAACGGCTCGGAGACCTGCGGTAGCAGCGCGAGGCCTCCGAGGGTGAGCGCGGCGATCGCGGCGACACCTGCCGCGAGGCCATCCAGACCGTCGATGAAGTTGAGCGCGTTATTCATGCCGACGATCCACAGCATCGTGAAGGCGACCGCGGCAGGGAACGCGAGCTCGATCAGACGATCCGAGAGCGGGTCATTCACGAAGTCGATATGGATACCCGCGATCACGATCACCGCCGCGACGAGGACCTGGCCGAGGAACTGCCAACGCGCACGCAACTCGAGGAAATCGTCGAGGAGACCGATCGCCATTCCGAGCAACGCGGCGATCGCGGTCAACGTGAATCGTGACGAGCGGACCTCTTCGGGTATGAGGAAGGGGTGCCCCGCGAGCCGGTCGATGAGCCAGAAGACGAAGACCGCGCTCCCGAACGCGATCGCGATCGCGAGACCTCCCGGTCGTGGGATCGGGCGCGGGTGGCGCCTCCGGCCGCCGGGCATGTCGAGCATTCCGAGTCGACGAGCGACGACGCCAACCAAAGGCGTGGCGATCGCGGCCAGCGCGAACGCGAGCACCGTTGAACCCACAAGCAGGATCGAGGTGGAAGACACCGCGGGCACGATAACGACTCCTACGCATTCGGCATTCCAGGACTCACGGTCTTCTTAGACTCGGCAGCGAATGCCCCTTCGCGTAAGGCTCCTCGGGCGACCCAGCCTCGAGCATGACGGCGAGTCACGCCGGCTCGAGGGCCATAAGCCGTGGGCGCTTCTTACGTATTTGCTGCTCGAGCCGCGCGCTCCGACGCGCCGCGAGCTCGCGGACCTCCTCTGGTCGGAGGCGGACGACCCGCTCGGCGCGGTGCGCTGGTCGCTGAGTCAGGTGCGAAAGGCGATGAACCCGCCAGCGGAGATCGGGGAACGCGATGGCAGGATCAAGATCGACGCCGAGGTCCTGGTCGTCGACGCCGGCGAGCTCCTCCGCGGTGAATGGGACGAGAACTCGATCGACGACCTCGTCCGTGGGGAGCTTCTCGAAGGGATGAGCTTCGGAGAGTCACCGTCTTTCGACACCTGGCTCCAGGTCCAGCGCGCTCGCGTGGCGGCCTCGGCCGCCGACGCGCTTCGCTGGGCGGCCACGCTGCTCTCCCATCGCGAGCCCGACCGCGCCCTCGCCCTCGCCGAACGGGCCCTCCGGAACGACCCGTTCGACGATGTGCTCAACGAGCTCATCGTCGAGATCCACACCGCGCGCGGCGATCGCGAACGCGCGCGCACGTACATCGCCGGTCTGGCGCGTCGCTATCGGGACGAGCTCGCGATCGAGCCGCCCGCGTCCATCTCGCGCCCGCTCGACCGGCCGGCCCGCACCGCAGCCGAGCCACTGCTCCGCCTTGACGTGCAAGCGCGCGCTCTGCTCGACATCGCGAAGGTGCGCTTCTGGGCCGGTGACTCCGCGAGCGCTCGCGACATCGCGCTGCGCGCGGCGCGCCAAGCGGGCGAAAGCGGAGACCGTGCGCTCGAAGCGCGGGCCCTCATCCTCGGATCGACGACGTACACCGGGGGCGGGCTCGGCACGGCGCGCGAGTGGACGAGCCACCTGCAGCGTGCGCTCCGACTCGCGAACGAGCTCGGCGACCATTCGACCGTCGCCCAGATCGAGACCGAGCGGGGGCGGATCTCGGCGATCGAAGGCCGTTACGGCGCGGCTGAGGCTTCGTTCCGCCGGGCTCGGCGCCTCGCCGAGTCCATCGGCGACACGAGAGAGGCCGGCTGGGCAAGGGCGATGCTCGCCGTCTGCCACGCCGATCGCTGCGAATATGTGGCGGCCGAGGAGCATCTCCGCGCCGCCCTGCCAGCCATGGGCTGGTCCCCCCACGCGATGGGCGTGCTCGCGCGCGTCCTCGTGCGTCTGGGCAACGTCGAAGAGGGGAAAGCGTTCGCCGACGCGGCGGTCGTCAGGGCCGAGCGCGAGGGTCTTCTGCCCACCTTGCCCTGGGCCCTGGTGCAAGCCGGAGATGCGCGACTAGCCGAAGCCGACCTGGACGGCGCGACGGAGCGGTTCACGCGCGCGCTCACGATCGCGCAGGAGACAAGGAACCCGAGCTGGCAGGCGCTCGCGCTTCGCGGCATCGGGCTGATCGCCCGTTCCCGTGGCGATGAGGGTCGAGCGCTGACCTTCTTACGCGAGGCACTCGCTCGCGAAGAGCAGGGGCAGGGCAATCGCTGGATCGTCGCCGCGACCCTAGCCGACCTGGTCGAGGTCGAGGGCGGACGCGACAAGGAGCACGTCGAGCGTGGCCTGCGCATCGCTCTCGGCGGGCCGATGCCTGATTTGGCCGAGCGGCTTCGGCGCTTTTCCTCCTCCCACACGCAAACCCACACGGTGCCGCACACGGGCCGCCACACGGTCGCCTCGTAGAACTCGCAGTAACCCAATCCGCGAAGAGGAGAACGAAACGATGCCGCTGTACATGGACGTTCACCGCAAGGCCCCGGAGGGCGCGAAGGCGAAGGATGTCGCCGACGCCCACATGGCCGACGTGAAGACGCAAGGCAAGTACGGTGTCCAGTACCTGCGCTACTGGTTCGACGAGAAGAACGGGAAGATCTTCTGTCTCGTCGACGCACCCAGCCCCGACGCGGCGAATCGGGTGCACAAAGAGGCGCACGGGCTCGTCGCCGATGAGATCTACCCGGTCACCGAGGGCATGTAGACGAAGAGCTAGTTAACCGGTCCCGAACTGACGGTCACCGGCGTCGCCGAGGCCGGGAACGATGTAGCCCTTCTCATTGAGGCGCTCGTCGAGAGCCGCGACATGAATCGGAACATCGGGGTGCGCGCTCACCAGGGCGCGCACCCCTTCGGGGGCCGCGATGATGCCGACATATTTGATGCGCTTTGCGCCCCACTTCTTCAACACGTCGATCGTCGCCGTCGCCGACCCACCCGTCGCGAGCATCGGGTCGAGCACCAGGCAGACCTGCACCGTGGCGGATGACGGAAGCTTGTTGTAGTACTCGATCGGCCTAAGCGTCCGTTCGTCGCGGAAGAGACCGATGTGCCACACCTGCGCCTCGGGCATGAGCTCGAGCGCCGCCTCGACCATGCCGATCCCCGCCCGCAAGACCGGGATGAGCCCGACCTTGTCCTTGAGCCGCGCGCCCTTGTAGAGCGCGAGGGGAGTTTTGACCTCGCGGTCGTCGGTCGGGAGATCCGCGGTCGCTTCATAGAGCAGGAGCGTCGCGATCTCGGCGACGAGCTCGCGGAAGATCTTCGGCGGGGTCGTCTCATCGCGGAGTCGGGTGAGCTTCTCTCGGACGAGCGGATGCGTCGACACGTGAAGCTGATCGGCCTCGGGCACGGCAGCGAAGTCTGTCACTAACAACGCGCGGGAGTCGTGCTCGTCAAGATCAGCGCACCGATCCCCGCCGCTGCGCCGAGCGCGAACAGTCCCAGCCCGCCGATGAACGATCGACGACGTGGAAGGGCGACGAGAGACAAGAGCGCCGTCACAAGAGCGACGATCCCCGAGGTCGCCGGTTGAAGGAACATCCCCACGATGACCCCACTCGCCGCTTGCACGAGCGCTCTCGATCGCGAACTCGCGTGCGCAGCCACATACAAGATGACGATCGAGCAAGCGCCGGCCAAGACGAGGAATAGCCACGTCTCGGGCTTTGCGAAGATCGCGGGACAACCCGCGTTCACAGCGGTGATGAGGACGAGATACGCGAGCGGAAGCGCGCCGGCGAGGACCAGACCGCGGTGAATGGACCCGAAGCTCAGCTGGCGACACGCTCCGGTGTGATGCCGGGGACCGGATAGCGGCGCGTGAGATCGAGGACTTCAGCCGCGACGTCCTTCGCGACCGTCTCGTCGCCCTTCGCTTGCAGGATCCGTCCGATCAGCGCCCCGATGCGCTCCATCTCCGCTTCCTTCATGCCGCGCGTCGTGATCGCGGGCGTGCCGATGCGAATGCCTGAAGCGATGCCGGGCTTCTGCGGGTCGTACGGGATCGTGTTCTTGTTCACGGTGATCCCGACCGCGTCGAGCGCTTTTTCGGCTTGCTTGCCGGTGAGACTCAGCGGACGTACGTCGACGAGCATGAGGTGGTTGTCGGTGCCCCCCGACACGATGCGGAGCCCCGCCTTCGCGAGCGACGCGGCCAGCGTGCGCGCGTTCACTCGGATCTGCTTCGCGTAGGCGCGGAACTCCGGCGTCGCGGCCTCCTTGAGCATCACGGCCTTACCCGCGATGACGTGCATGAGCGGGCCGCCCTGGATATTCGGGAACACCGCGCTGTCGATCGCTTTCGCGAACTCCGCGTCCGACAGGATCATGCCGCCGCGCGGGCCGCGGAGCGTCTTGTGCGTGGTGGTCGTGACGATCTGCGCATACCCGACCGGCGTCGGATGCTCGCCGGCCGCGACGAGACCGGCGAAGTGCGCCATGTCGACAAGAAGGAGCGCCTCGACGGCGTCGGCGATCTGCCGAAGACGCGGGAAATCGAAGATGCGCGGATATGCGGTCGCGCCGGCGACGATGAGCTTCGGGCGGTTCTCCTTCGCGAGACGCTCGAGCTCGTCGTAATCGAGCATCTCGTCGTCCCTGCGGACTCCATACGCGGCGAAGTGGTAGAGCTTGCCGGAGAAGTTCACCGGCGATCCGTGCGTGAGATGACCGCCCTGGTCCAGTGCGAGCCCAAGCACGGTGTCGCCGGGCTTCAGCACCGCCGCGTAGGCGGCCATGTTCGCCTGGGCGCCGGCGTGCGATTGCACGTTCGCATGCGCCGCGCCGAAAAGCGCCTTCGCCCGCTCGATCGCGAGCGACTCGGCGACGTCGACCCACTCGCATCCGCCGTAATAACGGCGCCCGGGATATCCCTCGGCGTACTTGTTCGTGAGTACGCTCCCCGTGGCTTCCATGACCGCGGGACTCGTGTAGTTCTCTGAGGCGATGAGCTCGATCTTCTCGACCTGCCGGCGTCGTTCGTTTTCGATCGCAGCGTAGATCTCGGGATCGGTGCTTTCGATATGACTCACTTCAGCCTCCACCGCCTCTCCGCGACTTCATTTGCTCGGTTAAGACGTACTCGCCAGTGTCCAGCTCGCGGATCTGTTCCCGCCGACGGGCGTGCCGCCCGCCCTGCACCTTCGCACCCAGATAAGCATCGACGATGCTCTTTGCGAGTGACTCGCCGATGACGCGCTCTCCAAGGGTCAGCAGATTCACATCAACGTGCTCGACTCCATCGCGCGCCGACCATTCGTTCTCGACAACAGCCGCGCGGATGCCCGCGATCTTGTTCGCGGCGACCGCCGGACCGATCCCTGAGCCGCAGAAGAAGATGCCGCGTTCGACGTCACCTCGCGCGACCGCGTCGGCCAGCGGACGGACAATGAGCGGATAGTCGTCGTCCGGCGTGGTCTCCGGGCCATATGAGACGATCGCGTGGCCCGCTTCTTTTAGGTGATCGACGACAGCGGCCTTCAGACGCTGACCGGCGTGGTCCGCCGCGATCCCGATCTTCATACGACGGTCGCGAGGACGCTTTCGATCTCGGCCTCGCTGATCGCGCCCTGTCGCAGGATCTTGAACTTGTCCGTCGTGCAGTCGACGATCGTCGACGACCCGCCGCCGGGTGTGGTGCCTCCGTCGAGGACCAGCGCGATGCGTCCCTCGAGCTGCGCGATGACTTCTTGTGCGGTTCTCGCGTCGGGCTCGCCGGAGCGATTCGCACTCGTGACCGGAAGACCGCCGCCGCTCGCCGCGATCAGGCGCCGCGCGAGCGGGTGATCCGGGACGCGGAACGCCATCGTCCCGCGCCGCGGCGCGACCAGAACGATCGTGAGCGGGCCCGGCCAGAAGCGGTGCGCGAGCGCCCGCGCGATCGGCGTGACGATCGCACTCGCCTCGAGGTTTCCGATATCCGAGAGCAGCACGGGTATGCGTTTCTCCTTCGGCCGATCCTTCGCGCCGTACAGCTTGCGCACGTGTTCGTGCCCAGCGGAGAGTCCGTACACCGTGTCGGTGGGGAAAGCGACGAGCTCGCCTCGTGCGAGCGCGGCCGCGGCCTCCTCCACCGCCCCCGGCGAATCCGCCGCGAGGAGGCGCGTTTTCACGTCGTGGATGATAGCCGTCCGCATATGGCCAAGATCACCACGCTGTTCATCGACAAGGGTGGCGTTCTCGTCGACAACACGGTGCTCGGCGCGCAGTACCAGCGACTCATCGCCGAGTATCTGCCGTGCGTTCTCGGGGGGACGGGCGGCGGGTGGGCGGACGCGAACGTGTGGGCGTTCGATCGCCAGTGGGCGCGTTGGGAGGCCGCGACACGCGCGACGAGCGTGGGCAACATCCGTGAGTGGTTCGACGCCGACGCCGCGAACTGGTTGTACGACATGTGCGAGATGGTCGGCGTTCCGCGGCCACGGGCACACGACGCGGAGCGCATCGCGAACGACACGCTCCGGTTCGTGCGCGCGCGAGTGGGCATCGATGTCCCCGCGATCGTCGACCGGCTGCGTGCCCTCCGAAATCGTGGCCTCACGCTGCACGTCGCATCGGGCGATGCGCACGAGGACCTCGTGCAGTACCTGACGACGATCGGCGCGCGCGACTTGTTCGATCGCGTGTACGGCGCCGATCTTGTGAACGTCTGGAAATCCAGCCCGCACTACTACCGCGCGATTCTCAACGAGACGGGAGTGGATCCGGCGAGCGCCATCGTGGTCGACGACTCGGACCGCGCTATCGGGTGGGCCGGCGAGTGCGGGCTCCGCGGCGTGCTGGTCCGGCGGGAGGCCGGCGAGGCGTTCGAGGACTCGGTGCTGCGCGCGTTCGACGAGGTGGACGCGCTGCTTTGACGAGCGTGACGCGAATCGTCCGTTGCGGACCATACGGGCTTTCATGGTCCGGCTCGACGACGACGGCTCGCGCTCCATAACGCCGTTCGACGTTATCGGCGAAGCCGTTCTCGACGCGCGCGTCGATATCGAGCTCGCGTATGCCGCGGGCGAACAACTCGCGCTCGACCGCGGCGATGAGGGGCCACACCAGACCCTGCCCGCGGTACGCCGGATCGATGAGCACATTGAGCAGGCCCGCCCGGCCCGCGCTCCAGGCCGGTCCCGCGACCGCGAATCCGATCAGGTTCGGCCCATCCCAAGTCGTCATCACCACGGCATCGCGGTTCGTCGCCTGCCACCGCATCTCGCGGGGCGAGAACGCCCGCGAGCCCCACTCCTGGCGTTCGAGCTCCAGCATGCGCGGGCCGAGCTCGCGCCACGTCGCGGCGTCGAACGTGATGGCCCTGACCGATGGCGGCATCAGCGCCTGGTGACCTCGACGACGCGCGCGTCGCCGGCGAGATCGTTTATCACGCGTGTTTCTCCGCCGAGCGAGTACTGGAGAAGATGCGCGACCTGCTCCGCGAATGGCGGGTCGATCTCGAAGAGCGCCGAACCGCGCGGCGCCAGGACGCGAGGAAGGTCCGCGGCCGCGCGCCAGATGAGCTCGAGGCCATCCTTCCCTGCCATGACCGCGAGTCGCGGCTCGAACGCAAGCGAGGTGCGCTCGCCGACTAGGTGCTCGAAGGTGTCGTCGCGTAGATAGGGAAGGTTCGCGACAACGACGTCGACGGGATCGGCAAGAGGCGCGAAGAGGTCTCCCTCGCGCAGTTCGACTCGATCGGCGACGCCGTTGCGCAGCGTGTTCTCGCGCGCGACGACGAGCGCATCCGTGCTGATATCGGTCGCGATCACGTGCACGGTCCGTTCGTGCGCGGCGATCGCGACGGCGACGGCGCCGGATCCGGTCCCCACGTCGGCAACCGTGACCGCTCGGCCGGCGATGATCTCGCGCGCGGCGTCGACGAGCGTTTCTGTTTCCGGGCGAGGGATCAGCACGCGCTGGTCGACAGTGAACCGCAGTCCGTAGAACTCTTTGAAGCCACGCAGGTACGCGACCGGCTCACCGCGCGCGCGCCGCTCGATCAGGTCGCGATAACGACGCTCGGCTCCGTGCGACATCTCCGTGTCGGGATGGGCGTAGAGCATCTCCTTCGTGACGCCGAGCACGTGGGCGAGGAGCACGTCCGCGTCGAGCGCCGCTGTTGGGATTCCCGCCGCACGCAGCACGGCGACCGCCGCGTCGCGCTCCTCACCCCAAGTCCGCATCTTCGCGCCGAAGTATCGTCGCGGCGTGCAGCGGGAGCCGACCATCGCGGACGTGATCGCCGCGCGCCGGGTCGTGGACCGTTATCTGCCGCGAGCGCCACTCGAGCGCTCGCCGCTCCTCTCGGCCGACCTCGGTGCCGACATCCATCTGAAGATCGAGACCTTCAAGCCGACGCGCACCTTCAAGGTCCGCGGCGCGCTCAACAAGATCGCGTCGCTCGATGACGCGGCGCGACGCCGCGGCGTCGTTGCGGCCTCGGCCGGCAGTCACGCCCAGGGCGTCGCGTTCGCGGCCTCCGCGCTCGGCGCACCGGCGACAGTCGTGATGCCCCGCGGGGTATCCGAGACGATCGTGCGTGTCTGCCAGGCGTACGGCGCGAAGGTCCTGCTGGAGGGCGACGTGTACGACGACACCCTCGCGTTGGCGCATCGCATCGAGCTCGAGCAAGGGAAGACGTTCGTCCACCCGTACGCCGATCCGCTGATCATCGCCGGCCAGGGGACGATCGGTCTGGAAATACTCGACGATCTGCCGGACGTCGAGCTCGTCATCGTCGCGGTCGGGGGTGGCGGCCTCATCACCGGGATCGCGCTCGCGCTTCGTCGCTCGCGGCCCGGGGTCCGAATCGTCGGAGTCGAGCCCGAGGGCGCGGATGCCGTCGGCCGGTCCGTCCGCGTGGGTCATCCGGTCGTACTCGAGCATCCCCAGAGCGTTGCCGACAAGCTCGTCGCGAAGAGCACGGAGGCACTCAACGTCGAGCTCGCGACCAACTACGTCGACGAATTCGTCACCGTGAGCGACCACCAGCTCGAGCGTGCGTCGTATGAGTACCTCGAGGCGCTCTCACTTCTTGTCGAGCCATCGGGTGCGGCGCCGCTCGCCGCGGTGCGTGCTGCGAAGGTGGATCCGCGCGGGCGGCGAACGGTGCTCGTCGTGAGCGGCGGCAACGCGACCGCAGCGCTCATTGCCCGGATCGCGGCGGAGCGCGATACCGAGGCTCTACGCGCGTGAGCGTGCGCCACGAGACCATCGCCGTCGCGACGAAACGGCGCGAGGAGACGATCGATATCACGCCGCGGCTCAAGGCCGCGGTCACGCGCGCGAAGATCGCCGAGGGCGTGGTCGTCGTCACCGTCGCGCACACGACCGCAGCGGTCTTCGTGAACGAGAACGCGGACCCCGATGTGCAGAGGGACCTCCTCACAGCGCTCGAGCGAGTGGTCCCTCGCGACGCGCGATATGAACACGCCGAAGGAAACGGCCCTGCTCACATCAAAGCAGTCCTCATCGGCAACAGTGTGACGCTCGCCATACGCGACGGTGCGATCGCACTCGGCACGTGGCAAGGCGTGTATTTCGCCGAGCTCGATGGTCCGCGCGAACGGAGCGCGACCATAACTGTCATCGGCGACTGAACGTCGTACCATCGCTCTCCTTCAGGGGAGCGGAGGTCGGTCATCGTTATAGCAGTGACGAGCGGACCGTCTGTCACCGCGCGTGAAGCGGCTCAAGCGCTCCGCACAGCGCTTTCGCGAGGTGGCGATTGGGCTGAGCTCTTCTGGGAGCGTCACGAGACGCTTCAGCTCATCCTCGACGATGGCCGGATCGAGGATGCGATCTCTGGAGTCCATCAGGGCGCGGGAATCCGTGTGACGAGCGGCGAGCGCACGACCTACGCGAACGGCAACGTCGCCGATATCGACGACCTGATGGCCCTCGCGGGGCGGGCCGCGCGAAGTGTCGCCGAGGGGGGCGAGCTCCACGAGGCGGACGAGCCCGTGCCGGACGAGCTTCCGCGCCACTCCACGGTCGCGATCGATCCGCGATCGGTCGCGGTCGAGCGAAAGGTGGGTCTCCTCAGGCGCGCGAACGAGGTCGCTCGAGGCCTCGATCTGCGGATCCACCAGGTCACGGCCAGCTATGGCGAAAGCGTGCAAGAGGTGCTCATCGCCAATAGCGACGGCCTTTTTCGCACGGACACTCGCGTCCGGCTGAACCTGGCGGTGCAGGCCGTTGCCAGGCAGGGAGACGTCCTCGAATCGGGATTCGAGGCGATCCGCGGCACCGCCGGCTTCGAGATGTTGACCGACGAAGCGGTCGAGCAAGCCGCGACCGACGCGGCGCGGCGGGCGGTCCTCAACGTCGGCGCGGACCCCGCTCCGGCCGGGACATACACGGTCGTTCTTTCGAGCGAGGCTGGCGGGACGCTTATTCACGAGTCGGTGGGCCACGGTCTCGAGGCCGACCTGAACCTCAAGGGACTTTCGGTCTACTCCGGCCGGATCGGCGAGAAGGTCGCGAGCGAGCTCATCACCGTGATCGACGACGGGACCGATCCCGACAAGCGCGGCACTGCCGCGATGGATGACGAGGGCACGCCGACGGAGCGCACCGTCCTCATCGACAAGGGTGTGCTCCGCACGTACCTCTCCGACCGAAAGCACGCCGTGAAGCTCGGCATCGAGCGCAGCGGAAACGCGCGACGCGAGTCTTTCCGTTATCTGCCGATCTGCCGGATGACGAACACGATGATCGCGGCCGGCACGTCGGATCCCGCAGAGATCCTCAAGTCCGTGAATGACGGTGTGTTCGTCAAGAAGATGGGCGGCGGGCAAGTCGACGTCGTGTCGGGCAACTTCGCATTCGAAATAACCGAGTGCTACCGGATACGCGAGGGAAAACTCGCCGAGCCGCTGCGAGGAGCGACGCTCGTCGGCCAAGGGCCCAAGCTCATGAGCGAGATCGACATGGTCGGCACCGATCTCGGCTACTCGACTGGGACTTGCGGCAAAGATGGCCAGGGCGCGCCGGTCGCCGACGCGCAACCGACCATCCGCATCCCGAGCGTCGTCGTTGGTGGAAAGCTCAAATGAGACTTACCGCCGTCTGGGACGGCGGGTCCTGTCCCGGCTCTGGGCCCGCTCGCTCCGCGCACCCTCCCCCGTCCGCGACCGCGCTTGCGCGGTCGCACGGGGCCCCCGGGGCACCCGCGCGTCGCGAGCAGGCCCTGCCGCCGTGCCACCCGCCGTCCGCGAGACAGACCTCGCTGTTATGAGCGAGCGGCTGACCAACGAAGCGACGGTCGATGCGGCGCTCGATGCGCTCAAAAAAATCGGCGCGACCGGCGAAATCTTCTTGCGCGAGGCCCAGTCGGGTTCGGTCGAGATAAAGGAGGGTGCCGTCGAGGCGGTCATCGCTCGCGGCGAGCGGGGCATTGGCGTTCGCGTCCTCGATGATCAGCGGCTCGGCTTTGCGTACACCAGTGATCTCTCAGGGGAGGGCATACACGCATGTGTCGACATTGCTCGACGGATGTCATCTCTGACTGAGCGTGATGAGGATCTCGCGCTCGCGACACGGCCGATCGACGATGCCGATCTCGACATCTACCAGGCAGGAATCGCGGACCGGCCGCTCGGCGAGCGTGCGGCGATCGCGCTCGCGGTCGAAGAGGCGGCGCGGTCTGCGGATCCGCGCGTGAAGCAGTTCCGCAAGACGACGTACAGCGACTCCGAGTCGACCACGATCATCGCGACGACCACCGGCGTACGCGCGTCGTTCCGCGAGTCGTATTGCGGCGTCATGACGTCGGCGGTCGCGTCGGAGAACGGAGATCGGCAGATCGGCTATCACGGCGAAGCCGCGCGTCGCTTTGGCGACCTAGAGCCGGGGCGTGTCGGGCAGCGTGCCGCGCAGCGAGCGGTCGAAAAGCTCGGCGCGAAGCCGCTCGCGACACAAAAGGTGCCGGTCGTGCTCGATCCGTGGATGGCCATGGAGCTTCTTCGCGCGATCGGGCCGCTCTTCTCCGCCGACAATGTGCTGAAAGGCCGGAGCCTCTTCGCAGACAAGATCGGACAGCGGGTCGCCAACGAGAAGGTGACGATCATCGATGATGCGCGGCGGCCGCGTGGCCTTCGCAGCGCCCCATTCGATGGCGAGGGCGTCGCCACGACGACGCGCACGCTGATCGAGGCTGGCGTCTTGCGCGGCTACCTCACGTCGATCAAGACCGCGAAAAAGCTTGGCAACGATCCGACAGGGAACGCCCGCCGAGGGGGGTATGGCTCGCCGGCACGGATCGGCCCATCGAACCTTTTCGTGGCGGCCGGCACCGACGATGCGAACGGGATCGTCGCCGGGCTCGACCGAGCCCTCGCCGTCACGTCGCTTCTCAATCTGCACACCGTCGACCCGGTGTCGGGCGAGTTCTCGCTCGGCGCGACCGGCAATTACCTCGAGCGCGGGAACCGCGTCCATCCGGCGCAGGGGATCACGATCGCTGGAAACCTCACGCATCTGCTGAGCTCGATCGTCGGGGTCGGCACGGACCTTGTGTTCGGACCGGGCGGACTCGGCAGTCCCACGCTCGTCATCTCAGAACTTTCCGTCGGAGGAGCCTGATGTCCTGGCGCGCCCTCTTAAAAGGTGACCCGGTGCCATGGCTGCTCGAACGCAGCGATCCCGCGGTGCGCGCCCAGACCCTCCGCTCGCTCCTGGACAAGGGTCCGCGTGATCCCGACCTTCGCGAAGCGCAGCAACGCGCGATGAACGCGCCGCCGATCTCGACGATCCTCCGCCGGCAGAGGCCCGACGCGAGCTCGCCCGGCGCAAACCTCTGGGGACCCAAGTACGAGGCCACCCACTGGTCGAACCTTCTCCTCGTGGAGTACGGCGTGGATCCGGGCGACCCGCGCGTGCGACGCGCTGCGCGTTACGTCCTCGAAGAGCTGAGCCGCCCCGGGCGCGGCGGGATGGACTGGGTCTTCAACAAGGACCACGGAGCGTCGTGCCTCATCGGAAGCGTCGTGCGATACGTCGCCATGGCCGGATACGGCAACGACGAGCGGCTGGAGCCCCTCGTCCAGCGTTTGGTGCGCGATTCGAAGACGTTCGACGCGGCGTGCTGGATCAACGGAGAGCTGCCCTGCGCCTGGGGATATGCGCGCCTCATCTGGGGCCTCGCGGCGCTTCCCGAGACCGCTCACACGCGAGAAGTGCAGCGCACGCTGCGGCGCGGCGTCGAGTTCCTCCTCTCATACAAGGTCGAGCGCGGCCGCTATCCGACCGACACGGTGCCGAGCTATCTCTGGCGGCAGCTCTCGTTCCCGCTCTTCTATCAGGCCGACATCCTCTTCGTTCTTCGCGCGCTCGATGCGGCGGGAGCGATCGACGATGACCGAGCGCAGCCCGCTATCGGCTGGCTCCTCGCGCGACAGGACGAACGCGGGCGTTGGGGCGGACGGTCGCCCTACGCGGCGCGCATGCCCTCGCGAGTGGACGCGAGCAAGTGGGTCACGCTTCAGGCTTGCACGATCCTGAAGCACGCGTTCCCCGAGATCGCCGCCTGACCAAGCGTCGCATCCTCAAGGACGTCGGGCCTCTCCGGTTCGGCGAGGGCCACGACACCACCTTTCCGTACGCGCTCGCGCTCGCGACGGGGGCCGAATACGACTGGCTCATGGGTTCCTCGGGAGCGGCCTTCACGACGACCATCGACGAGTCGGGGTGGGACCCGCTCGCGGCCGCGCCACGCGACGCCGAGACTCTTGCGCGCGCAGCGCGTGCGGCTGGTGTGCGCCTCGATCCCGAGCCTCCCCCGTACGACGAAGAGATGCGAGCGCTGATCCTGGATCGCGCGAAGGAAGCGATCGACGGCCACCTTCCGCCTCTGGTCTTCGGTCTTGGCGGTCCGCCCGAGTACGGTCTCATCGTTGGCTACGACGACGAAGGACCGACGTTCTTCGCGCGCACGTTCTTCGACAAGGGCGACGATCCGCGTCGCGCCGGGTGGTCCGACTTCGAGAGCCAGGACAAGGGCGGCCTCGTCTTCCTCGACAAGGTCGCGAGTCCGGAACGCCATAACTCGGCAATGGAAGGGATCGACACGGCCCTCGCCAGCGCCAAGGCAAGCGATCATGCCCTGATGTCCTGGTCGGCGGCGCTACGCGATGACGAGCGGTGGAGCGATGCGAAGCACGCCGGCACCGCCGCATTTGCGGACCATGCGATGCGAGCGATCCTGGTCGATAAACGGCGTGCTGCGGCGCGGTTCCTTCGCGCGGCACGCGGCCTCTTCCCGAACGCGCCCGGCGGTGATCTGCTGCGCGCGGCCGAGTCATACGGCTACGCGGCCGACGCCGCGGCGAAGGGCGGAGTCGGCGAATTCAGCGGCAGCATCGCCATGCGGTTCATCGATCAGGGACATCGGCGGGCCTGGGCGAAGAATCTGGACCTGGTCCGGCAGAACGACGGGGAAGCACGAGAAGCTCTCGCGTCAGCGCGAGGAGGAATGCGTTGAACGATCTCGTCGCCGCCGCGCTGCTCGGCGTTGTGCAGGGACTCACCGAGTTTCTCCCCGTGAGCTCAACGGCGCACCTCATCCTGGTGAGCGACCTCCTGAAGCTCGACCCCGAGCGGTTCGGTCTCTCGTTCGACGTCGCGCTGCACCTCGGCACGGCGCTCGCCGTCCTTCTCTACTTCGCGCGAACGTGGATCGACCTCGTCATCGGTCTGTTCGGTGGCCGGTGGCGCATGCCGGCGCTGATCGTTCTCGGCACCGCTCCCGCCGCGATCGCCGGGGTGCTCTTCCAATCGGCGATCGAGCGAGAGATGCGGGGACCGCTCGTGATCGCGGCAGGCCTGCTAGTCGGATCGATCGT
>Ga0207646_10001040_pt1 | contig 35403 bp, 21 predicted proteins | sample KBSK5502metaG_FD_184343 | JGI IMG/M metagenome (GOLD analysis project Ga0207646, IMG submission 184343) | Corn, switchgrass and miscanthus rhizosphere microbial communities from Kellogg Biological Station, Michigan, USA - KBS K5-50-2 metaG... | ecosystem: Host-associated > Plants > Roots >... | reverse complement strand
GAAACAAGGGCTCGATGAAAAGCTGGAGACAGCGCGTGCGTTCTACGCTGTTGTGCTGCTGTCGAACGCCATCGGCATCGGACTCGATTTCGCGCGCGTCAATCCGGTCAAAGCGCTCTATTGGACGGCGGTCATCAACGGTTTTCTGGCTCCATTTCTCCTGCTGGGCATCTGGCTGGTCGCGAGCGACCGCGAGATCATGTACAACCAGCCGAGCTCGCGGATGACCCGTTTGATCGTCGGGATCACGACGCTCTTCATGTTCGGCGCTGTGATTGCGATGTTCGTTCTGTAAAATCGCGAGCATGCAACGCTGGCTAGCCTCTATCGCTCTGATCGTGTGCGCGTGCGCCCACCACGACTTCACGCCGCACGAGCTCAACACTTACCTCAGCGGCGGCGGCAGCCGGAAGAATTTTCATGGGCACTCGATTTTTCGTTCCATTCATTTCGAGGCTGTCGGCGATTCCGCTTTCGCCAATCGATGGTTGCGACACACCAACGCCGGCATCGCAGTCTCGTACAGCGACATCCATCAGGCGCGAAGCTGGTTCGGCTACCGCTACGGCGATCCGGACGATTGGGTCCGGGCAGTGTCCACGTTCTTCTTTCTGCGCCGGCACTGGCGCGACGGCTCCGACATCCAGCCTTACGCCGAGATCGGCACCGGTCCGATGTGGTCCAATCGCAGAGTGCCGGCGGCCACGTCGCGGTTCAACATGAGCTCGCAGGCCGGCTTCGGCGCCGTGCTCTTCGCGCACGGGCATGTGCCGCTGCATATCGGCTATCGCTTTTCGCACATCTCCAACGGCGGCCTGACCGGACGCAATCCGGGGCTGGAGGTGCACCAGCTCATGTTTGGATTCCGCGTGCGGCGGCTGCGATGATCAGCGTTTCCTGACGTTGGTGACCCAGTACCGGCCATCCTGCTCGTGCAGTGTCACGTCGACGGGCGTGCCATCGGGCGGAAGAGACTCGACCTTCGCGCCGCGCACCGGATAGTCCATCTTCATGGCTTCCATCACGCCGGGCACTTCCTTGTTGTCGAGGTTCAGGCTGTTCTGCGCAGGATCGCGCGACACGATGGTGGCGGTCATCGGGTAGGTTTTCTCACTCGCCGTGGGCGGTGGGGACTGTTTCGAGCACGCGATCGCGATCAGCAGCAGCAGCAGATATCGTTTCATTGAATTCCCCCTGGTCGTGCCGTACCTCAGCGTTCCATCTCCATCGGTAGTAAATCGCCGGATAGACTAGCAACTCCATCAGAAATGAGGTGAAGAGGCCACCGATCATCGGCGCCGCGATTCGCTTCATGACGTCGGCGCCGGCGCCGGAGGACCACATGATCGGGACGAGGCCGAAGAACGCGCAGGCCACTGTCATGACCTTCGGTCGCACACGTCGGACGGCGCCGTGATAGATCGCTTCACGAAGGTCTTCGCGGCTCTTCATCCGGCCGGCCGCGCGCATCTGCTCGTACGCCAGATCGAGATAGAGCAGCATGAAGATTCCGGTCTCGGCGTCCAGGCCCAGCAATGCGATCAGACCGACCCACACACCGATCGACATGTTGTAGCCGAGTGCCCACAGGAACCAGACGGCGCCGACGGCGGAGAAAGGAACGGCCAGCAGAACGATCAGCGTTTTCGCCAGCGACTGCGTGTTCAGGTAGATGAGAAAAAAGACGATGAACAACGTCAGCGGAACGACGAACAGCATCCGCTGACGCACACGCTCCATGGCTTCGTATTGACCGCTCCACTGCAGCGTGTAGCCGGATGGAATACGAAGCTCGGATGCCACCGCGCGCTTGGCGTCCTCCACATAGCTTCCGATATCGCGCTGGGTCGTATCGACGTCGATGTAGACATAGCCGGAAAGTTTTCCGTTCTCGTCCCGGATCATCGCCGGCCCTTCCGCCAGCCGGATCGAAGCCAATTGCCCTAGAGGAATCTGTGCACCACCAGTTGTCGGTACGAGCACCCGAGCAAGCTTGTCGACCTGATCGCGCAATTCCCTCGGATAGCGAACGTTGATCGGATACCGCTCGCGACCCTCGATGGTGGTCGATACGTTTTCTCCTCCGATGGCCGTCATGATCACGCCTTGCACGTCGTCGACGGTCAAGCCGTAGCGGGCCATGTCGGGGCGATTCAGATCAAAGTCCACGAAGTAGCCGCCGGAGACGCGCTCGCCATACACACTGCGCGTGGCGGGAATCTTTTGAATGATCGGTTCGAGCCGCTGACCGATCGCCTGAATCTGATTGAGATCGGCGCCGAAGACTTTGATGCCCACCGGCGTGCGTATGCCGGTCGTCAACATGTCGATGCGGTTGCGGATCGGCATGGTCCAGGCGTTGGTTTGTCCCGGAATCTGCAGACGCTGGTCCATCTCGTTGACCAGATCTTCCGACGACATCGTATCCGGCCAGAGCGGGCGTAAGAGTCCTTGCAGAAAACCGGGAACCCATTTCGAGTACCACCGTTTTTTGTGTCGCCATTGCGATTCCGGCTTGAGTACGACCGTGGTCTCCATCATCGACAGCGGTGCCGGATCTGTCGACGTGTCGGCGCGACCCGCCTTGCCGAACACCCGCTCGACTTCCGGTGTCTGTTTCAGAAGGGCATCCTGGCGTTGTAACAAATCGGCGGCTTGACCAGCCGAGATGCCGGGGAGCGTAGTGGGCATGTAGAGAATGACGCCCTCATTGAGAGGCGGCATGAACTCGTGGCCCAGCCGGAAGTAGATCGGGATCGTAATGATCACAATGATTATGGCGGCAGCGATAACCACTCTTGTGTGGCGCAGAACCCAGTGCGCAAGCGGGCCATATAGACGGAACAGAATCCGTGAAATCGGATGCTTTTCTTCCGGATGGATGGTGCCGACTGCCACCGCGTTGACCGTTTTGCAAAGCCAGGCAGGGCGAAATGAGAATTTCCTGACGCGAATCACCAGGAACATCAAGGCCGGCGCGAGCGTCACCGCCAGCACGGCGGCGATGCCCATCGAAAAGTTCTTGGTGAAGGCCAGTGGTTTGAAAAGTTTTCCCTCCTGAGCCTCGAGAGCGAAAATCGGCATGAAGGAGAGCGCGATGACGAGAAGAGAATAGAAGCTCGGCCGTCCCACTTCCTGGACGGCGCCGATGAGAACGTGTTTGTAGTCCCCTTGACGGCCGCCGTGTTCCCATGCTTCGAGTTTTTTGTGTGCATTCTCCACGACCACGACCGCGGCATCGACCAGAGCACCAATGGCCACAGCGATCCCACCCAGCGACATGATGTTGGAGTTGATTCCGAAGATCTTCATCGGGATGAAAGAGATGATGACCGCTGCCGGAAGTGTGATGATCGGGATCATGGCGCTCGGCAAATGCCAGAGAAAAATCAGAATGATCAGCGAAACCACGATCATCTCGAGGATCAGTTCGTGTTTGAGGGTGTGGATCGATTCTTCGATCAGTTGAGAGCGATCGTAAGTTTCGACGATCCGCACGCCTTTCGGCAGCGAGGGCTTGATTTCATCCAGGCGCTGTTTGACCGCTCGAATGACGTTCATGGCATTTTCGCCATGCCGCATCACCACGACACCGGCTGCCACCTCGCCCTTTCCGTCGAGCTCCGTGATGCCACGCCGCAGCTCAGGCCCAAGGTCGACGTTGGCCACGTCCCGGAGGAGGATCGGAGTTCCCTGCTGATTGGTTCTGATGACGATCTGCTCGAGATCACTCCTGTTTCTCACATAACCGTGTGCGCGAACCATGTACTCGGCTCCGCTCCATTCGATCAAGCGGCCACCGACCTCGTTATTCGACTTACGCACCGCCTCGGTGACCTGCATCAAAGGGATGCCGTACGCGGCGAGCTTGTTGGGATCCACGGTGATCTGATACTGCCGAACGAATCCGCCGACGCTGGCCACCTCTGCAACGCCCGGAACCGCTTGCAGCTCGTAGCGAATGTGCCAGTCCTGGAGTGAGCGGAGGTCCGCGAGCGATCGCTGTCCGGTTGTGTCGACCAGCGCGTACTGGTAAACCCAGCCTACACCGGTGGCGTCGGGTCCCAGCTCCGTCTGAACGCCTTCAGGAAGGCGGCCCTGAATCTTGGAGAGATACTCGAGCACGCGGCTGCGCGCCCAATACATGTCGGTGCCGTCTTCGAAAATGACATAGACGTACGAGTAGCCGAAGTCGGAGAAGCCGCGGATGGCCTTTACGCGCGGCGCGCCGAGCAGAGAGGTGATGATCGGATAGGTGACCTGATCCTCGAGGATGTCCGGGCTGCGATCCCATTTCGAATAGACGATGACCTGCGTGTCAGAGAGATCCGGCAGCGCATCGAGCGCGATTTTGTCGATGCTCCAGATACCGCCTAACAATAGTGCGGCAATGATGATCAGGACGATGAACCGATTGTTCGCCGAGTATCGGATCAGGCGCTCGATCATGGCGTCGCTCCGCCCATCTTCGACACCGCCGCTTTCAGCCGGGATTCCGAATCGATCAAGAAGTTCGCGTCGACAGCCACTGTTTCGCCAGCAACCATGCCGGACCGGATTTCGTAGAACCCCTCCGCTCGTGCGCCGGTCACGACCTGCCGCGGCTCGAATTGTCCGTTGCCGCGATCGACGAACACGATGGAGCGCGTGCCGGTTTGGAGAACAGCGCTGTCAGGAACGGCGAGCACCGAGCCGATCGGCGCCCGGAGAATCACGTCCGCGAACATGTCGGGTTTCAGAATGGAACCGGCGTTATCGATCTCTATACGCACTTTCGCCGTTCGGGTGGCGGGATCGAGAGTCGGGGAGAGGAACGTCACTCGGCCGAGCCACGTTCGGCCGGGCACCGATGCCACAGTCACCTGCGCCGCCTGGCCGATTCGAGCGTATTGCAGATCCGATTCGTACACGTCTGCCAAAATCCACACGTGGCTCAGGTCTCCGATTTCATATAGAGTGTCCGTTGGCATGACACGAGCGCCCGCGACGGCATTTTTCGTGAGCACCACGCCATCAGCGGGCGAGCGAAGAACGATCGATCGAAGCGGCTTGCCGGTTCGCACGACTTGATCGATCTCGCCAGGTGACATGTCCCACAGCAGGAGCCTGCGGCGCGCCGCTTCCCCGAGAGTGCTACGGAACTGTCCGCTGCTGCGGGAGGCGAGGATCAGCTCATTTTCCGTGGACAAGACATCCGGGCTATAAATCGACATCAGCGGTTGTCCTCGGCGCACCGCTTCGCCAGTGAAGTTGACCTCGAGGTGTTCGACAAAGCCTTCGAACTTCGCTCGCACTTGCGCCAGACGCCGCTCGTCGACCGTGACACGGCCGATCGTGCGGATAGTTCGTGAGAGATCGCGCACCTCCGCCTTTCCGAGTTTCACGCCGATGAGTTGCTGCCGGGCAGACGGTACTGAAACGTTGGAGTATCCAGCCACTCCGCCGGTCGTACGCTGCCCGCCGCCCGCCTCGTCGGCGTAGATGGGCACCAGCGGCATTCCGCAATCGAGCGCACGACCGGGATGATTCGATCGGGTCGTGTGCGGCGGGCCTTGCGAAATCATCGGATCGACCCAGGCGATCACTACGCGGCCGGAGTTGTCCTGCGTGACGCCATTGATCTCGTTCGTCTGACGCTTTCCGATCAACACGATCGCGAGAGCGATCGCCAGAGCCGCGGAAACGAGCCACGGAAGAATTCGCTTCATGGGCTACCTCATCTCCATTGCCGGAGCGGCCATTGCCGCGCCTGCACGCGCGCCCTTTCGCAATGCAGCGATGTCGGCTTCGGCGCGAAGTTCTTGCTCCAGAAAATCGAAATAATCGACTCGCAACGCGTTGTACGCTCGCAGCGATGTCAGAACTGACTCGAACGTTTCCTTCCCTGTCTGATACGAAGACAGCGCCGAGTCGAAGGCCATCTTCGCTGCCGGGACGAGCGCGCTCTCGTGCAATTGAATCTGTGCCACAGCCTCTTCGCACTGAGCAACGGCGACGCCGAGATCCTGTTTGAGTCGCTGCTTCAAGATTTCGATCTGCTGTCGGGCCGCATCTCGACGCGCAATTGCTTCCTGCACCCGCGGCTCGATGAGTGTTCTTCTTCGATACGGCAACTCGATGCGGCCGACGACGCTGATGGTGTCTTTTTGGTACGGGCGCAAACCGTAGGATGCTTCGACGTTAATGTCCGGCTTGATCGCCAGTTGAGCGAGCCGGATGTCGCCCTCCGCTTCGTCGACAACAGCCTGCAGCGCTGTCAGCGCGGGGCTTCCAGGATTGATGATCGTTTCGAACGTGGCGTGTTGGTGCGCGCCATGTTCCAGAGCGAACTTTGGTATCTCGCTTGGCGCCACGTGTAAGAGCGCAGCGAGTTTCGCCACAGACTGATTGCGTCGAGATGTCAATTTCAGGATCTGATGTTCGATCTGCTTTTGCTCGAGAAGCGAACGGATCATGTCCGTCTGCGGCGCGGTCCCCGCCTCATAACGTGCTCGCGATGCGCTGACCGCGTCGCCAGCTAGAGCCGCCAGATCGGACGTGGCCTCGAATTGGCTACGGGCCGCCCCTGCCTCGTAGTAAGCAAGCAAGACCTCGCGCTCGATCTCTGCCTGCTGCGACGCGAACTCGTCCTGAAGCCGCACAACTTCGAGCTCCGCCTTGCCTCGCTCGGCTTCACGCCGCGATTTTCGAGTCAGAGTCTGCGAGGCGCCGACCGTGTACATCGTCATCTGATGATCGATTGATAAATCGACTTGCTGGTTTTGCACGCCGGCCATGACCATTGGGTTTGGAAAAGAACCAGCGGAGATGACGTGATCCCGTGCGGCGGAGATCTGGTTCTTGATAGCGGCAAGGGTTGGACTGACCGCGAACGCGGCACGGACGACCGACTGCGCATCGTGCCAGTCGATCGCTTCTGCATGGGCAGCGAATGGCCATAGCGCAACCGCTGCAATCAACACGTTTCTCAAACGGACCTCCAGCGACACCGGTGATCTGGAAAAAGAGAGGGCGTGGGCGGAGGGTCAGATCAGGAGGACGGAGAGAACGGAGAGACGTTGAGACGTCGAGGGTGGAGGCGAGACGGGCGAGAACTGCGCGTGCAGCGGCGAAGCGACGGTTGGCGAGGCGGCAAACGTGAGAATCGCGGCGGTAAAATTAGAGTCTGCGAGCCGGGTCGTCGCGGTTCTCAGAGCCTCGTCCTCTCTGACGCACGTTGGCTGCGCGCAACAACTCGCCGTCGCGGCGACGGTTGTCGTCGTCCTGTGACAGCAGGGCATCGCCGCGCAGGAGCCGCCGTGGGCGATCAAGGGCAGCAGTCCCGATACCGCAATCACGACGGCGGAGACAACGAATCGGCGCCACATCGCTCTTCGGAACTCAGGGGCTGAATCAAGCATTCCATACTGATGATAAACGAAAGGCGAGGCCCGCAGGCCTCGCCCCCCGTCTGCAATGCCTAGAACCGTACTCCAACCGCGAATCGATACGTTCGCGGCAACTGATACGCGTCCTTGTTCGTGGCTTTGCCGAAGTTCGGATCGAGCTCGTAGTTCACGCCCGCGACTGGAGTTTCTGTGAACGGATTGAACGCTACGGCCGTGTTGCCGCTAGGGAACTTCGCACCGTTGAACCGCGTGCGCACGCGGCGTTCGATGACCGCGCCTGCTGATGTGTCAGCCTGTTCGACTCCCTGCTGGTTGAACAGATTGATGACGTCCGCTTTCAGAAACAGATTCGCCCTGCTGATCGGAACGCTGTAATTCAGCGTGAAGCTGGTCTCGTAGATATTGTCGAGACGGTACTGGCCGCGCTGGCCGAACCAGTACGAAACCTGCGTCGGAGGCAGCGCGTAACCGGGATTGGTCACGCCACCCGCTGCCGGATTGACCACGCCCTGTGCCGAGAACGGAATTCCCGAGTGGTAGCGCTGGAGCAGCGAGAGATCGAGCTGGCCGAACGGGAACGGAGTGTTGTACTGCAGCCAGACGCCCGCGCGGTGGCGCATGTCGGCCGCGAGATATCCCACCGGATTGTTCTGCGCGAACTTCGTGTACTCCGGATACTCCGGCATCTGATAAACGTTCGAGCCCGACGTTCCCTGCACGCCCTGCGTCACGGTGGCGTTGTTGAACTCCTCGCCTTCGATGTTGCCTCGCAGCTTCGAGTAGGTGTAGTTGCCGCCGAGGGTGAAGCGCCGCATGAACTTCGACTGTCCCTGCACCTGAAATGCGTTGTAGCGGCGCGACAGCCCGCTGCTGCTGTTCTCAATGAAACCAACGTCGACCTTCGCTCCGGTCGGCGTGGTGGCCTGACCGGTGGTTAGATCGCGGCGGGTGACGTAGAAATCGCCCCATGTCCTGTGAATGACATCGGCGCGCACGAACGATGTCGACCCGATCTGCACGCCATATCCGGCGGTGATCTCATCCATGTACGGCGATTTCATCGAGCTCACGATCTTTTCAGTGAACCCCGGGATGCTGAGCTGATAGATCAGCGAGTTGTTGCTCGTGAATCCGTTGTCGTGGAACCACTGGAACGCCTGCCGGATGACCTGTTCTGTCGGTACGAGTTGCGCGGCCGGCGTGTTGAGCGGATTGATCTCCGGTCCCAGGTACTGGAAGAGGTAGGTGGCGTAGCGGCCGCCGGTCGACGTCGAGTCAGCCGGACCCTGATCGATCTTCGTCACGTAGCGCCCGTAGTTGACGCTGAAGCGATGCTTGCCGTCGCCTTTGAGATCGAAAATGGCGCCGAGCCGCGGGCTGATGCGCGAGTCATCCACAGTCTTGATGTGCGTCTGGTTCTCGCCGTTGTTCTTGTCCCAGCGCAAGCCGGCGTTGAAGGTCCAGTGCGAATTGAAATCCCACTTGTCGTTCGCGAAGATCGACTTGGTCGCGAAGTCCGAGGTCTGGCTGAGGCCGAGGAGCGGATCCCACTCCCAATGGGAACGAGAGATGCCGCCGACCTTCGACGGATCGAGGTGCAGAAATACCTTGCCGCCGGAGTAGATGAAGTCGCCGAAGAGACGGAAGTCGTTACCTGACTGATAGTTGTTCTCGTTGCGGAGCTGATGGAACTCGTCGTAACCGCCGACGATGTTATGGCTGCCGGTGGACTTCGTGGACAGGAAGTACGAACCCTTGGCCAGCCAGTCTTTGTTGTTGCGCTGTTTTGGCGCGCACACGCCGCAGAACGTCGGAGACCATGCGCGGCGTCCGGTCGAGATGTCACGCAGAAGCGTGCCGAAGACCTCATCGCGGAAGAGCGATCCGCCGCCGACGATTGAAAAGTCCTTCTTGCTCCACTGCCCTTCCAGCAGGAAGTTGTTCGTGATGACGCCGTTGTAGTGGAACGCGGTCAGCTTGATCGGATTGCCGACTGACCGGAGGCTCTCCAGGTCGACGATGTTGCCGAACTTCGTTCCGGTCTGATCGTTCTTCACTTTCAGATAGGAGCCGATCAGGCTGTGCTTCGAAGTGATGTTCCCCGTCAGCTTCGCCTCGTATCGTTTTTCATTGATCGCGGTGGTGTAGGGGAGGTTGAGACCAACGGTCTGATTCGACAGGCTGGTCTTCGCGGTTCGTCCGGCGACGAAGAACCACAGCCGGTCGCGGATGATGCGTCCGCCGAGGGTGCCTTCGTAGACCGGATTGACCTTGTCGATGTGGTCCGCTTCGCCGACCTTGCTGACCGGATCGTGAAAGTCTGTCTTCGAAATCCACTTGTCGTTGGTCAGGTTGTCGCGGACCGATCCGCTGAATTCATTGCCGCCCGACTTTGTGATCGTGCTGACGACGCCGCCGGTGAAACGCCCATACTCGGCTGACACGCCGCCGGTGAGCAGCGTCGTTTCCTGAATGGCGTCTTCGATGACCGCCGCCTGCGGTTGCCCGCGCACGTTCTCGTTCACCACCACGCCGTTGACGAGGTAGAGGTTGTCGAATGACTGCGCGCCGTGGATGACGATCTGGTTGTTCGGCCCGGTGTTGGTCACTCCCGGCGCCAGAAGCACGCGTCCCTGGATCGTTCGATCGACGGGCAGCGACTCGATCGTCTTGGCGTCGAAGTTTGTCGACACCTGCGGCGTCTCGAGCACCGAAGGGGCCGCGGCCGTGACGGTGATCGACTCGCTGACTTTGCTGACGGTCAGGTCGGCGTCGACGCGCGCAGTTTCCGCGAGCCTCAGCGTCGTGCGTTTGCTGACTTTCTGCATCCCTTCGAGATCGAAGGTGACGGTGTAATCGCCGGGCGGGAGCGAGGGAAAGCTGTAATCGCCATTCCCGCCGCTGACGGTTGTGCGCGTGCCCTGCAGATTGGGCGAGCTGACCGTGATGGTGGCACCCGGCAGGCCTTTGCCTTCCGTCGTCACGGTGCCGGTGAGCGTGCCGGTAGTCTGAGCCAGGGCGCTGGCCGCTACCACAAACACAGCGAGGCATACGAGATACCTCGAACGCTTTTGCATCGGATTCCTCCTATTGGCCGGTATCGGTTGCGCGAAGACTACACCAGGTGGAATCCTGGCGCAGTCACACACCTGCCAGACACTCGGGCACCCCGCCGTATACTTCGAACGTGAAGAATGAACTGGCCACGTTGTTTCAGGCCCTGAGCGACCGCACGCGTCAACGGCTTCTGCATCTGATGACGGACGGCGAAATCTGCGTCTGCTACTTCGTCGAAGTCCTCGGCGAATCGCAGCCGAAAATCTCACGCCACCTCGCGTATCTGCGGAAAGCCGGAATCGTGTCGGCCCGCCGTGAAGGGAAATGGATCCACTACCGCATCGTTCGTCCGGCGGACACGCATCAGGCGCGCGTGCTCGATTGCGCGCTCGATGCGATGAGCGAGGACCGGCAGATGCAGCGCGATCGCGCGATGCTGGAGCGCGCGTGTTGCGCGAGCCGCCTCCCGCCGCCGCTACACGATGCGCCCAAACCGGAATTCATGAGGACGCGCTCCTAGTGTGACGCGGAGCGGCCGCGCACCGGCGCGTCCGGCGGGATTGCGTAGGCGTACAGATTTCCGGCAAGGTCACCGAATACGATCCCGCGATCGGTGATCGCAACGCCGCCGACGCACATCGCTTTGGTGTTGCCTTTCCATAGAAGTGCGCCGGTGGCGGCATCGAGTGCGATCGCGTTGGTGCCGGCTGTAGTGAAGACGACACCATTTGCGTACGACACGGGCGCGATCACCGGAGCAGCCAGCGGATATCGCCAAACGATCGAGCCGTCGTTGGGATTGAGCGCGTTGACGGCTCCAATGACGTTGTCATCCGCGTCGGGCGGGCGGCCGCTTCCGACATAGAGCCGGCGCCCGTCGAACGCTGCGGTCGACAACACGCCGTCCGCGCACAATGGACAGGTGCCGCCGTTCGCCAACTGTCTCTTCCACGCCGGACCTTGGCCGAGGCCGTGGCGCGCAAACGCGTAGTAGTTGCCGTCCTTCTGTCCGGCGCCCACCATCTCCCGTCCGCGACTGTCGGTAAAAAGCGTCGGAGAGGTTCCCCAATCGCTGTCGCTGATTGGGTCGGACACCTCGATCTTCCACGCCTCCTGAATTACGAGCGTGTAAAGATCGAGACGGAGGATCGAGAACGCGTTCCCGTCGTTGATATCGTTCGCGGAGCCGGTCGTGACGAAGACGTCGCCTTTTGCCTCATCGACCGCCGGCGATGTCCAGATGCCGCCGCCGAGGGCATTGTTCGGCCATTCCGGCTCGATCATCCACGATATGTTGTTGTCGGAACCATCCGAGATATTGAGGGCCATTAGGCGGCCGGGAACGAACGGATCGTCGCAGTTGCTCGATATGCCCTGCAATATTTCTCCAGCGGCGATTGCCGGGGAACACCAACCGTAATAGCCGCCTGTCTTGGAGTTATCGCCCAGCGAACGACGCCAGACCACGGCGAGAGTGGTGGCATCCAGCGCGTAGAACGCATCGTCGCCGCCGGCGACATACACAATATTTGAAGAAACCGCAGCGGAGGAGGTGATGCCGATGGTTGAGGGATCGCACTGCGGCGCGGTGGTTGTACCGAGGTTGGCGTGGGCGAGGGGAATTCCGGTGGCGGCGTCGAGCGCCCACTCTGTCCCGGACCAATCGCCAATGTAAACAATACCGTTAACAATTGTTGGTTGGGACGCGATCGGTCCGTTCAGCTTTACTTTCCAGAGTTGATTGAGGAATCGCGCCGTGGCGGGGGAGAGATTCGCGGCGCCTTGCGCGACGCCGGTCATTGCGAGGTTCGCACAGTATTTCGGCCAATCGGAGTGTCCCGAATCGCCGAAGGCGGCGGTCGCGCTCAAGACCGCGATCGCGGCGAAATTCTTCAACAACGCCACTTTGACATATTACGGGCAAGAAACGTTTACCGTTGGCGAGTGTGGGGGCCGGCGCCCCCGCCGGCCCGGCGGGCGAGGGCGCCCGCCGCCACACTTATTCGTAGCGCAACGCGTCGATCGGGTCGAGGCGGGATGCTTTTCGGGCCGGATAGAACCCGAAGAACACGCCGATGAAGGCGGCGACGCCAAAAGCCAGAAGAATAGACTCGACGCTGACCACGATCGGCCAGCCCGCTTTCACCGCCACCAGCCTCGAAAAACCGACGCCGCCGATGACGCCGATCAGGCCGCCGACGATCGAGATCGTGATGGCCTCGAAAAGAAACTGAATCAGAACGTGGCGGCCTTTAGCGCCGATGGCCATGCGGATGCCGATCTCGCGGGTGCGCTCGGTGACCGAGACCAACATGATGTTCATGATGCCGATGCCGCCGATGATCAGCGATACCGCCGCGACCATGAGCAGGAGAGTCTTCAGCGTGTTCATCTGCTGCGCGCTGGCGGCCGCGATCTCCTCCTGCGAGCGCATCTGGAAGTCGGCGTCCTGACCTGGACCGATGCGGTGACGCTGCCGGAGAATCGAATCGATCTCATTCATCGCCGCCTGCACTGAGTCCGCCGATCTCGCAGACACGTACAGCATGTCGATGCGCGTCTTGCCGCTCAGTCGCTTCATGATGGTGGTGTACGGAGCAAGGATGGTGTCGTCCTGATCCTGACCCATCATGTTGCCGCCCTTGCGCTCGAGGACGCCGACAACTTTGAAGGGAACATTCTTGATGCGGATGGTCTGACCGACGGCGTTTCCATTCGGGAATAGGTTCTCGGAAACCGTGGCGCCGAGGACGGCGACTTTCGCGGCCGCTTTAGCGTCGGAGTCAGTGAAGAAATCACCTTGCGCGACGTTCCAAACGCGAATCATCGGGTAGTCGGTGCTCACACCAACCACGGACGTTCCCCAGTTGAGCTCACCTGCGATCACCTGCGCAGCAGTGCGAACCTGAGGCGAGACGTACGCCACATCGGGCGCCTCCGTTCTGATCGCATCCCCATCCTCGGGAGTCAGCGTGGAATTGCCGGTGAATATACGCGCGCCGCTGGCGGTGGTCGCGCCCGGAAAGACCATGATGAAGTTTGTTCCGAGCGAGTTGATTGTCGATTGGATCGATTGCGAGGCACCATTACCGATGGCCACCACCACGATCACGCAGCCCACGCCGATCACCATCCCAAGCATGGTCAGAAATGAGCGGAGCTTGTTGCGCGAGATGGCTTTCAAACCGACGACGGCGATGTTGCCGAGGCGTTGAACGGAGTTTTTCATCGGGTCTCCTGTGCGAGGGCAGCGAAGGGCGGCGGAATTCCGCGCTTCGCCACGCGATACTGCTGGATGCGTTCGTCCTCCTGAATCAATCCGTCGCGAACGTGCACGATGCGCTTGGCATGCCGCGCGATGTCCGGCTCGTGCGTGATCAGCACCACCGTCTTTCCCGCCTCATTCAACTCCTGAAAGATCCCCATGATTTCCTCGGATGTCCGCGAGTCGAGGTTGCCGGTGGGCTCGTCGGCCAGCAGGATGGCGGGATCGGTCACGAGCGCGCGCGCGATGGCCACGCGCTGCTGTTGCCCGCCGGAGAGTTGGGATGGATAGTGTTCTTCGCGTCCTGCGAGACCGACACGGATGAGCGCAGTGCGTGCGGCGGCGTGTCGCTCCTGTCGCGTCCAGCCGGTTTCGCCGTAGAGCAGCGGGAGCTCGACGTTCTCGATCGCCGAGGTGCGCGCGAGAAGGTTGAAACTCTGAAACACGAATCCGATTTTCGCGTTGCGCACGACCGCGCGCTGGTCGCGATTGAGCTCCGAGACGTCGACGCCGTCGAGCTTGTACGTCCCGGTGGTCGGGCGATCGAGGCATCCCAGGATGTTCATCAGCGTGGATTTGCCGGAGCCGGAGGGACCCATGACCGCGACGAATTCGCCGCGATCGATGATCAGATTGACTCCGGCCAGCGCGCGAACCTCGACCTCGCCCATCTGGTAGACCTTGGTGAGATCGTGGATCTCGATGACCGGCTGAACCACTACCTCGGACCTCTTCCCGGCCCGCCCGGCCCGCCCATCGGCCCGCGATTCGAGCCCGGCGGCGGCGGCGATTCGACCTTCGAAGTCACCAGCCCGACCACGACGTTGTCGCCTGAGTGCAGATCGCCGTCGACGATCTGTGTGTAGTGGCCGTCGCTGATTCCGGTCCGAATCTGCACCGGCTTGAGTTTTTTGTTCGGATCGAGAATGTAGATCGTCTGGCGTTTTGGTGGAGTGGGCGCGCCGCCGCCTAACATTCCGGCGGCGCCGCCAAAGCCCCGCCCACCGCCAAAGCTGGAGAAACCGCGTTCACCGCCCTGGCGTGCGGCTGTCGGCGCACCACCACCGCCGCCCTCCGCGCGTTGACGGGCAGTCGTGGTGGTCGGGACGGCGGCCGGCGTCTGGCTGGTGTCGGGCTTGAATCGCAGCGCGGAATTTGGGATCCGCAACACGGCGCGCACGACCGCCACTTCGATCGTAACGTTGGCAGTCATCTTCGGCCGCAGTTTCTCGTCGGGGTTCGGAACCTCGATGATCACGGGGTAAGTCACGACGTTCTGCGAAACGGTGGCGTTGAGACGGATCTGCGAAATCCGCCCGCGAAATTCTTCATCGGGATACGCGTCGACGGTGAAGCGCGCCAACTCTGCCACGCGAACGCGGCCGATGTCGGACTGATCGACATCCGCCTGTACCTGCATCTTGGTGAGATCCTGCGCGATGGAGAAAAGCGTCGGCGCCTGGAACGAGGCCGCCACGGTCTGTCCAACGTCGTATTGCCGATCGACGACCACGCCATCGATGGGGGAGACGATCTTGGTGTACTTCAGATTTGTTTGCGCCTGCGAGAGAGCTGCAGCCGCCTGCGCCACCTGGGCACGAGCGCCGTCGTATAACGCTTTTGCACTGTCGTAATCCGCCTGGGCGGCCAACCCCGATTTCAGGAGCCGCGCCTGACGCTCGTATTGAATCTTGGCGTTGGCGGCCTCCACCTGGGCCTTGGTCAGATCGGCCTGGCGCTGTTCGACCTGCTGCTGGAAGGGCGTGGGGTCGAGCTCGGCGAGAAGCTGGCCCTTCTTCACGCGGCTGTTGAAATCGACGTAGAGCCGGGAGATGACGCCGGACACCTGGCTGCCCACCAGCACGGTAGTGACCGCCGAAAGCGTGCCGGTGGCGGAGACCGTCATCGTAATGTCGCCGCGGTCCACTTTTTCGACTCGGAACTGCTCGTCTTTTTTTCCGCTCCGGCAGGACAGCGAGGCGATCAAAACGAGAGCAATGGCAATGCGTCGCAATCTCAAAAATCCCCTCTCGGTACGACAACGTGCCGCAAACGTTGAAGGCTGCGAAGTTTAACCGAGTTGTCGGGTGGTCCGGTTGTCGAGTTGTCGTGACAACTCTGTTATTCTTCCCGCCCGATGGCGCTATTCACGAAAGAGTCTCCGGCCACGCCTCCACGCCCGCAACCACGTGCAAATGACGCGCAACCTGCCTTCGAAGGCACGTTCCTCGGTCCCAAAATCACGATTGACGGCACAGTCACCGGCTCCGAAACAGTGCTGATCGAGGGGCATGTCAAAGGGGCGATCAACCTCAGCGGCGACCTTCGCATCGGAACGCAAGCGCGGGTGGAAGCCAAGGTTCACGCTCGCAACGTGACCGTCGAAGGACGGCTGAACGGCGATGTCTCCGCCGACGATCGCGTCGAGCTGGTCGCGAGCTCCACTGTCGACGGGAACATCAAAGCGCCGAAGATCGTGGTGGCGGAGGGAGCGCGCTTCCGAGGAAACGTCGACATGGGATCGGCGAAGCCGAGTACGCATTCGGAGAGCGCCGCCAAGAAGTAGGTTGCTTGGTTGCTGGGTTACTCGGTTGCTAAGCAACCCAGGAACCGAGCAACCCAGCAACCGGAGGATTCGTGCCCAAGACAATCACTGAAGAAAAGAGCGCGTTCGGCACGCTGCGCGCCGCGAAAGAATACAAAAACTACGTTGACGGCCAATGGGTTGCGTCTTCGTCCGGCAAGACGTTCGAGAATCGAAATCCGGCGGACCGCGAAGATCTCATCGGAACCTTTCAGGAATCGAATGCCGACGATCTGAATGCTGCAGTCGAAGCGGCCGATCGCGCATTCAACGGCTGGCGCCTCACGCCCGCCCCGAAGCGCGCCGAGTATCTCTACGCCGCCGGCAATATTCTGAAGCGCGACAAGGAAAAAATCGCGCGCGAGATGACGCGCGAGATGGGAAAAGTTCTCGCCGAGACGCGCGGCGACGTGCAGGAAGCGATCGACATGGCATTCCTGATGGCGGGCGAAGGGCGCCGGCTGTTCGGAGTCACGACCCCTTCCGAGCTCCCCAGCAAGTTCAACATGGCCGTGCGCATGCCTCTGGGCGTGGCAGGGCTGATCACGCCGTGGAACTTCCCGATCGCCATACCGGCGTGGAAAGGGATGGCGGCGCTGATCTGCGGAAACACGGTGGTGATCAAGCCGGCATCGCTCACGCCGCTGTCGGTGATCATGCTGGCGGAAGCGTTCGCGGACGTCGGTTTGCCCAAAGGGGTCTTCAACGTCGTCACCGGCGGCGGCCGCGAAGTGGGCGAGCCGATGCTGAAGCATCCGAAAGTTGCGGTGATTTCCTTCACCGGATCGACAGAGGTTGGCCGGGATATCGCGATCGCGTGCGCGCCGCAGTTCAAACACGTGCATCTCGAGATGGGCGGTAAGAACATCATCATGGTGATGGACGACGCCGACATCGATCTGGCTGTGGACGGCGCGCTGTGGGGCGCGTTCGGCACCGCCGGCCAGCGCTGCACGGCCGCGTCGCGCATCGTGGCCCATCGAAAGATCTACGATCAGTTCGTGGAGAAGCTCGCGGCGCGGGCGTCAAAGCTGCGCGTCGGAAACGGCCTCGATCCGAAGACCGACATGGGACCGAACATCTCCGCTTCGCAGATCAAGACGGTTGAGAAGTACGTGAAGATCGGAAAAGACGAAGGCGCGAAAGTGGTGACCGGCGGTTCGGTGCTGACCGACGGTCCTTACGGCAAAGGACATTTCCACCAGCCGACCGTCTTCGCAAACGTGAAGCCGGAAATGCGCATCGCGCAGGAAGAGATTTTCGGACCGGTGACCGCGGTCATGAAATGCGATTCGGTGGAAGAGGCGATCGCGATCGGCAACGGCGTGAAGTATGGTCTGTCGTCGTCGATCTACACCCGCGACATCAACAAAGCGTTCGTTGCGATGCGCGACATGTACACCGGAATCTTCTACGTCAATGCACCCACCATCGGCGCGGAAGTCCATCTGCCGTTCGGCGGCACGAAGCAGACCGGCAACGGACATCGCGAGGCCGGCGTCGCCGGCATCGATGTGTTCAGCGAGTGGAAATCGATCTATGTCGACTACTCCGGCGAGCTGCAGCGCGCTCAAATTGATACGGAGGAGATCTGATGGCCGAAGACATTCACACCCGGCGGACCGCCAAGCAGGCGCAGGATCCGGTTTGCAAGATGATCGTGGACGTCGACAAAGCGGCGGCCAGGATCGATCACGGCGAACACGCACATTATTTCTGCTCCGAGCAATGCAAGCGCGAATTCGAGAAAAATCCGAAGAAGTACCATTGATGATGACCGTGTACGTCATCCTGAGCCGCAGAGACGGCGAAGGATCTCAAAATGCGGAGATCTTCGTATCTTGAGATCCTTCGCTCCGCTCAGGATGACGTTTGTCGTCCTCGCGCTTTTTGCCGCATCAGCCCAGGCCCAGACCGCCGACGACATCATCAAGCGCGAGCTCGCTACTTCGCAGGCTTACGACACACTCCAGTACCTCACCGACAACATCGGGGCGCGGCTCAGCGGCTCGACGAATGCGGCTGCAGCGGTGCGTTGGGCAACCGGCACGTTTCAGAAATGGGGCATTCCCGTCGCGAATGAACAAGTGATGGTGCCGCATTGGGTTCGCGGCCTCGAATACGGCCGGCTGGTGTCGCATCGCAATCAAGCCATCGTTCTAACGGCCCTCGGCGGCAGCGTCGCGACGCCGGCCAAAGGAATCACGGCGGATCTGGTCGAGGTCAGCTCTTTCGACGAGCTGAAGACCACCGACGTCAAAGGAAAAATCGTCTTCTACAACAATCCGATGGACATGGACATGGTCCGCGCCCATCGATCGTTCGAGGCCTACAGCAAAGCGGTCGTTTTTCGGGGATCGGGCGCCAGCCGTGCAGCCGAATACGGCGCCGTTGCGGCGGTGATTCGCTCGGTCGGTTCGGCGTCGCTGCGCACCCCCCACACCGGCGCGATGCGCTACGACCCGAAGCTTCCGAAGATCCCTGCCGCTGCCATGACTGTCGAGGACGCAATGCTCATCGATCGCCTGCTGAAAAAAGGAGAGCGGGTGACGATGCGGCTGGTGCTGACGCCGCAGACTCTTCCGGATGTGATGTCCGCCAACGTGGTCGCCGAGATTCGCGGCAGTGAAAAGCCCGACGAAATCGTCCTCATCGGCGGCCATCTCGACTCCTGGGACCTCGGTACCGGCGCGATTGACGACGGATCGGGCGTCGCGATGGTCATGGAGACCATGCGACTGCTCAAGGAAATGGATTTGCATCCGAAGCGGACGATTCGCGCCGTGCTCTTCATGAACGAGGAAAACGGACTCAATGGCGGCCGCGCGTACTTTGCTGCACACAAGAATGAGAAACACGTTGCGGTCATCGAGACCGATGCCGGAGCGGCAGCGCCCACCGGTTTTCGCACGACCCTAAAGGCCGGCGCCCTAGCCGATCTCGAAAAGCGCGCGCAGCCGCTGGCCGCGATCGGCGCGGCGCATTTCGAATCAGCACCGGAGACTGGGGCGGATACCTCGTTCCTGACCGAGGCCGGCGTGCCGGGATTCGGCCTGGTGCCCGAGCCGCTGCACTACTTCGATTACCACCACAGTCCGGCCGACACGCTCGACAAAGTCGATCCGAAAGAGCTGGCGCAGGACACGGCCGCGGTTGCGGCCTTAGCGTGGATTCTCGCGAATCAATGAGCGGACCAAAAAGCCCCGGCTGGTGCCGGGGCTTTTCGTAGGAAGCGAGTCCGTATTAGAAGCGTACCAAGGTGGTCAGGCGGTAATTGCGCGGACCGCGGAAGGAGCCGCGCGCTGTCGCCGAACCGAACCGGTCGCGGTTGACCTTACAGGTCGATCCGGCGGCCGCATTGGCGTTCGCGCAGTAGGACGTGAGGTTCACAAGGGTCTTGTCTTGGTGGTCGGTGAGATTGAAGACCTCCCCTTTGAAGCCTACTTCTGCGTTCTTCCAGATGCGATATGTCGCCTCCATAGACCCATCCAGGCCATACGTGTTCGGCAGACGCCGCGAACCGCGCTTTTCGTAGAAGTATGTTGCCGTTTGACCCGAGTTCGTCGTGGTCCCGGGAAGCAGAACGTTCATGCTGATATTCGGCGTGTAACTGAGGTTGGAGCGGTACTCGCCTGCCAACGCGGTAGTCAGACCGACCGGACCGATGTGGAACAGGTACGTCGCCTGCGCCTTCAGATCGTTCGGGAAGTCGAAGTTCGGTGTGCCGTCCTTGTTTGCTCCGTTGTTCACTTCCGCGCAGGGGAGCACACCGTTGGTGCCGACGGTCGGATCGACCGCGGTGCGGCAGTTGGACGCACCGAAATCGCCCAGGGTGGTGAAGGCGTCTCCGAAGTGGTTGCCTCGCACGCGCGACCAGGTGTAGTTGACATTCGCATACCAGTTCCTGGAGAAGCGTTTCTCGAATGTCAGTTCGACACCGCGGTAGTTGTGTTTGGCCGGCGAATAGTTCACGACCTTTTGGGCGAGCGTCCCGTCGGAATTCCAGTCGATGACGTCGTCGATCAGGTCGCCCCACTTCCTCCAGATACCGCGGATTCCGGCGCCCATGGTGATGCCGACCTGGCGCTGATATCCAAAGGTTACTTCGTCGATGTAAGTGGGCTTCAGATCTGTGTTTGTCGGGAGGCTGCCGGCGCCTTGCACGACGTGAGCACCCTGCACATACTTCGTTCCATCCCAGGTGAAGTTGGTGTAGTTGGCCTTCTGTGGAATCAGCGCAAAGCTGTCCGAGAAACCCTGATTGATGAACTGATACGGCCGGGCGTAAGAGCCGACGATCAGCGAACGACCGTCTCCCCGCAAGTCATAGCTGGCGGAAAAGCGCGGCGACCATGTCGTGGCATCAACGGTCGCTGCCCCGAGATCGCTCTTCCCGGTCTGCTTCTCGAAACGGACGCCGATCTCAGTGAAGAGTCGCGGCATGATGTTGAACTTGTCGCGAACGTAAAAGGCGCTAATTCGTCCCTTGGAAGTCGACGGGGCCGGCGGATCATAGTCGCGGCGACTGCTGGGAGCGAAGTTGCGCGTGACGGGATCGAACGAGTTGTCGAGGAAGAGCTGGTTGCTCTGGAACGTAAACAGCGCGCCCGATTTGACTGTCTGCAGATCGTAGCCGGCCTTGAGATCGTGTGTCCGGCCGAGGAATGTCTCGAACAGCGACACGGCGGCGATGAATTGCTTGCGCGGTCGATCGACGAAGCCGTCGAAGAAGGAGCCGTTATAGTAGAAGTTGTCGGCCAGCGAGAAATGCGGAGCCGAGTTGGTCAGCGCGCTCTGGCCGTTCGGGAAAACGGTGATCACGTTGCCCTGTTTGGCAGCGAAGACCTCCACGGATGTGGTCGCGCCGAAAATTCCGGTGTATTGGGCAGCCGTGGAGTTGCCGGTTTGATCCTGCCGCGTGTACGCGAAGAGCTCCGCTGGATTGCCGTAGTTGATGATGAAGCCATTGGTCGGCGCGACATGCCGGCGCGCCCACACGCTGTGGCTCGGCGTGAGCTGCCCGGTGACGCGAGCATCCCAGAATGGGCTGACCGTGGTTTGCTGGAAGTTCTCTCGTGTGACCGGCGTCTGCTGTTGTGCTCCGGTCGCCTTCGCCTTCTCGTATGCGCCGAAGAACCAGACGTGATCGCGCCAGAAGGGGCCGCCCAGGGTGAAGGAGTCCACCGGATTCACGTGGTCGAACTTTGTCCGCGCCAGCGAAGCGCCCAGCGTGGTGCAGGCTGCAGGAGGCGACGCGGTAGCGCACCGCTCGTCCTTGGTCTTGTTCTGTGAGTTCCAGTCATCGTTCGTCGCGAGGTACTTGCCCGATCCGGAGATTGTGTTTCCGCCCGACTTCGTGATCACGTTGACGATCGCGCCGATGGAGCGGCCATACTCGGCCGACAGACCGGCGGTGTAGAGCGCTACTTCCTGCACCGCTTCGAAGTTGAGGTTCGAGCCGAACGTTCCGGTGGTCGGATCGGTCGTGTCCACGCCATCGAAGAGGAACTGGTTATTGCCGGTAAGGGCACCGTGGGCGTTGACGTTGCCGCCGCCTGTTCCCGGAATGCCGGGAGCAAGGCCCATCAGCGACTGATAGCTGCGGCCGACTGGAATTTTCTGAAACTCCTCAACGCGAAAGTTCGAACGAACCGCGACGTTTGTTTTGTCGACCACCGGCACCTCCGCGCTCACGATGATCGCTTCCGACGTTGCCCCGATCTTCATCGAGATCGAGAGATCGGTGGTCTTCTCGTTCTCCACTACGTTGTGCCGCGAAGTCGCGGTGTCAAAGCCGGAAAGCTTCGCGGTTACGGTGTAGTTTCCCAGCGGTACGGCCGGCATCCGGAATCTTCCCGAACTGTCGGTTGTCGCGGTGCGAGTCAAACCCTTCTCCTCGTGTTTGGCCTCCACCGACACACCCGGCAGCGCACCCCCAGTCTGATCTTTGATTTGACCGCTCAGCGTGCCGACTTGCGCCGTCTGCCCGAAAGCGATCGCGGACACTAGAAGCAGAAGAACTAGAGCTGTCGCGAATGGAGCACGTTTGATCATGTAACCCCCATTTCTTGTTGGTTTACCGGTTCAATTGGCTGCTGACGGGCGGTGATTAAAGCACGGTCCGAGCCGCTTTCGCAAAGAGAAGCTTGTCGTTTCTCCAAAGAGACTTACAAGAAAGGGCGGTTGGCGAAAACGCCATGAAGATTCAGTATTCTACGTTTCGCATCCAACCGGCTGAATTTCGATTACGAGCCAACGCGAAAGTCGGCTCGGCGCACTTCCGTCTCGCCGTCCGGACCGTGAATCACGACGTACAGCGAGTAATCTCCCGGCGTCAGTTGCGTCAACGGCAACTCTTCACCGAGCAGGAAAGTTCCAGGCGCGATTGCGTCCATGCGAGGCGTGAAGGTGCGCGCCCCGATTGCTTTTCCTACGCCACGGAGTTGAAGGTCGGCTGTAACGCCCTTGGCGTCGGGGCTGGATCGGATGACCGCGAAGTACCACAGCGACTGATCGTGCCGGAAAAGCGCGTCGGCGCGAGGCTGCACATTGACAGCGCCGAAACTGAACGCTGACTTTCCGGAGGAAGGCGGTCCGGCGAGCAAGAGCGAAGAGACATCGAACTTTGCTGCCCGATCCAAGACCCGGAGCGGCGCGGTGACGTTGAGCAGAACTTCGTTCGTGCGATCGTCAACCAGCGCGAAAGAGCCGTCGTATTTTCCGGGCGGCAGTTTCAGGCGCACGACCTCCGAACGTGATCCTTCCGCCGCTGCCACGCTGGTGTTCGTGACAAACGGTTGGGCAATGGTTGCGACGACGCGATCGCCGCTGCGCACTTCGCCGTAGGTGGTCAAATGCGTCGTAAGCTCCCCGGCATCCGGCACGGAGAAGGTTGCGATGGCAGAGGATCCTTCGCGTTGCCATAGTTCCCCGGCCGTGAATGCGATCCCGTCGGACGATCGCGAAACCGGCGTTGCCTCGCGCAGGCGATCTCGGATCGGCTGCGGAATGGGCGCGTCAAGACGCGCAGGCACGATATCGTCCGGCTCCGGAGAGATGATCACCTTTGCTTGGGGATTGACGATGCTGCGTTTCGCCAGGACTTGGCGGTATTGATCGAAGAGACCGGGCGCCTGCAGAACATCGCGCCGGCGTGTCGGCTCGATGACGATGACGATCTGCAGCTCAGGACGGCCTAACATCTGGAGGAGGTGAGGCGTTCGATGCGTATCGTAGACCCACGTCGTGATGACGTCGGTGGCCTCCGTCATGGTGTTGGGCACCAGCCGCCCGTTGATGACGACGGGCGGCAGTACGCCGCCTCCCGGGTCGTTGCGAACGAAAGCCGGCGGCCCAAGCACAATGTAGACCGTTCCCTGCGCAGTGAGTGAACCTGGCAGCCCATCCTTGATCGAGAACTTCGCGTCGGCCTTTCGGATGCGATCGAGAATGACTTCTTTGAAGGTATTCCGGCTCGCCCCTGGCGTTGGATTTCGCAGCAGCCAGTAGCGTCTTTGAAACGCCTCGCGGTCGTCATCGCTTGTCAACCGGAACCACTCTGCACGCTCCTCCTGAGTCGCAAAGTAAGCCTCAGGTCCGTTGATCCACTCCGTGGATGGTTGTTGGGCAAGGCTCGAGGTGGCCACGAACATCGAAAGCGTCACGATCGCGAGCCGCACTCGGTGATCCTACTCGCTTGCCAAACAAAAAACTGCGACCTTGCGACCGGCAACTTGGAGGCCATCGGCGGTGTTCGCCTCTCCGAACTTGAGGGGACGGCGCTAGCGAGGATTCTCGCGAATCTGTAACTTTTCTCCGCGATTTCGGAACGCCCGGGCAGCGGACTCGTTACCGAGGTCTTTCATTTCGCGGGAGGCGAGGAAGTAGGTAGCCGGGATCGGCGACGCTTTCACCATCGCTTCCAGCGTCGACGCAATCTCATCGAAGCGATGCTGCGACGCGAGCAGCAGCGCCAGCTTGGTGTACGCCTCAGTCGTTCGCGGGAAGCGCGCGATCTCGTCGCGAAACGCCGCTTCGGCTTCGGCGTTGCGGCCCATGCGCGCGAGGATGTCGCCGCGGGTCGATGCGATCGTGGCCAGAGGGTGTGCTCCTTGTGACGCCGTCGCTCGATCGATCATCGCCAGCGCCTCATCGAATTTGCGCTCTTCGGTGAGGATGCGCGCGAGCGTGATCATCGCCGGCACGCGCGGCAACGCGAGCCGTGCTTCCTGCTCGGCACGCCGCAGATCGCCGTGAGCCTCGGCGACGCCGGCGAGGACAAAGTGTGCATCATGCGGATCGAGTTTCATCGCTTGCTGCGCGTTCAGCTCGGCGGCTTTGAAATCGCCGCGATCGAACTCCAGCTTTGCGATCTCGATGGCCAGCGAATCGACGAGCTGGGGCGATCGGCGAATTGCTTCGCGATAGGTGTCGAGCGCTTGCTGCAGCATGCCCAGGCGGCGGTAGTCGCCGGCCATCTGCGTGTAGACGTCGACGAGATCGGGATTTTTGTTCAGGATTTGCCGGCATAGTTCGATGCTTTCGCGATATTTGCCCTGCTCATTCAGCACGAACGTCTGCTGAACCTGCTGCAGCACTTGAATGTTGTCGCGCGGATTTTTCAGCGGGCCGCTCGCGTGGGATGCGGCGCCAGAGAGATACCCGAGCGCCGCGAGCCGCGCGCGCTCTTCGGCATTTGCGGGACTCTGCTGCTGCAAATTCAGCGGAATTGCCGACAACTGACTCGCCAGCGCAAGCGACTGACGGCGATTCTCCGCGCGAATGTTTTTCGTTTCGCGCGGATCGTCGACCACGTCGTACATCTCCGGCGCCGGGCTCTCGATGTAGTGATCGCGCGTGTCGGTGAGGGAACGAAGCTGGCTCCAGCCGATGTGAAGGCGAGGATAGAGAGTTTCGCTGTAAATCGGCCGCGCTTGCGCATGCTGGGCTAATTCGATCAGCGACATTCCCGGAAGTCCGGCGGGAACGTTTCCGCCGACTGCGTCGACGATGGTGGGAAGGATGTCGACGAGCTGGGCGGGAGCGGTGACGCGTTTGCCTGCGAGGCTGCGCCCCGGCAACTTGACGATCAGCGGAACGTGCAGCACTTCGCGATACAGCAGCACGCCGTGCTCCGCTTCGCCGTGATCACCGAGGCCTTCGCCGTGATCGCCGCAAAGGACGATCAGCGCTTTGTCGTACAGCCCGCGTTTTTGCAGCTCGTCGAGCAATTGGCCGAGGTAGAAATCTGCCGTGGCAATCTCGCCGTCGTACGAGCGCGAGGCGTACTTCGTTCGAAACGGCTCGATCGGTTCGTACGGCGTGTGCGGCTCGAACAAATGAAAGAACAGGAAGAACGGCTTGGCTTGAACGCCGTTCAGCCAGTTGAGAGCGACGCGAAGCGTTTCGCTGCCCGGGCGCTGCAGTGCGCCTAACGTCGCCGATTCCCACACTTCCATCGAGTCGTCGTAGAAATCGAAAATCGATCGCAAGCCGGTGTCGCCGCGCAGGACGTACGCAGACACCGCGCCGCCGGTGGCGTAGCCGCGCTGCCCGAGGAGTCGGGGCAGCGTGTTTTGAAGATCGCTTTCGAGTTTGTAGCTGATGTTGCTGCGCACGCCGTTCTGATACGGCAGGCGGCCGGTCATGATGCTGACATGCGAAGGCAACGTAAGCGGAACGTGCGAGTACGCGTTCTCGAAAACGATGCCGTCGGACGCCAGGCGGTCGATCGCGGGCGTGTCGACGAGCTTCGCGCCGTAGACCGAAAGATGGTCCGCGCGCAGCGTGTCAATCGAGATCAGGATGACAGGAGCGTTCGGAAAGTGAGTGGTCGCTGGACGATGGCAGCTTGCAAAAAGCGCGATCGCAACGACGACCTCAGCCGCGAATGTGGAAAGATTTTTCGAGATCGTACTCCTTGCCTAACACGACATCGACCACGTGCACTTTCATCGTGTACTCGCCGGGGCGGAATCCTTCGAGCGGAAGGGCAGTCCCGAGGGCGTAGCGGTTCGTTTCACCGCGCAGCGGCGCGAGCGAGGCGTCCTTCATCGGCAACTGTAGGGCCACCGGTCCTTTCGGCGTGGTGCCGCGGACGTCAACCTGCACGCGGATGTTTGGCTTCCCTTCATCGGTGACGCCGGGATTGCGCAGCTCGACGAAGTACCAGAGATCTCCGCTCGTGCCGAACGTAGCATCCGCTTTCGGAATGACTTTGAATCCGCCGAACGTGAACGGATCCATCGGATCCCAATTCGTCGTCAGCGGATAGACGGCGCTGGCGAGGATGAGCGGCGAAGTGGCCGCTACTTTCGGATCGAATCCCTGAACCGTCAGGCGCGTTCGCGATGCGGCGATCACGCGACCCGTGGACATGACGCCGAAGGTCGCCGTGTACGTGCCGGGATCGAGTTGCAGCGAGCGATCGATGTACGTGTCGCCGCCCGTCGACGCGACTGTGGCCTCATCTTCTTTGACGTCGACGATTTTTCCATTGCCGTCTTCAACGATTGCCCATGACGTGACTTTCTGTCCGGGAGGTACGCCAGGCAGGGAAAGGTGCGCGGAGACGAAGTGCTCGCCTTCGCCGGTCACGAATTCGTCCCAAACCAGGTTCGCGGAACCGATTGTATCTCTGTCGCCGGCGCGAAATGTCTCGTATGCTGATTTGAGGTCGGCGCTTTTGAACGTCGCGTTGTACTGCGGCGGACGGGCGTAGTTCGGAACGGTGGTCAGATTCGGCGACACGACGTAGGCGTTCACCGCCTCCATAAGAATCTGATCGGGTTTCGTACGCTCAGTCGTCGCGAGCTGCCACTCGCCCTGCTCCTGTCGCGCAAATGCGATGGTGAAGTCGGAGCGCTTGATGAACTTCGGTTTGCGCTCGTGTGCGTACATCCAGTACTGCGTGTCGGGATCTGCGACCGGTCCTCGAGGCACAAGCGTCGAACCGCGGCGGCCCCCGTTGGTAGCGATACCGAGTCCGTTCACTTGCACTCCGGCACTGCCGGTGACGCGGTATGGCGGGCCGAGGATGATCAACGTCTTCCCGCGATCGCTGAGCGCGCCGCGGCCGAGCGAATCGAAGAAGTTTTTGTCGGCGAACGCAACGCGGCGCTCGAATTCCTCCTGGAATTCATTTCGGGCCGTGCCGGGCGTCGGATCGCGTCTGGCCCAGAAGAGATCGATGAACTTCTGGGCGTCGGCGTCGCTTTTGATCGCATGCCGCTGCCGGATTTCATCGCTGGTCATGAGGAACTTCACGGGACTGTCGAACCAGTTGACGTACTTCTGCGCGAGCTGGGCGAAGGCCGGCGTGGTAACGAGGATGGCAACAACGATGGCTCTTTTCATCGGGCGCCTCATTTTGCCAAAAAAAGGGGGCGGCCTGCGCCGCCCCCTGAAACGATGCTGCGAAACTGGGTTAGAACCGCACTCCGGCGTAGAACAAGTACGTGCGCGGCTGCACGTAACTGTTCGCTGAAATCGGCCGGCCGAACGTCACGTTCTTCGTGTAGCCTGTCAAGTATCCGAGAGAATCCCTCGGGCTGTTCGGGTCAGCCGTGAGTGCGGTGTTGTACTGAAGCAACGTCGCCTTGTTGAAGGTGTTGCGGACGTCGAACTTCACCCACGGAGTGACGTGCCAGATCGGAATGCTGTACTGCAGCGACGTGTCGAAGAGCGAGGCCGCGTTGAACTGACCAGCGCCGCGGTCGCCGAAGAAGAGCGTTACCGAATTGCCGGCATTATGGTATCCGGGGTTGAGGGCCTTCGACTGCGCCGATCGCGCCTGTACTGCCGTGTAGCTGAACGTCAGTGGTGAGTCGTAACGCCAGAGGAGGCCGGCGCCCAGACCGCCGAAACGGCCCAAATTGAAGTTATACGTCGTCCATGCGCGCAGACGATTTGCTTCGTACTGCGCGAGATGGCCCATCGGAAGTTCGCGAGGGCTCTGAATCTCGGGACGATCGCCGACTGCCGAAGTGCCCAGCGCCTGGCCGCCTTCGCCCTCATAGTTGCCGTCGTTCTTGAACTGATGCGTCCAGTTGCCGTCCACTGCCCACGCTTGGGTAATGTCGTAGTGCCCCTGCAGCTCGGACGCCTGGTATTTGCGTTTCGGCAGGTTACTGTTCTTGTAAACCTGGTTGTCGACGCAACCGGCGCTGATTCCGTTCAGCGTGATGTTCGTGCAGCCGCCATCAATGGTGATGAAGTTTTCAATCAGGTTGCTGTAGCGACGTTCCGTGAGCGTCGCCTTGACCCAACTGTTGCGGGTGAGAGCCGCGCCACCTGAAACTGTCCATTCGTTGCTGATCGGCGCGTGTAACCCAGGCGTGAAAATAACGTTCGCGGTGTTAACGCGAGCGTAGTAGAAAGTGTAGTTCGCCGGGTTCCAGCCAGGCGCGAAGTCCTTTCCCTGTCCTTTCGGTCCGGTGTAGTAGCCGTAAAGGAGAGCGGCGCTGCCGACCGGAGTATTTCGGTTGACGATGCCGGGGTTGTAACGGCCGACGTACTGCGCGTACGTTACGTCGAGTTTGTATCTGCCGTTCCCCATCGGATCGTACGACGCGCCGAGACGCGGAACGAGGTTCGACGTGTCGATGCCGACGATACCGCCCGTCGCGAACGAATGCGTCTTTTCGTAACGAGCGCCGAGGTTGAAATTGAAGTGCTCATTCAAGTTCCAACGATCGTTGAAGAAAAGCGAATTCGTCGTGATGTCGATCTTCGCGCCGCGCGTCGGGATGAAATTTTCAATACGCGTTTCCTGCGAGATGCCGCCAGATCGAGGATTGAACAGCGGAACGAGCTCGCCGTTGTTGATCACCGGATTGCCCGCGGCGTCGGTCGCGTAACCGCCGACGAAAACGTAGTTCGTCGCGCTCTGGCTGTTTCCGCCGGTGCGCTCGTCGATGAACTGTTCGAAGCCGCCCTTGATATCGTGGCTGCCCCAGTGCGGGCGGGTCAGGAAATACGACACCGCCGCAAAACCCTGTTTATTGTTGCGATCCTCAGGATCGGTTGCGTCGAAATACGGAGCGTTGAACGTGCACTGGTTGCACGCAACTCCAGTCACTCGTGTGAACGAGAGGAATGGGCTGTTCGGAATGTCGGTGGCGGTGCCGCCGGTGTTGTGGAAGGCAAAATGCTTCTTCGACGCGCGTGCTTCGGCGTAGATGTTCGATGAGAAGACGCCGGAGTAGAACACCGAGTAACCGTTATTGGGGAAGCTGATGTTCTTGCCCAGCGCTGACACCGTCAAAGGAGTGACCTGGGCGTTGAGGTTCTGGGTAACCGGGTCGTTGATGTAGTCGCCCTGAAGCGTTTGCCCCGCGCCGAGATTCGCGGTGAGCTTCACCTCAGGGCGCTTGTTGACCTGCTGCTGTGTCCAGTTAATGCCGGTCACCGGCAGGTTGTTCGAAAACGACTGCTTCTGATCGCGACCGGCGAGGAAGAACCACAAGTGGTCCCTCAGAATCGGTCCGCCGAGAGTTGCCTCGTAGGTGTTGGAAAGCTTTCCAAGGCGGAACTGAGTCGGCTGCGTCGCAAGACCGTTACCGCGGAAGCCGTTCTCGTACGGCGTCCGCGCCGTCCAACTCGGCTTCGAGAGGTCGTCGCGGAACGTGCCGCTGAACGTGTTGCCACCGCTTTTCGTAATGACATTCAGCACGCCGCCGGTGAAGTGCCCGTACTCGGCCGATATGCCGGACGTAAGGACCTGCGTCTCCTGGATCGCATCTTCGATGAACAGGTTGTTCGTCTGACCGAAGATGTTGTCCATCACGTTGACGCCGTTGATGAGGAAGTTGTTGTCATACGCAAGGCCGCCGTTGATCGACAGCTGACCACCGACGGGAGTGGTGGCGCGGCCGCCGCGATCGCCGGTTACGCCCGGCGACAGGGCACCGATGTCCGTCGGCGTGCGAAGCAGCGGCAGCGCGTCGACGGTTTCTTTCTTCACGTTCGCGCCCACGGTCTGGTTCTCGAGCACAGTCGGAGCGGACGCCGTGACGATGATGGCCTCGGCGACTGTGGCGACTTTCATCCTCGTGTCGACAACCGTCTGCAGACCGAGCGCAAGGTTCCTACGCATGGTCGTGGTCTGCATACCGGCGAGTTCGAACGTGATCGTGTAGTCACCCGGCGGCAAACCCGGCATCGCATAGTTGCCGTTGCTCTGCGTCACAGCAGTGCGCTCGCCCATGAGGGCCGGCGACTTCGCGGTTACGGTCACGCCAGGCAGAGGGGAACCCGATTGATCACTGACAGTACCTTGTAGAGTCGCCGTCTGCACGCCTTGGCCAAAAACGCTTACGGCCGTAAGAAGCAAAACGAGTCCGATCAGAAACCGATTCTTCATCTGTCCTCCTCAGCAAAGTGTTGATATGAAGTCCGCGCCGGTCCGGCACGACCATCGTTCTAGGGAAATCATTCTTTTTGGAATATGCGAGACTGCCAGTGCTTAAGCACGCCCGCCGCCATGCCACCCTACTTGTTTCGATCGTGTGAAATCAAGGAGTTCCGAGAGTTCGACCGCCGTCTGAATTCGGAAATCTGGCGAACGGCATTCGGCAATGCGAATCTTTGGTAACTAAAAAGCCCCGGCCTCGCGGCCGGGGCTCCGATGCACGATGTTGCGAAGTTTAGAAACGTGCTCCTGCCGCGAACGAGTATTCACGAGGTCTCTGATACGAGCTGACGCCGATCGCCTGACCGAAGCTATCCCCCTTCTGCCAGTTGGCGCTCATCCCTGAGCAGACCGACGCGGCTGAGCCTTGCGGGCACTCGACCGGAGTCTCGGTAAACGGATTGAACGCCTTCAGGCCGCGTGAGGAAGAGGTACGGCGCGTGAAGACAGTCGTGTCGGGGTTGATGACGGCGTGCTTATTGAACACGTTCGTCACTGTGCCCTGAACGCGGAACGACGCACGGCTGATGGGAATCTCGTAAACCAGCGTCGCGTCCGTGCGATTGAGCGGAGCTGCTCGGAACGCTCCACGCTTCGTGAAGTAATAGTCGTGGTTGGTTCCGATCTGCGACAGCGTGTAGCCCGGATTCGTCGGAATTCCAGTGTAGGAAGTTCCCGACGAGCGACCAGTCGCATCGATGCTGCCGAGCGCCTGGTACGGGGCGCCGCTCTCGTAGAACTGAATGCCTGACAGGGTCAGGACACCCGCGCGACCGAGTCGGAAATCATAACCGCCCCACAGTCTCAGCCGATGGGGCGTGTCCTCCGGAAGAATGCCGGTCAGCAGGCGATTGGGGTAGTTGAGGTATTCCGGATAGTAGATCTTGAGCGGATTGTTCGCGATGGTGGCGTTCGGGCCAGTCTCGGAGAGGTCGTTGCCGCGCAGACGCGAGTACGTGTAGGAGATCCCGACGTTCGACGCGGACGTTGGCCGCCACTGGCCCTGCGTTTGAACGGCGCGATAAGTGCGCTTGGTCGAATTGTCATTGATCAGGAAGCCAACGTCGCTCTTCTGCCCGAACGGATCGATTGCCGTCGGATTGGAGACGATCAACTGCCGTCCGTAGAAGTCGTGCCAATCACGCTTGATGACGTCGAAACGCGCGAAGGCATTACGGCGCAACTGGACACCGTAACCCAGCGTCAGTTCGTCGACATGCGGTGAGCTGAGTGGTGCCGGTAGCACGGTGCTGAGACCGGAGATGCTCACGCTGCGGAGGTTCGTCGTGCTGCCGGTGCCGCCATTGACGTTGTTGAACCAGTTCCAGAGAGTGCCCAGCGCCACATCGGTCGGCACCAACTGGCTATCGGGGGTTCCGGCGGGATTGATGACCGGTCCGCGATAGAACCAGGTGATCGCGGACGGGTTGCCGGCTGCGTTTGCGCCGCCGCCGACGTTGCCATCTTCGATCTTCGATACATAGCGACCGAAATTCGCGTTGATCTTGTGACGGCCGTCGCCGCGAATGTCGTACTGCACGCCCAGACGCGGGCTGATCGCGCTGTCGTCCGAAACCAGGTGGCCGTCATCATCCCTGGCGTGGTTTTTGTCGTATCGCACGCCGGCGTTGAAGCTGAAATGGCCGTTGTAGTCCCATCGGTCATTGACGAAATATGAGTTGACTTTCAGGTGATCGCCTTTGGCCGTCAGGAAAATCGGATTCCACTGAATGATCGAGCTGGCGTCGATAACCGGGTAGACCGTCGTGCCGACAATCCTGACCCCGGTGGCGAGAATTCGGAAGTCGCTGCCCGACTGGTGATTGTTCACCAGGCGCGTTTCCGAGAATTTGTCGATGCCGGTCGAAATGTTGTGGCTGCCCATCGACTTGGTCGACAGGAAGTAATTAGCTTTGCCGGTCCAGTCGAAATTGTTCCGATCCTCATTGGTGCAGACACCGCAGAACGTCGGTGACCACCAGCGACGGCCGGTGGAGTTATCGACCATCAGCGTCCCTTTGATCAGATCGGTGAAAGTCGAGCCGCTGTTGACAAAGGAGAACTTCTTGTTCGAGTAGTTCGCGGTCAGCAACAGATTGGGAGTCAAGACGCCGTTGTACTGCGCTGCGAAGAGTTTGTTCGGCGTCGAGCGATTGACGAGGCTGGCGGTATCGAGAATGTTGCCGAAGAAATTGCCATCCTCTGTGTCTTTGATGTCGACGGCTGAAACGATGAGGTTATGCCTCTGGGTGATGTTGCCGGTCAGTTTTCCCTCCAGCCGCTTCTGATCGCGAGCGGCCGTGAAGGGGATGTTCGTCTGCACGGTGAAGTTCTGTGTGCTGGTCTTCGCCTGCCTGCCGGCGCCGAAAAACCACAGGCGATCTCGCATGATGAAACCGCCCAGGGTTTCTTCGTAGATGTTGTTGACCTTGTCGATGTGATCCGATTCGGTCGGCCAGGGTGTTTTCGACAGCCATTTCGAATTGCTCAGGTTGTCGCGGAACGAACCGCTGAACTCGTTGCCGCCCGACTTTGTGATCGTCGAGATGACGCCGCCGGTGAAACGGCCGTACTCCGCGGAGATGCCTCCGGTCATGACGGTGGTCTCCTGGATGGCGTCTTCGATGAACAGATTGTCCGGCTGCCCGCGCAGGTTCTCGTTCACCACGGTTCCGTTGATGTAATAGACGTTGTCGTAAGAGGGAGCGCCCGAGATCGCCAACTGCCCGTTGGGCGAGTTCGCGTTAAATCCGGCCCCCGGAGCGAGATTGGTCATCGCCAGAGGCGTGCGGGCGATCGGCAGCTTCTCCACCATCGCTTTGGTGAAATTCGCCGCCACCTGCGGGCTCTCCATGACGGCCGGTGCAGAAGCGGTCACGGTAATCGCTTCGGTGACCGTCGATACTTTCAGATCCACGTCGACGCGCGTGGTCTCTGCCAGCGAAAGGCGCGTCTTTCGGGTCACGGTCTGCATTCCCTCGAGGGAGATCGTGACGGAGTAGTCTCCGGGAGGCAGAGCGGGAATGTTGTAGTCGCCGTTCGTGCCGCTGACCGCTGTTCGGGTTCCCAACAGCGACGGTGAAGTGATCGAGATGGTCGCTCCGGGCAGTGGATTGCCGCCGCTGGTCACCGATCCCGTCAGGGTTGCGCTTGTCCCCTGCGCGAAAGCTGGTATTGAAACGAGCAATACCAGCGCACAAAGCGTTATGAGACGGACGTAAAGCTTCATCCTTCCTCCTATTTGTTTGGTTTCTAATTAGATATCACTGCTAGCCGCTTGGGTCAGGCGGATTCTACTGCACGCCATTCGCCATCCAGCGCAAAAGTGAACCTCATGACTGGTAAGAACTTACAAGTCTTTGCTTGTTTGGCTCCCCAACGGAAATTCAAATATGCGGATTTATGCGGGTTGAATCTTGAATCAAAGGTCGGACCTACCTAGGTGAATTACCTATGGGCGGGTCAGTTGCCGATAGTGAATGCGATGCGGTTCCGCAGCCTCGGCGCCCAGCCGCTTGCGCTTGTCGTCTTCGTACTCGCTGTAGTTGCCGTCGAACCAGTAGACGCGCGAGTCGCCCTCGAACGCCAGGATGTGCGTCGCGACGCGGTCGAGGAACCAGCGGTCGTGCGAGATCACAATCGCGCATCCTGCGAAGTTCTCCAGAGCCTCTTCCAGCGCTCGAAGCGTGTTGACGTCGAGATCGTTCGTCGGCTCGTCGAGCAGCAGGACGTTCGCGCCCTCTTTGAGCATCTTCGCAAGATGCACGCGATTGCGCTCGCCGCCCGAGAGGATGCCCACTTTCTTTTGCTGATCCTGCCCTGAGAAATTGAATCGCGCCACGTACGCGCGCGAGGGCATCTCGCGCGGCCCGAGCTGCACCACATCGCCGCCGCCGGTGATCTCCTCGAAGATGGTTTTGTCCGCTGCCAGCGGCCGATCCTGATCGATGTACGCCAGCCTGACCGTTTCGCCGATCCGGATCGTCCCGCCGTCGGGCTTCTCCTGTCCGACGATCATGCGAAAGAGGGTCGTCTTTCCCGCGCCGTTCGGTCCGATCACTCCGATGATCCCGCCGGGCGGAAGCTTGAATGACATCTCATCGATCAGCAGATTGTCGCCGTACGCTTTGCGAACATCGTCCGCTTCGATTACCACGCCGCCCAGGCGAGGGCCGGGCGGGATGTAGATTTCGAGTTCCTGAATCTTCTGCTGCGCTTCCTGATTGAGCAGCGATTCGTACGAATTGATGCGCGCTTTTCCCTTCGCGTGGCGCCCTTTCGGCGACATGCGGATCCACTCCAGCTCGCGCTCGAGCGTTTTCTGCCGCTGTGATTCCGATTTCTCCTCCTGCTGCAGACGGGTCCTCTTCTGTTCCAGCCAGGACGAGTAGTTGCCTTTGAACGGAATCCCGTGTCCGCGATCGAGCTCCAGAATCCAGCCGGCGACGTTATCGAGAAAGTAGCGGTCGTGCGTCACCGCGATGACCGTGCCGGCATACTGCTTCAGATGCTTCTCCAGCCAGTCGACCGATTCGGCGTCGAGATGATTGGTGGGCTCATCGAGCAGGAGGATGTCGGGCTGCTGTAGTAACAAACGACATAGCGCCACGCGACGCTTTTCACCGCCTGACAGAATCGAGATGGAGGTGTCGCCCGGCGGACAGCGCAACGCATCCATCGCCATCTCGAGCTTGGAGTC
>Ga0207646_10001039_pt1 | contig 35421 bp, 36 predicted proteins | sample KBSK5502metaG_FD_184343 | JGI IMG/M metagenome (GOLD analysis project Ga0207646, IMG submission 184343) | Corn, switchgrass and miscanthus rhizosphere microbial communities from Kellogg Biological Station, Michigan, USA - KBS K5-50-2 metaG... | ecosystem: Host-associated > Plants > Roots >... | reverse complement strand
TGGGCAGATATATATGCAATATCTGGCCGATAACACACCTTTGCTTTCTATTACACTTGTTATATGCTGGCCGACTGATTAACACTATATCACAACCTGAGTAAGGCCGGAAGCGCCTTTATTCGCGTGCCTGCGCTGCGTGAAGGATATTGACACAGCTATTCATGCAGAGTACACTTTTCCTAATCCCAGGAGAAGAGGCTTCCCCTAGTAAGGAACAAAAAGAAACCATGGCAGTACCTACGCACATTCGCCATCCATTAGCACCCTTGACGCCAGAAGAAATTGCCGCCGCCGTCTCCATCGTGCGGGCTGACCCTGCATGCTCTGAACAGATCCGCTTCGTCATGGTGAAGCTCCACGAGCCTGCACCTGAGACCGCGCTCTTTTACAAGCCCGGTGATGTTGTGCCGCGCGAGGTCTTTCTGTCCCTGCTTGACAAGGCCGAGGGTGCAGCTTACGAGGCTATCGTCAACCTCACCGAGGAGCGGGTAAGTTCCTGGAAGAGAGTAGAGGGCCAGCCAGGCTTTATCTTAGAAGAGTTTCTCGCCTGCGAGGATGCGATCAAAGCGGACCCGCGTTTCCAGGAGGCGCTGGCCAGGCGAGGCATTACCGACCTCGCACGCGTCTACATCGATCCCTGGTCGGCAGGCCACTACGGTGACCCCGAGGAGGATGCGCACCGCGTCCTGCGCACGACCGTCCAATACTTGCTTGATCCGGCAAACCGGGAGGAGAATACCTCTGCGCACCCGGTCGCCGGGTTGCAAGCGATCCTCGACCTGAACACGATGCAGGTCATTCGTGTTGATGATTTTGGCATCATCCCTATTCCGCAGCCTCAGGCCAATTACCTGCCAAAGGACGTGGGGCCGCTGCGCACCGACCTCAAACCCCTCGAGATCACGCAGCCCGAGGGCGCTAGCTTTACGGTAAAGGATGGCTACCGCGTGAACTGGCAGAAGTGGGAGTTCCTCGTCGGCTTCTCGCCGCGCGAGGGGCTGATCCTCTACCATATTGCTTATGATGGCCGCCACCTGTTTCGCAGCGTGCGGCTCGCCGAGATGGTCGTGCCCTATGGAGACTCGAGCTGGTCTCACAACCGCCAGAACGCCTTCGACGTGGGCGAGTACGGTGTCGGCTGGCTGGCGAACTCGCTCGAACTGGGATGTGACTGTCTTGGTCTCATCTACTACTTTGACGCGCACATGACCGAGAACGATGGCAGCGCGCGCACGCTGCCAAACGCGGTCTGTATGCACGAGGAGGACGACGGCATCCTGTGGAAACACGCGAGATATCGCACAGGCCACGTAGAGGTGCGGCGCTCGCGCAGGCTGGTCGTCTCGTTCATCGCCTCCGTCGGCATCTACGAGTACGGCTTCTTCTGGTATTTTCGCCAGGACGGCTCTTTGGAGATGGATATTAAGCTCACTGGCATCATGAATACCGGAGCTGTTCCCCCGGGAGTGAAACCTGCATACGGCACCCTGCTCAATCAAGATGGGTTGTACGCGCCCAATCACCAGCACTTCTTCTGCTTCCGCCTGGAGCCGATGATCGATGGCCTGCAGAATTCTGTGGTGGAAACGAATACGGTGCCCGAGGAGCAAGAGACTCCCTTTGGCAACGCGTTTAAGCTGGTGACCAGCAGGCTCGCGACTGAGGAGGAGGCGCAGCGCGACATCAATCCGCTCTCGGCGCGCAGGTGGAAGTTCATCAACCCGAACGTCCTTAATCCCGTCAATGGGGACCCGGTCGGCTACGAGCTGGTTCCCCACGAAAACGTCCTGCCCTTTGCCAGGCCCAATTCGAGCTTCATGAAGCGGGCAGGCTTCGTGACGCATCACTTGTGGGTGACCCCGTATCATCCCGCCGAGCAGTACCCGGCCGGTGACTACCCGAACCAGCACCCCGGTGGCGCAGGCTTACCCGCCTGGGCCCGGGCGAACCGGCCGATTGAAAACACGCTCTTGACGGCCTGGTTCACCATCGGCGTGAACCACATCGCTCGCCCGGAGGATTGGCCGGTGATGCCGGTTGCCCACGCGGGCTTCCTGCTGCGCCCAAACAATTTCTTTGGGAGCAACCCGGCGCTGGATGTCCCGCCGGCGCATTAGGCATCAAGCCAAGCCTGGAAGAGAAACAGGAGGCCGGATTATCCGTAGGGGCGAGGGCGGTGGAGTGGGGAAGGGAGGGCCTTTATGGTCGCCCGGTGCTGGGGGTATGAGCGTGTTCCTCCACAGGTGAGCACAGGGAACAAGATGCGGGCGACCATAAAGGCCCTCCCCGCCGCTCCTCACCACCCTCGCCCCTACAGAATTTGATGGGCTTTTCTTAGGTTAATATCTCTTGGACACCCTGTTCGGGGATCGCAGGGCACTCTGTGGGCGTGTTGAGACGGAAGTGGAAAGGACCACTGTGGAACGTGCTGGTATTCTGCTGGCAATCGTGGTAGCCCTGTGCTGGGGTTCAGCCGACACGGTGGCAACCTTTGCAGCGCGCAGGCAAGGCACATTTGCGACGACCTTCATCTCGCTGGTGGCAAGTGTGACGGTACTGCTGCTGTTCGGCGTCTTCGCATTCACGCGGCTTGCGCTCGCACCGGCTGTTTTTGTGCAGAGCGCCGGGCTGGGACTGCTGACCGGGCTGATGGCAGCCGTCGGCTATTTTTCGCTTTATCGCGGCCTGGAATTAGGACCTTTAGCCGTCGTAAGCCCGGTCACCGCTGCCGATGGCGCGATTGGCGCTGTGCTTGCCGTGCTTTTTCTCCACGAACAGTTGAGCATCTGGCAGTTCAGCTTGCTGGTCGTGATCTTCCTGGGGATCTTCTGCGCCTCGACCAACCTCATGGAGGTGCGCGGGGTCGTACGCACCTCTGGCATCGCAGGGTTGGCCAAAGGAGGAGTGCGCTGGGGATTGCTCGCCATGCTGACCTTTGGTGTGATGCTGTTTGGCATAGGCCTGGCTTCAGGAAAATGGGGCTGGTATGCCCCCATTCTCTGGACGCGTGTCTTCGCAGCGCTGGCCCTGCTCCTCCTCGCTACCTGGAGGCGGCTCCTGTCACTGCGCTCTGCCCGGGCGCGTTCAGACCCGGCGGGAGCACCCGCTCCCTTGCGCGTGTCTGGCATCGGCCTGGCAGTCATCGTGGGCGTGCTGGAAACCATCGGCCTGCTGGTCTACAGCTTTGACACGCAGCTCGCTTCAACAGGGCTTGCATCGGCCCTCAGCTCGAGTTGGGGCATCCTTCCCCTGGTTGCCGGGATCACCTTTTTCCAGGAGCGCCCGGCAGTGTATCAACTGTTCGGGGTGCTGCTGGTGCTCGCCGGGCTCTTCTTACTATCGATCAAGCCGTCCTAGCGCTCATCCCGGTATTGTGCTAGTTTCACCGCCTGCTTCCTATTTTGCCTATTGCATTTTCCCCAATGTACCTATAGTGTTAACCTCAGCAAATATGAGAAGGAGAAACACCCACCATGCCCGGCACCGAAAAAAGCAGCGACAATGATAAAATTGTCCCTTTCCCCGCAAAAATGGAATACCACGCTACTGTACATGACCTTCCGACCGACGAACGTCCACGCGAACGCCTCCAACATCACGGTCCCAGGGCGCTCTCAAACGCAGAACTACTCGCCATCATTTTGCGCACGGGCACTACGCGCGACAACGTACTCGAACTGGCGGGCAACCTCCTGGCGAAATACAGCGGGCTGGGTGGATTGATGCGGGCAGATTTCATCGAGCTTTGCAACGAATACGGGCTTGGGTCAGCGAAAACAGCCCAGCTGAAAGCAGCGCTGGAGATTGGACGGCGCCTTGGTATGTTACAGTCCGATGAGAAGTATCAGTTTCGTGCGGGCTATTTTCGCTTGTGAGGTAAGCAAGATAGATGTTTCTCATTGTCATCAAGGCCGAACTAGCGTATACTGAGCACTACTATAACAATGCCGATGAGATGCAGAGTAAGTTCCTACACTGTATCCTCTCGTTTTCATACAACACGCCTGCTCTTGTGACGAGTGAGGGTAGACCAGGGCAGAAGCTTATGGCGATAACGGTCTTCGTTTGTTATACTCGCAAGGAGGGCGTTTCGCAACCTGGTTTTCCTGGCAAAAGGCCCTTTCAACTCTCTGTACGTACCAACCCCTCAAACAGATCAATATTCTTGCGCACCATTTCTAGGCTGGAGCGCCAGAAGGTGGGGGAGCGCACATCGATGCCGAAGCGCGCGGCCAGTGTGGCGGCATCTGCCAGACCGGTCGAGGAGAGCAGGTCATCGTAGCCCGTCTTGAAGCTCTCCGCGTCTTGCTGGTAGCGCGCGTAGAGGCCGAGGCCAAAGAGCAGACCGAACATGTAGGGATAGTTGTAGAACGAGAGGTGTGAACTGTAATAGTGCGGCTTCATGGCCCACATGTACGGGTGGAGCAGATGCTCGTCCAGCCCGTTGCCGTAGGTCTCCATCTCGGCCTCCAGCAGCAGTTCATTGAACTCGTCCACACAGAGTTCGTGTTGCTTGCGACGCTCGAAGACACGGCTCTCAAAGAGGAAACGGCTACTGATATCCACGACGGCCTGGCAGGAACGCTGGAGCGAGGCTTCCAGAATGGACGTCTGTTCCTTACGGTCGGCCCTGGCCAGGGCGGCGTGAGTGACAATGGTCTCGCAGAAGATGCTGGCGGTCTCGGCCAGCGTCAGAGGTGTCTCTTTTTGCAGCATGCTCCGTTTAACCAGGTTCAGGTTGTGGTAGCCATGACCCAGTTCGTGTGCGAGCGTGCTCACACCGGTGAACGAGGGCTGAAAGTTCACGAAGATGCGCGACTCGTCGCAGCGCAGGGGCATACAGTAAGCACGGTTGACTTTGCCAGCGCGTGGTTCGGCATCGATCCAGTTCTCGCGGAACGCGCGGGCTGCGAAGTCCGAGAGGCGCTGCGAGTAATCGCCAAATCTCGCCACAATAAAGTCGTGCGCCTTCTCAAAATCCCAGATCTGCTTCTCCTCACCGACGGGCGCGCCAAGGTCGTACCAGGAGAGCTTCTCCAGTCCAAGCATACGGGCTTTGGCGCGCAGATAGCGGCGAAAATCGGGGAAGGACTCGCGCGCGGCAGTCAGCATGGCTTCGAGCGTAGCCTGGTCAATGTTGGCCTCGAAAAGCGAGGCATCGAGCGGCGAATTCCAACCCCGGCGGCGCGAGATCGTATTGACCTGGCCTTTGATGCCGTTGAGCGCGGCGGCCAGGGGCACGGCGGCTTTCTTCCAGCCGACCAGTTCGGCTTCATAGGCTGCGCGGCGCATTTCGCGGTCGGGATCAAAGGCGAATGTGCGCACGACGCTCATGGGCAATTCCTGGCGCTCGCCGGCAATCTCGATGGGGACACGTAGTTGCGAAGTAATGTCGCTGTGCAGTTTCTCCCAGCCAGCGCCACTGCTCAATTCGAGTCCGGCAGCCAGGTCCTCTTCAACGGGTGACATGAGGTGCCGCGCCTGTTCGCTAGCTTTGTGGAGCAGGTAGGCGTGATCGCTGGCCAGAGGTGCTCGGGCAAGCAATCCCTGCACATCGAGCGAGCCGATCCAAGCGGCGTAATGCGTGCCAAGGAGCGAGAGCTTGACCGCCTGCTGTTGAAACGAACTCAAGCGGGCCTGGGCGAGTGTATCCTGCGTATCGGTGGTGACGAAACAGTTCAGGTAGGTGCCCAGGGTGGTCGCTTCCTCCAACACATCGTTGTAGCGTGTCGTCACTTCCTCAAACGTTTGCACGGTCGCAGCGCTGAGGTCCGAGGCTTCTCGCACCTGGATGTGATTCGTGTCGAAAAGCTGAACAAGGTCGGCGACGTGCTGCGCGAAATGGGCGAACCCCTGGTCAAATTCGGGCGAATCCAAGCCGGGGTAAACCACGCTCATATCCCAGCGTGGGGGCGTCTTGGGAGTACTCATAGCGAGAGAAACCTCTTTTTTCGTCTCAAATCTTCTTGTATCTCTGAGGGTATTTTCGCATCTGGCAGAGTAAGGTAAGCTTACCCCAAACGAGGCTCGTTCCCTCGTGAGGGAGATCAATTGATGATGCCTGCACTCGGAAATTCAGCAGCACCGGTACCCCCACCAGCATATCATCGTGCGCAAGCCCGGCTCGGTCCAGCCTTACACATTGATGCCCTGACCCTGATCAACACATTGCATCTGCTTCCACTCTGTCGTCTAGCCGTACGTCTAGCGCATCACCGATGTCCTCCCCCTTTACCCGCAGGCCCTGGCGGCGCGCCTCAGACCTACCGCGAAGAGTCCTTGCTGCTGATTGCGCTTCTGCGCACACTTTGGCGGCTTTCCTATGCCGATATGCGCGACTGGCTACGCTCGTGGCCCGCACTGGCCCTGGCATGCGGGTTGCCGCTAGACAAGGATGGCCATCTCCGCATTCCGAGTTCGTCGCAACAGTGCAAGCGCGGAAAGCTCAGCGGAGCGCCGCTGCCTGAGGCGCTGTTTGTCCTCAGTGTGCTCACCGCCATTCGGTGTCGGCTCATTGGTGCCCGTGATCTCATCATTGATAGCGTCCCTATCCTTGCTTGGCGCCGCGCCGATCCCGATGCGGCTTATGGACATGCCCCGGCTCAACATCCTCGTCCACTCTTACGCGGCTATCGCGTCCATACGCTGATCTGTCGTGGTTCAGGCTTGCCACTCTTTTTTCTCCTCTCTCCAGCCAATGTCCATGATGCTCCCTTTGCGCGTCCTCTGTTAGCATGGGCCGTCCATCTGTATCAGATTCGTCCACGCGTCATTCGCCTGGATGCAGCCTATTGGGGTTTGCGTCTCATTGCCTGGATTCATACAATCTTGGGCGCAGTCGCCGTGATTCCTTGGAATCCCAAACGCGCAGCGTAATCGCTCCTGTTTGCCTCCCACCTGGACCAAAGAGGAATTGGGCAAACGCAGTGGCATTGAACGCTTCTTTGGCCGGGTTTTCCTCTTCTTTCACCTCCAACGTCCGCCGCTGTTTGGGTGGTCTACCATGGTTCGGCAGGTCGCCCTCACCTACACGGCTACCATCATCGTCGCTTTGGCTGCCCAGCAAGCTGGACGCCCCGATCTCATCCGCTCTCCTAAACGCGTTTTAGCTCATACATGGGAGGGCTTCTGAGTTATGAAATGCCCTCTCGCAAGGATAAACGGTCTCTGGAAAAACTTAAGATCCACCTGAAACCATTGCAGCACCAACGTCTTATCGACGTGCGGTACGACGGAGACATTAGCGCGGGAACAGAATGGGAACCAGAGATTACTCAGCAGTTGGAGACAGCCCAGGTTATTCTGCTGTTGGTCAGTCCAGACTTTATCGATTCGGAGCACTGCTACAATGTTGAGATGAAGCAAGCACTAGAGAGGCATGAACGAGGAGAGGCACGTGTTATTCCCCTTATCCTCCGGCCCTGTTTCTGGCGAATCACACCACTTGGCAAACTTCAGGCTTTGCCGAGAGACGCGGAACCAATCATAGGGCGGGGTTGGCGCAACCAAGACGCCGGTTTTTTTGACGTAGCTCAGGGGATCTACAGAGTCGTTGAGGAAATGACCTTATTGTCTTTCATACAGCCACCGGTAATACCTGCACAGACCTCAATGTCAGTCAAGCCAGAGAAACAATCATACTAGTAGTAAGATGAGGAGGAAAAAAGGCATTATGTATTCGCATACCAGAGCGGTGCTTGAACAATTTGATAATCCGCACGACTTTGAAAGAATGTGTACTGATATCTTAAATGCTTTAGGGTATAAAGATGTTGTGCCGATTGCTCCACGAGGTGGAAGCGATGGAGGGAAGGATATCACCTTCACGACTGAGAGTGGTGGAAAGGGGTTAGCATGTGTGACGCTTCGCAGAGACATAGAAACAAAGTTTAGCGAAGATTTCTCTCAGCGTCAGGCAAGTGAGTTTGAAAAGTACATGCTTTTCTGTACTGTATACCTTACTGCTTCGCAAAAGCTCAAGTTTGCAAGATATTGTCTTGACCATCTTCAGGCGCTCTTGATCCCTATGGATATAGAAACACTCAGAAGCCTGTTAGATAGCGTATTGAAGCCAATTAGAGAAACATATTTACGTATTAAAAATGAAACAAGGGAGATGGATGAAGAAAGACTAGTAAGGCTTCGAGAAGAGATGCAGAGGCAAAGTCGGGCACAACTGCTTCTTTTTGAAGCAGATAAATATCCGAGCCCCTTTGGCCTGATGGACAGAGAGAAACTGGTCAAGGAAGCTGTAGCGCTCTGGCCTGATTTTCAGCAGAGAGAGTACAGGCAGTTAGGCATCTTCATGAGCAGAGCGGTTATCCAGGGGGTTGATCCATCGAAAAGTCTCAGCAAATTGGCTCAAAGGGTTTCGTTAAGAAAAGATGAACGAGCATGGCTTGCAACCAGTGCGATCAACTATCTAGAGGAGACCGTTCTCAATACGGCCACACCAGATACTGACGGTTTACTTTACCTCGCCTGTATGTATGGATATCAGCAGCGATTTCAGGAAATGATGAAGATCATCAGAAAGGCGATCACCATAGATGAGGGGATGAAAGGAGAATTTCAAGAGCGGGGTATCCTCTTGACTCTCTTACGCGCTTGTGGTTCAGATCAAATCAAGTTGGAAAGCGTAAGAAAAACGCTTGGAATACCACTCGTCACAAAAACATCTTTCTCCACCTTTATAAAAGGCTTCGATCTGGAAGGCTTTAGCGGTTATATCGAATACATAGCAATGAAAAGACCTGATGCAGGAGAACGAGGCATATTTCTGATTAAGATTACGCCTCCCTACGAAATAAATAAACGATTAGTGAGTGCAGATGCTCAAAATGTGGACTCTTGGCAGTTTGAGAGGGTTGTTTCAAACATTGAACCAGTGAGCATTCATGAACTGTATGATACACTCTGTTCCCGATTCGTTCTGATCTATCCTCTTCAGAGAGTATAGTTTTGGTCGGTGAGATATGCCTCTGTACCCCCTCGATGCGGCTTGCCATCACTCTCGGCAATCGGCCTATAGTAGTGTACAACGGGTTGAGTTAGCGGTGTGCTGCCCCAGGATGAAGCACTGGGTATACTTCCACAATGAGAAGGAAATCTGGCCGTTTTATAACTACCTTAACCGGATACTCTCTCGGATTTGGCGATAATGGATAAATACACCCACCATTGCCTACCAATGCCAACCAATATCTACTCAGATTCAGGTTCTCTCTTTTCTGTGCGCTTCCTCACAAACTCATCAAGATCAGCACGCGCAATCAGATAACGACCGCGTATATCGAACCCCACGTAGGGCAATTCCTTGTTCTGTAGCCAACGTCTCACTGTCCGTTCGTCTACCCCTAGTTCTTGCGCTACTTGCTTGATAGTTAGTCGATCAGCGTTTGCCATCTGGGACTACTCCTTACCTACGTTTAGTAACCATTGTAGCACATACGTCAATAAGCCGGTTGCTTGCATGATGTGTCATACTGTATCTAGTAAATAGGTATTTAGACTAGACAAAGTATGACATCTTATGATATACTACGTACATGGTACCGTTTTCCAGTCAGAGAAAGAGAGTCACAACAATGTCGGTACAGCACAGACCTAACACGAGCGTAGTACGAATTTTTACCCCAGCATTCGGAAAGGGCTTCGCAACCGGCTTGAGGGACGGTGTGGGGCCAGACGATGACTTGCGCTTTCGTCTGGAATTGCCTGTCGATGAGCACAGTATTGTAGAGGTAGTACGCAATCTTACCGAACTGGCGGTAGAAGGCAATCTCACGGAGTCCTTACTACTGCACGATTGCGGGATGCTTGCCGGTTACATCTTTGCAAGCCAACAACCAGTTTCGCAGTAGGCAGCGGCGGCGTGTATACGGGGGAAGAGAATGCAATCATACGAGAACTTTACCCCGTTGCTGATAGGGCAGTTATTCTGGATAGGTTGCCTCATCGTAGCTAAACGGGTATTCTCGTTCAGGCGCAGCGTTTAGGCTTATCCCGACGCCGTTCATGCGGTAACTCATCAGCGCTACATATTGACATCTCACACCAAAATCAGGAGATTATCGACTTGCTGGGTGAAGAGTACGATGAGACGTAGCCTGACAAGCGGGCTTTCACTGTCCGATGACAATTTGGACACTCCATCATCATGATGGAGATGGCCTTCTTAGACCGTCAAGCACCCATCGCGTAGGACGGGATGGGCTTGTGAAGCGATCCGGCTTGTCACCGGGGAACCAACGAGGGCAACTGCGAGACTAGCTTACCCAAGCTCTCGCAAGAGGGCGTTTGAAGGAGACTGAACGAGCTGGGCGTGACAGCCCACAGGATGGTGCGAGCGCCTCCCTAACTTGCACCCGCTTCGATCGTCAGTAGCGAAGGGACTATAGCACACCCGAAAGGGGCTTATCGCACATGTCGCACATCTGTGTCCCTGTGGTCGATCAGGAACGCACCCCACTCATGCCCACGACCCCCGCGCGGGCGCGGCGCTGGATCAGGAGTGGGAAAGCCACCCACTTCTGGAAGGGGGGCCTCTTTTGCGTGCGGCTCAACGTCGAGCCATCAGCGCACGAGCAGCAACCCACCGCTGTGGGCATCGATCCTGGGTCCAAACGCGAAGGGATTGTAGTGGCCTCCGCCTCCCACACCTACGCTAATATCCAGGCGGAGGCCAGGGACGGCGTCAAGGAAGCGGAGAAGGACAGCACGCGCATGCGTCGCACTCGTAGAGGGCGCAAGACCCCTTACCGCAAGCCGCGACAGAACCGCAAGCAGAGCAAGAAGAGGCTGCCGCCTTCCACCAGAGCACGCTGGCAGTGGAAACTGCGCCTGGCGGCCTGGCTCTGCCAGCTCTTCCCGGTGAGCGTGTTTGTGGTGGAGGACGTCAAAGCCCGGACGCGGCCAGGAAAGAAACGCTGGAATACCCGTTTTTCCCCGCTCCAAGTCGGCAAGCAGTGGTTTTACGAGGAGTTGGGCAAGCTGGCGCCTGTCCAGACCAAACAGGGCTACGAGACCAAGGAACTACGCGAGCAGTTGGGACTCAAGAAAACGCGCAAGAAGTTGGCAGAGGTGTGGGAAGCCCACTGCGTCGATGCCTGGGTACTGGCCCACAGCGCCGTGGGAGGCGAGCCTAAGCCAGATACTACCAGGCTGGTCTGCATCAGCCCGCTTACCTGGCATCACCGCCAACTGCATCGCTTCCAGCCAGAGAAGACAGGCAGGCGCAAGCCCTACGGGAGCACGCTCTCACTGGGGATCAAGCGCGGCACGCTGGTCAAGCATCCGAAGTGGGGCAAAGCCTATGTAGGCGGCACGAGGGACGGGAAACTGAGTCTGCACGACCCGCAAACGGGCAAGCGGCTCACCCAATGGGCCAACGTCGCTGATTGTCGGCTGATCAAGCTGTTACGGTGGAAGACGCGGCTGGTGCCTCTCTTCCCCACTACATAAGGAATGCCTGCTTCCCCTCTGGAAGGGATGAGGTATCCGCATGCGCAGGTTGTACGAGCAGATGCGCATCTTGATCCTCGACACCAAAAACCAGGTCGTGGAGAACATCAGCCGCTACCAGGGCACCGTCAATAGCTCCGTCCTACGCGCGGCTGAAATCTATCGCCCGGCCATTCTGCGCAATTGCCCCGCCGTCCTCATCTGCCACAACCATCCAAGCGGCGACCCCACGCCGTCGCCGGAGGACATCGCCGTCACCGAACAATTAGTCGCCGCGGGCCAGCACCTGGACATCGAGCTGGTCGATCACCTGGTCATCGGTAACCAGCGCTTTGTCAGCCTGAAAGAGCGGTTGAGGTGGTAAGGTACTGTCAAAGCCTGTGCATTCTCCTGACAGGGGCAAGCCCTGTCACTACATTTTTGGCCGTGCTGAGCCTGAAATGTAGTGGTGCCCCTCGCGGGTACCAGGAACATTCTAAGTACCCTGTTAATACAGGTTGCAATCCTCCCACCGATGCTGTATCCTCTAATCGAGGAGGACAGGTCACATGTCGGCTGAAATACACACACGGGCAGAAAGCTCCTCGTCGCCGATTCCGCACGCTTACCCGGGAAAACTTATCGCCGCCGAGGGATTAGATGGTTCCGGGAAGAGCACGCAACTACAACTGCTCCAGTTCTGGCTTCAGGGAGAAGCGCTGGAAAGTTTCCGCAATTGCGAAAATCGCATGTATAGTGAATATCAGCAGATGCAAAAAGAGTTTGGCTTCCGCGTTATTGAAGGTAAAAAGTCGAAGAGCAAAAAGTAACGATAGTGGTTTATGACCCGGAGGATTTATGCTATGACCGGCAAGGAGCCATCTCCGCAGCAAGAGGAACAGTCAAAAGATTCGAGGAAGAAGTTGCAGAAACGTGAACAGCGCATACTCGAACGATTGCAAGAGGCCCAGAAAGCCCAGGCTAAAGCCATGGAGCGTTACCATCGCGCCGAGGCGCGCTTACAGAAGCGCATCGCCCGCGTACAAAAGGTCGAAGAACGTTTGACCATCATTCGGCAGCAGTTGGAAGCTACACATACGTCTTCACCTGTTGAAGAACGTTTGACCATCATCCGGCAGCAGTTGGAAGCTACACATGCGTCTTCACCTGTTGAAGAACTACGTGTAGCCCCCTCAACTGCCACTGAGGTCGCGGATGGCACGGACGGGAATGCAGGTCTTACCGGCCAGGCATCCATCTCCACCGTTGAAGCCGCTGATAACGCCAGGGAAGCACGTGCCGTCGTCGAAGCCGCCGAGGAAAGCGCACGCCAGGCGGCTGAACGCGCTGCCACGGCTGCGCAAGGGCGTCCGCAATCGGCACGCGCAGAGCCTGCCGGGATAGCAAAGATCGAGGCGGAGGAAGAAGCGGTGGAGGCCGTCGCGGCAGCAACCGTCGCCGAGGTCGCCGCCGGGCGTGCTGCCGAAGCCGAGGCGCTTGCGGAAGCAAGCAGCGCCCATACACGAGAGGCTCGCCTGCGTGCGCAACAAGCAGAAGACGCGTTGGACGAGGTGCGTGTCGCTATCCGCGATGGCCTCCTGACCGGCGAGGAGGCTGAAATTGCCTTGCAAAATGCAGAACGCGAGGTCACACGCGCTCAAGCTTTGCTGGCCGATGCTGAAGCCGCCGAGGCAGAGGCGCTCAATGCCGCCATGAACGCTGAAGCCGAGGCAGAGGTTGCTGAGGGCATGGCCTATGCCGCCACCGATCGCGCCGCGTCGCTCCCCGGAGAAGAACAGGGCAGCCACGAAGCAGCAGAGCAATTCGATGATCAGTCGGATGTGACTCTCAAAATTCCTCTCGTGCATCCACAGGAGCATATGTGAACCCCGCGCGCGTATGCGAGAAAGGCTCGCTGCAGGAAGAGGATATAGCTCGTCGCTGGTGGGCGTTATCCCCTGGAGCGTGCTTGCCTTTGAGCAATGGCGACAACTGCCGCTTGCTCTTCGCCGGGCGCGCGGGTGGTACACATGGGCCAGATGTGCGCGATGCAGTCTTATGCTTTACAAGCGGTTCATTTGCCGCGACATTTGCAGCCGGCCAGGATAGCGTGGGAGATGTCGAAATTCATATTCGTACGAGTGACTGGTTCGCTCACCAGCATCATACAGACGTGCGTTATAACAATGTTATACTGCACGTTGTAGCTATTTGCGATGACACGCGGCCAACGCTGCGCCAGGACGGCACTGCCATTCCCACCTGCTCCCTCTGCGACTTACCGCACACCACTCCCCAACCTGTGGAGTGGCCCTGTCATCATGTCATGGTGCAAATGAATGCAGAGCAGCAGGCTCGATTGTTCAGGCTGGCAGGCATGCTGCGTTTTGAACAGAAGATGCATGCCTTTCTCGCCCTGCTGCGTGATGCCCAGCCATCTGGCTGCTTCAGCGCACCCGATGTCTGCTTGATCCCTGCCCTGGCTGAAGGCCTGGGGTATGGCCGTGACCGTGCCTTTTTCCGCGCCGCTGGCCTTCACCTGCTCGGCCTGGCAAATATTATTCCAGAGCCACTTGGCCGCACACCCGAACCCTCACCACTGGATGCCGGCCGCCTGCGTATTTTGCATAACCTGGTAGCACAGTGGCGTACAACCGGCGCATGGCAAACGCTGCGGCAAGCACTTTTGCCAACCCCTTTGGTAGTCGAGGAGTCCGAGGCTGATACATTGCAGAAGCTGCGGAGCATATTCGATCGGCTGGGCAAGGCTCGCGCAGATATACTCATCTGTAACATCGTCTTACCCTTTGCTGCAGCCATGGCCCAAAGCGAAAATGACACGCTGCTTGCCGGGCAGGCCCAAAATCTCTATCGAGCCTACCCCGCTCTACCCTCAAACCAGGTTATGCGGGCTATGTGTAAACAGCTCTTGTTAAAGCGCGAACCGCAAGGTGCCTGCCAGCAGCAGGGATTGCACTTCATTTATGCGCAAACCTGCCGTGAGAAACGCTGTTCTCAGTGTATAATCGGGAGCAAGATAGGCATATGAATAGCACACAGGCACAAGACGGCGGCGAACGCCTGGCGCACTTCCTCGCCCATGCAGGCATAGCCTCGCGCAGGCATGCAGAAGAACTCATTGCTTCTGGACGAGTACGGGTGAACGGCGTCACTATCACCAGGCAGGGAGTGCGCATCGACCCTGAGCACGATACCGTGCTTGTAGATGGCAAACCCGTGCAAGCTCCCCTCAGACACGTCTATCTCCTGCTGCATAAACCCGCGGGATATGTGACTACCGTGCGTGACCCGCAGGGACGCCCTACCGTGCTTGACCTGCTGCCTGCTGAACTGCGAGCTTTGCGCGTGTATCCCGTTGGCCGTCTCGATATCGATACCAGCGGCCTGCTTTTGCTGACAAACGACGGAGATTTCGCGCTGCGCCTGACGCATCCTCGCTACTCTACGGAGAAACACTACCAGGCCCTGGTACAGGGACATCCGTCTGAAAGCGCTTTAGCCAGGCTCCGCAGCGGTATTACCATCGCCGAGGGCAATGGACGCAGCTACACAACCGCCCCCGCCCGGGTGCACCTGTTACGACGTGCTGGAACCGATGCCTTGCTAGCGATCACTATTCACGAAGGACGCAAGCGCCAGGTGCGGCGTATGCTGGCTGTGGCCGGGCACCCTGTCCTGGAATTGACACGCGTAGGCATAGGGTCATTAGAGCTGGGAGATCTACCCGTGGGGAAATGGCGCTATCTAACAAGTGAAGAGGTGGCGGAACTGCAGGGGGGCCAATAAGGAGAGAGGGCCGAATACAAGCGTCTCTTGTAGCCCATTTGAGAGTATGTTATCATAGAAGTGTGCCTGTCGTGCCGCTGGGCAAGCCAGCGCTTGACACGGCAAGGATGGGGGTTTGGAGACTTGGGGAAGCGACCCGTATTCACAAAAGGAGAGCACGATGGCCAAGCACGTTGAACACGAGGTAGCGTACTACTACGATTTCCACCCCACAGAGGAGGACTTGATGGGGGAAACGTCTGTCCATGCTGCACTCGTGCACTACCTCGTGGAGGTGCTCAACTGGCTCTTTAGTGGGCAGGTCTGCGCTGTCTACGAGAACCTCAATTTCTATCAAACGCCCAACCCAAGAGAATATCCGCTCGCTCCGGATATCGCGGTGATCAAGGGGATACACTTCCGGCATGTGAGAAGCTGGCGCGTGGGCAAGACCGGGCCTGCTCCGCAGGTCGTCTTCGAGATTGCTTCTGAGGAGACCTGGAAAAAGGATCTGCATGAGAAGCCCATGCAGTACGCGTTGATGGGAGTGGAAGAGTACTTTGCCTACGATCCTAATGATCCTCCCGCCTGGGGAGCCACTCCCCAGCGGCTTTTTGGCTGGCAGCTTGAGAAGGGCAAGCGGGCGATGAGCGAACTGCCCGTCGATGCGAGCGGTCGTCTCTGGAGTCCTTCCCTGGACAGCTTTTTGGTGCCAGAGAGGGAGTTGCTCAGACTCTACGACCGCAATGGGCAACGGCGTCTCACTGAAGCTGAAGCAGAGGCACAAAGGGCAGAGGTGCTGGCTGAGAGGCTGCGCTCACTTGGAGTAGATCCCGACCAGGTATGAGGTTCTGTGCTCCTGTAGATCAGTCGCTTTGTCTAAAGGGTGAAGACTGAACAAGCTCTACCTGCTCCAGGGGTATTGCGCGTCCCTCCGCCCATGCTGTCTGAAAGGCCTCTTCTCCCAGCTGCTCACGGGCAGTGGTCACGGCTCGTGTGTACTCAGTACGGTAGATTGGCGGCATGGGAGCCACAATCGCCGCGCGCACCGTGGCTGCCGTCCCCCATAACCGCGCCGCCCGCCCCGGCTCTCCCTGGACCAACACAACTTCTCCATATCCCTCCAGGCACGTGGCGCCCAGTTCCCTCGCATCTATCGCTCGCAGCAGCCCCCAGCTCTCAACGTAGCAGGCCAGCGCGGCCTCGTTCTCGCCCCGGTACGCTGCAAGACGGGCGAGCGCAATGAGCGCCTCGGCAGTGCCGGACCGGTCCCCCACCGCCTTGAAGATCGCCAGGCTTTCCTCCAGCATTGAACGTGCTTGCTCGTCTTTACGCTCTACAAGCAACATCTGCCCTTTGAGGCTCAGGACGTACGCCACAAGCCGCCTGTTTCCCACCGCTCTGAAAAGGGCGAGACTTTCTTCTGCCAGCGCTTTTGCCTCTACACGGTCGTCTCGCGCAAGAAAGAGGGCGCAGGCCAGGGAGTAGAGCGGGTAGGCCGCGTTATACTGCTCGCCCCGCGCTCTGTAGAATGCCAGGTCCTCCTCGAGGAGCGCGTGCGCCCTGGTGTAGTCGCACTGCACAATGGCCACCTGGGCTAACGCCTCGCGGGTATCGGCCATCTTCGGAGTGTCCCCGCGCTCGCGGTAGATCGCCAGAGCTTCTTCGAACAGGCGGCGGGCAACCTTATAGGAATTTCTGACCATAGCGAGATAGCCCTGCAAGCGCAGGATGTTCGCCATCCCTGCCCTGTCCCCGCTTTCGCGGAACAGGAGCTGGCTCTCGCGCAGGAACGCCTCTGCTCGCGCATTGTCATCTTGCATCAGCGCCAGAAATCCCGCGCCATGCAGCGCCTGGGCTTTTACGGCGGGCGCAATGCCATGATCTCCGCGCAGCGCTCGCTCCAGGAAAGCAAGCCCCTCGCTGGTGTATCCACGGATTTCCCAGAACACCATGAGCGCGACGCAGAGCCGCAGCGCCTGTTCTGTCCGCTCTGTCTCCACCTGGGCGCCCGCCAGCATCCACTCGAGGGCAGCCCGCACGTTCTCATACTCGCGGTCCAGCCGGTCGAGCCAGTCTGCCTGTTCCGCCCCCAGCAATAATGGCGCAGCCTGCTCTACCCAGCAGAGATAGTATGCCGCGTGGGCAGCCTGCGTTGCCTCCTGCTCTCCCGCCCCGGCCAGGCGCTCTAGCCCGTACTCACGCAGCGTCTGCAGCAGCCAGAAGCGCATCTCCCCTTCTCGTTCTTGCCGCTGCAGCATGCTGTTGTCCACCAGGGCCTCCAGCACCTCCGGAACACTTCCATCTATTGCACCCGCGGCCGTACACACCTGCTCAGCAGCTTCCAGCGTCGCCCCATTACTACACACGGCGAGCCGGCGGAACACGCGCTGCTCGGCGGTTCCCAGCAGATCGTAGCTCCAGGCAATGGCTCCTCGAAGGGTCTGCTGTCGTGCGGGCACATCCTGCGCTCTTCCCTGCAAGACAGCCACTCCCTGCGCGAGCTGCACCAGCAAAGTATGCGGCGGGAGATGACGCGAGCGCGCTGCTGCCAGCTCGATGGCCAGCGGAATACCGTCCAGGCGCACGCAAATCTCTGCGACAGCAGCGGCGTTGGCAGGTATCAGTTGGAAACCGGGCTGGACCGCCTGGGCGCGCTGGACAAAGAGCGCGATCGATGCATAGTGCGACAACGCGCCTACATCACGCCGCTGACCCGGTTCAGGCAGCGGCAGAGGAGGCACCTCGAATAAATGTTCAGCCTGCAAGTGGAGCATCACCCGGCTGGTGACCAGCACCTTCAGCTTTGGACAGCCGGCCAACAGTTCGGCTACCGCTAGGCGCGCCGGCATCACCTGTTCAAAGTTGTCCAGCACCAGCAGGAGCGCTTGCTCTCGCAGGGCCATTTTCACCTGCTCCACGAGGGAGTGGCTCTTTTCTTCCTGGAAGGTGAGCGCCTGCGCGATGGCAGGCACAACCCCGTCAGCGTCGCTTACCTGGTCCAGCGCCACAAAGGAAGCTCCATCCGCGAACTGCTCGGCGAGCGCTTCCGCCACCTGCAAGGCCAGGCGGGTTTTCCCGACCCCTGCTGCGCCGATCAGCGTGAGCAGGCGAACTTCTGCGCGGCGCAAGAGGTTGCAGGCGGCGCTGACCTCCTGCTCGCGTCCAATGAAGGAGGTGGACGGAGACGGGATGTTGTGGAGCGGGCGCTTTGAACTCGCGGTCGAGGGTGGTGGGAAGTCGGCGGGCAAGTCCGGGACGACCAGTTGGAAGAGCCTGTTCAAACCGGCAATGTCTTTGAGGCGGTATTCCCCGAGATCGCGCAGGCTCACCCCGCCGCTCAGCTCGTGTGCAACCAGGTCGTGGGTCGCCTGTGAGAGCAGCACCTGCCCGCCATGCGCAGCGCTCATGATGCGCGCGGCACAGTGCACGTCCAGGCCGATGTACCCCTCTTCCGCGGGTTGCGGTTCGCCGGTATGCATCCCCATGCGCACACGCACGTGCGTCTCGTCTGGCCAGCGAGCACTGAGGAGTGCGCGTTGAGCGCTGAGAGCTGCCTCAACCGCGTCAGCCGCACGCTCAAAAACCACGAAGAAAGCATCGCCCTGAGTATCGACTTCGTAGCCGTTCCCCTGCTGAAATGCCATGCGCAGCAGGTGCCGGCACTTTTTGAGCACGCTGGCATAACGCTCGCCCAGCCGCTGGAGCAAGCGCGTAGACCCCTCGATGTCGGTGAAGAGCAGCGTCACGGTGCCGGTTGGAAGCTGGCGCACTGCATCCCTCCTCGCGTTATACCTGGTACAGGTCGCAAGATGTATACACCTATGATACAGATGATATCACGCCATCGAAGAGCAATGATTTTTCTCAGTGCCGTCATGATTTCCGGATTCGGTTGCCATTGTCCCTCCAAAAACCTCTGAACTTGTGACGTTCATAAATATACCTCCAAACAACCACTCAACACCATTGTTTTCTAGCCATTTATATGATATAATATACAATATCAAGGTAAAATTGCATAATTCACTAGGGAATAAAAGAAAATGGTGCTCGACGACATTGATTTGAAAATCCTGGATTTGCTGCTCCAGGATGGGCGGATTTCTCACACTGCTATCGGCAAAGAGACCGACCTGAGTGGTCCCTCCGTGTATGCGCGTGTTCAACGCATGGAACGAGAAGGTATTATCAAAGGTTACACTGCCCTGCTCGCCCCTGAAAAGGTAGGACGTGGATTGGCCGCCTTTGTCCGTGTTCGTACTCAGACACCTGAGTATGAGAGTGCCGTCTTCGAGCGGTTTATCCAAGAGGAAGAACAGATTTTGGAGTGTCATGATGTTGATGGAGAGGATTGCTACCTCCTCAAAGTCCGTACCGTTTCCACGCAGTCACTCCAGAAACTGCTCGCGACCATCCGCAGCTTCCCAGGAATCACGCGTACCGTCACTACGATTGCACTGGAAACGCTCAAAGAGGGGGGGACAGTCAGACCAACGATCAACCGCACAAAACCAGAGGAGGGATAAACCATGACAGAAGGAAAACGCACCACCAGTCTGCGCTCCCAGCTACAACTGTCAGAACGCTGGCGCAACGTCAAGGTTAACGCTCTCCTGGTTTTTGTCACCATGATCTGGGGCAGCACCTTCTTGATCGTCCAGCAGACCATCAAGCTCACAGGTCCCTTTACCTTCCTGGCCATGCGCTTCGGCATAGGGGCCCTGGTCCTGGCAGTGATCTTTCATAAACGGCTGAGGCACATCACACGCGCCGAGATCTTCACTGGCTCGCTCATTGGCCTGTTCCTTTTTGGCACCTATGCCCTCCAGACCACAGGCTTACAGTACACCACGTCCAGTAAAGCAGGCTTTATCACCGGCCTGTATGTCCCGCTGGTGGCAATCCTGGCCGTGCCAATGCTGCGCCAGAAACCAACCCTGGGGAGTATGTTGGGCGTCATTTTTTCCGTGGCGGGACTGGCACTCATCTCGGTCAATAGCTCCTTCCAGTTCACCTTTGGCCTGGGCGAATTCCTGGTTATGGGGTGCGCTATTGCCTGCGCACTGCATGTGATCTTTATCAGCAAATTTGCCCCACGGGTCGATGCCATGAACCTCGCTCTTGTCCAGATTGCGCTCACAGCCGTCCTCAGCTTGATCGCCATGCCCCTTGCCAGAGAGCCATTCGTGCTGCCACCCCTGCCTGTCTGGGGATCGGCCCTGTTCATGGGGGTGGCGGCAACCGCATTTGCTCTGGCGGTCATGAATAGAGTGCAACAGTTTGTCAGTAGCACCCATGCCACCTTGATCTATGCCCTGGAACTGGTCTGGGTAGGCATGCTCGGCTACCTGGCAGGAGAGCAGCTCAGCCTCTTTGCCTGGATTGGCTGCGGCTGCATCTTGCTAGGCATGATCGCCGGTGATTTACCTCTGTCCTGGATAACGAAGAAGATCAAGAGCAAGGAATAGCGACTGCCGGCCAATCGGTATCTTTGATGGGCATGGTCAGATCAGCATTAGACTCACTTCACCTCTCGCACAACGACGATCTTGCCATTTGCGCCATTTGATTCCTTTTAGTCGGCATGCAGCATATCAGCAGCACTTTGTTCCAACTCCGAGGCAAATTGAGCGACATAGAGGCGCTGGTACAGCCCAGACTGCCGCAGCAAAGCCTCGTGCGTTCCACGCTCGACGATACGCCCCTTTTGCACCACTAGAATCTGGTCCGCTCGTTGTATCGTCGAGAGGCGGTGAGCGATGGCTATCACGGTTCTCCCTTCGACCAGTTTCTCCAGGGCTGCTTGAATGAGCCTTTCTACCTGAGAGTCGAGCGAACTGGTGGCTTCGTCCAACAGCAGATAGGGAGCCTGGCACAAGAGCGCGCGTGCGATAGCCACCCGCTGCTTCTCACCACCGGAGAGCCGGTAGCCACGTTCGCCGACAATTGTGTCGAGTCCATCTGGCAGCCTGTCGATCAGATCCCGTAACTGCGCAGCCTCCACGACGGCCTCCACGTCAGCCCTGGATGCTTCGGGGACTCCATAGCAGATATTCTCGTGCAAACTCGCGTGGAAGAGGAAGAGTTCCTGGGTGACAACTGCCAGGCGGCGGCGCAGATCGTGCTGCGCAATATCCTGCAGCGCGATGCCATCGAGCCGGATGGCCCCACTCGTGGGGTCATAAAAGCGCGCAGCCAGCGAGAGGAGGGTCGATTTGCCTGCCCCGCTCGGGCCTACCAGCGCGGTGAGTTGACTAAGCGGAGCTGTGAAGGAGACATTGTGCAGCACCTCTTTATTGCTTGCCTTTCCGGGATAACTGAAACTGACCTCTTCAAAGACGATACCCTCTCTTGGAGTCGCGGGAAGCGCTTGCGGTGCGGCCGGTTCAGGTACGCTGGCAGGGATCTCAAGGTACTGGAAGACGCGGTCGAACAAGGCCAGCCCTCCCAGTAAGGTCGCGTTGGCTCCCGCCAGTGAAGATGCTGGAGCGTACAGCTGAGCAAGGTACGTAGCGAAGGCGATAATCGTCCCCAGCGCGACCTGGTGCGTGATGACCAGATAAGCGCCGTAGGCATAGAGCAGCGCGGGACCAAGCGCGGCCAGGCTCTGCAAGACGACCGAGAGCCATTGCCCCACTAACAGTTGCGCCATCTGTTCCCGGCGCACCCTGGCATTGACCTCGTCGAAGCGCCGGGCCTCGCGTTCCTCAGTCCCAAAGCTTTTGACGACGATGGCGCCCGAAAGGCTCAGGGTTTCTTCGAGCGATACGGAAAGGTCGCCAAGCGCTGCTTGCGCGCGCTCCATGGCCGCGTAGCGCTGGCGTCCAAAGTGTAGGATCGGGAAAGCGAAGGCAGGCAATGCGACAGCCGTGAGAAGCGCCAACTGCCAGTTGATGCTGACCATTACCACCAGCGTGCCGGCCAGGGTGATCAGATTGGCAAAAGTGCCGAGAAAGGATTGCGAGAGGACATTTTGCAGTCCCCCGGCGTCATTCAGAAAGCGGCTATGGATTTCGCCCGCCCGCGTCCAGGTGAAGAATTCCAGGCCGAGCGATTGGACGTGCCGGTAAAGGCGCTCGCGCAGATCAGCGATCAGGCCCTGGGCAATTACGATGCTCAGATAGTTCTGACCCAGCCCAAGCAGCGCGCTCCCCACAGGAAAGAGCACAAGGCCGCCTCCGAACAGGAGAATGAGCCTGTAGTTGTGCTGCGGAATAGCTACGTCAATGAGTGTACGGATAAGCAGAGGCGGGATCAGCCCCACGCCGACACCTAGAATCATTACCAGCGTTCCAAACACGAGTTGCCAGCGATAGGCGCGCAGAGACTTCCAGACGAGCGCAAGCGTGCGCGAGATATCGGGTTTACCCTCGCTCAGGTACTTCATCGAGCGTTGTTGATTCCAGAGCGTTGCCATTCCTCCACCTATGCCTCCGCCCATCCCGCCGAAGCGGCCGCCACCACCAGAAAGTGCCATCGTGTGTTCCTCCTGCTGTTCTTCAATGAGGTTTCCTGATGTTCTGCGTACGCGTCACTTCTTGTCAACAATCGTGAGTGCTCGCAAGAGATGCGCAAGCGTTGCTCGCTCTTGCTGGCTCAGGTTGCTCAAGAGGGCATGCATCCGTTCCAGAAACGCGCGCTCCGCCTCCTGCAGCGCCGAGGCTCCTGCCGGTGTCAGCGTCACGTAGACCTGGCGCTGATCATGCTGAGCAGTGCGCGAACGTGATGCGTAACCCAGGGCCTCAAGCTTGTCGAGCATGCGCGTAGTGCCCGCGGTAGTCAGCCCCAGTTGTTCTCCCAGGTCGCCGACACGCACCGCCGTATCCGTGCTCAACAGGCGCAGCATACGCCGCTGTGGCCGTGAAAGAGGGCCAAATTGTCGCCCCAGCCTGCTATACCACTCATCAAGGGCATAAGCAATACTGGCTGTCTCGGCCAGGTCGCGCTCAATCTCCTCAGGTGATGTATCGCTCATGAAACGCCCTCCTACTAAACCGTCAATTGACTAACTTAGTCAACGATCTGTATATGAGAATATAGCACGCTTGACTAAGTTAGTCAATGATTCTTCTGAAAACCTCTCATGTTTTCATGTCCAGGGGCAAGCCATACTTGCCCGTAAAATCGGTTCTTGTAGCCATCTTTATGCGGTAATGTGGCAAAGTTATTTGGCGATGAATGCTTGCTCTCAATTTCGTGTCGTGTGAGAAGCTGTGAGAACATGCTATTAAATCCGTTTGAACAGGGGGTGCTTGGACACTGGCCAGAGCTAGCCTTGGCAGGCGCAGCCTCTCCACTCCACGTGACTGATAAGTCAAAGGATTTGATATGACAACATATTTATGAAGCAATTCACTGCCATTCTATGATTTACGTGACTGCCTCATGCATCTTTTTGGTGTATACCTGAGGTAGAGAGTAATAACGCAATGAAATAAAACATGTAGCAAACAAAAATGTCTAAAAGCAGAAAGAAAGGAAGCTATCCAAAGATGTACAATCCTTACCTCTATGAGAAGCTGGCCCAAGCTCATCGTCAAGAGCTTTTACAGGAGGCGGAACAGCAGCGCATGCTCGCTCAGCTACCTCGACGTCATTCACAGCTGATGCAGAACGTTGCCAGGCGACTTGCTGCCTTCCTCATGAACCTTCCCTTTTCCATCAAAAAGGTGGAGCAGCCAGCGAGTACGGTTACTGGTCAGCTCTAAGACCCAGAGGCGTTCAGAAACGTCACGTTCGTGCCAACCAAATCGCTGTGGGTATCCACAGCGATTTGGTCATCTAAACGCAAGGAAATAGGAGATGCTTCATTCGGACATTTACAGCAATCTTGACAGCGTATGTAATGTTGGCAAAAAAGCCCTGAACAGGAACAAAGCTCATGAGTGCTTAAACAAATCATCGATCTTCCCCGCCGCCTCCTGTTGCATTGAAGGCAACACATGAGAATAAACATCTAATGTCATTGCTATTGTGCTATGCCCCAAACGCTCCTGTACCACTTTCGGATGGACGCCCGCTACCAACAGAATTGTGGCCGCACTATGACGCAGGTCATGAAAACGCATGTGAGGCAGACCAGCCTCACCCAAGAGCTTATCGAAGCGTCTCAGCACCATATCAGGACTAAAAAATCCACCATATCCATCGCAGAACACCAGCCCTTTGTCTCGCCACTTCTCACCCACATGTACCCGTATCTGCTCTTGCTGTATCCGATGCACTCGCAACGCCTCTAAAGCGACACCTGGAAGCACAATACGTCTTCGACTTGATCTTGTCTTTGGCTCACCCTCGACATACCCATACCCTCCTACCCTTGTCATCGTACGATGCACAGAAACCAAACCTTGCTTGAAATCTATATCATCCCACCGCAACGCTAGTAGCTCGCCTCGCCTCATACCAGTAGTCAATGCCAAAATCAATAATGCATCAAGACGTGAACCACGCGCCGCCTCTAGTAACTTCTCAGCCTGTTCAACCGTCAGCGTATGCGCGTCATACTGGTCAATCCGAGGGGGAGATACCAGCTTCGCCACATTCCGCGCAACCAGCCCTTGTTTAACCGCATCTTCCAGCGCTCGGTGTAACGCCGCATGGATAAGCCCTACAGTTCTAGGTTTAGTCCCCTCATCGTCTACTACGAAGCTTGCCAGGTTGGACCACGAGCATCAGATCATCGAGCACGGGGGACTTCGTGGCAGGAAGCCAGATGATATACTACGGCATCAGAGGAATGGGTCACTTGTTCACAACGTCATTGACCAGAACGGAAGGAACACATGAGTACGAATGATCCCTACGCGCCAGCAATCGTCTGGGACACCTATTATACTGCTCAGGTCACCGTGGGCGAAGAGTTGAATCCACAGGGGTGGTGGGTGCCAGGTTTGTTGCCCTTTCTCGGAACTCATCAGGTGCAGCAGGTGCTTGATGTGGGGTGCGGTATGGGGGGAGACGCGGTGACCTTGGCACAGAAAGGAATCTCCGTCACTGCAATGGATTACTCAGAGGTCGCCCTGGCTCGTGCACGAGCCAAAGCCGCAGCAACTGGCGTCGCTGTGGATTTCCGACAGGGGGATATGGCCCTCCCATTGCCCTTTGCCGATGAGGGCTTCGACGCCGTCATGAGCAATGTGGCGCTGCATATGTTCGACGATCAGACCACACGGCAGATCATCGGTGAGATGCGTCGCGTGGTGAGGCCGAGCGGATTGCTGCTACTGCATGTCAACTCAACAGAAGATATGCCCTACCGCTCCCAGCGTCTTGGGCGTCTTCGCGTGCAAGCCTTGGAGCCCAACTTCTACCGTGAGGCGAACGGACAGACCATGCACTTCTTCAGTGAGGAGTATTGCCGTGCCCTATTGGCTGACTGGGCCATTCTGGATCTCACGCATCTGCATCTGCGTGATGATGCGGACACCATTTTCAAATGTGTCTGGCGATGTGTCGCGCAGAAGCCAGCGGCCCCGGCATCACCATAAAAGAAGAGGGACGTCCCTTATGTATTTGAAGGGGCACGGTTTACCTGTATCGTGCCCCAAAGAGCAAGGGCATTTGGCAACACGCACAAGAGGACTGAGACACCCACAGAGCAAATCAACCGAAACCATACCACATCTCCTAACGTACCTGCACATCTCCCGATTACCTATTCCCTTTTGTCGCCTTATACAATGGGCTGCTATAATTCGAGGAAATGGACTCGCCGCTGTCCGATCAGATGACCGAGCATCCAGTATGCAGGATAGGATGCACATGAGAAAGGCACCACAGATGAAAAGCGCTTCACCAAATCTCTGGTTGGGTGCTGGCATGCTCTTGCTGGTAGTCTCACTCCTCTTGATTTTTTTGCACATGAGAGCCATTATCCCGGATAATGGGCTTGTTACCGGCCTCCTGTTCATCCCTGTTATAGCAGGATGCATATGCTTCACCTTGTCCATTATTCTGCGATCCCGAGGCAAAAGTTAGAGCTTGCCTTTTACTGATGAGTTCTGCAAGTGTGTTTTTCAACACGCTGGTCCCTTGTACTCAACACGCTCTTCACCGGCATAGCACGCTTCATCCACGAACTAGCGGCAAGGGATATCACAATTACCAAGTTCTACTCGACCAGCGTCACAAAAGCAGGCATTGCCATCCTGAGAAATACAGGATTCCAGGAAATTGGCAAACTCGGTGAACGCATCGCCTTTGAACTCGATACCATGAACTCGAATGCACCCCTCGCAAAACAGTACAAGGCAATTCTACACAAAGCCCAAAATAAAGACAGTAGGCTTGGCACCAAGAAAACCGATGAAAAAGCCCCTCTCTAAACTCTACCATTGAAAACACCTTTGTTGGTTAGATCGGCCTGCGAAGCCTACGCGGAGGATATGAAGAGTGGGCGACAAGGGACTCGAACCCCTGACCTACTGCGTGTAAAGGAGTAGCTGATCTAACCAACACCAATCAACCTGCTGTTTTTGACAGTCAAAAAGTGGGTTTCCGTCAATTTGGTATTGGTGGCGAATTCAAAAATCGAGCTTGAACCTTGAGGAAGGAAACTCAGAATCACGCTCAGTTTGACAATTCGCCACCAACATCAATTTAAGTGTGCTTACTCGCTTTCTCAGCTTCATCTCAGCTTTGTCACAGATTCAACACAGATGACTCAGGTATGCTTCTATGTAGTAAGCAAAATCGGAGACGTGGGCACATGCTTCTTCAAGCAAGCAGCCAGGTCGCGAGCAACCCCCTTCCTTGCAGCGGGAGTACCGCCCAGAAAGGAGATTTCTACCATGGCAGGCTCAGGCGGCACTTACACCCGGTTCGTAATGTTCTCTAAGGTGATGCTCGGACCAGGTTGGGAGCAGTCGGACCCATTCAGGTACTGGCACAGATACAGCGAGGACTCCTCACCCTCTTCTATCACCATCACCCGCTCGGATGGAAAAGTCCTGTCCTTTGACGTCAGTGGGGACTTTACAGTCCAGATTATTGGGGAAAATGTCATCATGTTTAAAGCGGCACCAGATGAACCTGCTGGTAAGCCTTTCCAGTAATCACGTTCTTGGTGGGTGCCTTGCTGTTTTTGTTATCCGCAGCCTCCTTGAAAGAGAGCGCAGGGCATCTCAAAGCCATCAAGGCGACCAGATCATTCAGCGTTAGGGAGGTGATGGAGATCGTGGCAAGATCGGCAGTGCCACGTTCCAGGCACCATGCCCTGGCTTGATCTACTCGGCTCGTTGTCACGTAAGCTGTCATGAAGCGCAAAGTAGAAAGCAGGAAATGCCCTTTCTGCGACAGATGCAGCTCTAGCTCCGATTCTCAGATACAGGAGGAACGATCATGGCAATTATTCAAAATCCCCCCATTTCACACATCAGTGACGAAATCCCTGGCTATATCCATGGCCTCGCAGGATACTACTCTGATAACGATAGGACTCAGCATCTGGTTATCGCCATCAACGATGGCCGCCACGGCGGCATCGGCACCCTCTACGAAATCCATTGGGATAGCAATACACAAGTCATCCATACAATCACCCCCCAAACCCAGCTGCTTTGGCAATTCTCAACGATTCACAGTCTAAGCGGCTTTTACACTTCTGATGACAAAAATCAGCATGTGATCGTCGCGACAGTGGATGGTTGGCTGCATGAGCTCTACTTCATGGTCCCCCGCCACCAGGACGTCCATCCCCGGAGTCCGTTGTTAAATTATACTATTCCTCCCGGCCCCTATATTGGCCAGGCAGGATTTTATTCTCCTGCCGTAAGCGGTGCGCGTGTTGTCACAGTGGGCGGCGCAGATAGCATTTTGCACCAGGTCGCCTGGGACTTATCCTCCCTCACTCCTTTCGATTGGAACTTTGCCACCCAATTTCATCTGCCAGATGTTGCTGCGATCGCTGGCTTCTATGACCAGGATGACCGCTCCCGCAACGTCATTGTCGCCATGCAGGGAGGTGACATCTTCGATGTTTCCTTTAGTGGCGCAGGAGGAGGGAGTACGCCCGAGCCGGTGACGACCTTCTCTCATCGTCTGGTCAATGTGGCAGCCTTCGTCTCCCCTGATACCCATTTTCGCCATGTGATCGTGCTAGACTCCAACGGCGATTTGTACGACTACTCCTATAAACCTCACCGGCAATTTAAACTAACCCATCTCGCCCGCTTTACCAATGTGGCTGATATCGTCGGTTACTACTCGGACTATGATCACATGCGCCACGTGATTGTTGCCACCCATGATAGGAATAGAGCCACCCATGATAGGAATATACATGAGGTCTATTACGACAAGGTAGAACTAGCTTGACTTGTGGAGTATGATTAGGCCTCAGGCCGCTTGCAGTTCTTCGCTCTCCACCCCTGCATTTTCAGGCACTCTTGTAGATGAGGAGCAGAACAATCAAAGAACTTGCGAACTTGGTCTGCTTACCTGTTGCACTTGTTGTGTTTTGAGGATATACTAGCCATTGGCACCCTCTGGTTTCAAGCATCGTAGTGATTTTCTGTCAACTCCCATTGTCTCTCTTGCGTTTCGTGCAGACGCACCTGCGAGAAAGGAAGCCGTCTCCCCGTAAGCCGTTGTTGAAAACCCAAAACCACAAAATCACTGGTCAGCAACAAAGGAAAAGATGTTGGAAATTAAGCGTCTGCTTAGAAAGCATGAGGAATCACGTTCGACTGGGTGTGAGATAGCAATGGCCTCGTGTTAGCGCTACCCGGCTATTGCCCCACGGAAAAAAACGGCCGCGCAGCGCCCTTGCACTACCAAATTCGATGTCGCTCGGGTTGCAGTGCAAAAACGGCAAAATCGCCAGGTGTGTAAAGGAGAAAGGGAGCCCCCACCGTATTTGGCGGCAGAGAAAACGTCATCTTATACGATTTACACCCATTTCAAGGCTCCGCACTCCTGGCACATATATGGTTTTCGTGACAGTGGGTTGGCTCTCTTGAGCGCACTAAGTATATTAGTATTATGTTGATCACTCATCTCGGCTTCTCTGCTTAGTTTTTCAGCCTCCGAAAAGCTAATAGCTACATGCGTAGTTAACTTATTCTCTTTTTCACAAAGAAGCTTTCTTTGTGCTCCTTGTTCGTGGGAAAAACCCTTCTTCATTACTAGACCTACGATTCCTGTGGCAATCGCAGTCGCTGCTGCTTCTAGAGCACGTTCGGTGAGATGCTTTGGTAGCTTTGGCATGGCTATCACGTCTCCTTTCAAAGTGTATGCGTGGCGCCTAGCAATAGTGCTGCCAATTAGAAGCACTTTTGGTCCTGCTGCGATACCGACCTGGAATCCTAGCCAGCTAAATTTCTCCTATAACTAAAGGATTTCTCCTGACCTAGTAATTATAACATAGGAGGCTGATAGTATGACCCCATATTTTGTCACCAAGGCTCTTTGCCTTGTCTTCCACTGCTCATGCATCTCCTTGACTGTTTGAACCTTCACCCCGTGTCACCCTGAGTGCATTAGACGAAGCCCTGAGCGAAACAAAGGGGAAGGGTCTGTCTCGATAGGCAGACAGATGCTTCCCCTTCGCTGCGCAGATCCATCGCATCGCTCAGGATGACAGAGTTGGACTTTGCTGTTGGCGAGGACCTGTCAAGTGCATTTGAACTATGCCTATTGCTGTAAATTGAATAAGAGCTTGCTCTAGTTGTAGCAACGCTGATGATTTGTAGGGAAAAATCGCGGTAGGTGGTGAACAAAACGAGAGGATTTGAGCGAACGCGAGTAAGCAATGACAAACAGCCTGCACCGTAACTCCTCTACTTGCTGAGCTTTTATTTGGTACAGGAAATTGTTAGAATGTGGATAAATATGGGTTCTTCCACAGGCCCGCTGCTGGAAGAGGATCGGCTTTACCTCAAGCATCTCGTCTCATCTCCCAGCGGGCACCTTGCGGAGTTTGCTTGACTTTGACAAGAGTGAAGCCCGCTCGCATGTAGACCTTGATCGCCCGCGCGTTGAAAGGAGCAACGGTCAACTGGAAGGATGCAGGGGCATATCGAGTCTTGCCGAACGCCAGACCTGCCTGCACAAACGCGAGTCCATAGCCGAGTCCGGTCAGCTCCGGCCGCAGACCTAACCCGATATTCACGGTATGGCGGGGGAGTTTTTGGAAGGTGAAGAGGCCGATAAGATCCCCGTAGGCATTGTCTACCGCACAGCATTCGTACCCGAGACGAGTATAGAGCCAGCCACGCCGTACATACATCCACAACGCAAGCCGCTCTCCGTCATACTGCGTGTAGAGCGCATCATAATGCCAGCTTTGCAGAACTTCGTTCTTGAGGTACAATAGCCAAACCACTTCCGAGCGTAGAGGCAAACATGGGTCAAGTAGTAACTCAAGAAGTATCCAAATAGCGGCACACTAAAAATAATGCGCCCTCACGTCCCTTTTAGAGGGCATAAAACACCCCGCAATGTGACTTGGTCCGCATGCTGGCTGTGTTCTTGCCCACTGCCCAAGGCGTGAAGAATGTGTTATACTCGACCGCAGCATAAATGCTCACAGTAACACGCCCGATGGCGTAAAATTGACGAGACATCTTGGCTTTACCAAAATCGTTCCAAAGGCCCCCGTTCCTGGCTTGCGGGATTTTATTATAGCGGTCGAACGATCAGGCATCCCTTTCATCATGAGATAGAAGGAAGAATTCAAGAAGCGGCAAGAGGAAAGCAGTGACAGCAAACCTGACAGCAAAGCCAGTGGAAAAATATCGATACCTGTAGACGCCAGTAGACAAAATCGAACGAAACGAGCGTCGCCAGGCCAGTCGAACAAAGCTCGTTAAGAAACTACAGGCGTATGGTATAATCCTCTTGAGTATCGACATACAGGGAGGCATAGCTAGGTACCATGCACCGCCCCAGGCGTATCGCAATCGACGGACCGGCCGGGTCAGGCAAAAGCACCATAGGCGAGCAGCTAGCTCGTCGATTGGGTTATCTCTATATTGATACGGGAGCCATGTACCGCGCAGTCGCCTGGCTAGCGCTCCAGGAAGGCGTGGATATCAGCGATGGGCCTGCGCTGGCACGCCTTGCGCAAAATGCTGAAATCGTCATCGGCCATCCCAAAATTGAAGATGGCCGCCAGTACACCGTGACCGTGCGCGGACACGATATCACCTGGGATATTCGCAGCTCACCCGTTACACGGGCTGTTCCCCCGGTATCGGCACATCCAGAGGTACGCGCGATATTGATTGCTCAACAGCGCGCAATGGCGCAGGTACATGACGGTATAGTCATGGTTGGCCGTGACATCGGCGCAGTAGTCTTGCCCGATGCCGACTTAAAAATCTACTTGACCGCCAGCCTGCAAGAGCGTGCCCGCCGCAGGCATGCCGAATTAGCCGAGCGCCTGGGCGAGCGGAATCCAGAGCTTCCCTCGATGGAAGAAGTGTTGTCGGAAATCCAGCGTCGCGACGAGATCAACTGGGAAAATATGCGACCGGCCAAAGATGCCATTGTAATTGTCACTGACAACCTCAGCGTCCCACAGGTGCTCGAGGTCATCTACAGCTATCTGGAGGAGCCTGTATGAGGCAGAATATCAACACCTCGCAGCCGGGCGATTCGGAGCAGCCGCAGCAATCTGTAGCACCTGGAAAGCCCGCAAAACCTCAGAAAAACCTGTACGAGCCTTACAATACACCCCCGGTGCTCTATCACGCGCTGCGTTGGGTTACCACTCTCATCGTCGCCATAGCTCTTCATTTGCGCGTGTTCGGCCTGCGCAATGCACCGGCCAGGGGCGCATTCATCATAGCCTCGAACCATCTTGCATGGGCCGATATACCCCTGGTCGCTGTACGTCTCCACCGTAAAGTCGTCTACATGGCAAAGGAAGAGTATTTCACTAGCAGGATCGCCTGGGTTGTACGGCTCCTGGGAGCGTTTCCCGTCAAGCGTGGGGAGGGTGACCGCCAGGCTTTACATACTGCCGAAGAACAATTAAAGAAAGGGAATATCCTGGTGATGTTCCCCGAAGGAACACGTAGTAGGACTCGCACCATGGCGAAAGGCCATGCCGGCCTGGGCCTGATTGCCCTGCGCACCGGCGTGCCCGTGGTGCCGGTGGCGATCTGGGGCAGCGAAAAGGTGTTCAAAGAGTTTCGCCCTCGCGTAACTATCTGTTACGGGAACCCCATGGTTTTCAAACCCCGGGGCGCGAAGATCACCCGCGAGGATATTGACGAGACTACAGACCAGGTCATGCGCAGCATCGCCTCGATGCTCCCTCCAGAGTACCGGGGTGTGTACGCTGAGCAATCACCCATAACAGGAGGAGCACCAGCTGAAGCTTCCCCGGATTCGTCCCAATAGCGAAGGCGACCGCCAAAAAAAATTACGGTGCAAACGCGCCGTATCTGCACCATATCTCTTGTGGAAAGAAAATGTCCAGTGCAACCAGTAAACAAATCCATCTACGAGACGGGCGGGCACTCGGCTACGCCGAGTTTGGTGATCCCGCCGGCAAGCCGGTCTTCTTCTTCCACGGCTTCCCCGGGTCGCGCCTGCAGCGTTACCCCGATGACGCGCTAGCAATCGCGTCAGGCGCTCGTATTATCACCATTGACCGGCCCGGCCTCGGCCTATCCAGCTTTCAACGGGGCCGCAAACTGCTGGATTGGCCCGGTGATGTAGTCGAGCTTGCCTATGCCCTGGGCATAGATCGATTTGCAGCAATCGGTCTATCAGGAGGTGGCCCTTACCTGCTGGCCTGCGCCTACAAGATACCCGGGCGCCTGACCTCCGCAACAGTCGTTAGCGGCCTGGGTCCCCTGGAGCCGCCAGGAGTGACACGGGGAATGAACCTCCCGGGCCGTATTGTTCTTGGCGCAGCCAGGAGCGCGCCGTGGTGGCTCATTCGCTTTGCGCTTGGCCCGGCAGTCTGGAAGGTTCAACGAGACCCTGCTGGAGCCAGCAAGCGGTTGCCACGATCATTGCCCCAGGCCGACAAAGATGTGTTTGCGCGGCCCGATGTACAGGCAATGGATCGCGAAGATTTGATCGAGGCCTATCGCAATGGTGTTGATGGCGTCTCCTGGGAGGCAAAGGTGTTGGCGCACCCCTGGGGCTTCCGCTTAGAAGACATTCACATGAAGATCTACCTCTGGCAAGGAGAAGCGGATAGAACCGTACCAGTACCTATGGCGAAGTACATGGCACGCACACTGCCAGAGTGTGAGGCCAGGTTCATCGCGGGTGAGGGCCACATGCTGATGTTCAATTACTGGCGCGAGATACTGGCCGTCGCTGTGTCTTGAGCCTGGACAATTAGCCGTCCTACGCCGGGCAAATCAAGAAGAACGGGCAATTTGGGCAAAGAAATGGATCGGGCTTCGGCGGAAACTCGTTCCTCTCCAAACCCAGAATCGCCTGCTCCAGCTCGTTGTAAAGGCTCTGCTCCCTCTTCTCCGTCAGCTTGACCTGGAGCGTCTCGCCCGTACTCATGTTATGCACCAGCAATTCAAAGTTCCGCCCCGGATGGTGCTGGCGCGAGGCGCGCGCATAAAGCAACTCGCGTGTTGACGCTGTTGGCTTTTCCTTGCGTTTGCCGAAGCGCGTTCGCACAAGCCTCACAGGTTCACCAGCTCCCGCAGGCGCTTCAACGCGATCCACAGCAACCTCGATAGTTCTCCCGGCGATATCCACTGTGAAGTTCTGGCGCAGTTGCCAGCTTGTATCTCCTCTTTCCAGCAGCTTGCGCCTGACCAGTTCAGTCACCTCGTGACCGTGCCGTTCATAGAGCGCTGCGAAAGGAAATGTGTGCCCGCCCCACTCCTGCCAGTAGTGCGTATAGAGCTGCCGGGCCTCCTCCTGCGTTGGAAAACCCTCCTGATTGGCCTCCAGCTGATTCTTGAGCGCCTCCAGCGTATTTTGTGTCGCGTTCCAGAACAGGCGATACGTCGCTTCTTCACCACGAAAGCCATAGACCGTCCCGTACATATACTGGCGCGGGCAGCGCTGGTACGTTTCCAGAGCCGAGATAGTCAGCGTTTTCGGCCTGACAGCCTCGATAAAACCTTCGCTCGGCTGCGAAGATAGCGGGTCTTCCTCCTGTGGACCAATGCCCTGCTGATCCTGCCAGGCTACCCTCGTGGCGCGCTCGTCCGGCAGGCCAGCCACCAGCGCATCAATATACACTGAACGCTTGTAGTTTCTTCTGCCATAGCGTTCGGCGTAGCTCAACACAAGCTCGTCCCGTGCGCGTGTCGCCCCGACATAGAAGAGACAGGCCTCACCGGTCTCATGGATAGCATCCATCTCGCCTTCTGCCGCTAACATACCCTTTGGCGCCTCGACGGGGCTGCTGCGCCTGTGCGTGGGGAAACGGCCATTCACCAGGCCTGGCAGGTAGACGACAGGGAATTCCAGCCCCTTACTGGCATGAACAGTCATCACACGGATCGCGTCGGGAGCCTCTTCGCCATTGTTCTCCGCGTTTTCACGTCGATTTCCGCCGTCGTGATGTAACGTTAACAGCACGCTCAGGTAGTCCAGAAAGCCCTTTGCCTGCTCCTGTGTAGGCACGTTCGCCGCAGCATCCTCACCTCGTGCAAACGCTTCCTGCAAGCGCAGCGCCTGCTGCTGTCGATCGTAAGAGCGGGCGAGTTGCAGGATGCCGGCATAATCGGCGAGCATCGCACGTGCCTGTGGATCCCCACCGGATTCCAGCAGCTCGCGCACAAGCGAGGTCTCGATCAAAAGGTAGCCAGCCAGCAGCGTCCATACGTTTGGAGTATGAATCAGCGCGTTGAGGATTGTCGAAAGGGCTGAGAGCGAGCGGTATCCCTCTATACTCATCTCGAGCGGAGCTTCATTGCGCAGTATCAACATAACAGGTGCGGACTTCTGTTCTCGCGCGGCCAGCAACAGCGCCTCGATATCGCCCTGTGCAAGAGGATGGCCGCTCAGTCGCGCCGCGCGTAGAATACCCATACCGCTGGGCTCAGCTACCAGTATTACCAGCGAAAGCAGATTTTTGATATGTTCCTGCTCTAACATCCCCCCGCGCTCGATCACAGGCAAATTCGCCGCGACCAGGGCCTGTGTGATCTTGCGCGCCTGCGCTCGCGTGCGGCAGAGTACGACGATATCGCGGAAAGGATATCCGGCGGCCTGTTTGCGCCTGATATCGCTTACCAGCCCGTTCAATTC
>Ga0207646_10001038_pt1 | contig 35444 bp, 38 predicted proteins | sample KBSK5502metaG_FD_184343 | JGI IMG/M metagenome (GOLD analysis project Ga0207646, IMG submission 184343) | Corn, switchgrass and miscanthus rhizosphere microbial communities from Kellogg Biological Station, Michigan, USA - KBS K5-50-2 metaG... | ecosystem: Host-associated > Plants > Roots >... | reverse complement strand
ACGCATGTACGGCTCCAACTCCAACCACACCGATCGCCAGTACTGGGCCGTGGATTCCATCACTGCTTCCTCCACCCCCTGCTCTCGCAGCCAACTTAATAATCGGCGTAGGTCACTCGGCATGGTGGCAAATCGTCGCCGTTCTGGCTTCGACTCCGGCATACTCGCATCGATCACTACCACCATCAGCACTTTCTTGTGTACGTCAATTCCTGCGATCTTGTAGGTCATTGCTTCCTCCCGGCGTGGAACCGGCAGAACGCGCGCTCAAAGACATTACACACCGTCACGTGCTACCACCCTTCCCACTCGGACGGATGGCGCGACACAGATTGGTTCACAACACGCGTCCCAGACCAAACTCTTCCACGGTCTCACTTCATCCAGGGTTGCCACGATCTTTGCCGTCCACGCCCGCCTGATCGGACACGCGACTCGGCTCAATTTTCATGTCTATGGGTGGGCCCAAGGCCCATGCGAAACTCTTCCGTAATCCGGTAAGGTAAGGGTTGCCGACCATCCGGGAGTTGGCAGCCCGAACCAGCGAGAACTACACTGTGAATCCACTCCTTCACATCCTCGGATCGTCGAACTCGACATACCGACTTTCATTCGCGGAGGAAACACTGCGTAGCCCCATATCGCACGCGAATCGACAGTCTACTCACCTGGGAACACCTAGACAGATCGAGTTCGACTTACTTGTCACCTTTTAGTGCTAGCGCCGCTAGTCGGCTGGGAGACTGGCTACGCGCTCCCAGCCGTCGTCTGGAGTTCGGGGCTACTGAAGCGTAATGCTCCCGTTGAGGAGATTGCCGGCGTTGCTGTAGCCGTCGCTAAGCGTAAGGCTGAACGTGTCGAGGGCGGGCTGGCCTGTGTCGAGACCGACGGCAGTGAACGTCACGGGTAAGCCGTTATCGAGTCCTAGGCCACGATTGTTATCGTGTGCGCGATGTCGTCGAAGGCGACGGATAAGATCTGCGTCGAGTTGAAATTCATGTTCGCACTCGAGTCGCTGGCGTCCACGCCCTCGGCATCGTGGTCTTCGCACGAGTCTTCATCGAAATGGAAACTCATTTTGCCGGAGTTTCGGCCCTGGATATCACCGTCGCCGTCGCCCTCATGGCAACCTCCGCCGCCACCACCGCTCGCGCCCGGGACAAAGTCGTAGGCACGAACGACATCGATTAGGTCGAAGAGTACACCGCCGATCGGGCCGGTGAAGAGCTGGAAATTGCCGGGATTCGGCGGAACACTCTCCGGCGGTGCGTTCAGGGTCATTGTGCTCGCGGTGACGCTGTAGAGTGTGTTCGAGAATGGATTGACACTTGTATCAAGACTCACATCGGCGATGGGGACGTCGATTGTAATTGTGCCGAACTGCGCGAGCACGAACGAGCAGGCCCCAGATGCGGTGATCTGCTTCACTCCCGGATAGGTCAGCGTCACGCCGCCGCCGAGCAGAAGCGCCGCGTTCTGGCCCGACCAGCATGTCCCGTTCGACTCGAAGTAGACAAACGGATTCTTGCCACCCTTCGTGCATGAGTCGGCCGAAGAAGAGCATGTCGGGGCGGCAGGCACGAGCCACTGCGTCAACCAGACCGCGACCGCGTCGGGCGCGGGCGGCGTCAGGCTTAGATTGTTGACGGTCATTTTTACCCGGTAGCAGGGCGTCCCGGCGGGGTGACAGTTCGCGGATGTCGGTTGCGAAAAGCTCGAGGACACGATGTCCAGGTTTGGAATGTTAGCGCTCGTGAGCCCATCGGTGGCGCGTATCGCGTCGCCGGATGGGTCACTGGCCGCGTTGAGCAGGATCGCCTCTCCCTGAACGGGTGAACTGCTCGCGAAAAGGCCGGTACCCCCGTTCTGCTTCACGTACATCCCGTGCGGAGCGAACGGCTCGTCGGCGTTGTTCGAGTCGGCGTAGGAGATCTGGGCCTCACCCTTGCTGCCGACCCGAATCTGCAGGAAGTCGCCGAGCGTACGGTCGCCGCACTGACCACCGAGGACAGTCTGGATAGTGCCCTTGTGGTTGTAATGCTCGCCGGCCAAAATCGGCGCCGAAAACGTCGGCAATGCCGCATGGCCGTTGGGTGTCTGCACCATGTATAAGCTCCAGATGCCGTTCGTCGCCGCGTCGGGTCCGCCCTTGCCGCCCGTTGTTCGTACCGCAGTTGGGGGCGTTCGGGTCGGCCGTGGCCGGCGTCCCATAGAAGGCGATGTCGACTCGACCGTCGTCCCTGCGTCCGCCCATGCGAAGACGTTATTGTGGAGCCCGGGCGTCGGTATTGTCACCGGTGTCGACCAGGTGTTGCCTTCGTTGATCGAGAAGCTAAAGGCGAGCACGGTGTCCCCTGTGATCTTCCCGGTATTCGGATTGGTCGGGGCCTGCTCCCAGACGGCATACAGGTTTCCCTTCTTGTCGATGGCCAGCGTGGGAAAGTTGCCACCTGTCTTGGCAGTGGGGAAGGAGCCACCTGACGGAATCGTGCCGAGGGTAGCTACCGGCAAGTCGACGCAGTTCAAGCCGCTCAGGTCACTGACGTTTGGGACCGCTAGTCCGACGGCGACGGGGAAGCAGCGGCGGATAGCGATCTTGCTGAAAGTCGCGTCGTCGTGGATGACGTAAACGTGCTTGACGGGCGCTGGCAGCGTGGTCGGCTGGCCGTTGACGATCTGACCTGTCGTAGTCGCCACCGGGCTGACCTCGTCGTTGCCCATGATCCCTTCGTCGCAGCTCTGTACCCGTGTGATCTTGAAGCCCGGCCCGAACTGGATCCCGGCGGAACTGCCCGGAGAGGGTGGGAGCGGCGAGCGGTACATGGCAAGCACGTTATTCAGAGTGCCCGACACCGGGCATTGCACCGCGCCTGGCCCTATCTCGTCGTTCGCGAGGTAGATGTTTCCGCCGTTCGTCGGATCACCGTCGGTCGCGTGATTTGAAATTCGCTGCAGGGACGGGGTGGGCTTTTAGCAATAGCGAGTACTTCTGCTCGTCTACCTCATTGAAAAAGCTCTCAGGCGAGAACTACGGCGACTACCTCGGCGCTACAGGATAATTTTAGAACTCTGATGCCTCGGGCGAAGAGCTCCCTGAGCTGTTAAGGCTATTGATTTATGATTGCGGGCACACGCTCGCAATCGCTACGCAAGAGTGATCGCATCGATGCGAACAAGTTGGCCCGATTGGGATGGGTGGATCCGCAGTCGTTGTATCCGATTCGGCACCGCAGTCGGGAAGTGCGCCGGGATCTGGTAGTGCTGCGCGCCCGGGACGCATTGGTATCGGTGCGGACGGAGTTGATCAACACCACGCGAGGACTGGTGAAAAGTATGGGCACACCGACTGCCGCGCTGTTCGAGTCCGAGTTTTGCAGAAAAGGTAAAGGATGCGATTCCGGTCGAGGTACGGGAAGCGCTGCAGCCCTTGGTGCAACTGGTAGAGACGGTGAATGAGTGCATCGAGAGGTATGACGAGAAGATTGAAGAGCTGGGCCGAAAGAAATATGGGCACACGACATTACTGCGACAAGTGAAAGGAGTGGGCCCGATCACCTCCCTGGCCTACGTATTAACCCTGGAAGATGCACAACGATTTGCCAGCAGTCGCGAGGTCGGGCCCTATCTGGGGCTGGTGCCGAAGCAGGAGGACTCGGGGGACAGTCAACCCCAGTTAGGGATCAGCAAGGCAGGCTAGTAAAAGTGTCATCGGTGAAAGGCGAGAATCCTCAGTCGTTGGGAATACCGAGATGCTCGATCGGCATGTACTCAGACGCTTCGAGTACACTGTCCCGCATTCTTCGCAGAGAGGAACGAAGGGTGGGATCCTCACTCTCGCCCCTTGAGACTCGCTCGATTAGATCAACAGGTCTTGGGATACTGCCGATTGGCTCGGTGGGTATCGTGATTGGCGGAGGCTTGGCCATATTTACCGCCTTGCGCAAAGCAAGAGACCGTAGCCGCAGGAAACGTCTTCAGGAATTATTTTACGACTCTACGGTTTCTTCGGAGGCAGGTATTTCTTTTCGATAGAAGCCACGACAACGTAATTTGGATCCACCATTTCATTGAAATGAACCTTCGCGACTTTCGACAGCAACTCGTAGGCATCCAGATCGGAAAGTCCGAAGTCACGATGAATCCAATGCACCAGTTCAGTAAAAGCAATACGCACCGCATCGTCAACGGGACGATAAGCACCGACGGTCATGATTGCTTCGTCATTCTCAAATTCCGGCCACTCGATGGTGCGCCCTTTAATCACGCTGAATTGAACGCGCGCCTTTAGCGGAACCTCGATCGCCGACCCGGCAACTTCACCGTCGCCCATCGCGGCATGTCCATCACCGATGTAGAAGAGTCCTCCCTTCACGTTCACCGGTAGGTACACCGTGTTGCCCACGCTAGCTTCCGGAGAATCCATGTTCCCGCCGAACTCCGCCGGCACGATCGAACTGCGCGCCTCGCCATTCGCGGGAGCCACACCGATGCACCCGAAGAAAGGATGAAGTGGGATCTTCACCGAAAAATCCGAATCGAGCGCTTTGTACGAGGCCGTGTTGGACGCATGATCGATGTGATAAAACCACACGCGCTCTTTCAGCGGCGGCTCGAGCACCGGCGTGTAGTGGGAACCGCTGAGCGCGCCAAACCCAGGAGAGTACGCACCCACTCCGCTATCGCCATCCACCAGCAGATCGAGAATCTTCACGGCGAGCGTATCGCCGGGTTCGGCTCCTTCAATGTAAAACGGCCCAGCGAGCGGATTATCGCCTTTGACCATGCTCATCGTGTCGCCCGGCTTGCGCAATACATTGCCAAAGCAGTCCAGCGTGTTGGTGTCGAGAATGTCCCCGGGCTTCAACCGCGCCACCGGCTCCGCCGTCGCAAAGAGGTACTTCACGTTGTCGATGGTGGTGGTGTAGTGAACGACGTTCTGCGCCAACGCCGAACCAGTGAGTAGTGCGAGAGAAAGAAGACGAGCGATCATAGGACCCCCTGATCGGCTGCAGATTTCTCGGAGCGAGAAGTATCTCTTCTTATGGGGTGCCAAGTGTAGCACAAGATGTTGCTTCTTGAGATCGCTTCTTCACCACCATTGTGCTTTCATCGTATGTCGTCGGTGAGGTGATATATCCACCGTCATATTTGCGCTTTCTTCTGACATCCAGCAACCAGATTCAGCTACAGCATCGAAGAAAGTGGATTTCGAACTTCGATCGAGGCAAATCGTGCAAGACTCCTCAAGCGCAAGCATTCCCCTCAGACCATTCGGACGCGCTGACGCCAAAATTTCCATTCTTGGCTTTGGCGGTCACCACCTGGGCGACGCACCCGATGACAAAACTGCGGTTCGCATTGTTCAAGAAACTTTTCCGAATTAACAGCCGGGCGGCTCGGCCCAACTCTCGATTTCTGCCCCATCGTTGCCCCGAGGATGCCGGGAACCCGACTCTTCATGTTCTACACATTACGAGAGTTGCAGAATTCTGCCGCCCGGCCCCGCTGACGGTAGGTGCAGGCTGGTGCCCCACGCACTCCCGCTCGAGCCTTCGAGAGTCGATTGAATTGAACGTCAATTTGAAAAAACAGGAAAACCGCACCGTCTACAAAATCGTCTAGAGCGGTGTGACGCTAAAACCAGAAATGCAGTCTATGTGCTTGAAAAGATTGGTCGGGGAGAGAGGATTTGAACCTCCGGCGGGGGGCTACTCGGAAGCCAGCGATGTATGTTTTGGACACGGACATGTTGCGAACCAAAGCGATCCAAAGATTTGCTTCAAAGTGAACAGGTCGCATATATGTGGGGGTGTGTGGGAACGGCGCGGACCTGTACAGGGTTCATAGGCCCGAGTATCCGGCGGCCCTGATGTTTCTACAATACAAGAGCGTCCACCCCACCATAATTGGACCATGAGCGCTTGCGAGTCTCTTCCCATGTAAACTCTCATCCACGTCCATGAGGACCAGTTCGATTTACGCCGCGCCCGAGTGAGAAACCCAACTGCACAAGCTGATTCGCATGGGTTTCGTTGGCAGACGATCCTGGACGATCCTGAATGTGCCAGCTGAGTAGCCACGCGAACTGCATCGGCCTTTCCTAGGTGTCGGTGGAACATCGAGATGACAACAGGGAGACACACGCCCATCCCTGCAGATCAAGACCGATCAAGATGTTTGCCGTTGTGGGGCAAGCCTTTCGGATACATTCAGTGACCTCACTGACTTTGGCAAGGCTCGTGCTCACCAGAACTGTGCGAGAAAGATCACATCTTAGGATACAAGCACCGGGCCCCAGCGTTTGGTTCCGTGCAGATCGTTTGAAGACGGATGCGATCCCGCATGGTGAGTTTGTGCCCGAGAATCCAAAATGGACCACATGACGCACTACGATCACGAACCAGTTAGTTCGCATGTCGTCCACAATATGTCGGGAGCCTCCGCAAGTCACGACCGTCACGCGGGACACTCCGTCGCCATGTTTCGTGACAAGTTTTGGTTGAGCTTCGCTCTCACCATTCCTGTGATCTTCTGGTCGCCTGATGTCCAACACTGGCTTGGGTACACCGCACCATCCTTTCCCGGCTCGAAGTTTGTCCCCCCTGTACTCGGTACGCTCGTCCTCATTTATGGTGGGCTAGTCTTCATCCGCGGGGCCTGGGGCGAACTTGTCGAGCACAAACCTGGCATGATGACGCTCATCAGCCTGGCGATCGTCGTCGCGTTTGGCACGTCGCTGGCGGCAACTTTTGGCCTCTTCGAGGTGGAGGTCTGGTGGGAGCTTGCGTCTCTGATCACCATCATGCTCCTCGGCCATTGGCTGGAGATGCGAGCTGTTTCCCAGGCTCATGGCGCGCTTGATGCACTCGCTGCGCTGCTCCCAGACACCGCGGAGCGCGTAAAGGGTACGGAGACTGAAACCGTCCCGATCTCTGAGTTGCAGGTGGGTGACATCCTCCTTGTCCGGCCCGGAACCCGCATTCCGGCGGATGGCACGGTTGTCGAGGGGACCGCCGATGTTGACGAATCGCTGGTTACCGGCGAGTCCCGAACTGTGTCGAAGGGTGTTGGGGCTGCTGTTATCGCAGGCACTGTCGCCAGCGGCGGAAGCCTTCGAGTCCACGTCACGGCTGTCGGCGAGCAGACCGCCCTGTCCGGAATCATGCGGTTGGTTGCGGCTGCGCAAGCTTCTGGGTCTCGCGCGCAAGCTCTTGCCGACCGTGCGGCAGCAATCCTCTTCTATGTGGCAGTAGCTTCGGGTGCGATTACGCTTGCTTACTGGTGGTTCTCGGGAGACAAAGTACATGCTCTGATCAGAACGGCAACCGTCCTCATCATTGCTTGCCCACACGCCTTGGGACTGGCAATCCCGCTCGTGATCGCAATCTCGACATCGCTCGGAGCGCAGAACGGCCTTCTCATCAAGGACAGACTCGCGCTTGAACGCGCCCGGAATTTGGATGTCGTGGTTTTCGATAAGACCGGAACGCTAACACGAGGATCCCCTGCGTTGTCCGGCGTCACGGTTACGCCCAGCAGCAACGAAAGTGACGTGCTTGCCCTTGCTGCTGCCGTCGAAGCCAACTCCGAACACCCGCTCGCGAAAGCGATCGTGGCCGAAGCCAGGCGGCGAAAGTTGCCCACATTGCAAGCTGCTAATTTCGAAGCGCTACCCGGTCGAGGGGCACAGGCACGCGTAGACGGCAAGAGCGTCATTGTCGGCGGACCGCGTCTGCTGACCGAAGGAAAGGTAACGGTGCGGCCCGAAGTTGAAAAGTTGACCGCCGGATGGGCGTCAGCGGGCAAGACGGTTCTCTATGTCGTCGCCGAAGGAGCACTCCTCGGCGCTTTCGCCATCGAGGATGAGATTCGGCCCGAATCCACTGAAGCCGTCACAGATCTTCATCGGCTTGGTATCGGGGTCGCAATGATCACCGGAGACTCGAAGACGGTTGCCGATTCAGTCGCCCGCCGCATTGGGATAGATGACGTCGCTGCCGAAGTCCTTCCAGCCGACAAGGCTTCCGCAGTGAAGCGCTTTCAATCGGGTGGCAAGAGGGTCGCGATGGTTGGTGATGGTGTGAACGACGCACCAGCGCTGGCGACTGCAGATGTCGGAATCGCCATTGGAGCCGGAACCGACGTGGCCATTGAATCGGCCGGAATCGTGCTAGTGCGTAGCGATCCGCGCGACGTTGTTGGAGCGATCGAACTATCTCGTGCTACCTACAGAAAGATGATCCAGAATTTGGTTTGGGCTACTGCTTATAACGTTGTCGCCATCCCGGTCGCCGGAGGCCTTCTCGTCCGGTGGGGAGTTGATCTGCCCATGAGCATCGGTGCAGTCGCCATGAGCACTTCCACTATGATCGTGGCTGTGAATGCGCAGTTGCTTCGGCGACTGAAGTTGCAGCGTGTGGCCCATTCTGTCGAACCTCATCATGCCTGAGCCCACGAAATTCATCAGCAGGCAGCTACCGGCGTGTTCGTTCATTCGACCGACGGAAACCAAGGGGGCTGCGATGAGGGCGTTGGTGAGCCTGACTGCTGACGGGTTGTTCATCGCGCAATCCCCGGAGTTTTTCCAGTTCATGCGTGATCTCGCCGAAAATGCAGACAATGCCAGGCGCGAGAGCTGAATCGAGATTCTCGACCGATTCTCCGTTGCAGTCGGCGCCTACGAGGCCGCAATCCGTAGGTGCCCCACTTCATCGTTTGCCCCTCGTCTACACTCTTCACGAATGAAAACCCTTTGTGCGATTCGTCCGAAGTGACCACCCACAGACTGGGCCCGAGCGCCTTCGGCGTACGGCTTTTTCCGCACGAAATGCCGAACACGCGGAGGCGGATAACCGAAATGCCGCTCGATATAGAGGAGGAGAATCATGGCAAGCGCAACGATGAGCCGACCACCCTTGCCTGCGTTCACTCGCGAGAGTGCAATCCAAAAGGTACGTTTGGCCGAGGACGCAGGGAACACCCGTGATCCCCAAAAAGTAGCTCTCGCATACACGATTGATTCCGGATGGCGGAACCGCTCGGAGTTCATCAATGGTCGAGCCGAAATCATCGCGTTCCTGTCTCGCAAGTGGGCGAAGGAGTTGGACTGCCGGCTGATCAAGGAGCTTTGGGCGTTCAGCGGAAATCGTATCGCGTTCCGCTTCGCCTACGAGTGGCACGATGATTCCGATCACTGGTACCGCTCTTATGGCAATGAGAACTGGCAGTTCAATGGCGATGGGCTGATGGAAGGACGCTTTGCGGCCATCAACGATCTTCCCATTCGGGAATCAGATCGCAAGTATCATTGGCCGCTTGGACGACGTCCGGACGACCATCCAGGATTGAGCGACCTGGGCTTCTAGAGCGCAGGCGTCGCTTCCGCTGGAAGCGGGTATTCGGGAGGCACTGGATCATTTCGCTTGCGGGAAATGAATTCGTACGCTTGACCAAGGAAAAAGACCAAGCTTTGAGTATTCCGCCACAAAAGCAATATCTGTCGAACCGAGTGTTGTGACAATGCGATCTCCTACAACGAAGGAGACATCAAGGGCGGCGTCCGGTTTCCCGTGCGCGACCTAAGGCTTCATGAGGGACTTTCCGTAGGCTATCGGGATGGCGAAGTTCGATCCCCCAAAGTCGCGCACCATGGCAAAGTTAATCCCGATGACTTTGCCCTCGCTGTTAAAAAGAGGACCCCCAGAGCCGCCAGAGGTCGTCTGGGCGTCGTAGATGATTTTGTCGGGTAGGACGTCGCCGATATGGCCCTGGGTGACAACCGGCCGGATCAAGTGCCGGCGGGCTAGTTCTTCGACCACCTGTTTCGGATCACCGTTGGTTATAGTCGCAATGGACCGAAGTGTTTCTTCGCCGGTGCGAGCGAGAATTGCATCAAGACCAGTAGGATATCCAAGGAGCACGACCGGCCCCCCACTAATAGCCGAGCGATGACCGTCGGCAAATACGATCTCTTTGATTTTTGATTCCGAAAAATTGCCCTTCAGCAGAGCTACGTCCGTGTCCGAAGAAACTCTTTCTGTAGTCACGGAGAGGCCATGGCTGACGCCGGGAAAATATGCTGTCATTTCGACGAGCACCGGCTCAATCCCCTGATCCGTCATCTCCTTTAGTAAATCATTATTGTTCCACCAAGGTTCGGCCACGTGATGATTGGTGAGGATTTGCCCCTTGTCGGAGACGAGAAACCCAGTGCCAAAAACGTCGAGGTGTACTTCCGGACCATTGCCAGTGATGCCCAGGATCGGATCGTTATGCTCGTCGGCCACAGGTTCTCCTGTGCTGGTCAGGCCAACGTAGCGCAATTTCAATCCGGTAATACGATCGCGAAACCCAACCAGAACGTGAATGAGGCAAACACTGGGCTCGTAGGTCTGGATAATCGTCTGCGCGACCTTGCCTTCCGTCTCAAGCCGCCGCAGGCGTTCCTTTACCACGCTTAATTGATTCTGCAGTAGAGAGCTGTTTTCGGTCTTGCTGACTGCAATCTGCGATTTCAGGTCTTGGCTCTGCTTCTGAAGCTGAAGCTTCTCGGAATTGTTTGCCGGCGATGGATTGCGCTGCGCATCATCCAGTGCCAGATGCGAGCGATCCATCAACTTTTGCTGCGTCAGCACCCCCGTCTGCAATCGCGCGATCGCTGCATAGACACGGGTGTTCTGTTGCTGGGTACGGCGGTAAAAGATTAGAGAGGCCACAATGCCAACCAGCGATACGGCAACGGCCAATGTTCTGCCAACTCGAAGTATCCGCCGTTCTTCTTTGACCGCAGCCACCACCTGCTCGGCCACATTGCGATTCTGTTCGACCGTGCTTGCCTGCTGCCGCAATTCACGTCACCCGGACTATAGTCAAAGCCGAATGTCGCATCCAGGCCACGATTCGATCCGGCATCGGACCGGAAAACCGCCTGGCTAGCCATACCGTAGACCAGATAGTTCCCGCTGCTCCTGTGCCCCGCAGGGTCAGGAAATTTGCCGCCGTTATACACGCCGCCAAATTTGTAAGCTCCGGGATAAGACTTGCCTCCTCCCGGGGATGCCATTGCTTGCGCGCCGTCTGATGGGTGTACCAGATAACCCGTTTCGAATAGGAAATCAGGGGTATCGCGAATCTGGAAGTTGGTTCCAGTTGGGTCATCCTGATAAGGGTTCCTGTTCGCAGCCATGACCGCGCTTTTAACGTAGAAGCTCCGTTTGGGCGCAAAGCGGATCTCGGCGCCAGGAGTACCAGCAGGATTGAACGATTCAAATATTGAACTGAAGAGATTGCCGAACGCATAGCCCATAGGCTCGATAAGCCACGAGCCGCCGTATTCTTGATTGCCGTAGAAATCCAAACCCGCCAACTGTCCGGCGCGCAATCTGACCATGCTGTTCAGGAAGTTTTGCTCGAGCCAGAAGGAATCCAGGCGAGTGGTATGAGCGCTAACCAGATCACTGGGATTAGCTAGGGTCCCAATTTTGGCTCCCAGGTTGGCTCCGACTTGCCAGAGTCCAGTGGCGTGAAACCTGAGCCCTTGCCATTTCATCAACTCGTCGAAGTTAATGTCTATCGTTCCGCGAATTCTTTCCCACCCGGCTTTGGTTTGCTGCAAGCCGCCGCTGGGATTAGCCTCCAAGTCGGCAATGTAGAAGAAGTCGAACTTGACACCTTTTTCTTCCAAGGCCGTTCTCTTTCCACCCCAGTCACCGAATAAATACTGGCGTGGTCGCGTTTCAAACAACGCGCCTCCGTCATCGGATGCAGGAGAGTTTGTTTGAGCCGACAACGGGCTCACCAATATGAGGGTCAGCAGAACGCTCAACAGGCATGCGGGTTGGTGTAAGTACAAATGACTGCTACGCCAGAAGTGACGCAATGCATCGCCCCGAAGCCCGCGGATCGATCGAGTGGGAAAATCATAAACTTCAATTCGCTGTTCCATAGCGATGTGGCTGAAGCACTTGCTTTGCCAAACAAAACGCAACGGGCCGACTCGCGCCGACGCGCTCATGCACCGAGGAGTTATTCGACCGCTGACCAGAAAGGTTGGTTTGTTGCGCGCGACATCGTCTCGTCGCGCGAGTCGCAATTAAGACAAGTGACGTCCTGACGCCTTCTTGCAACACACTTACTGCAATTGATCTGCTTCTTTCAAAGGATGTTCTGCGCGCCGATGCCGCAAGGTTCAGTCAGTTTGTGAGAACGTCAGGTGCGCGTGTCACGTTGGCACGCCGCTTGCTTTCCTATCTTTCAGCGGGAGCAGAAACCAAGTTTACGGTTCCTTCTACTCGTGAAATTGGTGTCGAAGCACAGGGAAAATCTGATGAATCGCAAATCAACACTCTCACTCGTACTCACGGCCCTCGCCACGTTGATTGTGACGGCAAGCGTCATGCTCACAGCCAGTTCAGCCCAGGCGGAAACCGCGCACAATAACAAAGTAGTGAGGACAACCATCAGCCTCCGGACGGCGACTCAAATTGGCAACACGACCCTCTCGCCGGGTAAATATATGGTGAAGATCACCCCGGCGTCCGATGCATCAGGCGATCCGACGGTTCAGTTTTCGATCCTTTACAATCCCTACGGTGACGACTTGAACCCACCTTACGACGAAGTGGTTGTTCTCACCGTACGGGCGTCAATGGTAGATCTACGCGCCCCGGCCGCAAACACTGAACTAATCCCCACTTCCGACCGTAACAACAAGGCAAGCGCTTTGGAGATTCGTGGCAATAGCACCGAATACGTATTTGGCGCTAAGATCACTTCGGGAGAATAGTCAATAAACTTGTCTGGCGGCGAGGTGTCAGATGGCTTTGCCGCCGCGCCTTTCCATTTGCGCCCGCCGTGGTTTCTCTCCGCCCGCGCCATTGAGATTGGGATAGCAAGCACGCGACTCCCTTCTGTAAGAACCAATCAGGACGCACCGGTCCAAACTCCGAATTGTTGATCCCCACACATTTGGAATTCGAGTTGCTTCAGCCAGGAGTGTCAGGGTTTGTTGAAGCCAAAACCGATGGTGATGTTATGGGAGTCCACGTTCATTGCTCAGGTGTGCGCTACGCGGTCATACAGGCATCCAGCAACAAGGACAGGCCTGAACGATCAGTTATTGCCTATCACGATGAGAATTGCCTGCGCGATCTCATAGCTGCTCCAAGCATCATCGGGGTCGGCTTCGCGTCGCGCGAAGAAGCGGTCGCGAACCTCGAAGGCCACATGTCAGACGCCGCTCCTTCGAAACAAAAGCCCCGAATCACAGCAATGTTTCACGCGACTCATGAGAACGGTGACTTGCCGCGCGGTCACGGCCTCGTGAAGCATCGCAGAATCCCGGAAAGCATTCTGCAATCCGCTCTTGCGGCGGTCATTGCCCTCTTCTACTCGAAGAACATCGTATCCGTAATGATCCGCATGGCGCTAGGAGCTGCTTTTTAGTTGGGTTGATCAGCCATGCGTGGTTCACATGAGGAAGATTAGCGGTAAGCGCGAGGTCAGAGCGCTTTCAAGAAGCTTGCATGACAAACCGGAACAAGAAATCACGAATCACAGTCGCGGGTAGCCTTCCCTGGTATGGTCTGCACACGGAAGAAAGCGAGCCATTTGCTGCAAGGCCTTCGGAAAAACTACGAGTTGCTTACACCGGAGGAACGGAATCAAGTGAAGTGTTTCATATTGGGTTTCTATCCGAACGACACCCGCCGCCGTACAACCCCCAACATGCCGAAATCGGAAGTGGAACATTGATCAAGCAGTTTCAGAAGAGTCTCATGGAAGATGAAAAGATTGAAAAAGAAGAAGTCTGGTCGGCGATTCGCTACCTGGACCCGGACGAACGGGAGAAGGACAAGGAAGTCAACACAGCCACGATAATCGCAACATTGGCTCTTCTGCTTGTCGTTGGCGGTGTTTGGGTTCTACTTTGGCTTCGAGTAAGACAACCGTGATGGCGGCGAGATCAGCAGGGATCAATGGCGACGGGATGGCCCGGCGACGTTGGAGCAGTTTCAGTCTTTCTTGATGATAAATACTGTCTTGTCATCAATCTGGTCTTCTTCTCCAGTTTGGAGCAGATAGTCATCTCTACTCACGGCGAATTCAAGCAAAGCATTGCAGATGTCTTTCGCTGACAACAGGCAGCGTTCGCGCATTATTGCTTCAAGTTTGCCGCGGTCTTGGGCATCGCTGCCATCGTATACCCCATCGGTGTAAAGGAAAAGAATGTCTCCGGGACTCATCAGTGTAATCTCGGCGACATCAGAGGTGCTTGCCCGCTGTCGGAATTGCAACGAAAAGTACCGAGTGCGGTCTGGATGATCTTCAGGAATCTGCAGGCCTAACGCCAGGAATTGCGCCATCCGGCTCTTGTCGATATCCATAAACTTGCGGTACTCAGCCGAAAACACCAGAGGCGGCAGATGCCCGAAATTCACAAAACGAAACTGACCGTTAGGGCGCACTTCGCCATAGAGCATCGTCGCGATCTCACGACCACTTTCGTCTTCACTTCTGCCAAGCGCATTGCGTGCGGTCACCGATTGCGCCAATCGCAGATTCAGCTTCTCGAATAGCTCGGGTGTGGTTTTTCCGCGCCGGTCAAGTTCGGCGAGCATCAATGCATGCAATGTGTCGTGAACCGTTGACGCAATCTTGGCTGAGATAATGCCGTGCCCCTGGGCATCCACGAGTAGCACACCCGCGGTCGTGTAAAGCTCTTCCAAGTCCTCTGCCACCCGCACCTGTTCCGAACTCCGCGCCGTCCTGTATTCGGTTTCCATTTCGGATCTGAATCCCGGTCTGGACATTAACCATTCGACATGATCGTCAACCGAATTACGCGGAGGCTCATCTGCTCGTAACGGTTCAAGAAACTCCTTCGACAGTTTTACCGCCCGCTGGATGCGAGCATCGATGTCATAGCGCTGCTGAAAATTTATGTACTCGAAAAGGTCTCCGCCGACGGTTCCCGCAGGAATGGAATTCCCATACATCTCGATGCCAGGCAGATGCGGAATCGCCCCTTCAACAGGCATTAGCCGTTTGTGCAGATATTCATCGATTGTGAGCTGATTGTAGCCCGCAGCCGTCGAGGACTCGTGTTGCAGAGTTCCCTCAACTCCCGTTTTCTCTCGTGGTAGGGTCAACACGCCAGGATATACCTCCGGGCTGCACCAGGTGGATCTTCATCGAACACTACTCCGGCACAGCTGCTTTGGCTTGCATCGCATTTATCGGAGCAATCCGCCGTTCAGGCGGGTGATCACTCGGGTTTCATTCTCATAGCCCAGAGCGGTCAGCGCAGCGGTAGCGAGCACGAACAAACGGCCGTCTTGCGGGGGCAACCCGAGCCAACGGCATGCCAGGATTCGTAGAATGGGTCCGTGCGCAAACAGAAGCGCATCACCAGAACCGGCGAGTACGCGATCAATTACCGCTTGGCCCCTGGTGGCAACCTGCTGAATGTTCTCTCCGCCAGGCACTCCGTTGCTCCATAAGGACCAGCCCGGTCGTTGCTGTTGAATCCCAGCGGTAGTCCTTCCTTCATATTCTCCGTAGTCCCACTCCTGCAGGTTGGAATCGACAACGGCGTTGTCGCCGTAGCCTGCGAGGCGGCAACTTTCTCGGGCGCGAAGAAGTGAGCTTGTCAAGACAACCCCAAAGCGCTGGCCCCTTAAGAGCCTGCCAATGTCTCTCGCCTGTTGTTTTCCGACAGGGGTTAATGGGAGATCCGTTCTCCCGGTGTGCTGTCCGGAAAGGCTCCATTCGGTTTCGCCGTGACGCACCAGCCAAAGTTGGAGCGACTTCCGCTCTTGTGTCGACTGTGCCTTGCCGGAGTCCGTCTGAATAACCGGTGTAATGAGTTGCTCGATCACGATTGGGGTCCTCTTAACAACGGGCTGTCTGGAACCAGACGTCATCACCTGCGCCATGAGAAGTCAAGACAGAACCACCCAGGTCTCCCGGAGACGTTCATTCCACCGGATGAACGGGAGCACTAGCAGCCTGCGACTGCTCTTGTCGGACTTGCATCCTGCCGAACTGTGGTTCTTGAGTCGGATGCCGCCGTCCTGAACAGCGAAGCCCTTATCACGTCCTGCCGCAGTAAATAGACAGACACAGCGAAAAGGACGAGATCCTTCATCAAGAAAGCAACCTTCTCGGTCATCGCCGGGAATCCGCCGGCGGAAGCGGCCCAACCGTCCGGCATAAACGGAATGATCGTCGTGGTCGCGATGAATACGAAACATGAGCCAAGAGCTCCGAGAATCCCCCATCTTTTGTTCCAATATCCGGCGAACAAAAGCGCCCCAAACAGCCACTCTGCAACTCCGAGGAAATAGGTTGCCCCCCGAACGCCAAAGACTGCGTACATCCAGAAGATGAGAGGGCCGTGACCGATGTAGGGGAGCAGAGCCTGCGCCTCATAATCGAACCATTTCTGATAGCCAAAGAAGAGAAAAATGATGACCATCGATGCACGAAGCAAGTGGTAATCGAGATCATTCTTGAGAATACCGAGCTTAATCAAAGCTCCTACGAGGAAGGTCACATGCAGTCCTTTGCCTGGCGACTTACGCCATCGTCAGTCATCAGTTTTGTGAGCTTGTCTGCTTCGATCACGTCAGCAATTGATGTGCAACTGCTGTTCCAACGCTTGAAGCCTCGGGAGGCGTTCGGCCCAGCGTCGTTGTGCCAGTGGATTCAACATCGTGAGAACGGCCGATCAGAAATTACAATGACGATCTCAGTGAGCTCCTGCTGTGCTCGTTGAAATAGAGACGCCGTGACGCTATTTCGACTGCACTCGTCTCGAGAGCATGCCGCAAATGGGCAGTTCTTACAGTCTGTGACGACATTGATTGGAAGCTCGATTGCTGGTTTTTTCGACGGTTCGGAAGGCAGCATCAAACTACGTCAGTCGCTGATTAGGAGATCCTATGGCTATCATCTCGCGAGGTTTTGCCGGTCGACGCAGCGCAGCGGCAGCCAAACTCCCGCCTGGTCAATACCTCACTACGGATTTTCCGGTGTTGTCTGCGGGACCGACGCCACACATATCCCTTGATCGCTGGGAATTTACCATCGATGACGGCAGCAAAGTTTTGAAGCGATGGGATTGGAAGTCGTTCCGCGAGTTGCCTACCGAGACCATCACGGTTGATATCCATTGCGTAACGCGATGGTCGAAACTCGGTACATCGTGGGAAGGGGTCTCGCTTGATGTCCTGCTTGCAGATGTAAGGACAGATCTGACCTATGCAATGTTCCGTTCGTACGGGGACTACACGACCAACCTCCCTTTGAGAGATGTTACAAACAAGCAGGCCTGGATCGCGTTCAAATACGACGGTGCCGATCTTGAGCCAGAACACGGCGGCCCCGCGCGACTTCTCGTCCCTCATCTTTATTTCTGGAAAAGCGCCAAATGGGTGAAGGGCTTGACGCTGATGCCGCACGACAAGCCGGGCTTCTGGGAAAACCTCGGCTATCACATCTATGGGGACCCATGGCTGGAACAGCGGTACTCCGACCAATGACGTGGCGTAGCGCCAGGGTTGTCGAGCTGCGTGATGAAACAGCGACCGCGCGGACGATCGCACTGGCAGTTCGCGATTGGCCGGGTCACATCGCCGGTCAGCACGTTGATGTGCGTTTGACAGCTCCGGATGGATACTCTGCGGTCCGATCCTACTCGATTGCGTCCGCTCCGAACTCGGACGGGCGCATCGAAATTACCGTCGAGCGACTGGCGAACGGCGAAGTCTCACCCTACCTGACGAAGGAACTCATGGTCGGCGATGATCTGGAATTGCGAGGCCCGATTGGCGGCTGGTTCGTGTGGCGCCGAGACCAAACGGAGCCGATCCAGCTCGTGGCGGGTGGCTCGGGCATCGTGCCCCTCATGGCCATGATTCGCTTGCGTGCTTCGGTCGGCACCACAGCCCCATTTCGATTGTTGTACTCCGTAAGGGAGCCGGGAGCAGTTTTTTACCGGGATGAACTACGGGCGTTATCAGATCAGGACCATTCTGTGATTATCACCTACGCATACACGCGAGTTACTCCGAAGGATTGGCCGCACCCGCCCGGCCGCATCGACGCAACGCTAGTCGCGACCGGTACATGGCCCTCGAACCTTGCCCCAACCAGCTATGTTTGCGGCCCCACATCCTTCGTTGAAAATGCGACCGACCTGCTGATCGCTGCCGGCCACGGTCGCGAAAACATCAGGACAGAGCGCTTCGGCGCTACAGGAGAACGGAAATGAGTGCACCTATGAACTACCTTGACGGCAATGCAGCCGCGGGAGAATTGAGCAGGATATTCGCAATGGACATTACGAGCGCGGAAGGCCAGTGCGCAAATTGCGGCGCAAAGGAGCGCTTTGCCGAGGCGCATCTATATCTGCAGTGCCCCGGCCTCGTCGCGCGCTGTGCGCTGTGCGGGTATGTACTGCTCCGACTCGTTAATACTAAGCAGCACGTATACCTGGATCTCCGCGGTATGACGTACCTGGCCCTCGCCTCAACACAGCTACAGGAGGCGGACAGCTAGGCCCATTGGCCATTTGTCTGCTTCAGAAAAAGGGGCCTACTTCTCCGATGAAACGGCTTGCGTTGACAATCGTTTTCCTGATGCTCGCCCTGATTGCTTTCGGGGGCTCGCTTTTGAGAAAACAGATCGGCAAGGTATCTCCGGAGGCGAATGATTACCGCAAGGTCGAGCTTTTTCGCGGCTCAGAGGTTGGAAATACGCTGGCGCGGGCCTGCGGAGACTGCCATTCGAGCCAGACGAGTTTGCCCTGGTACGGCCATGTCGCCCCGATCTCGTGGTGGATCAGGAGCCATGTCCGCGAAGGCCGGGAAGAACTGAACTTCTCCGAGTGGACGAGGTATTCCGCACGCCAGCAGCGCGACGAACTGGAATCAATCTGCGGCGTTATTTCAAATGGGAGAATGCCGCCCGGGTCGTACACCGCTCTACATCCCGAAGCGAGCTTGGGGGCACAGGATAAGAAAGCCGTATGCGCCTGGGCCGCTAAGGAAATCGAACAGGAGAAATAGTCCTTCGGCTGGCTAATTCGAATTTAGCTTAGGTCTGATCCTTCCGGCCGTCACTCGCCTACGCAGCGGTCTTCGCTAATCCACCCTTCTCAATGATGAAGTTTGCGATCGCTTCGACACCTTCGCCGGTCTTCAAATTCGAAAAAACAAAAGGCCGCTTCCCGCGCATTCTGAGCGTGTCCGCTTCCATTACTCCAAGGCTTGCTCCGACAAAAGGAGCCAGGTCGATCTTGTTAATAACAAGAAGATCGGAGCGCGTAATCCCAGGACCGCCCTTGCGAGGGATCTTTTCACCTTCCGCAACATCGATCACGTAAATCGTCAGGTCCGCCAGTTCAGGGCTGAACGTGGCGGCGAGATTATCACCGCCCGACTCCACAAAGCACAAGTCCGCATGCGGGAATTTCTTGTTCATCTCTTCGATGGCGGCGAGGTTCATCGAAGCATCTTCACGAATTGCGGTGTGAGGACAGCCCCCGGTTTCGACTCCCATAATGCGCTCCGCCGGCAGTGCTTGCGCACGGGTAAGGATGAGCTGATCCTCCTTTGTGTAGATGTCATTCGTAATCACGTAAATGTCGTATGTGTCGCGGAGGCGCTTGCAGAGCGCTTCAACGAGCGCCGTTTTGCCGGACCCGACAGGGCCGCCGATACCGACACGCAAAGGGTGGGCTTGGGAATCGGAACTCGAAGTATCAGTCATGACCGAAACAACCTCGTGTATTGGGTTTCATGAGATGCGGAAGCAAGATCGACCATGAACGCAGCCGAACCCAGATCGTGAATTGTTGCCTGTTCAGCTTGGGCAGCCACGGCCAGCACTGCTGGCTCAAGTTCGGCAATACCAAGCTGCCCATCGGTTTGACCCAGGGGAATCAAGCGAACGCCGGCTGTTACCAAGTTGGCGAGATAGCTTTGCAGAAAGGCGGGCAGGGCCAAGGTCGCTGGAATGTCTTGTCTCGCTGCACGAACTCCGAGGACGACCGAAAAGGCCGGCGCAATTCTGAGGTCCGAGAGCAATTCTGAAAGACTCTCCAAAAGGGGATCGGGCCACACGCGGCGCAATGTAGCGAGGCAGGCCGTCGCCTGCTGTGATGTTTCAAGTGCAAATTCGGATGTGCTTCGAAAGGCGGCTGCGAGTTCCGCAATTTCAAACAACTTTTCGCAGTCGTCATTTGTCGCCGAGCGCCAGGCCTCAATGAAGAGAATTGCTTCGTTTCGTCCTGAGCCGTAGCAGAGATCTGCTTCCAGCCAATCAACAAGGCTCTTGCGATCATGAATGTGTCCCGCTTCTACCGCCCATTCGATACCGTGAGAATAGCTATACGAGCCGGTAGGAAACGCGGGCGAAAGCCAGCTTTGCTGCCTTATGAGAGCCACTTGTGAGACAAGGTGCTGTTGATTACTCATGATGATGTTGGCTGCCATGATGTCGATGCGCCAGGAACGCCCCCGCCAACTCCAACAATCGTATCGAGCAGGCGCAGGATAGGTTGCTTCCAGGCGTGCTGAGGGCTAATGCCCGCAGTGATGATGTCTTCGGATCGCCCCATCAGACTCAGGACAACGGAGCCGATGCCGATCAGAACGGCCATGCCCAACGGTCTAAAGGGAAAGATCAGAAGGTAAAGAAGGCAGAGAACGAAGCTGAGCAGAGTTACAGATATTCTCGACAACGCCGCACGCGCACTCTCTTCGTAACTGAAACGAAATACAAAGATCGTAGCGATGACGACCCACATGCCGCCAAGAACTTCATCGTCTCGAGGCATCAGCCGCACCGCTGCCAGGATATTGGTGATTATCCAGCAGCTGAGGAGACAGCAGATCGCGAGCGCCACTCCGTGGCCAACTGCTTGACCGACGCGTGATGTCTCGGGCGCCGTTGCCCTACTGTTTTGTCCTGGGATTGTGGTCACAACGTTTTTCCTGGTTCCCGAACCTCTGTTCGTATATCACTCTTGCCACCTCACGGAGGGACGTGCCCTATTCCTTCAACCCGAGAGGAACAGGTCACGTCCTGCCATAATTGATTTGCTACTAGGCACTCTTCGCCGGTTTCGCGGTTCTGATCGCTTCCACCTTCGTGGCTCCGACCGCTTCCACCGCCGGGTACTCCGGCTTGTAAACGTGCTGGCGGATGAACGACTCGAAGTCTGCTGGACGAGAGACACGGGCGAGCCCTGAATCGAAGACCAGCTTTGCGACCCGTGCCGCGGTCCGGATCTCGGTCTCCAGAATGTTCGACTGCAGCGGATACAGCAGGCCCTGGTTCAGCAGGTCAGAAGGAACTTGATCGGCTACTGCACGTGCGGCCTCGATAAACATCTCATCGGTGACGCGCGATGCCTGGGCTGCGAAGACAGCCATTCCAATGGCCGGAAAAATATAGAAGTTGTTGGCTTGTCCCGGTAGGAATGTCTGTCCATTGAGGTGAACCGGCGGAAACTGGACGCCGGCCGCGTAGATCGCCTTACCCTTCGACCAGGTGTAGGCTTGCTCTGGCGTGCACTCGGCATGCTCCGTCGGGTTCGAAAGCGCCAGAACCACAGGACGTTCGTTGATGCGTGACATTGCTTCGATGACTTTCTGCGTGAAGGTGCCGCCCACCGTACTGACGCCGATGATCGTTGTCGGCTTGATACTTTCGATCGCAGCGACGAAATCGCACGTCGGCGCGTGCCTGTGTGCATAAGGCTTCTGGAAGTCGACGAGGTCAGTGCGAGTGGTTTCCAGCAGGCCGTTGATGTCAAACATGTAAACCCTTGACTGAGCCTGTTCGAGCGTCAGTCCTTCTTGAACTAACGCCGAGCAGAGAAGATTGGCGAGGCCAATGCCAGCGGAGCCTGCTCCGAGGAACAGATACTTCTCATCGCTCAGCTTCTTGCCCTTGATCTTTGCAGCAGTGATCATGCCGGTGAGTACGATTCCCGCCGTACCTTGTACGTCGTCGTTGTAGACGCAGTATTTGTCACGGTAACGCTCGAGCAAGTGAACGGCGTCGACACCGGTCCAATCCTCGAAGTGAATGCAGCACTTCGGAAACACGTCCTGCACCGCCTCAACGAACTCGTCGACGAAGGAATACAGCTCTTCCGTCGACGGTCGCGTTTTGCGCATGCCCAGATAAAGAGGATCGTGCAGGTACTGCTCATTGTTTGTGCCAGCATCGAGATACATCGGAAGCAAGTATTTCGGCGGCACTCCGGCACACGCGGTGTACAGCTCCAACTTGCCGATGGGGATGCCGGCGCCACTCGCCCCAAGATCGCCAAGACCGAGAATGCGGCCGCCGTCGGTAACGCAGATGAACCGGACATCCTTCTGCGGCCAGTTTTTGAGGACTTCCTTCACCTTGCCGCGGCGAGTGATCGAGAGATACATGCCGCGAGCCTGTCGATAGATGTGCCCGAATTTCAGGCAAGCCTCGCCGATGGTCGGGTCATAGACGATCGGGAGAAAGCGAGCCGGGTCGGACATGACCGTCCGATAGAAGAGTGTCTCGTTGTGGTCGAGCAGATTGAGGAGGTAAATGTATTGTTCAAGATCGGTGTTCTTGTGGCCTAGTTGCATCATCACGCGGCTCAACTGCAGGTCTTCGGTTTCAGTGACGTCAGGTACAAGGCCAACGATTCCGAGAGCCTGCTTTTCAGCCTCGGTGAAAGCGGTTGATTTGTTGACTGAGGGGTCTTGAAGCAATTCGATCCCACGCTTACTGGTCGCCATATTTTTCCCTTTTCCTGTTCATTGTTGATTTGCGTGTTGTTCGATACCTTTGGTTTCCTCAACTCGCTTTTGCCACGTACGGGTGGACCATCTTGGCCGGATCGACGACGCGGTCGAACTCGTCTTCCGTTACAAATCCCAGCTTCAGTGCGGCTTGCTTGAGCGTGAGATCGTGGTCCATCGCGTAGTGCGCGATCTTCGACGCTTTGTCGTAGCCGATGACGGGCGAGAGTGCGGTCACCAGCATCAGAGAGTTGTCCACATATTCCTTGATTTTCTTCAGATTCGGTTTTGTACCTTCGATCAGGAATTTGCGGAAGTTCGTGCATCCATCCGTCAGAATCGTGATTGAGTGTGCGATGTTGAAGATGATGAGTGGCTTATAGACGTTCATCTCCAGATACCCGCCGGCGCCACCGAAGCCCACGGCTACGTCGTTGGCAATCACTTGAACTGCGATCATGGTCAGCGCCTCGGCCTGTGTCGGGTTCACTTTGCCCGGCATAATTGAGGAGCCTGGCTCGTTCTCGGGGATCGCCAGCTCAGCGAAGCCGGCTCGCGGACCACAGGACATGAGACGAATGTCGTTGGCAATTTTGTACAGCGATACGGCGAGTGTGCGAAGCGTGCCGGAGAGTTGGACCAGTGCATCGTGGGCACCCTGCACCGTGAACTTGTTCGGCGCACTCACGAAGGGCAAACCCGTGAGCTCTGCGATCTCAGAGGCGGCTGCTTCGGCAAAGTCTGGCGCCGAATTGATTCCGGTGCCGACGGCCGTCCCGCCGAGGGATAAACCATACACGCCTGTCATCGCATCCTCGATGCGATCGAGATCGTCCGAAAGCACGCCCGCGTAACCCGACCATTCCTGGCCGAGCGTGAGCGGCGTCGCGTCCTGCATGTGAGTACGGCCGATCTTAACGATGTCCTTCCACTGCTCGGCCTTGGCCGCGATGGCATCGCGCAGGGCTTTCACTGCAGGTACCAATCGCTGTTTCACGTTCACTGCAGCCGCTATATACATCACCGAAGGGAAGGTATCGTTTGAAGACTGAGCCATGTTGACGTGGTCGTTGGGGTGAACGGGCGTCTTGCTCCCGAGCGGGGTCCCGGCAAGTTGGCAGCAGCGGTTGGAAATCACCTCATTTACGTTCATGTTGAATTGCGTTCCGCTTCCCGTCATCCACACGTGCAACGGAAACATGTCGTGATGTTGTCCGGCGAGAATTTCGTCGCAAACCTTCACGATTAGTCGGTAGCGCTTGTCGTCGAGCCGGCCACCGGTGTGATTAGCATTGGCAGCGGCTTTCTTGAGGGTCGCGTACGAGGTGATCATCTCCCGGGGGATAAGGTCATGCCCGATGCTGAAGTGTTCAAGCGAGCGTTGCGTTTGCGCCCCCCAAAGCTTGTTACTCGGCACATCGACTTCACCGAGGCTGTCGGTTTCTTTGCGAAAACCTAATACGGTCACATTGCTGATAGCACTCATGGTGTTTCTCCTTACTATTGACCGTCGAATTCATGGTGAGGACCGCGTGTTCACTACGGGTCGTTCATGCCGGCGGGCGAAAGCCAGCTTTTGCATTCTCCAGAGCGACACCGGCGGCAAACAGCACTGTTCTCCGACCGAGCAACAATCTGACATAATGCACTCCCCTTCCTCTTCTCCAATCTCGCGGAAATTTCTATGGCATGTAAGGCACATCTGATCCGCGCGTCGGATAGGCATACAGCATGTCTTTGAGGTCGGTGGCGCGCATCCCCGAGCGCATCGCCACTCCAAAGAGATTGATTACCTCTTCGGCCTCGATGCCCAGCAGATGGGCGCCCAGAATGCGATCCGTGCCTTCCTCCACGAGAACCTTGAAACCCGAATACTTCTCCGCGATTCGACGAGATGAATACCAATTGGAGGTCATCTCTTTCTTGACCTTGAATTTCAGAGCTTTCTTGTGTGCCTCGCTTTCACTGAGCCCCACGGCCGCTAGAGATGGAGTCGCAAAAACCACCGTCGGAATACCCAGAAAATTCGGTTTTTGGTGATTCCCCTTCAGAAGGTTCGCCGCTACGATGATGCCTTCGTAGCTAGCCACCGGAGTAAGACGCGGGCCTCCGCTTGCTGCAGCGTCGCCCGCTGCATAAACGGCAGGGTTTGACACGCTCTGCAAAAACTCATTGACTTTTACACCTTGGCCGTCCCATGCAACTCCTGCTACATCCAAGTTCATATCGTCGATTTCAGGTACACGACCCGCAGCGTGGACCACCATGTCTGCCTCGAATGTGCGCTGCTGACCAGAAGCGGAGGCTCGAACAGCTAGTTGGCCAGAGCTTTTCTCAACGCCTCTGACTTCGGTGCCGAGCTGAACGTCAACCCCAAGCTCGCGACTGCTCTTCACAAGCTGATCGACCAGGTCCGGGTCGAAACGCGGCAGGGGACGTGGTCCACGATCTGCGATGGTAACTTGCGCTCCGGCACGCACTGCCACGTGAGCGAATTCAAACGCGATATACCCGCCACCCACAAATAAAATCCGCTTTGGAAGCTCATCCAACTCCAAGAACCGTTCGCTCGTCGTTAGGTGTTCGGTCCCCACAATCTTCAAGTCGGCCGGTTTTTGGCCTGCTGCGATAACAACATAGCGCCCTTCCAGCACCTCATCATTTACTTGAACCGAGGATGGGCCAGCGAATCGAGCGCGGCCGTGGAATGCCGCGATCCCGGCTTTCGCAAACTCCTCTTCCCGGTTTCTGGGAACCGGCTCCGTGAACGAGCGCTTGAATCGCATCAATTCTTGCCAATCAATGCAAATCTCCTCGGCCCGAATCCCTTTTCCTTTCATTCGGCGGACCCAGTCAACAGCTTCTGCAGCACCGACAAAAACCTTTTTCGGGTCGCATCCCCGGAGCGCGCACGTCCCGCCGAACGGCCTGGAATCGATAACTGCCACCTCCCATCCAGCAGACCGGCACTGCGATGTGACGGGAGATGCGGCTTCGCCTGTTCCAATGACAACAATGTCAAATTTTCTCGTCATGCCCAAGGTTCTTTTTCTTGCGCTGTATTCGAAGGTACTGTTTTACGCTTGTCTATTTCTCTCATTTAAGGCAATGAGCGAACGGCTTGTGCAGATCATTACTCGTCATGATGATGCCCATCCTCACGATGAGCGCGATGGTGGCCGTGGCCGGTGTAAGCGCCGCCTTCGGGCTGGAAAGGGACCTCCACCTTCACGAGATCCGCTCCAAAACCAACGAGCATATCCTCGATCACGTGGTCAGGCCGAATGCGAAGAACCTGACCTCGAATTTCAGTCGGCAAATGCCGATTTCCCAGATGCCACGCAAGGCGCGCCAGCTGATTGGGATCTTTATGTCTGACTTCGACAATGAGCTCTGCTGCAGCCTGAACCTTGAGCCATCTGCCGTCTTCAAGTTGCAGGCCATCTCCATCAGCCATGGCAACCGCTTGGGGAAGGTCGAGCAGGACATCTTCGCCGTGATCCCCAATCAGGCGAATGCGGCGTCGATGGCGCGCGTCAAAATCGAGAGTGAGCGATCCTGCCGCGTTTTCCGTCGGCCAATCCCCGGCGAGTCGATGAACGGAAGCGCGATGAGTGGGATCACCGTGAATGGAAGCGTTATGCGTAGTCATAGTCATACTCAATACATGAAATAACGTTGAGCCAGGGCCAGTACTTTGGCCGGCTCGCAGGTGAGAAGCCGGCCATCAGCCCGCACTTCGTAGGTTTCGGGGTCTACTTCCATGCGAGGCGTGGCATTATTCAAAATCATCGAACGCTTGCCGATCTTGCGCGTGTTGGAGACAGGAAGGAGTTTCTTTGCAAGGCCAAGTGCCTCCGATTTGTTGAGCAGCGCCTGGCTCACGAACGTCACCGAGCTTTCCGTCAACGAGCGGCCGAACGCACCGAACATGGGCCGGTAGTATTCGGGTTGCGGTGTAGGGATGGAGGCGTTGGGGTCTCCCATGATCGCGGCCGCGATCGTGCCGCTCTTTAGCACCATGTCGGGTTTCACCCCGAAAAAGGCTGGATCCCAGATACAAATGTCGGCAAGCTTTCCAATTTCAATCGAACCGACATATGTAGAAATACCTTGAGCTATCGCGGGATTGATCGTGTATTTCGATACATATCGTCGAGCCCGGAAGTTGTCGTTTTCGCCTTTCTCGTCGGCTAGCCGCCCAAATTGCTTCTTCATTTTGTCAGCAGTTTGCCAGGTACGGATGATGACTTCGCCGACGCGGCCCATCGCCTGACTGTCTGAGGACATGATCGACAAGGCCCCAATATCTTGAAGAATGTCTTCGGCCGCGATCGTTTCCTTACGAATCCGGCTCTCGGCGAACGCCACGTCTTCAGGAATTCGGGCATCGAGGTGATGCGTTACCATCACCATATCGAGCGCCTCTGCGAGCGTATTTACGGTGTAGGGTCGCGTTGGAGTCGTAGAAGCCGGGATGACGTTTGGCTCGCCGCAGACTTTGATGATGTCCGGAGCGTGTCCGCCTCCAGCCCCTTCGGTATGAAACGTGTGGATAGTCCTTCCCTTGAAGGCGGCAATTGTATTTTCGACGAAACCGCTTTCGTTGAGCGAGTCAGTGTGGATAAGAACCTGCACATCCATGTCATCCGCGACAGACAAGCAGCAATCAATGGCGGAGGGCGTCGTCCCCCAGTCCTCATGAAGCTTGAAGCCGCATGCCCCTGCCTCGATTTGCTCAATGAGACCAGCTGCAGAGCTCGCGTTGCCCTTACCGAAAAAGCCGAGGTTCATGGGGAAGGCATCGGCGGCATGGAGCATCCGCTGAATATGCCACGGACCTGGAGTACAGGTGGTTGCATTCGTCCCTACTGCGGGTCCTGTGCCTCCGCCCATCATCGTGGTCAGGCCTGAATAAAGAGCTTCTTCGATCTGTTGCGGGCAGATGTAATGAACGTGCGTGTCGATGCCGCCAGCGGTGACAATCTTGCCCTCGCCAGCGATCACTTCAGTTCCGGGGCCGATCACGATCGTGACGTTCGGTTGGACATCCGGATTTCCAGCTTTCCCGATCGCTGCAATCCGGCCGTCTTTGATAGCGATATCTGCCTTCACGATTCCCCAGTGATCGAGAATCAGGGCGTTCGTGATCACCGTATCCACTGCACCCTCGTTGCGCGAGCGCTGTGACTGGCCCATGCCGTCGCGAATCACCTTCCCGCCACCGAACTTCACCTCCTCGCCATAGATCGTGTAATCCTTCTCCACCTCGATGATGACGTCGGTATCCGCAAGGCGCACTTTGTCACCGACGGTCGGGCCAAACATCTGCGCATAAGCAGCGCGGTTCATTTTGTTAGGCATTTTCGATTACCTCTCTGGCCCTTCCGGCAATGCTCCCATGACAGCCCGGTTGAAGCCGTAGACCAGGCGTGCGCCAACATATGGGACGAGAGAAACTTCGCGAGTCTGGCCGGGCTCAAAGCGCACGGCGGTTCCTGCCGGAATGTCCAGGCGATACCCAAGTGCTGCTTTTCGATCAAAAGCGAGAGCGGCGTTGCTTTCGGCGAAATGGTAATGACTGCCGACCTGGATCGGTCTGTCGCCAGTGTTTGCGACCTTGAGAGTGATGGCAGCTCTGTCCTTGTTCAGGACAATGTCGCCGGCTGCTGCGAAAATCTCGCCCGGTATCATGACCATGTCCTCTTAGACTCTTTCGACTCGCGCTGCGATCTTCATTCCTATCCTCTTTCTCGGATCAACCTTTCAATGCTTCGTCCAGTTTCCGCACATCAAAACCTACGATTACTTTGTCTTCGACGACCGTGACGGGGGTAGTCATGAAGCCGAGCTTCTGTAGCTCCAAAATCGCAGAGGGGTCCTTCGTGATGTCCCGGTCATCGAATTGAACCTGTTTTTGTGAAAGATACTCCTTCACCTGGCCACAGAACATTCAGCCCGGCTGATTGTATACGGTCACTTTTTTCGCCATGAACATCCCTTCTACTCTTAGAAAATTGACTCGTTCAGGACAATCTCGCCCGCTGCTGCAAGAAACTCGCCCCGTATCATGTCAGTGCCGCCTCAGCGAATTGGATTGTGAATGCTCACGAGTTTCGTTCCATCGGGGAACGTTGCTTCCACCTGCATCTCGGGAATCATCTCGGCGATGCCTTCCATCACTTGGTCACGGCTCAACACCTTGCGGCTTTCGGACATGAGCTCAGCAACCGACTTGCCATCGCGGGCCGCCTCCAGGACGAAATCGGTTATGAGCGCAACGCTCTCGGGATAGTTGAGCTTGACTCCTCTTTTAAGCCGCTCCCGCGCGACAATTGCGGGCACTGAGATCATCAGCTTGTCTTTCTCACGCGGCGTGAGGTTCATAAACGTCTCCGTTCTGCGGCAGTCTTTAACATGACCACATCTTCGGTACTTGGAAGGGTCCGGAGCCGAGCTCTGGTCCGAATTGCTGGAGAAAGCTGCGCAATGCAAACTTCAAATCAGAGGGCTCTTCCGCGGCAAAGCGCACGACGATAAGTCCGTTTACCAAGGTCGCTGCACAATTGCATCCCAGGGAGGGAATAATCTCGCGCAAAAAATCCAGTCGTTTCTCTAGATAAGGTCCGAAATAGATCAGTATTGCAACCGCCTTGCAGTTCGCGAGCAGGGCCTTCCTGGTAACGTGGGGAAAGATCTCGTCGGTGATGCGAAAGCTGTCTGCCCAGATCAGCCGACCCTCTTTTTTCACGCGCCAGCTGTCGGTTATGTCGCCGCCGACCACGACTTCGCCATGGGCAGCACGCCCCAAAACAAGCCACTCGAGGGCAAGCAACTCCGCTCCAGAGAAAAGGTCGATCTCTGTCGTCCGGTGAAGACGCGCCCAATTGAAAACAATTGTTTCCTGCGGAAGCCATGCGAGCTTGGCGGACCCCTGTGCTTTCAGCCTGGTCACAACGCGCGCCGGTTCATACAACGCCCGATAGACCTTTTCCGCTGCCTGTGAAGTCACGGCAATAGACGCGCCAGGGAGCGCTGCGACTGAACATTCGAGCCGGTCACCGCCTGCAATGCCTCCTGCCGTGTTAATAAGGACCGCCTCTTCCATCGGACAACTTCCATTTCTTGGGAACATGACACGAATCGGAGACCGCTCGAAAACATCTTCGATGCGGGTACCGTTCTCGGAGCCGCTCAGCACGAGCCGGCCGCAGCCGTCCGCCCGCTGCAGATCCTTGTCGGACGGATGCTTCGTACTCGACTCTGCAAGACAAAGACCCAACCGGTCGGCGACATCGGGTGGTGACATCACGTGGAGCCTCGGATTGCAGCAACCGCTCTGCCTGGGAGTGAAGGTACAATGATACATCTCTATTCGTTGCATAACTGGCGATGCCCCCCCATCCCACTGGTGCCCAGCATCACCTGCCCGCTGTCAAACTCTCCGCGCGGTCCCTGCAATCGTTCACCGTTCAGTTACATGGTCCGGCGAGGGCGGGAGATGATTGTTCTCCTGTTTCTTGGATCTCCCGTTTTACGGTTTGGCCGCGCGCCGGCTACAGCGCAACGCTGCCTTCTTTACACGCCTCCGGAGTCGGCTTGTAGCAGGCACGGTGAGCTCATTCATGAACGTGCTGCTCGTTCCATTGGCGGACCGGGATCACCAGGTACAGCTCGGAGTGGCCCCGAAGATGATTGACATAAGGCTCGCCATTCGATCCGTCATGGTTCAATGTCTGCATTATCTTTTGATCTAGTCCGATGATCATGATGTGTGGCCCAACGTGGAATTCATTGCCACTTCCCATCGCATGCGACTTGTTTGGCACCCAGAAGCCGCCGTACATATATGAAATTCCGACACTCTGCACATCGGGCGTACGGCCGGCCATACTGTCCTTCATGAACTTCAGAAAGACCTGATCGAAACAACCAGGCTCATCGTGAGTACCTTGAGGAATACCTGGAAGGCAGGTCCACGCGGAGGCGCCAGTCCGGAGAACGCGGAACTCGCCTCCGGGCGAAGACGGCCAATCGAGCACAGTCGCGTCCTTGGTGATGAATTCGGGACCGGCGCGCAATGCGTCCGCGATCTTCTCCGCGTCAGTCACCGGCAATCGATCTGACGACTGAGCCAAGGCGGTAGCCACGGTCAAGAGAACAGTTGTGAGTAGCTTCATTGCAGCGTCCATGCGGATGATCGATGTCTCCTTCTTTTTCCTTCTAACAGGGGCCGTGATTCTCTGGGGGGACGCTAAGAGGTCTGCGCCATCCAGTGCTTGGTAACCATTCGGACGCGTGCTTTGCCTTACTGGGTTCATCACGTCGCCATCGAACGCATCAAAATCCCGTCACTTCTATTTTTTGGATACGTTCACGCTTTCCTTCGCGCCGTTCTTCAACTCGGATTCTGTCAAGTTCACGTGTCCGACTGACTGAGGAATGACAACGCGACCGCTCGGCACCTCCTGGTCATGAGACCACAGGTGAAAAATTATTCCATCGGTGGTCGAGACAAGATCGGCGACTTTCTTGGCCTCGTCAGGTGGTAGGTCGAGAACCTGGACCCGGCCAGTTTCAATCTCCTGTTTGTGGTCGTGCCAGTCCTTGTTCCAGTCAGCAAGCTTCACAGATCCGTTGCGGGTTATGGATTTCGCGACGATGTACTCGATTTCTTCTAAGCGGGCACCGGGATCCGTAGATCCGTAAATGAGGCATTCGATTACCGGCTCTGGCGACATAGCCTTGCAGTAATGGTGGAACGGTCCCATCACCTTGCCATTCAGCACGTGAGGAGCTACTACATGGATGGTGTGTCCGTCGGCCGGCGTCTTTGGGGCGCCTGTTTGCGCAACGGCGAAGCCCGCGGTGACCGAAACGAAAAACACTGCCCTGAACAACATCCTAGTTATACGCATGGGTGGATAACTCCTTTCGAAGTTTTGCATGCTTGTCTGCTACTTTCGCAAAGAGGGCGCCACTCGACTCTCACCGCCAGGGATGCCAAACGAGCGATAGCGCCCCCCCATTAGAAACCCGCCAACCCCTCCGGACTGTTGTAGGGGATCGCGACGCTGGTAACCTCCTCAAGCGAACCGTCCGGCTTAGTGGCGTAGCCCACCAGCTTCGAGGCGTTCCCGTAGATCTGGTAGAGAAAGGCGCCATCCGGCGTCAGCCAGCTATCGCTTGGGCCGCTGCTAACCACTCCATCGATTGCTCGGAAAGTGCCATCTCCCGGGACCTTCGGGCTCGCGGGATCCTTCGCGATAGAGAGCACGTCGCCGTCGAGGCGGTAGCTGCTGACGTCGCTGTAACCGAAGTTCGTTGTGAACACCCATCGGTCATTCGGGGAGACGGCGAGCCAGCATAGTTCAGAGGGCAGGCCGGCGCTCCTGTCGAGCGTTACGGGCGCGCTGACGCTGATTTTGCCGTTAGCGTCGACCTTGCCGATGGATACTCCGTTGCTAACGGCATATCCGATGACGAAGGTATCCGGCCGGTTGTGCAGGAAGGCGATGTAGAAGGGAGAAGCGCCTCTGGCGTCGTAAAATGAGGGTTCGCGGAGTGCGCCGTCTTCGCCGACGGGGAACACGACGATGCCGTCGGGGTCTGGTGCATTCGAAGCGATGACGTGCAGTGCCCCGTCTTTGTGCGGGATCCAGAGAATCAGTGAGCCGTCCGGATTTTTTCTACTGGGCAACTCGTCGAACGTGGTGCCGACAAAGAGGAATTTCCCGTCGGGCGAGAGCACGGCCATGGTGGGCAGACGATTGTTCCAGTCCATCGTGTTCACCGAGTATTTTTCCGGGCGCGGCGTAAGCTTGCCTTCGCCGTCGACCGACATCAGCCGGAGATGGTCGGGACTGAACGAATGCAGCACGTAAAGCGTGCGACTCGATGGAGTATAGGCCAGCGATTTAGCGCCGCCGCTTGTTGCGTTCCCCGTCCGCTTGGTGTCCACCAGCGTGAGCTCCCCGTCTTCGCTTACCGCGAAGCTGGAGACTGAATTGTCGCCGGCATTGGTAGTAAACAGAAACCGCCGGTCCGGGGTGAGGATGACGCTGCCCGCGCCCTCGAAGTCGTTCGGCCGGTTGATATGGTAGATCGGGCTGAGAACCCCGGAACCGGCGCCGCCAGTGGGCACACGTTTCACCTCGGTAAGCGTCCCACTCGCAGACCAGCGGTAGTGCACGACGACGTTCTGGACCTCGTTCGTCTGCATGTAGAGATTGCCGCCGCGAGCATGAGACGTACTTGATGTTTGCGCCTTGGCGCCCACCGCGGCCGAAACGAAAAACACTACGCTAAATAACGCCAAAGCTCTACGCATGATTTCGACACCCCTTTCAAGTTCTTGCTGGTCAGCCCAAAGCGGGACGCTGTACTTGTATTTCGCCGGCAGCAACCCGCTCGCCGCCGGCGAAGTAGCGCCCTCTGGCATCAGAATCCCGCCAAACCCTCCGGGCTGTTGTAGGGGATGGCGACACTGGTAACCTCCTCTAGCGAGCCGTCCGGTTTCGTGGCGTACCCCACCAGCTTCGACGCATTCCCATAGATCTGATACAGGTATTCACCATCCGGAGAAATCCAGCTGTCGCTCGGGCCGCTGCTGACGTCTCCACAAAGCGCCCTGAAGGTGCCATCGCCCTCGACCTCGGGGCACGCAGGATCCTTTGCGACTCTGATCTCGAGGCCGTCGTCGATATGGAAGGTGGTGACGTTGCTGTACCCGAAAACCGTAGCGTACAAGAGTCGGTCATCGGGGGAGACGGACAGCCAGCAAAGTTCAGCGATCGCGCCTCGCCTTGTGTTGATCGGTACGACTTTGTCGACGCCAATTCTGCCATCTTCGTCGATTCGGCCCAAGGCCACTCCATCACCGACGGCATATCCGATGATGAAGGTGTCCGGCCGATTATGCAGGAACGCGATGTAGAACGGAGAGCCGCCTCCTCCATCCTGGAAGGAGCCTTCGCCGAGCGTGCCGTCGGCATTGACGCGGTGGATTACTATGCCGTCGGGATCCGGAGCATTCGAAGCAACTGACCTCGGTTTGCCGTCTGGCCCAGGCACCCAAAGAATTGGTGAACCGTCTGGATAAGTGCCTGATATTGCAATGGGCAGATCGAATGTGGTGCCGACAAGGAGAAATTTCTCATCCGGTGAGAGCACACCCATAGTTGGAACACGGTGCGGCTTGTCTGGCGTGTTACACGTGTACTTCTCCATGCGTGGCGTAAGCTTGCCATCACTGGAGACCGACATGAGCCGGATATGATCGGGTCCGAAGGAGTGGACCACGTAGAGCATGTCCTTCGAGGGAGAATATGCCAGCGATTTGGCCGTACCGCTCTTCCCCTCGATAGCGTTTCCCGTCGGCTTGGTGTCGATCAGCCTGAGCTTGCCGTGGTCGCCCACAGCGAAGCTGGAAGCCGAATTGTCCCCGCCGTTGGTCGCGAACAGGAACTTCCGATCCGGCGACAGGATGACGCTGCCCGCGCCTTCAAAGGAGTTGGGCGCGCTCTCCTGGCCGCTGATCGGCTTGAAAGTCCCCGAACCTGCACCGCCGGTGGCGACACGTTCCACCTCTGTGAGCGTGCCGTTGGCGGAGCGATGGTAGTGAATGATCGCGTTCTTGACCTCATTGGTTTGCATGTAGAGATGACCACCACGACCATTCATGCCCATCTCTTTCGACATGCCCATTTCTTTTGACATCCCCATATCTTTTGGCATATTCATCTCCTGTTTTTTCCTTTGAATTGAATTCGATTTTTTGCGTATCTGAACCACACGGACAGAAATCTCATTACCTAGTACCCTGGCTTGTCACGAAGCAACGGATAGAACTGAATCCATGTCATGTCTGTGGCGGCGACATTGGCGATGTGGCATCCGGCACATTCGGCCACAGGCCTTTCCGCGGAGGTCTTCTCGTATGGCATTGGATGATGCCCAAAAGTGAAAAATCCCCAGCCGTTAGTCTTTGCGAAGCGCTTGCTGTCTTTTATTGACATGTCGATGCCGTTGTACACGCCGTTGAAATATCCACGTCCGGATGGTTCCTTACGAGAGCTGTCTGGAAAAGTCGGGTTAAGAACCCGGGTCAGTTCTTTTACGATCACCGTTCCTTCTGGAAAATCGCCGGTCTTCAGATAGGCATCAACGTTTTTCTGCTCGATGTATACGTGATGATATTCGGGGAAGTTCGACCTGGTACAGCCTCCGGGCTGGTTGCAGTTGTACTTTCCATCATTGAGGCCCTCGGGAGTTAGGGGAGCGCCTACAAAAACCCACTTCCGAAAGCCCGTCGGCACCTGCACTGCGCCGTCGGCATTAAATACCACGCTCGACTGTTCAGTCTGCGCAGCCGTAACCGGCTTCGCGACCAACAGGTACACGGCTGAGGCGGTCAGTCCCAGTCCAACGATGACTAGCAACAGATACTTTTGCATTGCAATTCTCCTTGTGAAGAGTCTTTAGAGACGATGTTCTGTAGAGCCTTCTGCTTACTTCGATGATTTGAGGACCGGGTAACCTTGTACGTATACCCAGTCGGTTGACTGAGCTGGAACATGACAACCCAGGCAGTCTTTTTTGTAGTTAGTTGCAACCTGTTTATCAGGCGCATCGGATTTGAAAAGG
>Ga0207646_10001037_pt1 | contig 35460 bp, 31 predicted proteins | sample KBSK5502metaG_FD_184343 | JGI IMG/M metagenome (GOLD analysis project Ga0207646, IMG submission 184343) | Corn, switchgrass and miscanthus rhizosphere microbial communities from Kellogg Biological Station, Michigan, USA - KBS K5-50-2 metaG... | ecosystem: Host-associated > Plants > Roots >... | reverse complement strand
ACCCGGATGTCCGACCGGGCCAACGCCGCCTGGATGCGCAGGCACCTGTGGCAGCTGTCGTCGGAATCGATCCAGCCACCCCTGTACTACCTGTCGATGGTGCCGGTGTGGTGGGTGGCCGATGGGCTGGGTGGACCTTTAGCGGCCATCTACGCAATTCGCATAATCAGCGCTTTGGCCATCGCGACGCTGGCGCCGATGGCGGTGGCCGTCGCGCGCATTCTCGTGCCGCTCCGGCCGGAGGTGGCCGTACTTTCGGCAATCTTTGCCGCTCTGCTGCCGGGCCTCGACCTCAACGGAACGCGCATCAGCAACGATGCTTTTGCGATCGCAGTGGGTGGTTTCGTCGTCCTGCTGGCGGTGCGTTGGGTGGGCAGCCCGTGGACATGGCGGCGGGCTTTTTTCATCGGCCTGACTCTCGGTGCGGGAATGCTGATCAAGGTCACGCTGGTGGCCCTGGCTCCGGTGGTGCTGGTGTCGGCGTTGTGGCCGGCACGACCGGCGAGCTGGCCCGCCCGTTTCGTGCCGGTGCTGATTGCGGGCGGCATCGCGGGCTGTTGTCTGGTCCCGTGGCTTCTTCTCAACATCCACGACTATGGGGCGCTCATGCCCGGGCCGAACTTGCGGCTGTCCGACACGCTGCCGGGCCCGCTCAGTGCGCCCTGGATACCACTCAATCTCGCCGTCTTCGAGCTGACCTACTGGAGCGGCGAACCCTGGGGGGCCCTGCCTCTGGCGGCGCCCTTCGCCGTGTTCGGCGGTCTTTTGGCCCTGATGGCGCCCATTGGAGTCCTCAAGGTGTTGAAGGATCCACGATCGTCACGGTCGGGTCCTGGCTGGGTTGCGGTCGTCGCGGTCCTGGGCATGGTCGCGGTGGCCATGCTGCTGCCCGTGCTGGCCTACTTCGAGTTCGTCGCGCCCGGCCGCTACGCGTATCCGGCGCTGCCCGCGCTGGCACCGTTGATTGCGATCGGGATCTGCACCGTGCTGACCGGGGCAATCGCTCGGCGAGTGGCGGTCGCCGCGTACGCGGCGATGGCGCTCGCCATCCTGGTTGCGAGCGCGGCAGGGCTGCCCCCCGCGGCCACGCCCGGCACGGGAACCCCGCCGCCGAACGCCAATGTCGAGCGAGTGGCCGCCACCGGCCACTTCCAGGGGATGGCGATCAACGTTGATCGCGTCGCCTTCGACCCGGCCGCCGGAGCAACGTGGTTCGAGGTCACAGCCAGCAACAGCGGCCCGGACGAAGCCGAATGGACTGTCCAGCCAGTGGTCACCGACCGCGATTTCGCGGTACTCGGCGACTACCTCAAATCGACCCACCTGCCAGGAGATCTGGACCCTGGTCACTCTGTGACCGGCTGGCTCTTCGTACCCCTCGATCCCAGTCAGCTGCACGGAGGCGATCCGCTGAGGCTGCGCTTTTCGAACGTGGCCGTCGACAACTACAGCCGGGTGGGCGACATCAACTTAGATCTGACGGTGTCAGGTTTGCCCGGAAAGACGTGATGCGGACAAAGCTGAAGGTTGCCCTCGTGCACGATCTTCTGGTCAGCTACGGCGGATCAGAGCAGGTCCTGTTCGAGCTCCACCAGATGTTTCCCGAGGCACCGGTATACACGACCATCTTCGACCCGTCCCGCCTGCCTCCGAGATTCGCTGTCCTGGACGTACGCCACTCGTTCTTGCAGCGTGTGCCGTCCCTGTCGAGGAATTACGCGGCGATCGTTCCATTGATGCCACTCGCCTTCAAGGCATTCGATCTTCGCGGTTACGACCTGGTGCTGAGCTCGGCGCACGCGTTCTCGAAGGCTGTGATCGCGCCACCGGGCGCGCTGCATGTCTGCTACTGCTACACGCCCCTGAGGTACGCATGGAGCCACCAGGACGAATACCTGGCTCGCGTGCCGGTCCGTACTCTCCTCGAACCGCTGGGCCGAATGGTCCTGGAACGCCTGCGGAAATGGGACTACGCGGCCTCGCAGGGGGTCGACCGATACATCGCCATATCGGAAAACGTTCGCGACCGGATCGCGAAGTACTACGGACGAGACTCGGACGTCGTCTATCCGGCCGTGAACATTTCGCGTTTCGGGCCGAACCCCGGCCAAGGGCGGCGTGGCGATTCTTTCCTGGTGGTCAGCCGCCTCTTCTCTTACAAGCGTGTGGACGCCGCCGTTGAGGCATGCACCCGATTGAAGCTCCCGCTGAAGGTGATCGGTCGCGGACCGGAGCTGGCGCGCCTTCGCCGCATGGCCGGCCCGACCGTACGGTTCCTCGGCGAGGTCGACGATCAAACGCTGGAAGCCGAGTACCGCGGCTGCCGAGCTCTCCTGTTCACATCGGATGAGGACTTCGGGTTGGTTCCCCTCGAAGCCATGGCGAGCGGCAGACCTGTCCTGGCGTTGAACAGGGGAGGGGCCAAAGAGACGGTCGTCGCCGGCGTGACCGGCCAGTTCTACGAAGATGCCGGTGTCGAAGCTTTGATCCAGACTCTGCAGGGCTTCCGGCCCGAGGATTTCGATCCGGGCGACTGCCGCCGTAGAGCGGGGGAGTTCTCGGTGGAGCGATTCCGCTGCGGCGTCGAGGCGGTTCTGAAGCGGGAGCTCGGACGGGATCTATAGATCCGCGGGTGCGTCATCCTCGCGCCTGTAGAGCGCAATTCCGGTCATCTGGTTCTCGTGGTAGGTCCCGCGCTGGGCGAATCCGAGGTTGCTCAGCGCAGCGTCGACGGCAGCGATGGTGGCGTGCCACTTGTGCCACTCGAGAAGGATTGTGCGCACCTTCGCCTGGAGGAACTTGCCCTCATACCGGATGAAGTCGAGCTCGTTGCCCTCGATGTCGATCTTCATCAGGTCCACAGGCCGCTCGCCGCAGCGCGCTTGCCACTCGCGCTGGACCGAGATCGCGGGAACGGTCACATCTTTGATACGCCCCTTGATAGGCAGCTGCTCACCGGGGTCGTACTCGAGAAGCGATGACTGCGAGGCGGACGGCAGAATGTGAAAGACGGCGCTTGTGGAGTCCGGCGGCAGCCCTACCGCGCCGTAGACCGCCTGCTCGTGCTCGAGTCGATTCCGTTTCAAGAGCCACTCGGCCTCCGCCACCAGGAATTCGTTGGCGTCAACCAGGAGGCCGATCCGCTCTGAGTTCGGCATCTCCGCCTCCAACCACAGGGCGAACCAACCCGCGTTGCAGCCGAGGTCGATGAAAGTGTCGATGGGAGGCTCGCCGAGCACCGCCCCGTAGGTGCGCTGCGCGAACATCTCGTCGGCGATGCCGAACTGGTCGAGTGATGAAACGCGGTACACAAGCCCGCTCGGCCGAAGGCGGCGCTGGATCGGAAAGCGCGCGAGCAGCGGCGCGGTCCAGCGGTAGATGGACAGGGCGGCGACGGCGTGATGCACCCATCGATGACGGCTCAGCCGAGCTACCAGCGAAGACAAATGAGTTCGCCTGAGCTTAGTAGACGGGCGTCTCCAGGGAAACCGCCTCGAGCCATTTCCTGCAGGACGTGAGGAAGCGGGCCGCCTGCAGCCCGTCCAGCACCCGGTGGTCGAACGAGAAGCAGAGGTACATCATCGCCTTGATCCCGATCATGCCGTTGACGGCCATCGGGCGGTCGACGATGGCTTCCATGGTCAGGATGCCGGCCTGGCCGGGGTTGATCACCGAGTAGCTGAACAGCGTCCCGAAGGTTCCAGAGTTGTTGACGGTGAAGGTGCCGCCGGACAGCTCGTCCGCCTTGAGCTGCTTGCTGCGGGCGCGGGTCGCGAAGTCGTTGACCGCCCGTGCGAGGCCCGCGATGGAGAGACCGTCGGCGCGCCGGACCACCGGCACCACGAGCGTGTCCTCGAGTCCGATCGAGATGCCGAGATTGATGTCGCGATGGAGGATCAGCTCCGTCTCGTTGAAGGTCGAGTTGACCTGCGGATGCTCCCGCAGCGCGCCGATAGCGGCCGCCATCACGTACGGCAGGTAGGTGAGCGAGAACCCTTCCTGCTTCTGGAACGCGGCCTTGTTCGCGGTTCGGTTGGCGACCACTCCCGACATGTCGGCTTCTTGCGTCTGCCAGGCGTGCGGGATGGTTTGCTTGGAGCGGGTCATGTTCTCGGCGATCAGCCGGCGCACGCGCGTGAGCTGCACGACCTGGTCGCCCTCGGACGGCTGCGTGGGCGGAGCTGGGACAGGCGCGGCGGCGGGGGCGGCCCTGGCGCGGCTCGCGAAGTCCTGGACGTCCTTCTTGGTCACCCTTCCCCCAAGGCCTGTGCCGGTGACCCTGGCAAGGTCGACCTTGAGCTCCGAGGCGACCATCTGCACTGCGGGCGAGTAGCGATGGGCGTCGCCCTCCGGCTCGGGTGTGGCGGCCGGCGCGGGAGCGCGGGGCACCGGCACAGGAGCGGGGGGCGCTGGAGCGGGGGCTGGGACTGCGGCGGCTGGCGCGGGAGAAGGGGCCGCCGCGCCGTCGCCGCCCAACTCGACCACCGCGATCTCCGCGCCGGCCTGGACCGTCTGGCCTTCTTGGGCCAGGATCTCCTTCAGCACGCCCGTCACCGGCGCCGGCACCTCGGCGCTGACCTTGTCAGTGTCCACCTCGAGCATCGGCTCGAACTCGACCACCTTGTCGCCCGGCTTGACCAGCCACTTCGAGATGGTCCCTTCGTGGACCGACTCGCCGAGCTGCGGCATCACGACGCGGGTGGTGGCCATCTAGAAGGCCGCCAGGTCGCGGAGGGCGCGCGCGATCTTCTCGGGATTGGGCATGAACTCATCCTCCATCGCGGGTGCGTACGGCATGGAGGGCACGTCGAGACCGCCCAGGCGCTTGACCGGCGCGTCCAGCCAGCGCCACGCTTCATCGGCGATCAGGGCGGCGATCTCCGAGCCGACCGATACGCTGAAGTTGTCCTCGTAGAGGACGAGACACTTCCCGGTCTTGCGCGCCGACGCGATGATCGCGTCCTTGTCGAGCGGGTAGACGGTGCGCATGTCGATGATCTCGACGCTGACGCCCTCCTGCTCGAGAACCTTGGCCGCCTCCATCGCGTAATGCACCATCAGGCCGTAGCAGAAGACCGAGATGTCGGTCCCCTCGCGCGCGGTGCGTGCGACCTGGAGCGGAATCAGGTACTCGCCTTTCGGCACCGGCTCCTTGAACATCCGGTAGAGCCGCTTGTGCTCGAAGAACAGCACCGGGTCGGGGTCGCGGATGGCCGCGAGCAGAAGGCCTTTGGCCTCGTAAGGCCCAGACGGGATGACGATCTTCAGGCCGGGCGTCGCGAAGCGCGCCTCGATCGACTGCGAGTGATAGAGCGCGCCGTGCGCGTGGCCGCCTGTCGGCGCCCGCACCACCATCGGCACCGACCAGTCGCCGTCGGTCCGGTAGCGGTACTTCGCGGCCTCGTTCACGACCGCGTTGAAGGCGAAGTGCGCGAAGTCGGCAAACTGCATCTCCGCCACCGGCCGCTTGCCGGCGACGGCGAGGCCCAGCGCCACACCTGCGATCGACGACTCGGCGAGCGGAGTGTCGATGACCCGCTGCTCGCCGAATCTCTTGTGCAGACCGTCGGTGACGAGGAACACGCCGCCCTTCGGTCCCACGTCCTCGCCCAGGACCATCACCCGCTCGTCGCGCTCCATCTCCTCGGTGAGGCAGGATCGCAGCGCGGCGACCATGTTCATGTCCTCGGTCTCGACGTCTGTCGCGGGGTCGATCGCCTTCGGCGCGTCCATCGCGTAGACGTTGGTGTAAGCGTTCTCGGCCGGGGCGTCAGGAGAGGCGACGCCTTCGCTTGTGGCTTTGGTGACCTCCTCCTTGACGCGCTCCTCGTAGTCGGCGACCTCCTTGGTGGTCAGGATCCCCTCGTCGAGCAGGCGCTTCTTGAACCGCTCGAGGCTGTCGTTCGTGGCGAGCTGATCGATCTCCTCCTGCGTGCGGTAGCGGCGCTGGTCGTCCTCCGACGAGTGCGCCCCGAGCCTGTCGACGATGCACTCGATCAGCGTGGGGCCCTGGCCCGCCCGCGCCCGCGCCACCGCTTCCTTGGCGACGTGGTAGCACGTGACCGGGTCGCGCCCATCGACCGTGACGCCGGGAAATCCGTAGGCTGACGCGCGCTGCGCCACGTACTCGATCGCATACTCCTTGCGCATCGGCGTCGAGATCGCAAACCCGTTGTTCTCGCAGACGAACACCTCGGGCAGCTTGTGGATGGCGGCGAAGTTGAAGGCTTCGTGCGCGTCGCCTTCGGAGCCTGCGCCCTCTCCGTAACAGGTCATCAAGACCTTGTCGGTGCCGTCCATCTTCAGCGCGTAGGCGACACCGGCCCCGCGCACCATCTGTGCGGCAACCGGTGATCCGCCGGACGTGATGTTCAGGCGCGAGTCAGAGAAGTGGCCGGGGGTCTGCTTGCCTCCGGAGGCTGGGTCCGCGGGCTTCGCCAGCACCGCGAGCATCAGGTCGAGGGGCGTCATGCCCACGCGCATGCAGAGCACGACGTCGCGGTAGTACGGCGCGAGCCAGTCGTACTTGGGCTTGAGCGGCCAGCTCACCCCGATCTGGGCGGCCTCGTGGCCGGCGCACGAGATGATGAACGGCGCCCGGCCCTGCCGGTTCAGGACCTGGAACCGGTAGTCGATCTGCCGGCCCAGCAGCATGTAGTTGAACCACTCTTTGAGCGTCTTCTCGTCGACGTCGGTGTCGCGCCAGTCGACCGGCTCCTGGAATCGCCAGTCAGGACTGAATGCCGAGCCCTTGGTCTTGACCGACTGGGCCATCTGTCTAGATGTGGATGGCGTGGCCGTCGACGGCCATCGCCGCTTCCATGACCGCCTCGCTCAGCGTCGGGTGCGGGTGGATGTTGCGGCCGAGCTCCCACGCGTCGCCCTGGAAGAGCTGAGTCAGGGCGGGCTCGGCGATGAGCTCGGTGGCGCTGGGGCCGACCACGTGGGCGCCGAGCAGCCGGCCGCTCTTAGCGTCGCCCACCATCTTCACGAAGCCGCCGGTCTCGCCGTGGATGACCGCGCGGCCGAGGGCCGTGAACGGGAACTTGCCGACCTTGACCTCGTGGCCCTTCTCACGCGCCTGCTTCTCGGTCAGGCCGACCGAGGCGATCTGCGGGTGCGAATAGGTGCAGCGGGTGACCAGCTCTTGCTCCATCGGCGCGAGGCGCTGGCCGGCGATGTCCTCTGCCGCGACGATGCCCTCGTGCGACGCGGCGTGGGCTAGCAGGTAACCGCCCACCACGTCGCCTATGGCGTGGATCGACTCGACCGAGGTGCGCATCCATTCGTCGACCTTGATGAAGCCGTTCGGGTGCACGGCCACGCCGAGCTGCTCGAGCCCGATCTCCTTGGACACAGCCGCCCGGCCGACCGCGACCAGCAATTGCTTGGCCCAGACCTCGCCCTGCTCGGTGTCGACGCTGACGCCGTCGCGGGCCTTTTTGGCGCCCTTCACCTTCACGCCTACGCGCACGTCGATGCCGGCCTTCTTGAAAGCGCTGAGCATCTCCTTCGAGACGTCTTCGTCCTCGAGCGGAACCAGCCGGTCGAGCGCTTCCAGGAGCGTGACCTTCACGCCGAGCTGGTTGTAGAGGGTGGCGAACTCCACGCCGACTGCGCCCGCGCCGATGATGCAGATCGACTCGGGCACCGTGTCCGCGAGCGTCGCGTTGTCCGACGAGACGATGAAGCGGCCGTCGAACTCGATGCCGGGCAGGGACTTCACGGTCGAGCCCGTGGCGACGATCAGGTTCTTGGCCTTGAGCTGCTGGGCGCCGACCTCGATCGTGTTACCGTCGCGCAGCCGCCCGCGGCCCTGGACGACCTCGATCTTGTTCTTCTTCATGAGGAACTGGACGCCCTTGTAGAGCTGGTTCACGACGCCGTCCCGCCGGGTCGCGATGCGCTCGAAGTCGTACGTCACCTTGTCCGCGTTGACCCCGAACTCCTGGCCTCGGGCGGAGACGCGGTGGTACAGCTCCGAGGATTCGAGCAGAGCCTTGGTCGGGATGCAGCCGATGTGCAGGCATGTGCCACCGAGCTTGTCGGACTCCACGAGGGCCACCTTCAAACCGAGCTGCGAAGCCCGGATGGCAGCTGGGTAGCCGCCCATACCACCACCAAGGATCACAACGTCGAAGTCGGCCGTCGCCATGCTCACTCAAGTGTAGGGAGCGAGGGCGTGAAGCCGGGCTAACCCTGGTCCCTCAGCGGCATCCGGCGCGGTCGAGGTTGGTGCGCGCGCGGGCGTAGTCCGCCTGGTCGGTCACCGGCCCGGCGGGGGCGGGGTCCCCAAATGCGTCAACCGCGCGGTAGTAAAGCGACGGACTGTCCACCTGCGGCATCACCAATGGGTCGGCCGACACGTTCGAACCGAGGCAAGGGTCACCGCGCGCGGCGTCCAGGGCCTGGAGGTCGGCCGCCTCGCGCTGCATCTGGGCCGTCTTGGCGGCGGCGAACTCGAACAGCAGAGCGCCGCTGTTGAAGCACGCGAGGAAGACGCAAGCCACGAGTGCGGGTCGCCACGTGCCTCGCCACGGCAGGGCGCGGGCGGCGTCGCCGAGGAGCAGGAGCCAGAAGACGGCGCCCTCGTACACGTACCGCCCGGAAGCCGACTGCTCGTAGCCGAACTGGGCGCGGCTCGACCCGGTGACGACATAGAAGACAAACAGCGCGGCCAGAACGCTCAGGGCAAACGGATCGGGCCGGCGGCTCCGCCACGTCCAGGCCAGCGCCGCCGCGCCGAGCACCAGGGCCGGCGGGCCCCACCAGCCGCCCAGTCCCACGAGCGCAGCCGCCGCTTCACCGATGCCCCACGTCACGTACGCGGGCAGGCGCAGGATGTTGGCGGCGCTGGCCGGCGGGTTGACTGGCGTGCCGGTGCGACCCAGCGTGAAGTACCAGACGAGGAGCACAAGGGCGACCGGGGCCAGCCACACGAGGTCCCGCCGCCGCTCGCTGATCACCGCCAGGTGAACGGCCGCGGCAATCAGGAAGAAGAGGCCGATGCCCGAGAACATGATGGAGAGCGCGACCACGGCGCTGACAGCCGCCATCGAGGCGGCGGAGCGCGGACGCTCGAGGAACAGCATGCCCAGCAGCCCGCACGTGACCGAGCCCAGGAACATCAGCTGGAACGCCCACAGCAGGTTCTCCCAGGCCGCGCCGAGCAGCACCAGCAGGGCTGCCGCGCCGATGCCGACCACGTCTCCGCTGCGGCGCCGGACGAGCTCGAAAACGAGCACCACGTTGACGCCGTGAAGCAGCAGCGCGGTGGCCATGTAGGGCACGTAAGTGCGCAGCCCCGCCGTGTTGAGCAGCACGGCGTAGACGACGTGCGGAATCATCGCCGGGTGCTCGTTGTGGGGCTGCAGGAAGGAAAACCAACTCCAGGCGGGCGCGGCGAGGATGAAGTCCCACTCGTCGAAGTAGAAGTTGAAGCCGCGTGAGAGCAGGAGTATCCCGAGGCATCCCAGGGCCGCGCCGGCGACGACGTACAGGCGCGCGCGGCCCACGCGCGCTTCGCCGGCGGTCAAGCGCGCGCGCGGTATGTGTACGTCCGAAACGGCCACGGTCAGGCCGCGGCCATGGCGGGCTTCGGGTCCGCGGGGACGAACGCGACTGCCGGCCTGGTGGCGAGCCACAGGATCCAGCCCACCTCGAGGAGGAGCCACGATCCCACCTGGACCACGGCGGGGAGAAAGGCGACTCCGACGGAAAACGGCGAGCCGACCACGAAGAGCGCGGCGGTCAGGAACAGCGCGGGTACACGAGGTCCAAGGCTCAGCTGGAGCGCGGCCGCCGGGATCAGCACGACGTAGTCGGGCACGTGCCAGTACGGGCTGGCCAGGGCGCTGCCCAGGATGCCCAGGAGGAACACGGCGTCGACACGAGCCCGAAACCGCCAGGCCGTCAGCAGCGCGACCAGCGCCAGGAGACTCTGCAGGGCGATGCCGGCTGCAGGGCCGAAGAGGCCTCGCAGCGTGTACACGTAGTTGACCTCGGGGGCGAGAACATCAGTGGTGATCGAAAAGTAGGCAGCCACGCCGTGCGTGCCGAGCGTGGCCAGTGACGCGAGCCCCAAAGCCGAGGTGACGGCCGCGAACACGGCCACCGTCCGCCACTGGGCGGCGATGGCGAGCGCGACGGGGACCAGCAGCACGATCTGCGGTTTGGCGAGGATGAGCGTGAGAGCCGCTCCCGCGAGCGCCGGCCGCCGCGCGCGAATCAGCCACCAGGCCAGCACGACTCCCAGCGTCGCGATGATCGAGGTCTGGCCGAGAAAAAGACCGTACGCAAGGGGATAGGCGGTGAAGGCAGCTGCGGCGTAGACGGCTCGCGGCTCGGGAAGACATCTCCACAGCAGAGCGATGATCGCGGCGAAGCAGACCCCGAGCATGGCCATCCACAGGGGATAGGCGCTGGTATACGGCAAGGCCGTGAAAGGCGCCGCGAGCCATGCGGCGGGCGGCAGCAGAAGGCCAGGGCAGTGAAGCTTGGTCTCGGAAATGGGTCCGATCGGCGCGCACTGCAGGCTCAGGTCATAGATGTGCGACCAGCCGTAGGTCAGCCCGATTCGAGCCATGGAGTAGTAGAACCGAAAGTCGTCGCCGTGGACGTCCACGACCTCGAGTACCCAGAATCGAAAGGCGTTGGTGATCAGCGCGGCGGTCACCAACGCCGCCGCCCCAAGGTTCGCCGCTCGTTTCAAGCGGCCACCCGCCCGCGCGGAATGGCCAGCCCGAACAGCAGCACGAGCTCCATCGCCGCCACCGGCCACGCGAAGCCGATCGAGCTCGCCCACCCGGCCGCCCAGAGAGCGAAGGCGACCACCCGCATGTATGGCGCGGATGCCACGTTGATGACGATCCACACGGGGATGAGAAGGAGCGTGAAGTCCGCCGGCGTCAGGTGGTGGTTGATGAGCAGGGAACCTGCGATGCCCACGGCTACACAGACCTCCGGCGCGCTCTTTCTGTTCGTGTAAGCGGCGACCAACAGCAGCGCAACGGTGACGACAGCCGCGATGGCGAAGGGCGCGGCGCCGCCCAGGAGGTCCGCGAGTGAGTAGTTGAGGTGGTAGGTCTCCTCGTACAAAGAGAGGTTCACTGCGATGAACGACAGCAATCCATGGGTGCCGATGGTGACCACCGATATCAAGCCCATCAAGACAGTTCCGGCAAGCCAGGCCACAAAAGCTCTCAACTGACCGGCGGCCAGGATGGCGACCGGCACCAGCAGCGCGATGTTCGGCTTGACGATGATCAGGCTCAAGACCAGGCCGGCCGGTATCTCGCGACCGCGCCTCAGGAGCAGCGCGCACGCGGCCGCCGCACCGAAGACCACCGGTGAAAGCGGCGCCGCCTCGACCATCACGAACGTGGGCAGGAAGCCGAGCGCCGACATGGCGAACACGGCCTTCGACCATCGCTCCGGCCCGGCGTACGCCTGGCTGACGGCGACGAGCAGCGCGACGCTCAACACCGTCCATAGGGCGAGCGCAGCGCCGAATGGGAGCAGCGTGAAGGGCAACATCACCCACGCCGCAGGCGGTGGATTGGCGAATAAGAGGTACCGGGACCCTGGCCAGACCGACTCCACCGCCATTCGCTGGATGTCGATGTCGTAGAGGTGTGACCAGCCCCAACGGGGTCCGATCTCGGCGGCCGCATACCAGATCCGAAAGTCGCTCTCGATGAGCTTGTGCGGGAACGCGGACCACACCTGGTAGAGGTTGAACATCGTCATGTAGGCGAGGAAGGTGGCGAGCGAGATCCTGAACCAGCGCTCCCGCCTCTCGGGGCTGACGCGTTCATCCACCGCCGCGCCGGTCAAACGCATCGCCGCGGAGTTTAGCTGCCGGTTCCCGGAATCCGGCTTCTCAGCCGGAAGGAGCTAGCGCTCGGCGAGCGGTACCGGCTTTCGAGGTTCTGGTCCGATGTACTCCGACTGCGGGCGGATCAGCCGGTTGTGGGAGGCCTGCTCGAGCACGTGAGCCGTCCAGCCCGCCACCCGGGCGACGGCGAACGTCGGCGGGAAGAGGTCCTTGGGCAGGCCGATCGCCTGCAGCACGCCGGCCGAGTAGAACTCGACGTTGGTGGCCTGGGGGCGCTCCGGATGCTCCTCGTGCAGGATCGCGAGCGCGGTCTCCTCGACCCTGGACGCCAGCTCGTAGAAGCTCGGGTTCAAGCGCGCGCACATCTCCTTGAGGATTTTGGCCCGAGGATCGTAGGTGCGGTACACCCGGTGCCCGAAGCCCATGAACCGCTCCTTGCGCTTGCGGGCCTCTCGCATCCAGTGCTCGGCGTTGGCGGCGCTGCCGATCTGCTCGAGCTGGTCGAGCACGGCCGACGGCGCGCCCCCGTGCGCGGGCCCTTTCAGCGCACCGATGGCACCGACCAGGCAGGACGACATGTCCGAGTCGGTGGAGGCGATGACGCGCGCGGTGAAGGTCGAGGCGTTCATGCCGTGGTCGGCGAGGAGGACGAGGTAGGTGTTCAGCGCCCGGACCAGCTCGGGCGTCGCCTCCTTGCCGTTGAGCATGTAGAGGTAGTTGGCTGCATGGCCGAGGTCGGCTCGCGGCCTGACCGGCTCGAGGCCCCTGCGGCGGCGCTGGAAGGCGGCCAGCACTGTGGGGAACGAGGCGGTGGCGTGGATCGCATGGTCCAGGGTCGGCTTCTCCAGCGCGTGCCTGACGCCCTGGACCGAGACGATGCTGCGCAGCACGTCCATGGGGTCTGAGTCCTTGGGCAGGGCGTCGAGCGCCGTGGACGCCGCCTCGGTGAGGCCGCGCCACTCGGACAGCTCAGCCGCCAGGCCGTCCAGCTCCGCCCGCGTGGGCAGCCGCCCGTACCAGAAGAGGTGCGCGACCTCTTCGAACGACATGTCCTCAGCGAGGTCGGCGATCACGTAACCGCGATACACCAGCCGTCCGTTGGCGCCGTCGACCAGGCTGATCACCGTCTGCGCCGCGACGATGCCCTCGAGACCGGGCACGTACTCCGGCATCAGCGCTTCTCGAGCGGCAGCGGCTTCTTGCCGGCTTCGGGTCCGATCCAGACCGACGCGGGTCGGATGATGCGCAGGTCCTCGATCGACTCCAGCACGTGCGCGGTCCAGCCCGCGACGCGCGAGGTCGCGAAGACGCACGTGAACAGCTCCTTGGGGATGTCCGCTCCCGTCAGCACCACGGACGCCCAGAAGTCGACGTTGGTCGCGTTGGGGCGCTCGGGGTGGGCGTCGTGGAGGATCTTCAGCGCCAGCTCCTCGGTGTGAGCGGCAATCTGGTGCAGCTTGGGGTCGGCGGTCTTCGCCATCTCGCGCAGGATCTTCGCGCGTGGGTCGTACGTCCGGTACACGCGGTGGCCGAAGCCGGGGAATCGCGCGTGGCGCGCGTGGGCCTCGCGAAGCCACGGCTCTGCGTTCTCGACCGAGCCGATCGAATCGAGCATCGTGCGCGCAGCAAACGTGGCGCCACCATGCGCAGGGCCCTTGAGGGCGCCGATCGCTCCGACGACACAGGAGGTGAGGTCGCTTCCGGTCGACGCGATGACCCGCGCCGTGAACGTCGACGCGTTGAGGCCGTGGTCGGCGAGCAGGACGAGGTACTGGTCGAGCCAGTGCACGCGCTCGGTCGCGGGCTCCTTGCCCTCCATCATCCAGATCAGGTTCGCCGCATGGCTCAGCTCGTCGCGAGACTCGATGACGTCCTTCTTCAGCCGGCGCCGGTAGGCGGCCGCGACGATCGTCGGGATCACCGCGGTGAGCGCGACCCCCTCGGCGACGCTGGGCTTGGCGAGCGTCTTGGTGGCACCCTGCGCCGAGAGCACGGTTCGCAGCGTGTCCATGGGGTCGGTGTCGGGTTCCATCCCTGACAGCGCCGCCTGGGCCGCGTCCTTTAGCCGGCGCGCGGCCACCATCTCGTGACGCAGCGCGTCGAGCTCGGATCGGGAGGGCAGCTCTCCGTTCCACAGCAGGTAAGCGGTCTCCTCGAAGGTCGCGGCGGGGGCGAGGTCTTCGATCAGATAGCCGCCGCGATAGATGAGCCGGCCGTTCGCCCCGTCGACCTCACTCACGGCGGTCTGGGCCGCGACCACACCTTCGAGCCCAGGACTGAATTCCGTCACACGACAAAGTGTAAGGAGAGCCGGTGAGGCTCTTTTTACGGGCGAGCCTCGGCGACGGCGACCTGAATCGGCTCTGGTCTGCTCACGATCGTCGACCTCGGCACCGCCCATCGGTTCTTGAGCCTGAGCGCGGGCTTCTCGACCAGGTAGTAGGTGCCGGTCGCCAGGGCGATGGTGCACAGGGCGATCTCCAGGAATCCGGGCACGTAGCTCGAGGAGAGAACGCCCTCGTTGAACAGCACGTGGTGGATCGGCTCATGCCAGAGGTAGATGCCGTACGAAACATCGCCCAGGTGTGAGAGCGGTCCCCACGACAGGGCGCGTGTGAGCCGAGCCGTGCGACCGCTGAAGGCGACGACGCCGACCATGAGAAACGAGGCGACACCGCAGACCGGGTTGAAGAAGTACAGGTGCTGCTCGTAAGCGGCGCCGGACACGGTGAATGTGCCCGCAACGGCCCCGACGCCCAGCAACAGCATCCGCGCGGACAGCGCATACGCAGGCCAGCGCACATGCAGGCTCGCCAGCAGCATCCCGAGGCCGAACAAGTGGAACTTCGTGACCGGCCCGCCGGTGATCGCCTGGTCCTGCGGGGTCAGCGCCAGCGCGAACAGGGAGGCGACGCTGAGCAGGCTGATGATGGCGATCCCCAGGACCAGCCTCTGCTCCGGACGGCGCCAGGCCATGAGCAGGAGGTAGAGAACAGGAAGCAGCAGGTAGAAGGCCACCTCGTCGTCGAGCGACCAGGCTACGGGCAGCAGGTCCTGGCCCGAATAGACGCCTGTGAAGGAAAGAGCCCGAAGCAGCCGGACCAGCGCCTCGGCCGGATGCGCCTGGGTCGCGAAGAAGACCACGAGCACGACCACCGTGTAGAGGGGCACGATGCGCAGCGCGCGATTGGTGAAGAAGCGCCTGACGCTCACCTTCCCGCGGTCGCCTAGCGATGCGGCGAACGGTCGGTAGAGCAGGAATCCCGAGATCACGAAGAACAGGGCGACCCCGGTCGCGAGGTTCTCGACGACCGCCCGGGGCAGCGAGGTCAGGGGCGAGGTGGTCAGGGTGTGGGCCGCCACCACGCCGAGGGCGGCCAGGGCGCGCAGGGCGTTGAACCCGCGGAAGCGCATGCCTTCGCCGTCCGTGGCTGTGATCGATCCCCGTCCAAGCCAGGCCACAACGAACGTCAGGGCGAGGGCCGCGACGATGACGGTAAGAACGGTCATGACCTGCTCACTGGCTTGACGGCGCCGCCACAGGTTAATTGCCTGCCGCGGGAATGCAGCCGTTTAGTGCTGGTGCACTCCGGTGCCTGGGTCCATGTGGACGTCGAGCCGGACCGCCGGTACCTGATGCTCGACCTCGTGCTCGACCTCCTGGGCGATGTCGTGCGCCTGGGCGAGCGTCGCGTCCGGCGGACAGTCAACATGGAGCACGGCGACCAGCTCGCGGCCGACCCAGCGGGCGCGCACGTCGTGTACCCCGAGGACTCCTTTCACGCCGCTCGCGGCCCGTGTGATCTGCTCGATCACCGCAGGGTCGACCGCGTCCATCATTCGCAGCACCAGCCGCCCGACCGTGCCGGCCAGGATGTAGACGATCACGATCGAGATCGCGATGCCGGCCAGGGGGTCGGCGATGGCGAAGCCCATCCACGCCAGGAGCAGGCCCACGAAGGCCGCCGCCGACACCAGCGCATCCAGCCGCGAGTGGATGCCGTCGGCCTCGAGGGCCGGCGACCTGATGCGGCGGCCGACGCGGATCTTGTACTCGGACACGCCGAGATTCGCGATCACGCCCACGATCGCCGCCCCCATCGCCGGCACCGAATTGGTGTAGCCCTCGGTGGAGAGGATGCGGCCGATCGACTCCAGGGCGGCGGCCGCCGCGGTGAAGACGATCACGAGGACGATGACAAGGGTCGCCACGTCCTCGACCCGCCCAAACCCGGACGTAAATCGATGCGTGGCGGGCCGCCGCGCCACCGCAAAGGCGACCAGCAGCACCAGAGTCGTCAGGACGTCACCCGCGTTGTGCAGGGCGTCGGCCAGGACGCCGGCCGAGTGGCCTGACCGAGACGCCGCGAACTCGACCGCCGCCGCCAACCCGAGGGCCACCGTGCTGACGATCACCGCCCGATTGGCGTCGCGGTCGTCGGGCGCCGCATGGCTGTGGCTGCCGGTCACCCGCACATTCTCGTGCGCCTTACACTCCGACCGTGGTGGCGGCCGAGCGCACCCTGGTTGCCGTGAGCGCGATTTGCTTGATCGCGATCGACGCTTTGTACCTGAGCATCATCCGCAGCCAGGGCGGGCCGGATCCAGTCGACGTGTGGACCGTGCCGTTCGTAGCGGGTTACATGGGGCTGCTGGCGGTTCTGCTCGGCCTTTCGATCTTCCTGCCTCCAGTGGTTAGACCAGCGCTGCGCGCCGCATCAACGGCGGGCCTGCTCGCCCTGGCAGTCCTGAGCGTGTTCTCGATTGGGATTGGCGTCTTCATCGCCGCGATGCTGGCGCTGGCGGCCACCGTCATGGCACTCGTCGAGAGGCACGGGCCGTCAGTGCTCGGGTCGGCGGGGTTCGCCGCGGTCCTGGCCGTAGCCGTGATGGTGACGGGGCTTCAGTTCAGCTGGCAGCACATCGTGTGCCCGCCAACCGGCCAGGTGGCAGGGACGACGCCAGGCTTCTTTACGGGTGGGGTCAGCTATGAATGCGACGGTGGCCGACTGACGTTTCGCTGAGCGCGGCTAGACCATCCCCAGTTCCCAGCGAGCCTCTTCAGACATGCGCTCGGGGGTCCAGACCGGCTCATAGACGATGTCCACGCCCGCGTCCTGGATGCCCGGAAGTGTCAAGAGGTGATCCCGCACGTCGGTCATCACGTCGGCCGCCATCGGGCACCCAAGCGCGGTCAGCGTCATCTTGATGTCCACGCGTTCCGGCTTGATGGCGATGTCGTACACGAGTCCGAGGTCGACGATGTTGACCGGGATCTCCGGGTCGAAGCACTGGCGCAGGACGTCGATGACGTCCTCCGGCTTGACCGTCGCGTCAGGCGCCATCTGGGTCGTCGGGGCAAATTGGGTCATGGAGTCTCCATGGGCAGGCCGGCGTCCTTCCACGCCTTGGTGCCGCCGCGGAAGCTCACGACGTCCTTGACGCCCAGCGCGACGGCCATCTCGGCAGCCACCGCCGATCGCTCGCCCACCGCGCACACGAAGATCGTCCGGTCGTTGAACTTCTGCCCAGTCGGGTTGGCCAGGATGTTGCTCAGCACGACATGGCGCGCGCCGGGCAGGTGGCCCTTGTTCCACTCCCAGTCCTCGCGCACGTCGACGATGTCGTAGCCCTCGTCGATGAGCTTGCGGATGTCGTCGATCTTCAGGTCGCGAAACGGCGCCTCTTCGTCGGTTCTCTTCATCTCTTACTCCTCATCCTCGTCTTCACCCGCCAGCCCGTAAGCGCCCACCTTCAAGACCTTCAGCGAGAGCAGCGCGCACTTGATGCGCGCAGGCGAGATCTCGATGCCGAGCTCGCCCAGCACGTCGTCCTTGTTGATCTTCTTCGCGTCGTCCAGCTGCATGCCCTTCAGCCGTTCCGTCAGCAGCGAGGCCGAGGCTTGCGAGATGGCGCACCCGCGGCCATGAAACCGGATGTCCTCGATCACGCCGTCCTTGACCCGGAAGTCCATCCCGACCACGTCGCCACAGAGGGGGTTGTCCTCCTCGTGGGTGATGTCGGGGTGCTCCAGACGGCCGAAGTTCCGCGGGTTCTTATAGTGGTCGAGGATGTACTCGCGGTAAAACTGGTCGTCGGCGGAAACGGGCCGGCTGCTCACTTGAAGATCCTCTGCGCCTCTTTGATGGAACCGACCAGGCGGTCGACTTCATCCTTCTGCGTGTACACATAGAAGGACGCCCGCGCTGTGGCCGGCACGCCGAGGCGCGTCATCAGCGGCATCGCGCAGTGATGCCCGGCGCGCAGGCAGACCTGGTCCCGGTCGGCGATGGTGGCCAGGTCGTGAGGGTGGATGCCTTCGAGCGTGAAAGAGATCACCCCGGCTCGGCGTGATGGCGGCGGTCCGTACATCGTCAGGCCTTCGATGTCGCTCAGCGCCTCGTACGCGTACTCGGTGATCTCGCGCTCGTGCGCCCGCACGTTCTCCATGCCGACGCCGTTCAGGTAGTCGACCGCGGCGCCAAGACCGATGACTTCCGCGATCGCCTGGGTGCCCGCCTCGAACTTCCACGGCAGGTCGTGGTACGTGGTGCCCTCGACGCGAACCGTCTTGATCATGTCGCCGCCGGCCATGAACGGGTCCATCTGCTCGAGCAGCTCGCGGCGTCCGTAGAGGATGCCCGCGCCGGTCGGACCGAGCATCTTGTGCCCGCTGAACGCGTAGAAGTCACTGCCGAGCGCGCGCACGTCGACGCCCTGGTGGGGCGCGCCCTGTGCTCCGTCCACGAGCACGGTGGCGCCCGCTCTCTTGGCCGCCGCCACCATCTCGTCAACCGGGTTGATGGTGCCGAGGGCGTTGCTCACCTGGCTGAAGGCGACCAGCTTCGGCGTCTTATCGAGCAGCTCTCGAAACTGGTCCAGGCGCAGCTCGCCGCGATCGTCGATGTCGACGTACTCGATGCGCGCGCCGTTGGCGGCCGCGAGGATCTGCCACGGGACGATGTTCGAGTGGTGGTCGACGATCGTCAGCACGATCAGGTCGCCGGGCTTGACGTTGGCCCGTCCCCACGAGTACGCGACCAGGTTGATCGCCTCGGTCGTGCCGCGGGTGTAGATGATCTCCTTCGTCGAGGCGGCGTTGATGAAGGTCCGGATCTTCTCGCGGGTGCCCTCGTAACGCTCGGTTGCCGTCTCGGCGATCTTGTAGGCGGCGCGGTGGATGTTCGAGTTGTACTTCTCGAAGTAGTCCATCATCGCGCCGGTCACCTGGCGAGGCCGCTGCGAGGTGTTGGCGGAGTCGAGGTAGGCCAGCCCGTTGTCGAAGATCGGGAAGTCCTTCCTGACCGCGGCGACGTCATACATCGACGTACACCTCTCCGTCCTCGACCGACACCGGGTACACCTGCGTCGGGATCACCGCGGGCATCCCCGTGACCGCCCCGGTCTGGAGGTTGAAGCGGGAGCCGTGCTGCGGGCACTCGACCTGGAGCTCGAACAGCTCGCCGCCGCTCAACAGGAAGTTCTCGTGCGTGCAGACGTCGTTGATGGCGTAGAAGTTGCCGTCCTCGGCGTGCGCGAGGCAGATCTCGGTGTGGTCGGCGAGGACGCCCTTGAGCGCGCCGACCGGAACCTCGTCGACCGAGGCGACGCGGACCCTAGCCAAGCCGCGCCTCCAGCTCCGTCTCCACCATCTGGCGCGCCTGCTCGAAGGGGATGCGCTCGAGGACCTGGCCGAAAAAGCCCTGCACGATCATCCGCTTGGCGGTCGACTCGGGGATGCCGCGCGACCGGAGATAGAAGAGGTGGTTCGGGTCGACCGGGCCGACCGTGGCGCCGTGCGTGCACCGCACGTCGTTGTTGTCGATCTCGAGCATCGGGATCGAGGTCGCCTTGGCGTGGTCGGACAGGACCAGGTTGCGGTTGGCCTGGTAGGCGTCCGAGCGCGCGGCGCCCTTCTCGATCCGGATGAGACCGGCGTAGACGGTGCGCGCCGTGTCCTGCAGCGCGCCCTTGAACAGCAGGTCGGACGTGGTGTTGCCGACCTGGTGGTCCTGGAGGGTGTGGAAGTCGAAGAACTGCTCGCCCGAGGCGAAGTAGATGCCCTTCAGCTCGGCGCTGGCGCCGGGTCCGGCCAGCGAGGCCTCGACGCGCGTCTTGGAGAAGCGGCCGCCGAGGGTGACGTTGAAGAGCCTGAGCGTCGAGTCCTTCTCGAGCCGCGCGCGCTGGTCGGCGAGGTGCCACGCGTGGCGGCCCCATTTCTGGATCGAGACGTACCCGACCTCGGCGCCTTCGCCCACGAAGATCTCGGCCGAGCCGCTCCGATACGCGGCGCCCTCCTCCTCATCGCCGATGTACTCGTCGAGGTAGTAGAAGCGCGAGCCGCGTCCCGCGACGATGACAGTGTGCGGCAGCACTGACGTGCCGGCCTCGTGGGAGAAGTGCTGGCGCAGGATCGGCTCCTCGATCACGACGCCGTCAGGCACGTACAGGAAGTTGCCTCCGGTGAAGAACGCCGCATGCAGGGCCGAGAACCGGTCGCGCTCGGCATGCAGCGAGGAGAAGAGCAGCGGCTCGACGAGCCGCCGGTGGTTCATGGCCGCGGTCGCCAGCGGCTCGAAGATCACGCCCTTAGGAAGCCTGGGCATCTCCTGCACGAGGCCGTTGGCATGTTCGAGCTTCGCGTAGTCCGACAGGTTGAGGCCGGCGATGTCGGTGCGGCGCCACTCCTCGTCGGTGCGGCTCGGCATGGGCAGGCGCTCGTAGCTCGCGAGCGCGGCTCGGCGCCCGTCGCGCAGCCAGTCGGGCTCCCCCTGGACCGTCTGCTCCAGGGTCTCGGCGGTGAACCCCATCGTCAGCCTACCGACCCCTCCATCTCGAGCTGGATGAGCCGGTTGAGCTCGACCGCGTACTCGAGTGGAAGCTCCTTGGTGAACGGCTCGATGAAGCCGTTGACGATCATCGTCTCGGCCTCGGAGCGCGTGATGCCGCGGCTCATCAGGTAGAAGAGCTGCTCGTCCGAGACCTTGCTGACGGTGGCCTCGTGGCCGAGGGTCACGTTGTCGGCGTCGACGTCGTTATAGGGATAGGTGTCCGAGCGCGAGTTTTCGTCGAGCAGAAGCGCGTCGCACTTGACGAACGACTTGCTGTTGTTCGCGCCGGGGTAGACCTTGATGTGACCGCGATACGAGGTCCGACCGCCGTTTTTAGAGATCGACTTCGAGGTGATGGTCGAGGTCGTGTTCGGCGCGACGTGGATCATCTTGCCGCCGGCGTCCTGGTGCTGGCCCTTGCCGGCGAACGCGATCGAGAGCACGTCGCCCTTGGCCCCGGGCTCCATCAGGTAGACGCTGGGGTACTTCATCGTGATCTGCGAGTTGTGCGCCAGGATGCCGTTGGCGATGAAGTTCGCCGTCCCTTCGACCTCGATGTCGTAAGTCACTTGCTGGGCGTCCGGCACGATTGCCGTCACCGAGGCCAACTTGGTCGCGGGCGGTGCGATGACGGCCACGGCGGCTGTTCTGTGTTGGCCATCGATAACTGACAGAGGTTCCGCAATGACGAGCTCATCGCCCACCCGAATCGCACTGAGGGGCGTCCAGGCGAGAGCTGCGTCGGGCCCCCGGCGAACAAGAAACGGGTGGTTATCGGTGGCAACGACCGCCGACGCAGAAGTTTCCAAGCGCCAAGTAGCTCGCGGGGGATTGACCTTCGCGGCAATAACAGGTCGAAGGACCATATCGCCGCGAAGCTCGCGGCTCCAAACTCGATCACCAACAACCACCGATTCGATTGACTTAGGACCAGCCTCGGTGTCAACGATGGTGCCCTCGGCGAGGCAGCCCAGGTTCCCGTCGACCCACTCCATGGTCGCGTCGCCGTACACCATTGCGCGCTTCGTGACGAGGTTGAAGACGTTGGTCGACCAGTTCTGGATCGTCGTGTAGCGGCAGCGCGCGTTCTTCTTGACGATGATCTCGACCACCGCCGAGTGCAGCGAGTCGCTGGTGTAAATGGGGGCCGTGCAGCCCTCGATGTAGTGCACGAACGAGCCCTCGTCGCAGATGATCAGCGTGCGCTCGAACTGGCCCATGTTCTCCGCGTTGATGCGGAAGTAGGCCTGCAGCGGTATGTCGACGTGCACACCCTTGGGCACGTAGATAAAGGAGCCGCCCGACCACACCGCCGTGTTCAACGCCGCGAACTTGTTGTCCGCCGGCGGGATGATCGTGCCGAAGTGCTCCTTGAAGAGCTCCGGGTGGTCGCGCAGCGCCGAGTCGGTGTCGGTGAAGATGACGCCCTTCTTCGACAGCTCCTCGTGCAGCGAGTGGTAGACGACCTCTGACTCGTACTGCGCGGACACGCCGGCCAGGAACTTTCGCTCGGCCTCGGGCACGCCCAGGCGGTCGTAGGTCTTCTTGATGTCCGGCGGCAATTCCTCCCACGTCTTCGACTGCTTGTCGGAGGCGCGGAGGTAATAGAAGATGTTCTCGAAGTCGATCACCGAGAGGTCCGCGCCCCAGGTGGGCGTCGGCTTCTTGCGAAAGATCTCGAGCGAGCGGAGCCGCATCTTCATCATCCACTCGGGTTCCTTCTTCATCCACGAGATCTCCTTGACGATCTCGGGGTTCAGGCCACGCTTGGCCTTGAAGACGTAGTCCTCCGGGACGAAGAAGCCGTACTTCTCCTTGTAATCGGAGCCGACGTCAACCGGCTTGGGCTGGGTCGCCATCAGACAGCCTCCTCTTTGTTGAGCGCTGCGGGTTCGTCGGCGTCTGTCCATTCGGAGTAACCGGTCGTCTCGAGCCGGTCCGCGATCTCGGGTCCGCCCGAGAGCACGAACCTGCCGTCCACGAGCACGTGGACGAAGTCCGGCTTGATGTACTCGAGGATGCGCGTGTAGTGCGTGATGATCAGGACGCCAAGCTCGGGGCCGCGCATGCGGTTCACCGCCTCGGCGACGAACTTGATCGAGTCGATGTCCAGCCCGGAGTCGGTCTCGTCGAGGATCGCGATCTCGGGCTTGAGCATGGCCATCTGCAGGATCTCGGCGCGCTTCTTCTCGCCGCCCGAGAACCCGTCGTTGATGTAGCGGGGCAGGAACGAGTCGTCCATGTGCAGGACTTCGAGCTCGCCCTTCAGCAAGGAGCGGAACTCCTTGGGCGAAATCTGCTTCGAGCGGTCCTTGCCGTCATAGCCCCGCTTGGCGTTGAGGGCTGTGCGTAGGAAGTTGGTCATCGAGATCCCGGGTACCACGACGGGGTACTGGAAGGCGAGGAAGATGCCCAGCCGCGCCCGTACGTCCGGCTCAAGCCCGAGCAGGTTCTGTCCCTTGAACAGCACCTCGCCGCCGTCGATTGAGTAGCCCGGGTGGCCCATCAGCGCGTATGACAGCGTCGACTTGCCCGACCCGTTCGGGCCCATGACCGCGTGTACCTCGCCCTTGTTGATGGCGAGGGTCACGCCCTTGAGGATCTCTTTGCCTTCGACGCTCGCGCGCAGGTCCCGGATCTCGAAATCAGCCAACTTGGTGCTTGCTCTCCTTCACCTGATAAGTGCAGTCGGGTGCCGCTTCTCGCAGCCACGTCGACCTTTCCACCGGCGCGCCCAGAAGGCGCTCGTACATCTCCTGCTCGTTCTGGCACGGGAGCGCGGTCCTGGCGGCCACGTCCTGGATGGGGCAGTTGCAGTGGCGGATGGCCAGCCCGCCGCCCGGGAGCTCGACCACCTCGGCCATGTGGCCGTGCTCGGTGGCGAGCTTGGCCAGCTCTCGAACGCGGTCGTTGAGGTCCAGCCCCGCCAGCCTCGCCGCGTACTCTGCTTCCAGCCGCGCCGTGCGCTGCTCGAAGAAGCGCTTCAGCTGCTCGGTGGAGAGGAACTCGACCAGGTCGCCCGCGAGCTCTCGATGGCTGTGCGGGAAGTGCTCCGCCGCGGCCGGCGTCAGCGCGTAGACGTTCTCCGGGCGGCCCCGGCCATGCGACTGCGCGTGGGCGACGGCGGCCAGTCCGTCCGCCTCCAGGCTCTCGAGGTGGCGCAGCGCGGCCTGCTTGGAAACCTCGAGGTGCGAGGCCACCTCGCCAAGCGTGGCGTGGCCGCGCGTCTTCAGGAAGGCGAGGATGATCTCGCGCCTGGAATCCATCGAGCTCATCCTACGAGTTTTTCAACCTCGAGGTTGAAATAGCATATGGGCCTCATGCGCCGCCTCGCCGCGCTTCTGCTGCTCTGCGCGACGGCCGTCTGGGCGACCCCCGTGGCCGCCGCGGGCGTCGCCTGGCAGCCGCGGGCGAAGGTGGCAGGGATCTTCGACATAGGCGGTCCGCGCGCGGACGGCTGGCTCGTGGTGGCCGGCGCCGGTCGCCTCTGGCTGGTCGACCCGCAGGGCGCCGTGACGCCGTTCGCGCAAGGTCCGGCGGGGTATGCCGACGACAAGGGCGGCGAGGCATACCTCGCCGTGTCTCCGTCGCTGCTTCCTGGCGAATCCGGCTGCGACTTCCAGCCCGGCGACGTCTACATCCTTCGCCTTCATGCGCCGCTCGGGATCACCCGCGTCGACGTGCACGGGACCAAGAGCGCCTTCGCCACCATCCCGGGCGTGCAGTCGTTGAACGGCATCGCGTTCGACACTGGCGGCGGATTCGGCCACAGGCTGCTCGTCACCGGCTCGGCCGGCGGCGGCAAGATGGAGGTCGCGGCCATCGACTGCAACGGCAACGTCGAGGTGCTCACAAGGACGGCGCCGGTATTCGAGGGCGGCCTCGCGATTGCCCCTGCCGGATTCGGCTCATTCGGCGGCGAGCTCATCGCACCTGACGAGCTGAGCGGAAACATCTACGCCATCGGGCCGGATGGATCGTCGGCGCTGGTCGTCAAGTCCGGCCTTGCCACAGGCGGCGACATCGGCGTCGAGGGCGTCGGCTTCGTGCCGGCCGGCTTCAGCGGCGGAGGGTCGGTCTTCTACTCGGACCGCGCCACGCCTGGCAACCCGCACCCCGGCACCGATTCGCTGCTGGCGATTTCGTCAGACGACGTGGTCGGCACGGGCGTGAAGGAAGGCGACCTGCTGGCGGTGACAGAGGGTGGCGCGGCGGTCATCGGCGTTCACTGCGACTCGTCCTGCACGGTGCTGCCCGTGGTCACCCAGGCGACGAAGGCCCACGGCGAAGGCCATCTGGCCTTCACCGTGACTCATCCGCCCGCCGCCACGAGCCCAAGCCCGAGCCCGACCGCGAGCCCCGAGCGGAAGCCCTCGCCTCAGTCGCCGGCCGCCGTCGTGGCGGTCATCGTTGCGCTGGCGGTGCTTGGGGCAGGGGCGCTGGCGGTGGTGCGGGCGCGCCGGCGCTGACGAGGGAGCGCGTCGGGACGACCGTCTCGGTGACCTGCCCGTCGACGAGCTCCACCCTGTAAGCGCGCCGCCCCTCGACCTCGGCCACCGCCTCCTGGAAGTCGGTCTCCCGGAAGAAGATCCCCACCGAGTCCTCGACCGCGTAGCCGGCGATCAGGCCCTCGCCCACCAGCCGGCGGTACACCGGCCGTCGCTTCTCCTCGCCGTCGTAGTGCGGGCACACGCTGCCCGGTAGGAACGCAAGCCCGTCGCGCAGCGCCGAGAGCTCCAGACCGAACGAGTCGGTGATCGAGGCCTCGAACCAGCAGTTCATCCCGGCGCTGACGCCGCACAGGACGACGCCGTCGTCCCACGCCTCCCGCAGCGCCTGGTCCATCCCGTGGACACGCCAGATCGCGAGCATGTTCGCGGTGTTGCCGCCCCCGACGTAGATCACGTCCTGCTCGCGGATCAGGGGACGCCACTCCGAGCGGTTCGGCGTGCCGAAGAGCTTGAGGTGGCTCGGCCGCGCCCGGCCGGCGAACGCCTCATAGAAAAGGACGATGTGCGCGTCGGAGTCGCCGCCCGCGGTGCCGAGATAGAGGACGCGCGGATGATCCTTCTGCGTCAGCGCCAGCACGTAGTCGTCGAGCTTGGAGTAGCGGCCGAACCGGCTGAAGCCGCCACCACCCAGGGCGACGATCCGGCGAGAGGGCGTCACGGCTGGCCAATTCTCGCATCGCCCGATACTTCGAACCGATGGATGGCGCGCTTCTGTTCTTCGCGCGCGGGCTGCGCGCGTTCGGCTTCGGGTTCTCGGCCGTCCTGATCGGAATCCACCTCGAGCACCGCGGACTGTCCGCCGCGCTGATCGGCCTGACCCTCGGGCTCGGCCTGGCGGCGGCTTCTCTGTCGGGCCTCGCGTCGGCGTGGCTTGCGCAGCGGATCGGCCGCCGCCGAACCCTGGCCCTGAGCGGCGTGCTGATGGCGGTGACCGGGCTTGACCTCGCGCTCGCGACGTCGCCGGCGGCGCTCGTGCTCGCCGGCCTCACCGGCATGCTCGGAGCCGCGAGCGTCGACCTCGGGCCGTTCGCATCGGTGGAGCAGACGATGCTCGCGGAGGCGGTGCCGGCGGCCGCGCGCAACACCGCGTTCGGCCGCTACTCGCTCACGGCGGGGCTACTCAACGCGGCCGGCGCGGCCGCCGCATCGGTTGGGACCGCCGCCTCGACCTCGCGCTACTTCCTTCTGTACGCGGCCCTCGGCCTCGTCACCGCCGTCGCGCCGCTGCTCATCAGCGCCCGCCTCGAGGCTCCCGGGCCGGCGGTCGCGTTCGGCTCGTTCCGGCCGCTCGCGCTGCTGGCCGCGCTGTTCGCGCTGGACTCGCTCGGAGGTGGATTCGTCGCCAACGCGGTCATCGCGTACTGGCTGCACGCCCGCTTTGGGGCCGGCGCCGGCTTCCTTGGCCCCGCGTTCGCCGGGATCGCGCTGCTGCAGGCGGCGTCATACGAGGTCTCAGGGAGGCTCGCCAACCGGTTCGGCCTCATCAACACCATGGTGTTCACCCACCTGCCCAGCAACCTCCTGCTCCTGCTGGTCCCCTTCAGCCCGAACCTCACATTCGCGGTCGTGGTGCTCTTCGCGAGGTTCGCCCTGTCGCAGATGGACGTCCCCGCTCGGCAGGCTTACGTGCTCTCCATCGTGCCGCCGGCCGAGCGCGCCGGCGCCGTCGCCATGACGGGAGCCGTGAGGGGCGTGGCCCAGTCCTTCGGGCCTGTGCTGAGCGGCATCGCCATCGGCGCGGCCGCGTTCGGGGTGCCTTTCTTCGCCGGCGGCGGCCTCAAGATCGTCTACGACCTCGCCCTCTACCGGGGCTTTCGATACCACCGTGCCGCGCACGAGACCTGACGAACTCGCCCCTCCCGCGCGTTCTCCTGGCATGTGGTCGAGGCGGATCGGTCGAGTCGTGGCGCTCTTCGGGCTCTACGTGATCGTGCTTTGGGGGATTGGAACGCGTGTCGCCGGGCAGGGCTCGTCCCACACCAGGTGGACCTGCTCGTGTTCGTGGTCGCGAGCGTCATCTTCCTGCTGGCGGCGATCTTCATCGTCACCCGTCCCGTGCGCGCGCCTCTCGAATAGGCGTCGCGAGTAACGTCTCGTCCGTGCCGGAAGACCTGGCCGGGCTGGAGGCGGAGGAGCTCGAGGCGCGGATCGCCGACATTCAGCGGCGCATGCGGCCGGTCGAGTCGCAGCTCGGAGGCCTACGCGGTGAGCGCGACTTGCTGCTGACCGAGAAGCGGCGCCGGGAGCGCGGCGCACACCGCGAGGCGCGGGCGGAGGTCAAGGCGGCGATGAAGGAAGGCCGCCTGCCGACCCTGGCGGAGCTCGTCGCCGGCGCTGAGCCCTCTGACCTGGAGGCATACGTGTACAACCTGAAAACCGGGGGCAAGGTCAGGCTCGGCTTTCCGGGCGCGCGGCGCCAGGCGCTGATGTTCACCGACGGCGTCCAGACCGGGCAGGCCTACGACCTCGTCGAGGCGGCGCGGCTGTACACGGCCGGATGGGAGCTCGGCAGCCCGGGCCACCCGGGAGTTCGCATTCATTTCCCGGGCACACGCCAGGAGCGCCTGGCGCCGGCGGACGAGGTGTTCGCGCGCATCAAGCCTCCAGCCGGCGCGCCCGCGTAACCACCCCCGCCGGGCTTCCGTTAGGGTGAGGCGGGCGCAGTAGTATCTAGGCGCTCCCCAACCATGTCTCGAAACGTTCCTGAGAAGATCAAGACCAAAGGGGGCCACCAACCAAGGGCCCGGATCCACGCGGGCTGGTCCCCGATCGGACAGCACTACCGCCGGATCGCGTGGCTGCGCGCTCTCGGCGTGTTCGTGGCCCTGGTGCTCGTGCTCGGCTTTGCCGTCGACGCCTACGCGCAGTCCTTCTTCGACAGCCTTCCGTCGATCCACGGCCTCGACAGCGCGAGCTTCGCCGGCGACACCGTGATCACGGACCGCAACGGCGTGTTGCTCGGCGACGTCGGCAACCACGGCGACCACCGGCTCGCGGTCCGGCTCAAGGATGTAAAGCCGTGGGCGATCTGGGCGACCGTCGCGATCGAGGACAGGGGTTTTTACACCAATCCCGGCTTCGACACGCAGGCCATCCTGCGCGCGATCTACGACGACCTCCGCACCGGCCACATCGTCAGCGGCGCGAGCACGATCACGCAGCAGCTCGCCAAGCAGCAGTTCCTGACACCCGATCAGACCTACAGCCGAAAGCTCAAGGAGCTCGCTCTCGCCTACGAGCTGAGCCAGACGTACAGCAAGGACCAGATCATGGAGCTCTACCTCAACAAGAGCTTCTACGGCTCGCAGTCCTACGGCATCGAGGCGGCGGCCGAAAGCTACTTCCACATCCACGCGTCGCAGCTCGACCTCGCGCAGGCCGCGATGCTCGCGGGCCTGCCCCAGGCACCGACCGAATGGAACCCGGTGCTCAATCCGGATGCGGCCAAGGTTCGGCAGACCGAGGTGCTGCAGGCCATGGTCCGCTCCAACTACATCACGCCGGACGACATGGACAAGGCCGTGGCGGAGAAGCTGACCTACTACGCGCCGATCAATACGTTCCTGGCTCCTCACTTCGTCGACTACGTGCTGACCGAGCTCGAGGGGCTCGGCTTCAAGCCAGGCCTGCAGCAGCTGAACATCAAGACCACGCTCGACTACAACCTGCAGCAGGCCGGCGAGTCGATCGTGCGCAGCAACCTGGCCGCCAACGTGTGGCGCGACAGGAGGGGGCAGCTGTCCTCGGCCATCGTCGCGGAGGACCCGCGGACCGGCGAGATCCTCGTCATGGTCGGATCGCCCGACTACAACTCTCACATCAATGGCGGCGAGATCAATCTCGCCACCACGCCCAGGAACATGGGCTCGTCGATGAAGCCCTACACCTACGGGGCTGTCATCAACGCACGGGTGGCGACCGTCGACACCCCGATCTACGACGGACCGAGCCCGCTCATCTACAAGGACGCCTACAGCACCACGAAGTTCTTCAACTACGACGGCAGGAGTCACGGCGTGCTGCCGCTAAAGAAGGCTTTCCTGAGCTCGCTCAACATCTGCGCGGTCAAGGCCGAGCTCTCGATCGGCGTGCCCTCGGTCCTCGCCTGGATGCGCAACCTGGGCGTCGAGCCGGTCTACATGAAGCCGAACCCCGACGGCAGCTACACGTCAGACGTGAACGCGCCGCCCGACGAGTACGGCCCGAGCCTGACCCTGGGTGGCTACCCGATCACCCTGCTCCAGCACGTGAGCGGCATTTCGGTCTACGCGGACCAGGGCGTGTACCACTCGCCCGAGGCGATCGAGGAGGTGACCGACTCGAAGGGGAACGTCCTCTACAAGACCAATGCGGATCAGCGGTCGCGCCTGGCCATCGATCCTGGAGTGGCGTACATCATGGCCCAGATCATGGCCGACGACAACAACCGCGCCCCGATCTTCGGCTTCAACAGCCCGCTCCACTGGAGGGACCACACCATCGCCGCCAAGACAGGCACCACGGACAACTTCAAGGACGGAGTCGTGGTTGCGTTCAACCCGATTCTGGCCGTCGGCTTCTGGATCGGCGACATCCTGGACAACAACCACTACATGATCCAGGGCTCCGACAGCGTGTTCATCGCCGCTCCGCCGGTGCACACGTTCATGGAGATCGCGCTCAGAGGCGTGCCCGGGAACCTGTGGTACCAGAAGCCCGCCGACGTCACGCCCGGCCCGAACAACAGCTGGTACCTGAACGGCACGACGAGCATCCCCCAGCTGCCGGGCGACAACCCGCCGAGCCCGACGCCCAAGCAGGTTACCATCGTCGTCCCGCCAGACCCCGGCGGCCCGGTGATCGCCAGCCCGACCCCGAGCGTGCTCCCCAGCCCTTAGCGTCTCCGTAGAATTCGGCGGCGATGCCTGCCGAGCTGTCGATCGAGACCAAGCCGCTGCCCAAGAGCCAGCTGGGCATGACCATCGAGGTCCCGGCCGAGCTCGTCGACGCGACCTATGAGCGGGTGCTGAACCGGCTCGTCTCGAAGGCCAAGATCGAGGGCTTCCGTCCCGGTCGTGCCCCACGCCAGCTCGTGGAGGCGCGCGTGGGCGCAGCCGCCCTGCGCGAGGAGGTGGTCGAGACCATCGTCCCCGAGGTGGTCCAGAGGGCGCTCAAGGAGAAGGACCTCGACCCCATCGACAATCCGGACGTCGAGGTGCTCGAGCTCGAGCGCGGCCGGCCGGCTCGGCTGAAGGCGACGATCAGCGTCATGCCCGAGGTCACGCTGGGCGACACGTCGACGCTGGATGCGCCGGCGCCTTCGATCGAGGTCACCGACGAGATGCTCGAGCAGCGGCTCGACGCCCTGCGCGAGCCCCTTGCCGAGATCACGCCGGTGGAGCGCGAGGCCAGGCTCGGCGACGTGGCCGTGATCGACGTCGAGGTCGAGGCCGACGGCGCGCTCGTCGAGTCGGAGTCGCGCAAGGCGATGGAGGCCGAGTTGAAAGAGGGGGTTCTCCTTCCCGAGCTGCTCGCCATACTGCCGGGGACGTTCGTCGACGAAACCCGCGAGGCCACTGTCAAGTTTCCGGACGATTACTCGGAGCCGCGGCTCGCCGGGAAGGACGGCACCATCCGCGTCACCCTGCGGGGCGTCAAGGAGAAGGTGCTGCCGGTTCTCGACGACGAACTGGCCAAGCAGCTGAGCGGCGGCAAGCAGGAGATGATGGACGACTACCGCGCGGCTGTGCGCGCGGAGCTCGAAGAGGCGGCGCGCGACGTGGCGCGGATGGCGCGCGAGCAGGCGCTGGTGAAGGCCCTCGTCGACTCCTCGCAGGTCGACGTCCCGGATGCGCTGGTGGAGCGAGAGCTCGCGACCCAGCTCGAGTCAATGGAGCGCAGCCTGGGCCGGCAGGGCCTCAAGCTCGACCGCTACTTCGCATATCTCGGCAAGACGGTTCCGCAGTGGGCCGCGGAGGAGCGGGCGGACGCGGAGTCCCGGCTTAAGGTCGACCTGGTGCTGGACGAGTTCGCGAAGCGCGAGGGCATCGAGCCGAGCGATGAGGAGGTCGACAAATATCTCGAGGAGCAGGCGGGACGTGACGAAGAGCTGGGGGGTAGCGTTCCGGAGCTCAAGCGGAGCCCGAGCGCTCGGCGCTACTTCGCCTCGCGCCTGCGCCGGCTTCGAGTGCTCGATCGGCTGGCTGAGGTTGGCGGCGTGACGCAGGAGACCAAGAGTTGACCGGGGTTGACGGAATCGTGGGAGGCCATGTCTAGAATGAACCTGGTGCGTGACTTGAACAAGATGCAGCGGCCGGCCGGCTACCTCGTGCCGATGGTGGTCGAGAACACCGGTCGCGGTGAGCGCGCGTTCGACATCTACTCGCGACTGCTGAAAGACCGGATCGTCTTCATCGGAACTCCGATCGACGACCAGGTGGCCAACCTCGTGGTCGCCCAGCTCCTGTTCCTCCAGTCGGAGGACCCGGAGAAGGAGATCGCGCTCTACATCAACAGCCCGGGCGGCAACGTCACCGCCGGCCTGGCGATCTACGACACCATGCAGTACATTCGGCCGCCGGTCTCGACGATCTGCATCGGCATGGCCTACTCGATGGCTGCGGTGCTGCTGGCCGGTGGAGCGCACGGTCAGCGCTACGCGCTGCCGCACGCGAACATCCTCATCCACCAGCCGTGGGGAGGCATGCAGGGGCAGGCGACGGACATCCAGATCCACGCCAAGGAGATCCTGCGCACGCGCGAGCAGCTGAACCAGATCCTGGCCAGGCACACGGGCCAGAAGATGGAGAAGGTCACGCAGGACACCGAGCGCGACTACTTCCTGACCTCGGAAGCGGCCAAGGAGTACGGACTGATCGACGACATCATCCTCACGCCGCCCAAGCCGGGCGAGAAAGAGAAAGAGAAGGAGAAGGTCGGAGCCTCGGCATGATCTTTCGACGCAAGAGCAAGGACAGCGGAGTCCAGCGGCACAAGCCGAAGTGCTCGTTCTGCGGCAAGCTCCACGGCGAGCGAGGCGTTCGGCTCGTGGCCGGCTCTGGAGTTTTCATCTGCAGCGAATGCATAAGCCTTGCGAACGAGATTCTCTGGGGCCATAATCCCCCGGCGCCCGCCTCGTCTTGATGGACACGACATCCAGGTCGTTGAGGTAACCGATGAACGAACGAGAGGATCGACGCCGCTACACCCGCTGCTCTTTCTGCGGGAAAGGCCAGGACCAGGTGCGGAAGCTGGTCGCGGGCCCCGGCGTCTTCATCTGCGACCAGTGCATCGACCTCTGCCAGGAGGTCCTCGAGGACGACAATCGTTCGGCCGGCCAGAAAAAGCAGAAAACCGGCTTCATCCCGAACCCGAAGACCATTTGCGCCGCCCTCGACCAGTACGTGATCGGGCAGGACCGGGCCAAGAAGGTCCTCTCGGTGCAGGTCTACAACCACTACAAGCGCATCTCCGCCTCCAAGTCGGTGGGCGACGTCGAGCTGACGAAGTCGAACGTGCTCCTCGTGGGTCCCACAGGCTGCGGTAAGACGTACCTGGCCCAGACGCTGGCCAAGATCCTGGACGTGCCGTTCGCGATCGCCGACGCCACCAGCCTCACCGAGGCCGGCTATGTGGGCGAGGACGTCGAGAACATCCTGCTCCGCCTGATCCAGGCCGCCGATTTCGACATCAGCCGCGCCGAGCGCGGAATCATCTACATCGACGAGATCGACAAGATCGCGCGCAAGTCCGACAACCCCTCGATCACGCGCGACGTGAGCGGAGAGGGCGTGCAGCAGGCCCTGCTCAAGATCCTCGAGGGCACCGTCGCCAACGTTCCGCCGCAGGGCGGGCGCAAGCACCCCCACCAGGACTTCATCCAGATCAACACCACCAACATCCTCTTCATCTGCGGTGGCGCATTCGACGGCCTCGAGAAGGTGGTCGAGCAGCGCATCGGCCGGCGCAACATCGGCTTCGGCGCGCCGCACACGAAGATCGAGCGCAAGGCGCAGTCCGAGACGCTCAAGCAGATGCAGCCGCAGGACCTGCTGAAATACGGGTTCATCCCCGAGTTCGTCGGCCGCTTGCCGATCATCGTCACCCTCCACCACCTGGACCAGCAGGACATCGTGCGCATCCTCACCGAGCCCAAGAACGCGCTCGTGAAGCAGTACCAGAAGTTCTTCTCGCTGGACAACGTCGAGCTCGTGTTCCAGAAGGGAAGCCTCGACGCGATCGCGGAGCTGGCGCTGCTCCGAGGAACCGGGGCGCGTGCCCTAAAGTCGATCATCGAGGAGGCCCTGCTCAACTCGATGTTCGAGATCCCGTCGCGACCCGACATCAAGCGCTGCCTGATCTCCGAACGGTCGATTCGCGAGGCGCTGGAGCCGGAGTTCGAGCTCGGCGAAGAGGGCGAGAGCCCGGCCCGTCTCGTAGGCGAATCAGCCTAAGCCCGACCCGCGCGACAATTCTCCGCGTGAGCCGGCACTCGCGGGCTTGGCGCGGACTTGAGAACCGCCGGAGCCGGCACTCGACCCTATGCAGATGAAAGACACCCTGACCGACATGCCGAAGGCGTTTGATCCGCAGGCCATCGAGGCCGGCTGGTACGCGCGCTGGGAAGAAGCCGGCCTGTTCACCGCCGACGCGAGCAGCGACAAGCCGAAGTTCACGATGTGCTTTCCGCCTCCCAACATCACGGGCGAGCTCCACATGGGCCACGCACTGCAGACGGCGGTCTACGACCTTATCGCGCGCTACAAGCGGATGACTGGCCACGAGGTGCTGTTCCTGCCCGGCTACGACCATGCCGCGATCGCGACCCAGAACGTCATCGAGAAGCAGCTGGCCAGGGAAGGGCTGACCAAGGAAGAGCTGGGGCGCGAGCGGTTCGACGCGCGCGTGGAGGAGTGGTACAAGCAGGTCGGCGCGACGATCATCAACCAGCTTCGCGTGCTCGGCGCGTCCATGGACTGGACGCGACTGCGCTTCACCATGGACGAGGCCTACGTCCGCTCGGTCACGACGGCCTTCGTCGCGTTTTACGAGAAGGGCTGGATCTATCGCGCACCCCGCATCGTCAACTGGTGCCCCCATGACCTGTCTGCCATCTCCGACCTGGAGGTGAAGTGGAGGGAGCACCACGACGTGCTGTACTTCATCAAGTACCCGATAGAAGGAGGCGGTGACGTGACCATCGCCACCGTCCGGCCGGAGACGATGCTCGCCGACACCGGGGTCGCGGTCAACCCGAACGACCCGCGCTACAAGAGCCTCATCGGCAAGACGGCGATCCTGCCGCTCGTCGGCCGCCGGCTGCCCATCGTCGGTGACGAAGCCGTCGAGATGGACTTCGGCACCGGCGCCCTCAAGGTCACCCCGGGGCACGACCCGATGGACTACGAGATCGGCCAGCGCCACTCGCTCGAGGTGGTCAACGGAATGCACCCTGACGGGCGGATGAACGTGCCCGGCCTGCGCTATGACGGCCTGCCCGGAGTCGAGGCGCGCAAGCTCGTCGTCGCCGACCTGAAGGCGGCGGGCGCGCTGGTCAAAGAGGAGCCGTATACGCACGACGTCGGCCACTGCGATCGCTGCGACAGTGTCATCGAGCCGCTGATCAGCGAGCAGTGGTGGCTGCGCATGGACAAGATGCGCAACCGCGCAATCGCCGCCAGCGAGACGGGCAAGGTGAGCTGGCATCCCGAGCGCTACGAAAGCGAATACCTCGACTGGATGCGCGGCCTCAAAGACTGGAACATCAGCCGGCAGCTCTGGCTCGGGCATCGGGTGCCCGTCTATCACTGCGAGAACGGCCACGTGATCGCCAGCATCGATCCACCAGAGGAATGCACCGAGTGCGGCAGCTCCGAGCTGACTCGTGACACTGACGTGCTTGACACCTGGTTCTCGTCGGCGCTCTGGCCGTTCGCCACGCTGGGCTGGCCGGAGGAGACAGAGGACCTGCGGACGTTCTACCCCACCGACCTCAACTGCACGGCCCGCGAGATCATCCGTCTCTGGGTGAGCCGGATGATCATGACCGGCCTGGAGTTCATGGTCGAGGTCCCGTTCGGCGACGTGGCGATTCACTGCGTCGTCCAGGCGGCGGACGGCCGCCGGATGTCCAAGTCGCTTGGAACGGGCGTCGACCCGCGCGAATTGATCTCGAAATACGGCGCCGACGCGCTGCGCGCCTGGAGCGCGGCCGTCGCGATGTCGAGCCAGGACGTCCGCTACGACGAGTCGCGCATCGAGGGCTACCGCCGGTTCTGCAACAAGCTGTGGAACGCGACGCGCC
>Ga0207646_10001036_pt1 | contig 35478 bp, 35 predicted proteins | sample KBSK5502metaG_FD_184343 | JGI IMG/M metagenome (GOLD analysis project Ga0207646, IMG submission 184343) | Corn, switchgrass and miscanthus rhizosphere microbial communities from Kellogg Biological Station, Michigan, USA - KBS K5-50-2 metaG... | ecosystem: Host-associated > Plants > Roots >... | reverse complement strand
AAGTCGAATCCCTGGCGAGCGGATGCCTGATCGAAGACAAGGTTGAAATGACTGAAGGCATTGACGATCACCGGGCGGTGATGGCGGTCCAACTGCCGGACGGTGGCGATCTCGTCGCGTAGGAACTCGGCGTCGATCCAGAGCCGCTGCGGTCCCGCGCGGTTGAAAGGCTCGTTCTCGACCTGCCAGGCGACCAGCGCGGGGTTGTCCCGGTAGCGAAGTACCGTATCCGAGACAAACGAGAGCGCAGCAACGCGAAAACTGCTGTCGGACGCCACGTCCTGGCCCTGGTGGAGACCGTCGACCGGCATGACCGACGGCGGGATGAAGAACTCCGGCCAGCCGAGCGCCTTCATGCCGACCGTGAGTGCGACCGGTTGACGCGACTTCCGGGCTTCGGCCATCATCCAATCGAGCTGGTCATAGCCTTCGCGGTCGACCTGGTCCCAGTAGGTGCTGAGCCGGATCACTCGAAAATGCAGCGCCTCCAGCCGCTTGAAGGCGGTCTGGTAGTCGAGCCCGAGGTAGGCGGCACGGAGGGGACTAAAACTGATGCCGACCTGTACCGGCGCCGGGATGCCGTGCGCCTTTGCCGTCGCCGGCATAAAGAGATGGAGCGGCGCCAAGGCCAGCAAGGGAACCAGTGAGGCGATTGCCAGCACCTGTACCCGCCGTCGCATTGCCAGCGATCGGATCCTGGGTAGGCTCATGGCTGAACCGGCCGGCGCGGGCCAAGGCCGTTGCTGGTGTCACGCCCTTCTAAGAGATTTCTTGCGCGTGCCGGTGGATGTAAAAATTCCGCGACGGTTCACGTACGATGGGCCGATGACAATCGCGCACGCGGAGGGCCTCGCGGCGAAGCTCCGGAGTGGCCGCATGTTGCTCGGCGGCCACCGCGGTAACGCGGATGAGTGCCCGGAGAACACGCTGGCCTCTTTTCGATCCGCCATCGAGCTCGGGGTCGACGTGATCGAGCTCGACGTCCATCGCTCCGACGATGGCGGGTTGCCAGTGATCCACGATCACCTGCTCGACCGCACCACCGATGGCAGCGGGCTGGTCCGCGATCATACGATGGCCGAGCTGAAGTGCTTCGACGCCGGAAGTTGGAAGGGTCCGAAATTCAAGGGTGAGCGAATCCCCTCGCTCGATGAGGTGCTGGCCGTGGCGAAGGGGCGCGTGGGGGTCGCAATCGAGATCAAGAACCTACCCTTGCCCTACCCAGGGATCGAGGAGGCAGTCGTCCGAACCGTGAAAGAAGCAGGGATGGTCGGCGACGTCGTCGTCATCTCCTTCGACCACCGCTCGGTCAAACGAATCGCCGAGCTCGAGGCGGAGATCCTGACCGGGGTCCTCGAGGCCTCGCGCCCGGTCGACATCCTGCGCGTCATGGACGATGCGGAAGCCGATGTCTTCTGCCCGCACTGGGCGTCGATCGAACCCGAGACCGCGCGGGAGCTGCACGATGCGGGCAAGCTGATTGGCGTTTGGACCGTCGACGACGCTGTTTCGCTGGCCTGGTCGAAAGCCCTGCCGGCGAACGCGATCTACACGAACAAGCCGCGCACCATCCGGCCCTAACTCGATGAGCCTCGAGCGAGATTGGCCGCTGTTCGGGCTGTGGATCAACACTCCACGTCTCACGCTGAGCTATCCCTCCGACGGCGACCTCGGCGCGCTGAATGATCTCGCCAATCGGGGGATTCACGATCCCAGCGTCATGCCGTTCGATACTCCCTGGACGGATGAGCCACCGGAGATCCGTCCCCAGCATTCGCTCCAGTTCTATTGGGGAACGCGAGCCAGCTGGAAGCCGACCAACTGGCACCTCACGATGATGGTGAAGGAGGGCGACGAGGTGGTCGGTGCGCAAGGTATGCTCGCGACCGATTTTGCGGTCAGGCGGCAGGTCGGTACCGGGTCATGGGTTGGACAGGGCTACCAGGGCCGCGGCATCGGCAAAGAGATGCGCGCCGCCATCCTGCATTTCGCCTTCGCGGGACTTGGCGCGGAGCGCGCGACGAGCGGCGCATTTGAGCACAATGTCGCCTCGCTCGCGGTCTCGCGCTCACTTGGCTACGTCGAAAACGGCGATGACATCGGCGCACCGCGTGGCAAACCCATGCGCCAGGTCCGGCTGCTCCTGACTCGTGAGACCTGGGAGAAGAGCCGTCGCGACGACATCCAGATCCATGGGTTGGAGCCGTGCCTGCCGATGTTCGGCGTCGAAAAGAACAGCGCCTGACGACTACTTGAAGGCGCTGAGTCCGGTGATTTCCTCGCCGATGGCGAGCATGTGGATCTCACTTGTCCCTTCATAAGTTAGGACCGTCTCGAGGTTGTTCATGTGACGCATCACCGGGTACTCGAGGCTGATGCCGTTCGCGCCGAGGATGGTGCGCGCCTCGCGTGCGATCTGCAAAGCCTCGCGCACGTTGTTTAGTTTGGCCATCGATATCTGGGTGGCTGTTGCCGTGCCCTGGTCTTTCAAGCGCCCGAGTTGCAAGGCCAGCAACTGTCCCTTCGTGATCTCGGTCAGCATGTTGACCAATTTCTCCTGCGTGATCTGGTAACCGGCGATCGGCCGATCGAACTGGACCCGCGCCTTCGCATACTCCAGCGCGCTGCGATAGCACGCGATGGCGGCGCCCAGCACGCCCCAGACGATTCCATAACGGGCCTCGTTGAGGCACGACAGCGGCGCCTTGAGACCCTGGGCACCAGGCAGCTCGTCGCGCGCAGGTACACGCACGTCATCGAGGATCAGCTCCGAGGTCACCGAGGCGCGCATGGAGAGCTTGTGATGGATCTCGCGAGCCTGAAAACCCCTCGTGCCCGTCTCCACCAGGAAGCCGCGTATGCCTTCCTCCGTCCGCGCCCACACGATGGCCAGGTGGGCGACATTGCCGTTCGTGATCCAGCGCTTGGTGCCGTTGATCACCCAGTCGCCGCCATCGCGTCGAGCGCGCGTCGCCATGCCCGCGGGGTTCGAGCCAAATTCCGGCTCGGTCAAGCCGAAACACCCAATCACCTCACCCCGGGCCATGAACGGGAGCCAGCGTTGTTTCTGTTCCTCAGAGCCATAGCGATGGATCGGAAACATGCACAGCGATCCCTGCACCGAGACGAAGCTGCGCAGCCCGCTGTCGCCACGCTCCAGCTCCTGGCAGGCGAGCCCGTACATAACGTTGCTCAAGCCCGCGGCGCCGTAGCCCTGCAGGTGCATTCCGAAGACCCCCAGGCGGGCAAGCTCCGGCACCATCTCCATGGGGAAGGATGCGCGCTCGTAATGGTCGGCGACGATCGGAAGGAAGCGGTCGTCGACGAAGCGGCTCACGCTCGACCGAACGAGTCGCTCCTCCTCCGTCAGGAGATCATCAATGCGGTAGAAATCGACCGTCTCAGGCAACGCGAGCTCATTCTACGGTCGCCTTATGGAAGCCACCTATCATTGATAAAGCGTGCATGGACAACCCGCTCTCCCTCTGGAACTTCTACTTTCGCAACAAGCGCAAAGTGCTCCCCGTCATCGGCATCCTGGCGCTGGCGATCCTGGGCGTCGTCGTCACCGACTCCCTACTGGCCTCCGCCCGTGAGACGGCGTATGCCACCTACGGCAGCTACCAGAAGCTGATCCTGGTCGCCCCGCGGGCGACGCGCGAACAGGACCTGGCCAATCCCCTGGCGGATTCGCTGACCCAGCTTCGCGACGTCCAGCTCAAGGTCGATAACCTCGACAGCCCCGGCGGCCTCACCGCCTATTACGATGCCGTCGTCGCGCTCCCGGCGCGGGTCCGGGCCCAGCTGCCCGCGGTACAGCAACTCCAGGCTGATGCCGCCAACGCGCGATATTACACGGCGCGGCTCCGGGGCGACCTGGTGCCGCTTGGCGACCTGATCGTCCGGGTGCAGCGGCTGCAGGCGGAGCAGCAATTCTTCGAGCAGCTGGTCCAGCAATTGACCCAGAACCCCACCGATCCGCGACCCCTGATTACCTACCTGCAGCAGCATCAGAGCTGGCTGCAGTCGGTGCTCCCCGATAGCGCCCAGCTCGGGCGACTGCAGTCCGCTGTTTCGAATGCCTCCTCCGACGCCGCGGGCCTGCAGCAGTCGTTGCAGGCGATGGCTCGGGATACGGCGAATCTCGATGCGGCCGGCCAGAGCGTGGCGGACATTCCGATCCCACCGTCGCCGAGCGCCACCATCGATCAGTTCAAGAGCGCCCTCGATCGCCTGACCTCGAGCCTCGGGGCGGTGCAGGCGCCGCAGCCGGGTCTGGACAAGCTCGTTGCCGACAGCGAGCGCATCCCCGGCACCGCCTTCGTCAAGCGCGACGCCTATTCCAACCTCGACATCAATCTCCTCGCCGGCAACGCCCAGTTCGATCTTTACGGATTCGACCCTCAGGGCATGGCGCAGTTGCTCACCCTCTACGGTGACCGGGTGGTGGCCGGCCGTTTGCCCGCGGCGAACGCCAACGAGATCGCGATCTCGGAGGAAATCGCGCGGTCACGTCACGTGTGGGTCGGCGGCAAGCTGGGTAACGCGCTTGATGAACTAGACCGGCTGCCCGACACCTTTACGGTGGTCGGCATCATTCAAGGGCCGACGCGACTGGGCGTCATTCCGCTCGACTACATGACCCAGCACTATCTGTTCGAGCGCCGGTACCAGGGCCTGGTCGTCGTACCGCAGGCCGGGCAGGAGCAAGCCGTGCACGACCAGCTCCAAAAGCTGGTTGCCGGCAGCGCCTTCCGCCTCTTCGACTGGGCGTACATCAAGTCGAAGATCGACAGCCTGATCGCGAACCTCGACGCCATCAATACTTTCTTGATCCTGCTGGTGACCATCGTGCTCTCGCTCGTGGTTGGCCTGCTCAACAACCTTTTCTTCCGGCAGCGGATGAACGAGTTCGGGCTGCTGGCCGCGGTCGGCTACAGCCGCTGGGGCTTGATCATGCGCGTCGCTCTGGAATCGTTTGGCGTCACGCTCGCCGCCTGGATCATCGGCGTCGGCCTCGGGGTCGCCGTGCTCAGCTGGTTCAACGTGACGTTCATCGTGCCGCACGGCCTCCTGATGAACATCTTCGACTGGAACGTGTTGGCGCTGCACACGCTACCCATTCCGCTGATGGTGTTCGCGTTCGGCATGGGCACGGTCGCCTGGCAGCTGCTTCGTCTGGATCCAATTTCCATCATCGAGCGGAGAGACTGATGCTGAGCGCCCAGGACCTCGCGCTCGATTACCGATCCGGCACCAGCGTCGCCCACGCGGTCGATACCGTCTCGCTGTCGGTCGATCAGGGCAGCTTTGTCGGCCTGATCGGCCCATCGGGCTCGGGAAAGAGCTCCCTGATGTACTTGTTGTCAGGGCTCAAGCGCCCCACCCGCGGGACGGTCGCCTTCGAGGGCCAGGATTACCGTCAGATTTCGACGCCCGGATTGATGCAGCTCCGCCGCCAGCGCTACGGGTTTGTGTTCCAGCAGCACTTCCTGATCAACTACCTGACCGCGCTCGAGAACGTCATGGTGGGTGCCGTCAAACGCAACCACGACGTGGTCGCCTACGCGCAGGAGCTGCTGCGCCGGGTTGGTCTTGGCGACAAATTACGCCAGCGACCCTACCAGCTCTCGATCGGCGAGCGGCAACGCGTGGCAGTCGCCCGCGCGCTGGTGCACCACCCCGCCGTCGTGTTCGCGGACGAGCCGACCGCATCGCTCGACCAGGCGACCGGCCGCGAGGTGATCAACCTCCTGGTCGATTACCGACGCGGCGGTGGCGGGAGCGTCGTCGTGGTTACCCACGACCCGGCCATGCTGACCGACGCTGACCGCGTCCTGCAAATGCGGGACGGACGCCTGAGCTAACCGGGCTTCCCCTCTGCCGCGTGTGGGGGAGGGTCAGGGTGGGGGCGTCCCGGCCAGCCCGAGGGCGGCCGCGTTGCCCTTCATCGCGTCGATCACCATCTGGATGTGCCCGTCCAGCTCGACGCCCAACTGCTCGGCGCCCGTAAAGATCTGCTCGCGGTGGACACCGCGGGCGAAGGCCTTGTCCTTGAACTTCTTCTTGACCGACTGGACGTCGACGTCGGCGACCGCCTTGCTGGGCCGAACGAGGGCGACCGCCGCCACGAAACCGACCAGCTCGTCGACGGCGTAGAGCACCTTCTGCATCGGCGTCGTCCGTGGCGCGTTCGCGTAGTCCGCATGTGAGAGAACGCCGTACCAGATCTCCTCGGGCCAACCGCGCTCTTTGAGGATCTCGGCGCCCTTGATGGCGTGCTCGCCGACTTCTGGGTAGCGCTCGTAGTCGAAGTCGTGAAGCAAGCCGGTGATTCCCCATACCTCTGGGTCGCCGCCGTATTTCGGAGCGTAGTGGCGCATGGCGGACTCCACCCCGAGCCCGTGCTTGACCAGATGGGGGCTCTTGGTGAACTCGTTGAGGGTCTCCCAGGCCTCCGCCCGGCTGCTCGGCATCGGTGGTCGAGTGTAACAGCCGATATGACACTCCCCCTCTGGGGAGGGCAGGGTGGGGCGGCCATTTGGACTATTGACGGCCTTCCGGAGACCACCTACGCTCAAATGCAGGAGGCTTGGTTTCCATGGCACGGCATCTCCACCACTGGCTTGAAATGGTGGAAGCGTTGTTGATCATCGGGATCCTGCTCGTAATCGCCTGGGTCACCTGGCAGGCGCTCACGCAGGCGTACTCCCCGGTCTTCAATCTCTTCAGCAAGTTCTGAGCTGACGGCTGGGCTGGGCGTAGACCCCTACCTATAATCGTCGGCGGGGGTGTAGCTCAGTGGTAGAGCACCTGCCTTTTAAGCAGGGTGTCGAGAGTTCGATCCTCTCCGCCCCTACAAATACGATTCAAGCTACTCAACGCTCTAAGTTCTAACACTGTTCGTATCAGTCCGCTGCAGTATCGATGCTGTATCGGAGGCAAGATTGAACTCCGAGGGAATCGTTGTCAAGGGTCCTACTGGTGGATACATGGCACGCCGTCGCGCCGGACCGTCAGGGCAAAAGCGAGCGCCAACGGCTTTTCGCGTTGAGCTGCCGGACGGCCTCTGGCGGAAGGGCGCTCCGGCAAGAGGCTCGGCATTGGCGAACACTGGGTTGCCAAGAACGGTTCCTGGTCGCGACCCAGAGCGTCCACTGGTTCGCACACAGCCCGGCCAGCTGCCCGCCCTGGAGCTGCAGAAGTCCTGCCGCCAGCAGCAGGCCGGCACTGGCTGAAAGGTATGGAAGGGCTGCATCGGCGCTTTCCTGTTTGGACGATTCGATCGAGCTGGTCGAGCAGGAGAAACGGGGGGTGTTTTCCTCTGGGAATCGACAATCCATGCAATCATCTCGCCCTGGAATCTGTCGGTGGAGGGCCGCCGTTTCGTGCGGAGATGTGGTGGCCGAGACGAGGACGGCCTCGCCTCTCTGCCCGATGGCATGCCGGACGCCGTGGTCATTGGCGAGCGGAATCACGAGGTCAGGACGAGCCGTGGGGTGTCGTTGCAGCCATTCGTCGTACCAGTAGGGGTGCGGAGCGGCACCGGTCAGCCGAGCGGCGCAGTCTGCCTTATTGCTTGGCTGGCCGTCGGGCCATCCAGCGTCTTGAGCGACGAGTCCCAGAGATCGATTCGTGTTGTGCAACTCCACCGCGTCGCCGTCCACAACCTCCCAGGTGCCCGCAGCACCAATTTCGCGGACCCAATAGAGCAAGCAGGATCCCACAGCACCTCCTCCGACAACGACGACGTGGCCAAGGTCAAGCCGGGGGAGGACGTCAGGACGCCTGCCGGCGTTCGGCCCCTCGGCGAAACCCCACAGGGAGACCTGGCGGGCGACCGACGTAGCGCCACTCGCTGCGAGATGCAAGAGATCGGCGGCCGCGAGACAGACGCCCAGGCCGGCACCCAGGACGGTGGGATCGAGAGCAGAAATAGCGACCGGCTCGGCGGCGATGATCGCCTTCGCTCCTTCCGCTCCGACGTATAGGTCGAGGCTGCGTGGGACAAGCCTTCCAAGCCCCACTGCTAGCGAATCACCAGACGCACGCTCGCTGACCCGCAGATCGATGAACGGATTAATTGCGGTCGCGGCTCGGACGGCAGCGTCGCGCAGGTTCCCGCCTGGCAACAGCGTTTGGGCAAGCAACGGTACCGGGGGAATCACAATGGTGATGGCGCGGTGGATCCTGGCCAGCATGTTCACGAGCGCGAGTGCGCCTGCCTGACCCGGTCGGGACGCGGCGGCGTCGTCGCCGACAACTACCGCGATGCGCCGCTCCAAGACTACGGGATCAATTCCATACTGAACGGTCCGCCGATCACGCTCCAGATAGAATCGTTCGCGGTCGTTCACGGGACGAGCAATGCCGGGACAAAGAACATCGGCTGCGGCCCGCCCGGCGTGATCTGAACCCATCGCCTATCCTGGAATTGATGGAGTCCTACGCCCTCCTCGAGACTAAGGCTGCCTTCGCCGTAGAGTCCAACAACAAGCGAGAACATTCCCTCCGATGGAAGTGGCACGATGGTGTCGTCGCCGTCCGAATGCCGTGTATCGGCGCCAGGATGCGAGTGAACCTGACAAACGAGGGAGAGCCGCAAGCCCCGTGCCGTGCGGGCCGCCGTCCCGAGAGCCGCGGGTGAGACGGACACGAACTGCGGTCCATGGGTACACTCGGGGATTAGTGCACTGAGGACGTATGTGTCGGGCAACACGATCCGGCCGAGCCAGAAGACCACGCCTTCGTGCCGTCCGTCCGGGCCGACGAAACCATGAAGAGCCAGCATGGTGCTGTCAACAACATGCCGGGCCACAACCAGACGGCCGCGCGCATGGCCTGTCGGCAGCGGCTTGCGCCGGAGCACCGTCATCCCTGGCGGCCCGGACTAAAGCTGAGATGGACGTCGATCGCTGAGAGCATCTCGGCCACATTGGCGGCACGGACGACATCGCCCGCGACGTTCAGCCAATTTGAGGTGTCACTCCAGTCGCCGTGGACACCCCCCTCGGATGTGTACGCCAAGCGGTTCCAGGGCGCACAGATGGTAGGTTGCGGGTGAAATATCGATGCCTTGCCGCCTGATACGGGCCCAGGGCTTGGATAAGCCACCGGCTCCGACTTTCCGGTGAGCGGGTCGACGAAGCGCCACGCCGGCGGAATGGCTCGGTAGCCGCGAAGATCCGCGAGAAGCACCAGCAGCGAGTTATCAGTGGGGTGCCGGACAAGGGCGGCCAGTGCCAGCCGCAGGCCGTCAAGCTGGACGATCCAGCCATGGCGGGCGGCCCAGGCGCTGATCGACGCCGCCTCACCATCGAGCAAGGCGCGAGTGGTCTCCGCGGGAACCACCGCTAGACGCCACCTCCCGCGTCGACCAGTTCCAGGCTGTCGCCGCTATCCACACCTTGGGCCAATAGCGACTGGTTCCGATCCAGGACCTTCTTCGCGTCGTTTTGGAACGACGGCGTCCAGCCCTGGATGCCGAACTCTGCTGCCGCTTCGGCCGCGGCGGCCGAAACCAGCATGTCGCCCAGCCAGGTGAAGCTCTTGCCGTCCACCTGACTCGGGACAAAGACCTCTACCCGGACGTGGCGGTCGTGTTTGTGATCGTTATCTTGCTCTGGCATGCTCGCCTCCGTTGAACTGATGTTCGCCACGACGCCTGGCCAGCCTCCCGCCGGTGCCGGACGGCGCGTAGTGTGTGATCACAATACGGGCCAGGGCGGGTTATGTCAAGCTACCCAAACCTAGGTCAACGACCTTGACAAGTCAGGCTAGTTGACATCCGGAAGCCCTCATGACACAATGCGGTTTGTGCCGGCTGGGGAACCCCTGTACCGGGAATTGGGCCGCCGGATCCGAGATGCGCGCCGGGGCGCTGAGCTCACGCAGGAAGCATTGGCAGGTCGCTTGGGGCTGAGTCGCACGTCGATCACCAACATCGAACGTGGCATCCAGCACATACCAGTACATGTCTTGTTTGATTTGGGACGGGCTCTGGGTGTCACGGTCATGGAGTTGCTTCCACCCGAACAGGAGGCTCAACGGGGTGCATCCCATGGAACCCAGGGGGGCCTGGGTGACCTACCGGAGGGCCTCGCTGCTGCGCTCAAGAAAAGTGTTGAGAGCACATTCGCGGATGAATCGCAAAGGGAATCTGTCTACGAGGTCGTTCGTCGGCATTTTGATCGTAAGTGAGAAGGAGAATGGGTAATGGCGATTAGGGCGATTCAAGAAGCACGCGATCTATTACAACGGAATGCAATTACCCAGCCTCCTGTCCCAGTCGAGGAGTTGGCAAAGCGACTTGGTGTCCGATTGGCCTTCGAGCGCATGGATGGCGAAATCTCAGGAATGTTGGTGCGCGACCCAGTAGCGAACATCGCAGTCATGGCGATCAACTCGTCCCATCCCGGAACCAGGCAGCGCTTCACAATAGCCCACGAGCTAGGCCACTTGTTGCTTCATCAAGGTTCTCCGGTGTTCGTTGACCGTGCGGTGAGAGTGAACTTCCGGGACCTGCATGCATCATCAGGGCATCATCGTCACGAAATAGAGGCCAATGCTTTTGGGGCTGAGCTATTGATGCCCGAACATCTGATGATAGGTGCGGTTCGACGACGGGCTGGGTTGGCCGATGAGGCGGTGGTGGACGAGCTGTCAGAGCGCTTCCGTGTGAGTCGTCTTGCGATGGAAAATCGTCTCACTAACCTTGGTTTGTTACTCCCAAGGTAAGCGGCGAGTGGAATAAACGGCTGGATGAGCCAGCTCGAGGGCAGGTCGAAGCGGGTCCTTTCCTTGATGAGCCAGGGCAAGACGACGCCTCTCCTAGGGACTGAGCAGCGGCTCATGGCCGCCTGGGCCGTTGAGACGCCAATGGTGATGCAACTGTTTGCCTATCCATGAAGGTGAGCACCGCGCCCGGGCACTATCGTCAGCTGTTTGAGCGCAAAGAAGTCGACCGCGGCCACAATTTTGCCCGAGATCAATCCAGATGTAACTCACGTAGTCGGCGGGCAATGTCGTTGAGGACCGTGCTGAAGTCAGGCAACCGTTCCGGGTCGATCCACGAGATCAAGGTCTTCTCCCAGTCCGCGTCGATGGCGTCGATGTTGTTCCGCCATAAACCGGACCGCCAGCGGCGATACCGGGTTAGCGAGAGTTTGGCATTGACAGCCTTTCGCAGGTCTCCGGCATCGAGATGCCAGCCGGACTCGACCAGGTAGAACCTGAGGTCGAAAAGATCCCTGGGTTGAGCACGCTGCACTACGGCCCGGAGCTTCTCCGCCACCAGTTCCACCTGAGCCACGGCGTGCACCTCGAACGGCGCGAGCCCGAGCGCGGAAACATCGAAGAAGGCGTCGCGGACTGCAAAGACGAGGTCTTCACGAACGCTCACCTCAAGCTTGGCTGTACCGGCATCGGTGAGTGAGTCGAAGCGAAAGTGGACGATGAGACCGCCCGATGTGCGCTCCGGCTCGCCATCCGCCCGCACGTTAAACGCACGACCCGCATGCCGCAGGTCGGCAATCACTTGATTGGCGTCGAGCCGGTGCATGTGTGCGGTAGTGCCATCGATGTCCGCCGATGAACGGGGCGAATGCAGTTCGCCGGCCATTAAGATCCCGCCTTTCAGCGCGACCGCGTGGATAAAGCTCGATTTCTCGGAAGCAAGGCGTTCGAGGACCGCGAGTAGGACAAAGCACACTTCTTCGTTTTGAAGGCGGCGCATTGCATCTGGGTCCCGCGCGTCGCGGGCTCGGTGGTAGTCGGCCGCGATCTGTTCATGGTCGCGTGGATCAGCCATACACCCGCCAGCGTGTGGAGTATGGCCCTTTGGTCTTATGGCCGGGCCGCAATCGGACTGCGCGCACCGGAAGGAGACCCGCAAGCGAGGTCGTCACCGGGCGGCCGGCATCCTCGAGCAGGTAGCCGAGGCGCTGCGCAGCCGCAGTGGACCGGGCCAACGCGGAAGCTGCCGTGCGTTCGAGCTCACTCTCGGTGAAGCTGGCTAGCACTTCAGCGAGGAGGTCGCCGTGCACCATCCAGGCGGGCTCTGCCAGTGCGTCGACAATCGCCTGCTCTCGGGTTGCGACCCGCACTTTGAAACCGTCCGTTGTGGTGTCGTATGCGTCGGCCCTTGCCAGCCAATCACCCCTGATCGTGACCGGCCGCACCACAACTTGACCCACGTCTATGGGGCGCCGGATGCGAGACAGCACGACCGCAATCTGCCGAATTGGCTGGTCGATGGCGCCGTGAAAGGCCAGAGCAGCGTCGGTGGTCACGTAGTGCGGCTCGTCTGCGAACAGCGCGCTGGCTATTGCGATCGCCGCTGTCTCACGCACCGGATCGACGACGACGAACAGTCCGCGGCGAATTCGCCGTACTCGCCCAGCCTTGGCCAGGCGGCGCATGCACTCGTTAGGGGCATAGCCCCGCGGCACCACCTCAACTCTGGCCTTGCGCCATGTTGCGGAGCGTAAGTCGACGACAGCGATCCGCCGTTTCAGGTACCAATCGGGGATTTCTGAGCAAGCCATGGTGTCGTCTGTTTGCCCTAACCATACGGTTTTGTAGGGTTCACGTCAATACGCGACACTACCTGAACGTGCCGGCCACCGAGTCGGAAGATTTAGATCGCTAGGCTTCTTCGCAGTGGAGATGACTGGGTGTCAATGGACAAGATCGAATTACCAAATCCAAGGGCGGCGCTTCTGGTCCGATGGTCGCCACGTTGGTAGTGGGAGAAAGCATCGCGCTCAGCCCAAACCCCTCGACCGCCACGATTGCCACGTTTGCGACCAACCCGCGGGAACTATCTTCCCGTTCGGCTTCGGGCGTCGCAGATCACGATCGGTGCTGGCTGATTGAAGTCCATTGATTCTTGGAAGAGAGCGGCCGCGCCGCGAGGCCCAGCCGCTCGATCGCCCGTAGGCCCTGTTACGCCAACAGCGCGCGCACCGCCTTCGGCACGCCCCAGATGATCAGCACTCCGCCGACCATGCTCACGACAGCGCCTCCGACGGGATGGCGCTTCGCGATGTGCTTGACGAGGTCGCCAAGCGCGTAGTTGGAGGCGAGCATGCCGGCTTGGACGCAGAAATAGCAGGGCATGATCAGGCTCCTCCCTTGCTCGCGCGTCCAAGCTCGTCGGTGATCTTGCTCTCCAGGTCCTGACCGACCTCGAGCAACTCGGAGATGTCCCGCCGGAGCTTGCTGAGGTTCTCGACGCTCATGTCCTTCGGGTTGAACTTGCGGAACTCCCGAGCGAGCTGCGTCACCTTCCCCGAGAGCTCGTCGACCTTATGCGCGTCTTCCGCGTCCTTGTGCCGGTAGAGGATCTCCCGGAACCCGACCCCGGGCTCCCGGAGGTATTCCTCGACGGCCTTGTCGGAGACCCGCTCGGTATCGCCCAGGTCATGGCGGAACTGCACTAGTTCCTGGGAGATGCCACGCTTCCGCGCCTTCGCCTTGGCGAGCAGCTGGTCCTTGACCTCCTTCGTCCCACCCATCTTCTCCACGAGCTTCCCGCGCTTCTTGGTCAGCATCTTCGCGACCTCATCGGAGCGCAGGGCGGCAGAGAACTGGAGCTTGTCGGTCGCGATGTCGCGCACGACGGCGGCGCCCATCTGGAGGACCCGGACACGGTCGCGGTAGGTGGCCAGGTTGATGCCGAGCTCCTTCGCGACCTGCTCGTCGGTGAGATGGCCGTTCCGGTCACGGATCTCCTGGATAGCCCGGAGCTCCTCAGCCACCTGCCAGCCCTTGAACTGCATGTGGATGTTGAACATCGTGATGACCTCATCTTTCGGGTCCATGCGGTTCACCACCACCGCCGGTAGCTGCTTGATGTCCTCAAGCTTCGCGCTGCTCCAGCGGCGCTCACCCTCGATAAGTTTGTAGCTTCCCTTCCGATACTCGGTGACGATCACCGGCTGGAACAGGCCGTGGGTTTTGATGCTGTCGCGGAGAGGCTGGAGCTTCTCAGGCGTGAACTCATCCTCGGCGCGGGGGTTCTGGTCGTTGTTGATGATCTTGTCGGTGTCGATCCATTTGAGCTCGCGCTCGCGGTCCATGGGGGCCTCGGACATCGATTTGTTTACCTCGTACTCAACGATTCCCTTCGCGACCCACTTCAAGGCGGGGTCCCGTTCACCTGGCCAGGAATGCCGGCCGGGAGTTAGCTCCTGCTTTCACCTCCCGCTCCGGTATTCCCTCCTGGCGATACGGCTGGCGCGACGTACTTGGCGCTGAGCGCGTAGGTGTTTGGTTTGACCTTCATGATGCCGGGGTTGCGGACGGCGATGGCGACGACGCTGCGCACCGGGTCAACTGCGTCGCTCCGGAAGCCGCCGGCCGCGAGTCGTTGCCAGATGTCGCGCACGTGAAGCGGGCCGCCGGCCTCTTCGAGGACGCGAAAGATGGCCTGCGACCAGGCGAGACCCGTCAGCGGGCCCGTCAGCCGGCCAGCGCGGTGCTCGCCGGGCGACTCCGCTACCCGGAGATCGTCGGTGACGTCACCGAACTCGGCCCGATAGAGATCTTCGGCCGACTGCCGACGCCGCTTGACGGCCTGCAGCTCTTCCGCCAGCTCCCGGAGCTGGACCGCTAACCGCTGCTCCTGATGACTATAGCTGAGGATGCGACGCTCGAGTTGGGCGCGGAACTCCTCATCGATCTCGTGGTTGGCCAACGACTCGTCAGGCATTACGTCGAATTAGGATACACGACGGGCTATTAGCCGTCAACTTGTATCTAGCTACGGGTGGGATCGGCTGCCGTTCGGCTTGGTCCTGGTGACCTCCATCGTTGCCAGCTTCGGGATCGCCCGCTTTGCGACGGTGCAATAGAAGGATAGGTTCTCCACGCCGATGCTCCGAACCCCGACTGCCTCGGCGGCGGCCAGCGTCGACCCGCTCCCGGCGAAGGTGTCGAGCAGGACCCCCTTGCCGACGGGCAGCATCGCCCGGACAGCCTGCCGGAGAAAGGCCTGAGGCTTCAGGCTCGGGTGCGGCGCAAGTCGGCGCTCGGACGTCGCTGTAACGCTTGATCGGATCACGTCACCGAAGGGTCGGTCCTTGGACGGTCGCCGTAGCGCGCCGGTGCCCCACTTATTGAGGTTGTCGCGCACCCGCCCATCGAGGGGCTTGCGGAACAGCAGCCATGGCTCCCACATCGACCGCGGGATCACCGAGACGGTCGCGAACTTTCGGTGAGCGTCCTTCGGGCGGTCGCCGCCGCGCATCGTCTGGACCAGGCGAACGACCTCTCCCCGTCGCTCGAGGCCGGCTCGGTAAAGCGCATCGGACACGACGAACGACACCAGGGGATTGGTGGCGACCAGGACGTGGGCGCCGGGTACCAGCACCCTGATCAGGGCCTTCGCCCACTGGTGGAAGAACACGTCGATGTCCTCAACCTGCTTCTTGCTAAGCGTCGTGAACCTGGGCAAGGGTATCCGATCATAGCCGTCATCCAGCTTCGGCGGCAACCGCCAGACACCTCCGTTGCCGTTGCGAAGCTTGTGCTGCTCCTTGCGACTGTACTCGACGAGACCGTAGGGAGGGTCGGTCATGCACGCGTGGATGCTGTTCGGACGTCTCTCGCGCAGCCAGTCGATGCAGTCGGCCTGGTAGAGCCGCGCATGGCCGTAGGTAAAGGCCGGCTTCATCGCTTTGCGAGGCGATAGCGCCCGCGACCGACGCGCTCGAACAGGTCGCTGAGCTGCAGCGACGAGCGGACCGACGAGGCCGGCACTTGCCCGAACCGCTGCTCAACGGCGCGCTGGATTTCGCGAATGGATCCTTCGGGCTTTCCGGTCAGGAATGCCTGGATCGCGTCGCGAACCTCGCCCGGTCGACGTCTGCTCTTCATCGCTCTTCCTACTAGACGTCCGGACGTCTTGGCGACATCATATCCCGAAATCTCATCGATCGAGCGTGGCTCGTCGGGGCGACAGCTGTCCGTCGGACTCTTCAGCCAACTTGGTGAGGCGACTCCGTGGGTTTGTTCAGGAGTTGCTAAACTGGCGGCCAGGAATATAAACAATGGAGGAAGGCCATGGAGGAAGGACTGTGGGCGCGGCGACTCAAGGGGCTACTCGAGCGGCAGCAATATGTCTTGTCGGGAATCTCGCGAGACGCAGACGGACTCGGGAGCAGGGTCAAGGCGATCAGCGAGGACCTTCTCAAGCTGGAAGCTGAGGCCGAGGGCTTTCGTGAATCGCTCCGAAAGGAGCTCGATGCGCTGGATCCGATGCGTGAGGATCCTGTGGTCGTGGTGCGAGTCTATGGCAAGTATTGCGATGTCTACCACTCGGTGGTTCGCCCGTGCGGATGGGTGCCTCGTAGCGCGATCAGAGAAGCGCCTGGGAGCGGGTACGTCAAATACCTCCTGGGGGAAGCCAAGGCCCGAGGCAAACGACCGTGCCGAAGCTGCGGCAGGCACTTGCGACCAGCAGCCTGATGGGTTCCGTCAAGGCCACCCAGACCCAGTAGATCATCGCAGAGGCGGAGGAGGCTCGAAGCTTGAGCGCTACGATTTGACCTATGGACCTGGGGAGCGGGAAGACGTTTACAGTTTGGGTGCCCGGAAAGTTCGACGATACGCAGCAAAATACGATTAGAACGAAGGTGAACGCTGCCAACGTAACGCAATGTCTCATGGTCGCGGTCTGGATCGAACGGAACCTCCGAGAAGGCCGCAGCAAAGCCATCGACCGCGTTTTTGACGCTGCCAAGCGCGCCCAGACAACCCTTCAGAAGAGCGACGTTCAGATAATCGACTGAGGTCAAGCCGTGACCCTGTTTTCGGCATTGCGCGGTGAAGACACGTTCATGTGTCGCATCTGCGAGGGCCTGTTCACCAGGGTGGTGTGGCACTGTCCGGACGACGAGTACCACAACCACCTTGAACTAGACGCCGAGTGCGGCAACTGCCATAGGTCTCGCATTGCAATCTTCAGAATGAAGGGCTGGCGAAAAGATCAGCTGTTCACACCTCACGAAAGGCGACGTGCACTCGCTGAAGCCCGGCGAATTGCGAAATCCGGTCGGGCGATCGGTTAGGCCGTGCGAAGTAGCGCGAGCGGTAGCGGCTGGTCAGGCGCGTTCGCCTCGTGCACGCCAACTTCGGCCCCGAAGACCAAGCCTAGTTCTACGCCGTTATCAGCGGCGCGGTCCGCCCGTTTCTGATGACCCCGGCGCAGGGCGCCCAGACGCCGACCTATCTGGCCTCTTCACCCGACATGGACGGCGTCACTAGCCAGTTCTTCGCCAACCGCGAGCCCAAGGCCGCCAACAAGCTCGCGTACGGCACCGACGTGACAGGCAGACTTGGCATGTCAGCGCCGACCTGGTCCGGCATGACACTGGCGACCCCGTGATTCCCGTCGGCCGAGTGCATCGCAGAGCTTAGCCCCGGGCTCCATAGTTGACCTTGTCTTCGCGCAGGGCGACGTTACGACATGAGCGAGAGTGTCCCTCGTACTAGCCAACTAGATGGGCTGTTCAGGCTGGCCGCACGCACTCTTGCGGGCTACCTCCCAGCAGACGCCGATTTCGATCGCACAAGCGACGCCTCCTCACAACTGCCGCTTGACGACTTTCTGAAGCGTCGAGATGTGCCACCGGCTGCCTCGCGGCGCAGGTACTCCCTCGGCCTCAAAGCGCTTGCGGATAGCCCAGAAAGAAACGCCTGCCCGACGAGCTTCGACGATTCGCCGCTCGACGTCCTTCGAGATCGAGATTGGTCGTCCGACATGAGTACCCCTTTGGCGAGCCGCTTTCAGTGCCGCCTTGGTGCGCTCGCCAATGAGCCGACGTTCGTACTGGGCGAAGGAAGCCATAACGTGGGCAAGCATCTCGCCGGCCGCCGTCGAAGTGTCAACGGATAGGTCGAGTGCAACGAATGCCCAGCCTTCTTGGGTAGCCCGCGCCATGACGTCGGCAAAGTCGAGTAACGAGCGACTAAATCGGTCGAGCCTGCTAACAACCAGGGCGTTAGCTTGGTGGGTCGATACAGCCTCCAGGGCCTTCTCGCGCGCCTTGAGCTTCGTAATAGCCTTGGCGCTGACCCCAGCGTCTTCATAGACACTCACAAGCTCCCAGCCACGCCGCCTGGCCTCCGCTTCAATGGCTTCCCGCTGCGCGGCCAGGCCCAGCCCTGAGTCTGCCTGCTCCTCCGTACTCGCCCTGAGGTAGCCAACTACTCGCATAGCCCAAACGTACCACTAACCGAGGAGTTAGGCAACTACAAGTTGAATTTAATCCCTACATAACAGATGTAAATTTATTGTATTCGGAAACCTTACAGTGACGCGCGCATTTCGCCTCAAGTTGCTGTTAATAACGTCCCGGGGCTTTTGTGACAACGACTATGTCGCTATTCATGCACCCCGCCGCAACTTGGCGATGGCTCGCCCCTTCAGCGCCTAGCTCAAGTGGCCCAATGCGGGCCAAGTCGCCGCGAACCGCCGCCTCCATTGCTGGCCGGCAAAGAAGATACCCAGGATGGAATGTCCACCACAAGCCGGATTCGGCCGTACCAAAGCAAGTCCTGCTGCCTGGTCGCACTAACCCGTTACGGCAAACTCAGGGCCCTGAGGGCGGTGGCGCGCAGCGCGAGAGCCGATCATCTCATCAGGCGGACTGGTCTGTCACCGTTGCTCTCATCGGAGGCAGTCCTGTCAAAAAACGACAGATCTGGGAAAGAAATCGTGGCTGTGAAGAAATTCACCCAAGAACCATCTCAGCTGGCCGCTGATCCCTCGCCCATTGTCCCTCGCACGAGAAAAAAATCCGGGCGCTCGCGACATTGGTCCAGTCATCGCGAGTTAGCCCAAGTGCCTCAGGGGTGCGACCTCAGCTTCCTTTAGCCAGCACGACGAGGGCTTGCTCGCCGGAAGCTCGTCTTTACCAGCGCCTCGAAGGTCCAGACCGACACGTCCCAGCGCCCAGCATTCGAGCAGGGCAAACCGGATCAGACGGCTTGCGATACTCATTACGCGCGGTGGGAGCTCCGGACTCGTCTCATCCGTGTGAGGAGCGCTGCTATGGGTGAGAAGGTGGGTCAGAAATCTAGCTGAGGAAAAAATCAATCCAAACTTGATCTGAACCGACAGCTGTCCCCGGGCAAATGTGTCCTCGCGGGGGAAAAATTCAGCGCCGGACCAGCTGCTCAGCCTCTAGATCAGTTCGCTCAAGTCTATTTCAATGGAGTTGACTCTTACCGGTCCGGTGAATGGGACGTAAACCTCGGAAAAGTCCGGCCAATGGTGCAGGGGAGAAGAGGCGCTGTACGGGTCTGGAAAGAACCCGACGGCCGCCCACCCAGAGGGCGGTGGTGGCGCGTAGCCCTGTAACTGCAGCGCTCCCACGTGGGCTGTGACGTGCGCCTGCGCCGAAGTAGCCTCCGGCTGCACTGGCGCCGTAGCCTCCAAGTAGAAGTTGTTTAGGTAATGCACGTCCGACCCACCATCAAGTCCGGAACTGTACGCGTACAGGAACGTTTTGGTCTCAATCACTGGCAGCAGAGGGATTTGCGCAACGCTGATGAGAAGACTGACGTGACACAGCACCGCGACCCATCCGTCCCAGCCCGGGTCCGCGATCGGCAACGAAACCGGTGGCGAGTTTTCACCTGGACGGCCGACGGAGATATCAACACCAAACGTTATGGCTCTGGTGCCAGACCCTTGCGCTAGGCTGATCGGGTCGGAGACGAGACCTGCCTCCGCGAAGTTAGCCGGCATCGGTCCGGTTATAGGCGGGATTGACCAGCTGTCATAAGCACGGACAGGGATACCTGGATATCCGTCTGAGTCCCCAATGCCCGCTCCAACGCTGAGGTACCCTTGTTTGGCAAGCCCCAGCCTTGTATACGCGGCAATAGCAGCAGCGTAACCGCCGTCTGGGTACGCGGGCTGCCAATCCTCTTGATCAGGCCAGGCAAAAAGATACGGCGGCGTGAGCGTCATAGACCTGACCGGAAACCAGATGGGTCCCGTTTGGCCGGCCCATGGGTATTCGACGAATCCGGATGACTGAGGCGGCGCAGGCGGAAACCATTGCGGACGGCGTCGACCTTGCCACAGCCCGCCACGTCTTGGCTCAAACATGGGTCGCGCCGTTACGCTCGAGGCCGTGCTGGTTGGAGGAGTACGCCTCGCCACCTTGAGCTTGACATCGCTAGCACCTTCTGTTTTTGGGTCAGTCAACGACAGGACTCGCCTTGTTGTCGGCCCGACAATTTGGTTCACCAAGGACCGGTGATGCTTACTCAGTACCTGGCGGCAGTATTGCCCGATCAGCTCAAGGTTCTTGTCCCGCAAGCTGGACGACTGCAGGTACGCTTTCACAGCCTGCTCCGCCGCTTCGGACGAAATCGTCGTGGACATCAAGGAGTCCCTCCCCACAACCGAGGCCAGTACCTCGTCCCTCGGCGGTGAGTTTAGGCCCGGTGCCTGGTACGTGTCAACTTGGCCCGGGCCTCGCTAGTGAAGGTTTTGCCCCAGCGGCCGAAGGCGGGCCATCGTCATTCGGGTGCGGCCGCGACCGCTCGCCGCATGCGTACCGTTCGTCTCGCAAGGAGCTCTGCCGCCGATCGGCCAGAAACAAAAAGACGTGCAGACAGCAACCGAAGGTCACTGCCTACCCGCTTGGAGCCGAGTCGGTTCATCAAGGATGGTCGACGCAATTCCGCAGTCACCAGCCTGGAGCAGCCATTATTGCCTAAGCCCGGCTTTACTATCGAAGAGATGTTCGACCGAACTGCGGCGATCCGTCAGATTCCGCTGGGGCGGTGTCCCTGTGAGGCTTGTCCTGGCATCCTAACCAACCCGGCGCTAAGCAAAGGCGGTTGGGGATTCTGTCGCGTGTGTCAATGCGCTTGGCAAATCGCGGCACCGAACGGCCACGAGTACGCGGCCACCGTTCCCTCGGACGTGCATCGCCCACCGCCAGCAGTTCCAAAGGTAGGCAAGCCCGACGATCGACATCATTGAGTACCCTTCCTCAGCGATATGAAGGTCACCGTGGGCGAATCGACGATTGCAGAACGAAGACCATTGCAAGCTCTAACGAAGGCCGTCCGCCTGTCCGGGCGTCCTGGTGTGATGGCCTGCCTGTGTTGGCCGCAACGAGCCAGGTGGGATGAGGTGATCCGCCGCGTTTCAGGGAGCGTCGAAGCCTCGGTCTGCGGGTGCTGCGGGTGCTGGGGGTGCCTTGCGGTTTGGTTCTAAGGGGGTGTGAGTGTCTATATGAGAGGACCCCACTGGGTCTGTGATACCCGCAACACCCGCAAGGATGGCTACATTGAGGCTGGCATTGGCAGCTTGAGCTTCTTGCCCAGGACCACGAGAGTCTTCTCATGATTCTGGCTGTTCACCCGATCATCGCTGTATCGGTCCCGAACCAGTCGGCGGAAGCTGTCGTACTTCATGATCTTGAAGTCGGGCGAGCACGCGATCGACGACAATTGGCGACGCGCCGGGTCATCTCCGCCGCGATCCGCTTGGAGTTCCAATAGGTGAGCAGGCGGATCGTGATGATGACGGTATCGACCCAAGCCGGGATCGTAGGCCGCAAACGGTGCGGCCGCTGGGAATGGCTGCAGAGGCCGACAATGCCGGCTGCCTCAAAAGCCGTCAGCCAGCGATAGAGCGAACGCCGTGGGCAGCCGACCTGACGTGAGGCGGCGTCAACCCCCTGCTGCTGAGCCAACCGCACTGCCCGCATGCGAATTCGAAGCCGATCTAGCCGCTGCGCCCGAACCGCATCCGCCACTGGGCGGCCTCCCTGCGTGGCTAGGAACAGGAAGCCCGGCCCTTGCTGGTAATGGTGTCGGCGGACCCATCTTCGGGGATCATGTTCGTGTTGTGCGGCTGGCTCTGGCATGCCGACACCGTAGCGCCGACTGTGCCATATCTATCCGGGAACTTCACCTAGACCATCTTTTAAGCAGGGTGTCGAGAGTTCGATCCTCTCCGCCCCTACATTTCCCCGATGCGCGAGTTCGGCTGAGCTGTCCCACTGCGCCTTCGGGTGATGAGTCACAGCTACGTTCTAGGCGTCCTCTCGGAGGCGCTACAGGCAGCGCGCGGGATTCGTCGCCGCGTACGAAGAGAGGTCCTCGAGGAACTGGTGCGGGTTCACGGTGCCCGCATGGGCGAGTAGTGGATGTGGTGACTCGATCACTTCGAAGTGAACGTTCGCCATGTCGCTGAAACCCGCGCCCGGGTCATCAGGATCGCCGCCGCTCTTCGCGATCTGGGCACCGGCGTCGACGTGCTGCCCGTTCTTTGTGTCGAACTCGCGGACGTGACCGTAGAGGAATGCAATCGGGTCCCCCTGGTCGTCCTTGAGGACGTCAGACACGACGACGGCAGCCCACCCCTGGGGGAAGCCCGGGATCGTCCAGTTGGTGATCTGATAGGCAGTCCCCGATGTCACCGCATAGAGAGGCGTCCCGCTGTCGAGCGCGATGTCGATGGCGTTGTGGCCGAACAGCTCCACCAATGACCCGGTCGTTACGTCGTGCACGGGCAGGTGCTTGCGAACCGTCGTGCCGTTGTAGGCACCGTAGTCCTCGACCATTCTCCCCTCCGCATCGCCCGGCCGTCCCCACGGGAGGCGAAGACCGAGAACCGACGGGTCGGTCACGTTGCTCGTAAAGGCAATCGCGAGCGTCCTTGGCGGACAGGATGGGCTAGGAGACGGGCTCGGCGTCGGCAGGGGCACCGGTGCCGAGGCGGCAACCGACGCGTGCCTGACGGCCGGCACCGCCGCGCTAACCGAGCTGAACTGCAACGCGGCGCCCGTTACCGCGCCAAAGGTGATTCCGCCTGCGAGGATTGCCAGCCTGCTGATGTTCATCGTCGCCCAGACAACGCGACGACCTCGCGGATCGATACGAAACGACCTGACCTAGATTCTGTGCATAACTTTTCCCCAGGCCACTGCGTTTAATGGGTTCTCAATCGCCCCTTGGCCCCCCAACGCAAGAAAGTTGCTTGCATCGCGGGCCGACGCTGATAGAATCGTTTTCAACGCTGCGCGATCGTAGCGTCCACTTTCAGAAGGGCAGGCACAACATGCAATACATCGAGGATATTGGCTGCCTTACGCAGCGCTCGCAGCTCGATCGACTGCAAGAGCTCGCTGACGGCATCACGCGGGAGCGCGTGAAGTCACTCCAATCGTCGAACCTGCTGTCGACAATCGTCATCGTCATCGGCCCTAGCGGTAAGGAATCGACCTGGGACCTGGATCATCTGCCGATGGCACGCTCGGCGACCGAGCCCGCCGTTCAGTTGTCACTCGATCCTGATGCTGCAATCGATAATCTCGTGCCGACTCAGGCCATCATGCGAATCCTGCGCGACACAGCGGCCTCAGCGGTTGCGCTGATCGCGCCCGTGAATGGATCAGCCGCCGCGCTTCAGCTCGCCGACATCGATCACGAGCAGAGTCTCACCGCGAGAATCGAGCGTCAGCCGGACCGCGAACCGAGCCTCGGGCAGTGGGACTTCGGAAAGGTGGCGTGGACGGTGCGACTCCGCCACGTGCTTCGAGCCGCAAGAGGGAGCGCGGCCGACGAGCAGGCGCAGCAGGGTTCTGTACGACCGCAGGCCGGTGCGACTCCGACTCGACCGGCCGACCCGGCCGCGACGCGGCGAAACCACCGCCGTGAGATGCGCGAGCAGCTGCATAGGCAGCCGGCGGCGGCCCCTTCCTGGTTGCAGTAGGGGCCCCCACCCTGCCCTCCCCCAGAGGGGGAGGGATCCCTTAATGGCCTCCCCGTAAGGCGGAGGGTAATTTAGCTTTGCTACTGCCGCGAGGCGCGGCAACGGGAACGCCACTCGCACACAGGGGGCAGGCGTCCGGCGGGTATGAGGGGAAGTCGGCCGTGAGGCAAGCATAAAAGGGCACGTCCGTCGCCACTCGGCCCGCGGTTCGATCGGCGAGCACGCCAATCCCGATGACAACACCACCTGCCTCCGCGATGCAGGCCTGTGTTTCAAGCAGCGACCCGCCAGTCGTTACCACATCGTCGACCACCAGAACCCGCGTATCGGGCGCGATCTCGAAGCCGCGGCGCAGCACGCGCCCGCCCGGCTCGCCTCGCTCGACATAGACAGCATCGACACCCAGCTGGCGGGCAACGTCGAAGGCCAGGATGATGCCGCCTGTCGTCGGGCCCGCGACTAGTTCAGGCTTCAGGGATCGGAATCGCTCCGCAATCATCCCGGCTAGCTCGGTGGTCGCCCGGGGGTCTTCGAGAATCCGGAACTTCTCCAGATAGTCGGCACCGTGCCGGCCGCTCGTGTAGACGAAGTGACCGCGCAAGAACGCCCCGGCCGAGTCAAAGGCGCGTCGGGCGTCGTGGTCAGACATTGGTCAACACGCTCGTGGGCCGGATCTGCAGCCCGCGGATACCAGCCAGGCCATGCTGCACCATGTAACCAGCGATCCCGTCGTGGATTTCAGCCGCCGCCTGCGGGCGAATGTAGTTCACTGTTCCCAGCTGCACCGCCGCGGCGCCCGCGAGCAAGAACTCGAGGGCATCGTTGGGCGTCATGATCCCACCGACGCCGATTACCGGAATGTGAACCTCGGCGGCCACCTGCCAGACGGCGTGTAGCGCGAGCGGTTTGATTGCCGGTCCGCTGAGGCCGCCGCTCCCGCGCGAAACCACGGGGCGCCGGCGGCGGACGTCGATCGACATGCCGACGTAGGTGTTGATCGCGGACACGGCGTCCGCACCCGCGTCCTCAACCGCTCTCGCGATGGCGACGATGTCGGTGACGTTGGGGGTCAGCTTGACAATCAGGGGAAGCTCGGTCGCCGCTCGCACGGCGCGGGTCACCTCCGCCGCCATTGCCGGGTCGACGCCAAACTGCAGGCCGCTCTGCACGTTCGGGCAGGAGATGTTGAGCTCGAGCGCCGCGACGCCGGCCACGCCATCGAGGCGGCGCGCGACCGCCACGTACTCCTCCACCGAGTCGCCGGCCACGTTCACGATCACCGGCAGGTCCCAGGTCGCCCACTGCGGCGCATAGACACGGGCGACGTGGTCGACGCCGGGGTTCTGCAGGCCTATGGCATTCAACATTCCCGACGGGGTTTCCGCAATTCGAATCGGCGCGTTCCCCTCCCGGGCTCGCAGGGTCGTGCCTTTGCTCACGATCGCGCCCAGTGCCGCGCGATCAACCTGCGGCGCTTCGAACCCATAGCCGAAGGTGCCCGAGGCGACCATAACGGGACTGCGCAAACGCAGCCCACGGCCGAGCTCGACCGTCAGGTCAGGCCGTTCAACCATGGAAGGCATCCGTCATCGCGTCCCATTCGATCCGATCCGCGCGCACGCACGGTCCCTCCTGGCAGGTGAGCAAGTATCCGCCCGCCGACCGCGGCGCCGCGCAGCCCAGGCAGGTTCCGACCCCGCAACCCATCGGGGTTTCGAGTGCCACCTGAATGGACGAGAGTGGAATCTCCTGGCGTCTGGCGGCATCGATCAGCGCCGTGAGCATGGGGGTTGGGCCACACGTGAGGATGTCTACGCCCCCACCCTGACCCTCCCCCGTAAACGGGGGAGGGAATTGCTCCCGATGAGAGAGGAGGTTGGCTAGCAGATCGACGACGGAGCCGTGCTGGCCGGCGCTGCCGTCGTCGGTAGCAACCTGAACCTCGGCACCCGCGAATCGAGCCGCTGGCAGCAATTGCGCTGCCGTGCGCGCGCCCTGCAACACAGTCACGGTGCGACCCCGAGCGACCAACGCTTGGATGACGCCGGGAAATACCGCGACCCCGAGGCCTCCCGCGACGCAGATGGCCGATCGCTTGCCATCAAGGTCGAAGCCGCGTCCGAGGGGGCCAAGCAAATCCAGTTCGTCACCCTCGCCAAGAGCAGCGAGCCAGGTGCTTCCCGCCCCAACCACGTTGAAGATGAACCCGATCCGGCCCCCTGCCGAATCAGACCAGGCGGCGCTATAGGGCCGGCGGAGGATCGTGTGCGGGGCATTGACGGCCAGCTGAAAGAACTGGCCCGGCGCGACTGCGACCGCGGAGGGCGGGTGGGAAACAACGAGCTCAACCGCACCGCCCATCGGGACCGAGCGCTCGAGAACGACAGCGCCCCCACCCTGCCCTCCCCCAGAGGGGGAGGGTGAATTCAGGCCCCGCTCTCCCCCAGAGGGGGAGGGTGAATTCAGGCCCCGCTCTCCCCCAGAGGGGGAGGGTGAATTCAGACCCTGCCCTCCCCCAGTGGGGGAGGGTGAATCCAGACCCTTGCCTCCTACAGAGGCGGAGGGAGATATCAGGCGCGGTTCGACCATTCCAGTGCCCCCACCCTGCCCTCCCCCGCAAGAGGGGGAGGGAAATTGTGTACGTACTCGCCGAGGGTGGCGACGGTCGACCGGTGCTCACGGCGCGACGCTTGGAGCGCCTGCACGAGGGCTCTCGTGGTGTCCAGCGAGGTCAGACAAGGAATGCGGCGCTCGACCGAGGCGCGGCGGATCTCATATCCGTCGCGGAGTGGAGCACCGGCGCCGTTGTCCGCCACCGGGGCTGATGCCGACACGGTGTTGATCACCAGGTGAACCTGACCCGAATGGATCACGTCCACGACATTCGGATGACCGTCCCGGAGTTTCTGCACGGTGGTCGCCGGAATCGCGGACTCGCGCAGCAGGGCCGCGGTGCCAGCGGTTGCAAACAGCCGCAGCCCGAGCCCGTGAATCGCACGGAGGATCGGCAGCGCCTCCTGCTTGTCGGCGTCCGCGATCGAGCAAAGCGCGGCGCCATCAGGTGGCAGTTCCTGCATGGTCGAAAGGAAGGCCTTGTACTGTGCCGACGGCAAGTCTTTGGCGATGCCCATCGCCTCACCGGTCGATTTCATCTCGGGTCCGAGGACGGCGTCGACCGCGGGCAGCTTCGCCATGGAGAAGACCGGCGCCTTCACCGCGTACAGCGCCCGGCTGGGCTGCAGGCCGCTGTCGAATCCGAACTCCTTGATTGAGCGGCCGAGCGCGGCCTGGGTTGCAAGCGTGACCATCGGGACACCGGTCACCTTGCTCAGGAAGGGCACCGTCCGGCTGGCTCTCGGATTCACCTCAAGCACGTAGGGGATGGAATCCTGGATCACGAACTGGATGTTGATCAGTCCTACTGCCTTGAACAATCGGGCGATTGTGATGGTGGCTGCAGCCACTCGGTCGGTCTCGGCTGTCGTAAGCGTGATCGGGGGATAGACCGCGAATGAGTCACCGGAGTGGATACCAGCGCGTTCGATGTGCTCGAGGATGCCCGGGATGAGCACGGTGTGTTCGTCACAGACGGCGTCCACGTCGAGCTCACGACCGAGCAAGTATTTGTCGACGAGGATCGGGCCGCGAAGACCAAACCCGATGGCCGCGTCGACGTAGCGTCTCAGGTCGTCGGGCGAGTGGACGATTTCCATCCCCCGGCCGCCGAGGACGTAGGAAGGTCGGACCAGCACGGGGTAGCCAACCCGGACGGCGATGCCGAGCGCTTCCTCCACACTGGTGGCCGAACCGCCGGGTGATTGCGGGATGCCGGCGTCGCGCAGGAGTGCCTCGCAGCGTCGTCGGTCTTCGGCCAGGTCGATGGTCTCGACCGTCGAGCCGAGGATCCGGACCCCGCTCGCGGCCAGCGCATCAGCGAGGTTGAGCCCCGTCTGGCCGCCGAACTGCACCATCACCCCGAGTACCGGGTCGCGTCGGAGCACGTTGCGCACGCCTTCGAGGTCGAGCGGCTCGAAGTACAGTCGGGTCGAGGCATCGAAGTCGGTGCTGACCGTCTCCGGGTTGCTATTGATGAGCACGCTGTCGTAGCCGGCGTCTCGAATCGCCGCTGAGGCGTGAACGCTGCAATAATCGAACTCGATCCCCTGGCCGATTCGGATGGGCCCTGAGCCGATTACGGCCACCGCCTGGTTGCCGCTCCGAATGATCTCGTCCTCGTCTTCGTAGGTCGCGTAGTAGTAGGGGGTGACAGCTTCGAACTCCGCGGCGCAGGTGTCCACCTGGCGAAAGGTGGGCTCCATCGCAGTCATCGGCAGGCTGCCTCCAGTGAGCTCGGCGATTCGTGCGTCGTCGAAGCCGGCCCGCTTGGCGCGGCGGAGGAGCCCCCACCCGGACGCCTCAAACGCTCGCATCGCACTTAAGCGCGGCTCGCGTGGGCCGGCGGGCCCGGACCCTCCCCCAGAGGGGGAGGGAAATATCCCGCCTTCCCCGCCAGCGGGGGAGGGGAACTGTGAGAGTTCGGCCTCGAGCGTGGTGATGAAGGCGAGACGGTCGACGAACCACGGCGCATAGCCGGTCGCGCTGATCACCTCCTCGTGCATCGCGCCGTCCCGCAGCGCCTGGGTGGCAGCCATCAGCCGCCGATCGTTCGGCTGGTGCAGCAGATCGGGACGGCCTCGCAGTTGCGAGGCATCGGGCAGCCGCTGCTCCAGCGCGCGAAGCGCCTTGCTGAGTGCCGCCTCAAAGGTGCGCTCGATCGCCATCACCTCGCCGGTCGACTTCATTTGCGTGCCAAGGGTGCGGTCGGCGGCGGGGAACTTGTCAAATGGCCACCGGGGAATCTTGACGACGCAGTAGTCAAGTGCCGGCTCGAAGGCGGCGCTCGTCTGTCCCGTGACGGCGTTCGCGATTTCATGCAGCCCTCGCCCTGCCGCGATCTTGGCAGCCACCCGCGCGATCGGATAGCCCGTCGCTTTCGATGCCAGCGCCGAGGAGCGGCTCACCCGAGGATTGACCTCGATGACGTAGTACTGGTCGGACGCCGGGTCGAGCGCGAACTGGACGTTGCAGCCACCCTCGATGCGCAGCGCGCGGATGATGCGCAGCGATGCGGAGCGCAGCATCTGGTACTGGCGGTCGGACAGGGTCTGACTGGGCGCGACCACGATACTGTCACCGGTGTGGACGCCCATGGGGTCGATGTTCTCCATGTTGCAGATGGTGATGCAGGTATCGTTGGCGTCTCGCATCACCTCGTACTCGATCTCTTTCCAGCCGGCGAGTGAGCGCTCCACAAGCACCTGCCGGATGGGGCTGGCCGCGAGCCCATCGCGCACCACCGCTTCGAGCTCCAATGGGCTTCCCGCCATTCCGCCGCCGGTGCCGCCAAGGGTGTACGCCGGCCGCACCACCAGGGGAAACCCGATCAGCGCGGCGAAGTCGCGGGCCGCCTCGACTGTGGTCACGGTCGAGCTGTCCGGCACCGGCTCCCCGATGCGGACAAGGACTGCCTTGAAAGCTTCTCGATCCTCGGCCTCCCGAATCGAGTCGAGCGGCGTCCCGAGGACGCGGACCTGGCAGCGTTCGAGGACCCCGGCGTCGGCCAGCGCCACGGCCAGGTTGAGGCCCGTCTGCCCACCGAGCGTCGGCAGCAATCCATCCGGTCGCTCGCGCTCGATGATGGCCGTGATGGCTTCGACGGTCAGCGGCTCGATGTAGACGCGGTCAGCGATGCCCTCGTCGGTCATGATGGTCGCGGGGTTGGAGTTCACCAAGATGGTCCGCACGCCTTCTTCGCGAAGCGCCTTGCAGGCCTGAGTTCCCGCGTAGTCGAACTCGGCGGCCTGACCGATCACGATCGGCCCGGACCCGATGACCAGGACGCTGCTGGGACGGCGGAGCGGCTCGCGCACCGGGATCGACGCAGGTTGGATGCCTCTCACCAGGTCGAGGAACTCGTCGAAGATCACCTGGTTGTCCTGGGGACCGGCGGCGCCTTCCGGATGGAACTGCACCGAGCGGACCGGCAGGTGGTCGTGCACCAGGCCTTCGACCGAGCCATCGTGCAGGTTGCGATGACTGACCCGAAAGCCGCTGTTGGCAGGAAGGCTGTCGGCATCGACCTCGAACTCGTGATTCTGCGAGGTCATGGTCACCCGGCCGGTCCGCAGATCGAGCACCGGGTGGTTGCCGCCATGGTGGCCGAACCGCAGCCGCGAGGTGCGGGCGCCGGCCGCCTGGCCGATGAGTTGATGCCCGAGGCAGATGCCCAGCACCGGGAGGCGCCGGATGAGCTGCCGCGTCATCGCCACCGCGGATTGCAGCTGCGCTGGGTCACCAGGGCCGTTGGAGAGTACGACCGCGTCGGGCCGCCTCGCGAGGATGGTGTCTACGTCGCTGTCGTACGGGAGGACCTCGACCTCCACTCCGCGCGAGCGCAGCGATCGCAGGATGTTGCGCTTGACGCCGTAGTCAACGACGACGACCTTGAGACCGGGCCATTGGCGGAAGCCCCCACCCTGCCCCGAACGTCTCAAACGCTCGCCTGGCACTAAAGCGCCGCTCGTGTGGGCCGACGGGCCCGCGCCAGCGGGGGAAGGAGGGAGGAGCGCCGGGTCGAGCGTTTCCACCAGGTCGCTGAATCCTTCCGAGACCTGGTGCACGAGGTCCTGCTCCTCGAGCCGCGTCACCCGATGGACGCGCTCGCGCAAGGTGGCGAGCTCGTGACCCGGTCCGATGATCGCCCGTTGCGCGCCGGTTCCTCGCAGGTGACGCGCGATCCGCCGTGTATCGCAGCCGGTCATGATCGGAACGCCGTAGCCGTCGAGCCACTCCGCCAGCGACTGGTGGCTGCGCCAGTGCTGGTGAAAGCTACTGAGCTGCCGTGTGATCAAGGCGCGCACCCAGGGGCGACCTGACTCCAGGAAATCAGGCGTCGCGCCGTAGTTGCCGATCAATGGATAGGTCATGACGACCATCTGTCCGGCATACGACGGATCGGAGAGCACCTCCTGGTATCCGGTCATACAGGTGTTGATCACGACTTCGCCGCTGGCCTGGGTCGCCTGGCCACCGCGCTCACCAAACACCGTGAAGCCGTCTTCGAGAACGAGGACCATCGGCTCAGGCATGCTGCATCACGCGCTCCGTCACCACCTGGCCGCGACAGATCGTCATGATGACCCGTCCTCGCAATCGCCGACCCTGGAACGGCGTGTTCTTGCCGCGGCTCTTGAAGGACGTCGCATCGACTGTCCACTCTTCGTTGGGATCGATCAGGATCCACTCGTCTTCCAGCGATTGGCCCACGATCTCTCGTGGCCGGGACACGCAGGCGCGATAGACGACGCGACCATTGAGGCCGAGCCCGAGGATGACCGCAACGGCCGTCTCAAAGCCATGGAAGCCGTTCGCGCCGGCCTCCTTGGCCGCCCGCTCGTGCGGCGCATGGTCCGTAGCGATCACGTCGATCACCCCATCCATGACCGCCCGGTTGAGGGCCTCTCGATCATCAGGGGTTCTCAGTGGCGGATTGACATTCCCTAGTGCACCCATGGCCACCGCATCCTCCTCCGTCAATGCCAGGTGGTGCGGCGTGACCTCGGCGGTCACTGGCAACCATTCCGACTTTGCCGCGCGAATCAACTCAACAGCGCGGCGCGTGCTCACGTGTTGGATATGAAGGCGTGCGGCCGGCAGGTTGCGCAGGGCATCGAGCGCGTCCGTTACCGCGGCGACCTCGGCGTCCGGGCCGTTTCCCAGGTCTTCGACCTGGGCGTGAATCAGGACCGGCAGTCCGGCCTCGGCGGACGCGTGCAGCGCACGGCGGAGCACCGCGCCGCTCATCGCGTGCCGGCCATCGTCGGAGAGCGCGACCGCCCCGGCCGACCTGAGCCCGGCGGCGTCAGTAAGTTCTTGACCTTCGAGGGCGACCGTCACGGCGCCCACGAAACTGATGCGGATCGGCAGTGCCTCGCTTCGCACCGCCAGGCCCTGCAGCCGCTCCGGGCGATCCGTCACCGGGTCGGTGTTCGCCATCGCGACGACATGGGTGTATCCACCGACGGCCGCGCTGGTCGCCCCCGACAGCAACGTTTCTTTCTGTGGGAAGCCGGGATCGCGCAGGTGCGCGTGCAGATCCATCCAGCCGGGCGATAGCACCAGCCCGGTGGCATCGCGATCGCGGGCACCCTCCGCAGTGACCTCCACCGTTTGCGGCATCGAGAGGCCGTTGGGTCCCAGGACGCGGACCTGGTGCAGGCGCATCAGCCCTCCGACCGCTCGAGAATGCGAACCGAATCTTCACCGTCGGTCTCGCTCAGGTGGACCTCGACCCATTCCTGGCGTGACGTCGGTACATTCTTGCCGATGTAGTCGGGTCGGATCGGCAGCTCGCGGTGGCCGCGATCGACCAGCACGGCCAGCTGGATCTGGGTCGGGCGGCCGGCTTCGATGACCGCGTCGATCGCCGCCCGCACGGTCCGCCCGTTGAACAGAACGTCATCGACCAGCAGCACCGGGCGGCCGTCCACGGCCGCCGCCGGCAAGCCCTCACCCTGCCCTCCCCCGCCAGCGGGGGAGAGCGTAAATGCTTTCGGCAAGTCATCGCGGTAAGGGCGCACGTCGAGCGCCATTACCGGTATGCGCACGCCTTCCAACTCTTCGAGCGTGGCCGCCAGTCGTTCGGCGAGCGGCAGGCCGCGCGTGACGATGCCCAGCAGGCTCAGCTGCGCCAGGTTCGGCTGGCGCTCGATGACCTCGTGGGCGATCCGACGCCAGGCGCGACGTACGCCCTCGGCGTCCAGGATCACTGCTTTGGCGGGCGGCGTCTGCAACATCAGCCCTCGATCGCCCACTCGAGCACCGCCATCCGGGTCCACAGGCCGTTGCGAGCCTGGCGGAAATAGGCCGCGCGCGGGTCGGCATCGACCAGGGGATCGATCTCTCCCACGCGGGGGAGCGGATGCATCAGGATGGCGTGTTCCGGCAAGCGTTGCATCGCGTCCGGCGTGACGACGTAGACCCCGCGGTAGCGCTCGTATTCGTCGGACGACGCGAAGCGCTCAGCCTGGATGCGCGTCTGGTAGAGAACGTCGAGGCCACCCATAGCGGCGTTGAAATCGTCTGTCTCGACGACCCGCTCGGGGTGCAGCGCATCGAGGACATCCGCGCCCATGCGCAGCTCGGCCGGCGAGATCATGACCAGTTCGTTGCCCGGAAAGAGCGACAACAGGAGCGCGAGCGAGCGGGCGGTGCGGCCGTAGCGGAGATCCCCGGCGAGGCCCACCCGCAGGTGATCGAGACGGCCGAGCTCCTTCTTGATGGTGTAGAGGTCGAGAAGCCCCTGGGTTGGATGGTGGCCCGCTCCGTCCCCCGCGCTGATGACCGGCACCTGCGCGACCCGCGCCGCCCGGTCGACCGCTCCGGGCTCGGTATGACGCAGCACGATGGCGTCGGCATAGCCGCTGATGATCCGAATGGTGTCTTCGAGCGACTCGCCCTTGGCCGCCGACGACGCTCGAGCGGCATCCTGCGCGCTCAGCACCTGGCCCCCAAGCCGGTACATGGCGGCCTCGAACGAGAATCGGGTCCGTGTGCTGGGCTCGTAAAACAGTGTCGCCAGCAGCCGGCCACGAAGCGGTGCGGCTTCCGAATCGCCCCGCTCAAATGCCCCCGCGCGTTCGAGCAACTGCTCGATCAGAGGACGCTCGAGATCGTTTGGCCCGGTTAGGTGTCGAAGGGGGACCTGCGTCCGCGCAGCCGGAGCGGTCAGGGTGTCGCGCATCGGATTCTCCTTTCGGCCTCGCTGGGCCGGGTTAAAGGACGACGGTCCCGGTAAGTGTACGGACCGCCGGACGGCCTGTCAAACGGTCGGGTCACTGCGGGTAGTGGGTCAGTTTGAATCTGAACTCTTGATTAAGTGTTCGGAGCCACCCAATGTCAGCCACCCGAGCCAGAAATCGCGAGCGAATCGGCTAGGCCTCTTTGGTATTAGGAGGTGAACAGCTTCCAGTGCCCCTCGGAAACGACTTCGACGGTGCCGTCGGTCACTTTTATCGCGGTCTGATCGTCAATCGCGTACCCCGGCACCGGCACGCCGGCGGCCCATTTTTCTGCGTTGGCCATGGAATTGTCCGGCAGGTTCTCGTGATCCAGGTGCGGAAACAATGAAAAGTCAACCATTCCCAGCGCTCTATCGCCGCCGGTGGGCGGTTTCCAGCCGACGAACTCCTCCCCGACGTGGGGGGCCATCACCATGCTCCCGGCGCTCACTCCCACGTAGACCGCCTGGCGCAGCGACGGCAAGAGGTCCGCCAGTCCGGACTGCCGCATCCAGTGGCACAGATACAGGACATCGCCGCCTCCCACCAGCAGGACGTCAGTCTCCTGGACCATGGGGACCCAATGCTCTTTATCGATGCTGGGTAGCGCGGTGAGCTCCAGCACTCCCAAGGACTTCCAACCCAATTCGCACAAGGGGGTGGTGGCTCGTCCGTTGATCAGCCGCCATGCCGCGCCAGCACCGCCGGGCATGGCGTACGCCGCAGTGGGAATGCAGAGGGCGTTGGACTCGGCAATCGGTTTGCCGAGGAGGTCGACCAGCGCGTCGTGGATGCTCGTGTTCTTGATGCCAGCGGAAGTGAGCAGAAACCTCATGATGCCTCTCCTAGTCATTGCACTGAGCCTCGCCAGATCGCTCAAGTAAGAGGCGCCCACGCGATCTCGCCCAGCTCGCTAGGTTCATTGTGGATGAATCCACAGGAGAGCTTGAGCCAGAGCCGGCCAGACGCCAAACTGACCCACTACTGTCGTGCGAAGGGTCGGAGGCTAGCGTTTCGGGGGTGAGACCGTTGCGACCACCTGCTGTTGGTAGTGCTGCGGGTTGCTGCCGTCGTCGTAGGTGCTGACGAACGTCGAGTAGTCAAGTGTCCCCGAGAACTCATTGCCGAAATAGTCACCGAGGAAGGTGTCCGTGGGGACGCAAGCGCAGGCACGGTCCGGGCTGTTGAGCTGGGGGTCCCAATTGTGCTCCGTCAGTCGAATGTTGTGCCCGATCGGTTTGAGGTCGGGCGTATAGAACTGGATACTCGAGTTGACGCAGTAATCGGTCGCGCCGTAGGGCGGGAGAGAGCCAGAGTAGTTGGGGTTGCGCTTGTCGAGCCGAAGGCCCGCGTCGATTGCCTCCGGCGTGCCGGCGGCCGGACAGGCCTGCCGGCGGTCGTAGAAATTGACACTAACGGTGCCGTTGGGCGCCACGGCCAGGTTCGGTTGGAACTCGTCGACGCTAGTGAGGACGTTGTCGTTGACCTGGATCGGAGCACTCCAGGTCGTGCCCTGATCGTATGAGGCGGTGAGCAACATGTTGCCAAAGCCGGTACTCTTCGATTCATAAGCGACGTAGACGGGGTAGTGGCCGGTGCTCGCCAAGTGGTTGCCAACGGCAAACGTCTCTTCGATCCCGTCCTCGAAGGTCGTATTGACGTAGCCGGCCCCGGTCAACGGCGGGACGTGGACGTCGCTGGCAGCGGTGAACGGCCCCTTCCAGGTCACGCCGCCGTCGATCGAGTAATCCATGAGTACGTCGACGCAGCACCCGCCCTGCTCGCTGTCGTAGTTGATCATTGACGTGTACACGACGCCGTTCGGATCGATGTGCGGCAGGAGGTAGGTGTCGTTGTTCGTCGAGTTCTGATTCGGCAGCTGCACTGCCG
>Ga0207646_10001035_pt1 | contig 35522 bp, 31 predicted proteins | sample KBSK5502metaG_FD_184343 | JGI IMG/M metagenome (GOLD analysis project Ga0207646, IMG submission 184343) | Corn, switchgrass and miscanthus rhizosphere microbial communities from Kellogg Biological Station, Michigan, USA - KBS K5-50-2 metaG... | ecosystem: Host-associated > Plants > Roots >... | reverse complement strand
GATGGCGGTCCTGGTCAAACGCGTCGGGCCCCACCTGGAGGTAGACCCCCGGCCGGGGTCAGGCGGTGGCCTGGGCGAGTGATCCGGCAAGCCCACGCAGCCGGTTTGCGCGAAGGGCGGGCGCTGGCCGAGGATCGCAGCGTGAGCCGCGCCGAAACCCCGCCGGACCACACCGGCGGCACGGCACCCGCGCCGGGCTGGGCACCCGCGACGGGCTGCGCACCTGCGCCGGGCTGGGTGCGGGGCGTCCGGTCCGTTGCGGTGCTGACCGGGGCCGGGATCTCCACCGATTCCGGTATCCCCGACTTCCGCGGCCCGCAAGGGGTGTGGACCCGCAACCCGGGCGCCCAGCAGCTGTTCACCTACCAGGCCTACGTCAGCGATCCCGCCGTGCGCCGCCGGTCCTGGCAGGCGCGCCGGGACCACCCGGCCTGGCGCGCCGAGCCGAACGCCGCCCACACCGCGTTGGCCGCCCTCGCGCGGTCCGGCGTCGACACCTCGGTGATCACCCAGAACATCGACGGCCTGCACCAGAAGGCGGGCACGCCGGCCGGGCGGGTGATCGAGCTGCACGGGACCATGTTCAGCGTCGTCTGCGTCTCGTGCGGCGACCGCTCGGCGATGGCCGGGGCGCTGGCGCGGATCGAGGCGGGCGAGGAGGACCCGCCCTGCCGCGAGTGCGGCGGGATCCTGAAGTCGGCGACCGTCATGTTCGGCCAGCCGCTTGACCCCGGGGTGTTCGCGCGAGCGGAACGGGCGGCCGCGCGCTGCGACCTTTTCCTCGCGGTCGGGAGCACGCTCACGGTCGAGCCCGCCGCGTCGCTGTGCTTGGTCGCCGTGCAGGCGGGCGCGGCGCTGGTCATCGTCAACCGCGATCCGACCCCGTATGACGGGCTCGCCGCGGATGTGATCCGCGAGCCGATCGGCACCGCGGTCCCCCGGCTCGCCGCGCAGCTGATGGCCCGCTGACCGCCACCCGCGCCGGGCCGGTCTCGGTTAGGCCACGAATCCCTCGCTGGGCCTTGTCTGCCGCCGAAACCTGGCCTTGAATTGTGGTTCATCATCAACCGGTAACTGCTCTGTGAGCAGGGAAAGCGTGATGAACAGCAGTTCAGAGTGGGCACCAAGATTAAGGCCGGGTGACAGCCCGGGCGTGCTGGACATTCACGACGTCAGCGTTCGCTTCGGCGGCCTGACGGCGCTGGACTCGGTCTCGTTCGCCGCCGCGCCCCGCCAGGTGACCGGCGTCATCGGGCCGAACGGGGCCGGCAAGACGACCCTGCTCAACGTGCTGTGCGGGTTCGTACGGCCGAACACCGGCAAGCTGACCTTCGGCGACACCGACCTGACCGGGATCAGGCCGCACCAGCTGGCCGCGCTAGGGATCGCGCGTACGCTGCAGAACGTCGGCCTGTTCGCCCGGCTCACCGTTCTGGAAAACGTGATGGCCGGGGCCACGTGCCACGCCCGGGCCGGCTTTTGGCCCGCGCTGGCGGGCCTGGGCCGGTCCGATCGCGACGAGCGCACGCTGCGGCAGCGTGCGCTGGCCGTGCTCGACCGCGTCGGCGTCGCGGACGCGGCCGACAGCCTGCCCGGCCAGCTCCCGTTCGCGCACCGCAAGCGGGTCGCGCTCGCTCGCGCCCTGGTCGCGCAACCCCGGCTGCTGCTGCTCGACGAGCCCGCGGGCGGGCTGACCGAGACCGAACTCCCCGAACTCGGGCAGCTGATCGGCAACCTCGCGGTGGAGGCGTCGGTGGTCGTGATCGAGCACCGCATGGACCTGATGATGTCGGTCTGCGACATGATCGCCGTGCTCGACTTCGGCAAGCTCATCGCCTGGGGCACGCCGCAGCAGGTCCAGGCCGACCCGGCGGTCACCGACGCCTACCTCGGCGCGGAGCGGTCCCGGGAGCGGGAGGAACCGGAGCCGCCAGCGGACGGCCTGCCCGGCGCGGGCGGGGACCCGCCGGGACCGGGCGGGGGCTCGCCGGGAGCGGCTCTATGACCGGCCCGGCGCTCGCGGTCGAGGGCGTGATCGCCGGCTACGGCGGCGTGCTCGCGCTCCAAGATGTCTCGATCACCGCCAGCCCCGGCACGATCACCGCCGTCCTCGGGGCGAACGGCGCCGGCAAGACGACCCTGCTGGGCACGATCAGCGGCTTCGTCCGGCCGCGCCAGGGCCGGATCATGCTGGATGGCACCAACCTGGCCCGGCGCCACCCCGAGGAGATCGCCCGTGCGGGGGTGGGCCACGTGCCAGAGGGCCAAGCGGTGATCACTGAGCTGACGGTCGAGGAGAACCTCCGGGTGGGCGGGCTGCAGCGGACCGGTCGGACGGACCGGTCCCGCGCCCTCGCCGACACCTACCAGCGCTTCCCCCAGCTGGCCAAGGCGCGGAACCGGAGCGCCGGCACGCTGTCCGGCGGCGAGCGCCAGATCCTGGTCATCGCGCGCGCGCTCATGGCCCAGCCCCGGGTGCTGCTGCTGGACGAGCCGTCCCTCGGGCTCGCACCGAAGATCGTCACCCAGGTCATGGACCTGATCCTGCGGCTGAGGGACGAGACCGGGCTGACCGTGGTGCTCGTCGAGCAGAACGCCCGGAGCGCGCTCGCCATCGCCGATCACGGTGTGGTGCTCAACGTCGGCCGGGTGGTCGCGGCGGAGGACGCGACGCTGCTCGCGGCCGACGTGGCGCTCCGCCGGCACTACCTGGGGTTCTAGGAGGCCGCCCGTGAATGAATTCCTCCAGTTCACCCTCGGCGGGGTCAGCTTTGGCATGGTCTACGCGGCGATCGGCCTGTCCCTGGTGCTGATCTGGCGCGGCACCCGCATCCTCAACTACTCCCAAGGCGCGATGGCGATGCTCAGCACCTACATCGCGCTGACCGTCATCAACCACACCGGCTCCTACTGGGAGGGCTTCGCCGCCGCTCTTGCTACCGGGGTGGTACTCGGAGCGGTGATCGAGCGGCTGGTCATCCGCCCGGTGGAGAACAAGCCGCCGCTGAACGCGGTGGTGGTGACGATCGGCCTCCTGGTGCTTCTCGAAGGCCTCGCCGGAATCTTCTACGGCGGGCAGTACAGGTCCTTCCCCGCGGCCTTCTCCGTCACCGGACTGCATGCCGGGGCGGTCTCGCTAGGAATTTCACCAAACGATTTGTTCGTGGCAGCCGCCGTCCTCGCGGCAGCCCTGGCTCTCGCGGTGATGTTCCGCTACACGTCAGCCGGGCTGCGCCTGCGTGCGGCCGCGTTCAACGCGTACGCGGCCAGACTGCTCGGGGTCCGCGTCGGGCGGGTGCTGACCCTCGGCTGGGCGCTCGCGGGGCTCATCGGCGCGCTGGCCGGGCTCCTTGTGTCGCCCAACACCTTCCTCTACCCCGCCAGCATGGACTCGATCTTCGTGCTCGGCTTCACGGCCGCGGTGATCGGCGGGCTGGACAGCCCGGCGGGCGCGATCGTGGGCGGGCTGATCCTCGGCGTGACGCTCAACTACGTCGGCGGATATCTCGGCTCCGACCTCGTCCCGCTGTTCGGGCTCGCGGCGCTCGTTCTGGTGCTGATGCTCCGCCCGTCCGGGCTGTTCTCGACGAGTCACGGCCGGCAGGTATGACGATGACGCTTCTCCGTCACTTGGTAGCCGCGATCGTTGCGGGAGCAGTTATCTGGGCACTCTCCGTTCAGCTCAATGCTTTTCGTGACTACCAGATGGCGGAGATCGCCGTGTACGTGGTCGCGATCGCCGGCCTGTCGGTGCTGATCGGGCTGAGCGGACAGATCTCGATCGGCAACGGGGCCTTCATGGCGGTCGGCGCCTACGCCGCGGCGTTGCTGATGCTGCACCTCAACTGGCCGGTGTGGGCCGTCTTCCCAGCCAGCGCGGCGATCGCGGCCGGGGCGGGCGGCGTAGTGGGCGTGGCCGCGGCGCGGCTGAGTGGTCCCTACCTGGCGGGCGCCACGCTGCTGCTCGCGGTGGCCCTGCCGTCGCTGGCCACCAGGTTCCCCGGCGTGTTCGGCGGGGACCAGGGGCTGAGCCTCACCGTCACGGCGCCCGCGCGGCTCGGCGCGACGTTCCCGACAACCCGGTGGCAGGCCTGGGTGTGCTCGGTGGCCGCGCTGATCGCCCTCGTCCTGCTGGCCAACCTCGGTCGCAGCAGGGTCGGCCGCAACTGGCGGGCGATCCGCGACGACCCGGTGGCGGCGGCGCTGACTGGGCTCAACGTGGCCCGGCTGCGGGTGCTGGCATTCGTCGTCAGCGCCGCCTGCGCGGGCCTCGCCGGGGCCATGCTCGCGTACACCACGACGCTGGTCTCGCCCGGGTCGTTCACACTCAGCCTGTCGATCGCGTTGCTGACCGGGGCGGTGCTCGGCGGCCTCGGCAGCCTGGCCGGCGCGCTCTGGGGCGCGCTGGTGATCGTCCTCGTGCCCACCTATGTCACCGACGTCGCGACCAGTCACGGCCTGTCAACCACAGTGGCGGCCAATCTCCCGATCGCGGCCTACGGCGTGGTCCTGATCGCCGTCATGATCCTGTTCCCGGACGGAATCCAGGGCGGCCTGCGCCGGCTCGCCGGGCCGCTGCTCCCCGCCAATCTCACCCGCCTCGCCTCGCCGGACCGGCAGCAGCCGCCCGGCGAACTGTCCGACGGCCTCACCTCGCCGGACCGGCGCCAGCCGGTCGGCGAACACCAGGAAGAAGGCACTACATGAACGGATCCCACCGAACCCGGATGCTGGCCGTCGCCGCGACGGTGATCGCAGCGCTGGTCGCCGCCGGCTGCAGCTCGTCGTCCTCGGGCGGTGCCGGGGCAGCCCCGGCCGTACCCGGCATCACCAAGACCCAGATCCTCATCGGCAGCCACCAGCCCCTGACCGGGCCGGCCGCGCCCGGCTACAGCGAGATCTCCGCCGCGTCGAACGCCTATTTCCAGTACGTCAACGCGCACGGCGGCGTCTACGGGCGCAAGATCAAGTACACCTACCTCGATGACGCCTACGACCCGTCCAAGACCGCGTCGGTGGTCCGCCAGCTGGTGCTCCAGGACAGCGTCTACGCGATCTTCGACGGGCTGGGCACCCCCACCCACCTGGCCGTGGTCAACTACCTCAACTCCGCCAAGGTGCCGGACGTGTTCATCGCCTCCGGCTGCGACTGCTGGGCCAGCGGGCACCCGTACTCGTTCGGGTGGCAGATCGACTACATCCGCGAGGGCAAGATCCTCGGCGCGTACGTGAAGTCGCACTTCGCGGGCAAGAAGATCGGCTTCTTCTACCAGAACGACGAGTTCGGCACGGACGGCGTGAAGGGCCTGTCCTACGAGATCCCGGCCTCGCAGGTCGCGAGCAAGCAGAGCTACGTGCCGATCAACGTCAACATCGGCCCGCAGGCCGCGGCGCTGAAGGCCGCCGGCGTCCAGGTCGTGGTGTGCTACTCCATCCCGGCGTTCACCGCGCTGCTCAAGCTCGCCGCGCTCAAGATCGGCTGGAACCCGACCTTCGTGGTCAGCAGCGTCGGCGCCGACCCGATCACGCTCGGCGGGCTGCTGCAGGCGTTCGCCAAGCAGGGCGGCAAGACCGTGGTGGGCAACCAGCTCACCCAGGGGATCATCACCGCCGGCTACCTGCCGACGCTGGGCAACACCGGCAACAGCTGGATCGCCCTGTTCAAGAAGGTGCATGACACCTACGACGCCAAGGCCCCGTTCGACGGCAACGTGCTCTACGGCGAGGCGGTCGCCTACACGTTCGTCCAGGCCATGGTCAAGGCCGGCAAGAACCCGACCCGAGCGGGCCTGGTGAGCGCGATCGAGAGCGGCGGGCTGTCGCAAGGCGCGGCGGTGGCGCCGTACGACTACTCGATGACCGACCACGGTGGCATGATGGGCGCCTACATCGGCGTGATCAAGAACGGTGTGGTCGTCCAGCAGGGCCCGGTGTGGACCACCGACACCACGCCGGGCGGCGCGGTCACCCCGTTCACCGGCACCCAGCCGCCCGCCCCGGCCAGCGGAATGCCGTAAGCGCGGAATGCCTTAACATGCGCGACGGTGCTGGCCCGCCTGGGGAGGCGGAAGCCGTGGCCCGTGGCGGGCCAGCACCCAGGCCTGAAGAACCGCCCGCGGTTCCCGCCCGCGCCCGGCAGGCGCGGGCGGGACGCACGCGAACGGGGGGATCCGGTGTGACCCTGGCAGCGAACCGGCGGGCCACGCCGAGCCCCGAGGCCCCGCCCGCGCAGCGGCTGCTCGGCGCGGCCGAGGAACTGTTCGGGGAGCGCAGCTACTGGCGGACTACGGTGGCCGACATCTGCGCCCGGGCCGGCATCGCCACCGGCAGCTTCTACGCCCACTACAACTCGAAGGCGGAGATCTTCGTCGCGGTGGTCAGGCAGATCAACGCGGATCTGCGGATGGCCATCAGGACCGCGCTCGAGTCGGCCGGCGAGGGACAGCGGGAGCATGAGCGCGCGAGCTTTCGCGCCTTCTTCACGCTGCTGTCGCAGCGGCCCTGGATCGACAGGATCGTGCGCGAATCGGAGTTCGTGGCGCCGACGGTGTTCCGCGAGTACTACGAGCACCTCACCAGGGGCTACGCCCGCGGGGTCCGCCGGGCCCAGCTGGACCGGGATGTGGACGCCCGGTACGACCCCGAGGTGATCGCCTACATGTACACCGGGATCGGCAACTTCATCGGCATGCGATGGGCGGACTGGACCGCCGGCGGCAAGGTACCCGACGACGTGGTCGAGGACGTGCTCGAGGTGCTGCGGCGCGGCCTCCCGCCACCCGCCGATCGCCATGGCTGATAGGGCGCGTCGGAACCAGCAGAGCGTGGGGTGGCGGGGTCAGGGCCAGCAGGGCGAGGCGGGCTACCGGACGATTCCCGAGGTCCTCGCCGACGCGGCGCGCCGGGACCCGGACGGCACCTGGCTGCGCACGGACGAGGGCTCGCTGACGTTCGGCGGCGCCGCCGCCCAGGTGGCGATCACGGCGCTGGCGCTGCGCGAAGCCGGGGTGAACCGCGGCGATCTCGTCCTGGTCACAGCCCGGACGACGGGTGCGTACCTGCTGTGCTGGCTGGCCCTCGCCGCGCTCGGCGCGGTGACCGTGTCGGCCAACCCGCGAAGCGCGCCGGCCGAGCTGGCGGGGCTCGCCCGGCAGACCAGTCCCCGGGCCATCATCACCGACCCGGGGCTCGCCTCGCTGGTCAGCGAGGCAGACGTCGCTGGCCGGGCCGCCGTCGGCGTCTTGGACGCCGACGAGCTGACGGTGGGCTGGCCAGGCCGCGCGCCGGCACCCGCCGGCGCGCGCTCACCCCTGCCCGGGCCTGTGACCCCCGGCGACCTTGCCGTGCTGATCCCGACCTCGGGCACGACCGGCCGGTCCAAGCTGGTCATGCAGACCCATCGTGCGTACGCGATGGCGGGCGAGGGGTTCCCGTTCTGGATGGAACTGACGCCCGCCGACCGGCTGATGACCTCGCTGCCGCTGTTCCACATCAACGCCCCCGCGTACTCGGTGATGGGCTCGCTGGCCAGCGGCGCCGGGCTGATCCTGCTGCCGCGGTTCTCCGCCAGCACCTTCCTCGACTCGGCCCGGCGGCACGGTGCCACCGAGTTCAACGCGATCGGGGCCATGCTGGAGATCCTGATGCGCCAGGAGCCCCGGCCGGGAGACGCGGACACCCCGCTGCGGCTGTGCTACACCGGCCCGGCGCCCGCCAGGGAACGCCAGGAGGAGATCGAGCGGCGGTTCGGCCTGCGCATCGTGGTCGGGTACGCGATGTCGGAGAGCCCGTACGGGCTGATCTGGCCCCACGGCACGAGGCCGTTCGGCACGCTGGGCAAACCACGCCAGCACCCCCGGCTGGGGGTGGTCAACGAGGCCCGGGTCATCGGCCCCGACGGCGCCCCGCTGCCGCCAGGCGAGACCGGCGAGCTGCAGCTGCGCAACCCGGTGATCACGCCCGGGTACTGGGGCATGCCCGAGGAGACCGCCCAGGCGATCACCAGCGACGGCTGGCTGCACACCGGTGACCTGGTCACGCGCGGCGACGACGGCAGCTACACGTTCGTGGCCAGGAAGAAGGAAGTGCTGCGCCGCCGGGGCGAGAACCTCTCCCCCGCCGAGGTCGAGGAGGCGCTGGCGAGTCACCCGTCCGTGCTCGAGGTCGCCGTCGTGGGGGTCCCGTCGGAACTGTCGGAGGAGGAGGTGAAGGCGTTCGTGGTGCCCGCGCCAGGCTTTAGCCTCGATTTCGCCGCGCTGCGGGCCCACGCGGCGACGCTGCTCGCGTCCTACAAGGTGCCCCGCTACTGGCAGGCCGTTGACGAACTGCCGCACACCCCGACCACCCGCGTGGCCAAGCACCTGCTGCCGCAGGGCCATCCACCGGAGGAATGGGACGCCGAGGGTCCGGGCCGCCCGCGAACGGGCTCAGCTCCGCGCTAGGCGGAGCCGCGGCTTCAGGCCTGCCGCCGCGCCCCCGTCGGCTAGATCCGGTAGAAGAGGTTGAGGAACCGCTCGGCCAGCGCCTGGTCGCCCTTGGCGGTGCCGCCGTTGATCCGGCCGAATGCGGTGAGCACCAGCGCGGCCGGATCGAATTCCAGCACCGTCGGCAGGTCGCCGACGTCGCCCGGCTCGTAGGCCATCCCCTGGTCGGAGATGCTCACCCGGTAGCTGCCTGCGTTGCGCCCGGTAACGGTGACGCCGATGGTGAACGGGCTGAGGTCAGCACTGGCCCGGATGGTCGACTGCCAGATGATGAACATGAACGGCACCAGCAGGTCGGCCGCGTCGGCGGACAGCGCGTGCGCGCGCCCGATGCCCTCGCGGATGTCCCACGAGTGCACCCCGTAGTCCATGAGCTGGCCACCGGCGTACACGAAGGCCGGCACCGGCCCCATGTATGCGTGCGGGACGATGAGGCCGCCCCACTCTTCCTCAGAGAGGGGCTCCAGGATGCCCATCATCTTGTCGAGGTCGTTGCGGATGCGGCTCATCATCTCGGCCTGCGAGACGTTGCGGAAGGCCCGGCCCCCGTCGCCGGCCAGTTCGTGCATGACGGCCAGCCCGTGCGACTCGGCGGTCCCGCCCGCCCGTGCGGTCTCGAATGCCTTGAAGTATCCCTCGGTGGTATCGACGATGTGGCCGATGATGTCGCGTACCTGCCACTCGGTACAGGCGGTGGATGCCTCCCAGGCGCCGGGCGCCTCGGCCATCGCGAACATGCGTTCCGCTTCGTCGCGGACGACCCCGAGAATGGTGTCTTTTCCCTCGTAGGTCATCGCGTTCCACGCGCTCATACTGGTTCCTCTCTCGGGTAAGCGCCCAGGCGGCCCGCGGGCCGGGTGGCGGCGCGTTGCGCCCGTGGCCGCACCGCCGAAGAGCCGAGCGCCGCACGGGGGTTCACCATACGAACCACACCGCATACGCCCCCCACCTGTCAATGCCTCCTAGTCCCCGCAGGCTGCCCGGTTCGCGTCGGCGTGTCGTCGGGTATGCTCAGCGAGGCAATATCGAATTCAGTATCGTATCGCTGACAGCTTCGGGCGAGTGCTGGCTGCCGCTGCCGGCCCTGGCGGAAGCCGTCTTGTTCAGCATCACCGCTGCGGCCGGACGGGTCGCCGGGAGACTGGAAGAGCGCAGGCAGCAGGTCGAGGGCGTGATGAAGTGAAGCCGGGGTCCGGCGCTAGCTCCGCCGCGGACGCGGACACCGATCCTGTCGGCCAGACGGATGCGGCCGCCCGCAAGCCTGAGCTCATCACCAGGCTGACCCGCCGGCGTGCTGCGTCAGGCCTGTCGCAGGCGGGCATGGCGAAGCTGATGGGGACGTCACAGCCCGCCGTGGCACGGTTTGAATCTGGCCGGCACGATGCGCAGCTATCCACCGTTCGCCGGTATGCCGGAGCGCTTGGGCTGTCGCTGGGCTTGGTGGAGGACCAGGGAACACAGGCGGAGGGCTCGGGCGCGAGGTCTGAGGGCGAGGCGCCGGGATCCCCCGCCAGGGGGCAGGCTTCCCATGACCACCCGCCGCCTGCGGACATTGGACCGAAGGGCCGGCCGGGGCAGCGGCCCGATTCCAGTGTCCCGGCGGCAGTCACCGGGGAGCCCGGCTGGCCCGAAGCTGGCCGTGTCCTGACCTGGCGGCAGCAGAAGGTGTTGCAGGTCATCAGGGATTCCGTGCAGCGCCGCGGTTACCCGCCGTCGCTACGGGAAATCGGCGAAGCCGTGGGGCTAACCAGCGCGTCCAGCGTCTCGTACCAGCTGTCCACCTTGCAGAGCAAGGGATACCTGCGCCGCGACGCGGGCCGGGCGCGCACTGTCGAGGTGCGGCTGCAGGGGCAACCGGCCGCGGCGCCGGATGGCGAGACCGACGAGGAGACGATCAGGGGCATCCTGCCGCCCGAAACAGTCTCCGTCCCCGTCATGAGCCGCATGGCAGCGGGCGGCCTCGCCCTCGCCGACGAGAGCATAGAGGACTTCTTCTCCCTGCCCCGGCAGGTCGTCGGTGAGGGAAGCCTGTTCCTGCTGCAGGTTGCGGGCGACGGCATGAAGGACCACGTCAAGCACGGAGACTGGGTCGCGGTACGCCGGCAGCTGGACGCGCACGATGGTGACGTCGTCGCCGCGATGTTCGGCGGTGAGGCGGTCGTGCGGGTGTTCCGGCCGTCCGGCAGCAAGGTCTGGCTCATGCCGCATGACCCCACCTACCCGGCGATAGACGCCGAAGAGGCCAGCATCCTGGGACCGGTCATCGCCCTCCTGCGCCGGTTCTGATGCCATCTCGCTACTCGGCAAGGCATGCCGGTAACCACGAAGTCGAACTTTTGTGCGAGCAAGCGATGCCTCTTCTGTCATCTTCAAAATTATGTTCTAATAGGCTCTGCAAGTAGGGACTCGCAAGCTACGGGAGGCGCGCGATGAACCCAGCCGCCACCGGAGCGCAAGGCCGGCGGCCCGGACCGGCAAGGCGCCGGACTGCGGTCAGCGGGCTCCTGCTGTCAGCCTGGCTCCGGGTGGCCGGGCCGGTGTTTCTGCCGCTGCCAATAGCCGAGCTACTCTGCCCCTTCCACCCCGCCTCCAGGCAGCAACTGCCGCCGCCTGCACGCCGCCCTGAGACACCGCGCGCAGTCTGGCAAGCCTGGATGTTCCTGTGGCAAAGGCTCACCCAGCTTCCGCAGGCCCCGGGCAGCCCGGAGGTTCAGCGGCGCGACCGTGCCATGGCGCCGAGCGCCAGTCCGCCCCGCATGTCTCGGGCGCGCATCCGGCCGGCCGGCCCACGGCACGACAGCAGAAGGACGAGCTGCCCCGGAGCGACCGCCGCCGCGGCCCGCGTCCGCGCTGCTGGCAGCTCATGCCAGGTCGCTGGCTGGCGGTCATGGCGCTCGCGAGGGCCGTCATGGGGGCGGAGCTGCTTCGCCAGCAGATGGCCTAGAACCTGATGGTCGCCCAAATCGATGCCCAGCAACGCCAATCGCCCTGGCTCCCGCGATAGGACTCGAACCTATAACCTGCCGGTTAACAGCCGGACGCTCTGCCAGTTGAGCTACGCGGGATTGGCCGGTGTAAGGGCCAACGGGCCGGGCGGCGCCGCTGTTCCTGCCGGCTGAGGTACGCGGGGATAAGGGTAGCGCACGCGCGACGGGGCTCACGCCTGCGGAGCGCTGATCCGGCAGCAGCTCCCCGGTGCGGGGGACTTCCGCGGAATGGTGCCGTCGCGGCGAGTAGGGCCTGCCTTTGCGGGGAAGTCAAGCCCGCAGGTTCACTTTGCGAACGCAGTCGGGGAAGAGAGGTGCCAGATGCGGTACCGGTTGGTCTTCATCTCTGGCCTCGGGATCGGCTTCGTGCTCGGCGCGAGGGCCGGCCGGGAGCGCTATGAGCAGTTGCGGAAGGTGGCCCGCAAGGTGGCGGACAGCCCAGCCGTGCAGCAGGCGGCCGGCGCGCTCCAGGCTCAGGCGGCCAGCTACGCCAGGTCCGCCGGGGGGAAGCTCGCGAACCGCGCGGGGGCCGCCAGGGCCAAGGTCGGGGGTGCGCTACACGTGCCGGGCATGCGGGCCAGGGACTCCAACGGCCGCACAGGCGGTGAGCACTACGCGCCGGTGCCCGACGGCCCGCCGGACGGGTAGCCGCCAGACCCGCACCGGGCCTGGCGCCTCGTTACCCCAGGTATCCCCGGAGCACCTGCGCGCGGCTCGGGTGGCGCAGCTTGGCCAGGGTCTTGGACTCGATCTGCCGGATCCGCTCCCTGGTGACGCCGAACTCCTGGCCCACCTCCTCCAGCGTCCGGGGGTGACCGTCGGTCAGGCCGAACCGCAGCTGGATGATCTTCTGCTCCCGGCCGGACAGGGTGTCCAGGATCTCCTCAAGCTGGTCTTGCAGCATGATGAACGCCGCAGCCTCCATGGGCACCACGGCGTCGGTGTCTTCGATGAAGTCGCCCAGGTCTGAGTCTTCTTCGCCGATGGGCGCTTGCAGGGACACGGGTTCCTGCGCGATGCGCTGGATTTCCGCCACGCGCTCGACGGGAAGCCCCATTTCGGCGGCGATCTCGTCCGGGGAGGCCTCCCGCCCGAGAGCCTGGTGCAACTGGCGCTGGACGCGCGCCATCTTGTTGATCGTCTCCACCATGTGCACCGGGATCCGGATGGTGCGCGCCTGGTCGGCAATGGCGCGGGTGATGGCCTGCCGGATCCACCACGTCGCGTACGTGGAGAACTTGTACCCCTTCGTGTAGTCGAACTTCTCCACCGCGCGGATCAGCCCGAGGTTCCCTTCCTGGATCAGGTCGAGGAAGCCCAGGCCCCGGCCGATGTACCGCTTGGCGATGGACACCACGAGCCGCAGGTTCGCCTCGATCAGCCGCTGCTTGGCGTGCAGCCCGTCCGCGGTGAGGAGAGCCAGGTCGGCCAGGTCGGCCCTGCAGGGCGGGAACCCGCCACGCAGCTTCTCCTCCGCGAACAGGCCGGCCTCGATGGCCTTGGCCAGCTCGACCTCCTCCTCGGCGGTCAGCAGCGGAACCCGGCCGATCTCACGCAGGTAGATGCGGACGAGGTCGCCGGTGACCGCGCGCCTGGACTCGTCGCGCTGGTCGCTCGCGGGAGGGGACTCCGCGTCCTCGGAGGCGACGTCGAGGACGTCCACGCCCTCGTCGGCGAGCATCCGGACGATTCCGTCGATCGTGTGGGCGGGAAGGTCGCAGGCATCGACGGCGACGGCGATGTCGCCAAGGGCCACGGCTCCGTGCTCCCTGGCTCGTGCTATCACGTCAGCTACCTGGTCGGGCTGTCGCGCCGGGGATAGTAACGTAAAGGTCACGCAGACCAGTCTGCTTCAGGGAGCGCTGGTTCTGGTGGGCTTAATTTTGTCACCTCCTGGCGCGTAACGCTGATGACCCGAAGCCAGATAAGGGGCGCGAACGGGACTTTCGGGAAGAACTAGCGGATCCGGGGAGATGTCACGCTAGAAGGCCCCCGCCGCCTTCTCGACCAGGGCTTTGCGGCGCTGTTCCAGCGCGACAAGATCGCCGAACGTCCGGTTGTACTCCGACTGGGTCTCGACCGGGTTCAGCCGCTGCAACCGCGACTTGACCTGGGCGATCCGGCGGCTCACAGCGAGTTCCTCCACCCGGGCGAGCACCGCGTCGGCGTAGCGCATATCCGGCTCCCCGTCCGCCCTCGGCACCCGCAAGGGTTCTACGGCGAGCCGGGTCACGAACCCGCGAACGCGATCGTCCGGGGCCGCGTCCCGCAGGCGGGTCACCCATTCCTGCGCCCCAGCCGCTCCCCTGGCCCCGCCGCACCCGTCGATAAGCTCGCGCACGGCGGCGTGCGGCTCGGCGGTGAACGCGCCCGGGCCGAGCACATCGAAAGCTGGGCCGCACAGGGCGGGGCGCTGGACCGCCAGCTTGAGCGCCTCCCGCTCCACCTGGATCACTGGATCGTCGAGGTCGTAGGGCGCGGGTTCGGTCATGACCCGCCCGGCCTGCCTGCCCGGCCGGGCAGCCCCCCGGGCCGCCGCCGAAGCCGGATCGGGCACCGGCCTGCGGAACTGACCGGAACCGCCCCCGTTTGGCTTGCTCAATGCGGCGGAGACGCGATCGCGGACCCGGGCGAGCACGAATTCCTCGTTCAGCATGCCCAGCCACCGGTCGAGGCTGACCGCATACCGGTCGCGAAGGCCACGGTCCTTGATGCGGGCGATGATCCGGGCGGACGCGTCGAGCGCGGCGAGGCGGCCCTCGTTGGTGTCCAGGTTGTGCTTGGCGAGTTCGCTGCGGATGGCGAACTCGTACACCGGAACCCGCCTGGCCACCAAGTCCCGCACGGCCTCAGGCCCATGTTTGGACCGCAGGTCACACGGGTCGAGGCCGTCGGCCTGGACCGCCACGAAGGTCTGGGTGACGAACCGCTCCTCCAGGTCGAACGCCCGCAGCGCGGCCCGCTGCCCGGCCTCGTCCCCGTCGAAGGTGAACACGACCTCGCCCCGGAACTGGTCTGCGTCCATGAGCAGCCGCCGCAGCACCTTGACGTGGCCGTCGCCGAACGACGTGCCGCAGGTGGCGACGGCGGTGGGCACGCCGGACAGGTGACAGGCCATGACGTCGGTGTAGCCCTCGACGATGACCGCCTGACGGCGATGCGCGATCTCCCGCTTGGCGAGGTCCGCCCCGTACAGCACCGAGCTCTTCTTGAACAGCGGCGTCTCGGGCGTGTTGAGGTACTTCGGCCCGTCGTCGTCGACGGCCAGCTTTCTCGCGCCGAACGCGATAACGTCGCCGGCCAGGTCCCTGATGGGCCAGACGAGCCTGCCGCGGAAGCGGTCCACGGGACCGCGCCTGCCCTGGCTGGCCAGCCCGGAAAGCAGGAGCTCGGCATCGGTGAACCCGCGGCCCCGCAGGTGCCGGGCGAGCGCCTCCCACTCCGCGGGCGCATACCCGGCGCCGAACCGCTCCGCGTCTGCCAACTCAAATCCCCGCTCCGAGAGAAACGCCCGCGCGGGGCCGGCGGTGAGGGTGCGCAGCCGTTCGGCATAGAAATCGGCGGCCGCCTGATGGGCGGCAAGCAACCGGCGGCGCTGGCTGTGCTCCTGGCCGGGGACGTGGCCGCCCTGCTCATAGGTGAGCTCGATGCCGGCCCGGGCGGCGAGATGCTCGACCGCCTCGGGGAAGGACAGGTTGTCAACCTTCTCCACGAACCTGATGACGTCGCCGCCGTCTGCGCAGGAGAAGCAGTACCACAGGCCGCGGGCGGGTGTGACGTTGAAGGATGGGGTCTTCTCGTCATGAAATGGGCACAGGCCCTTGAGCGAGCCGCCACCGGCGTTCCGTAGCTGAAGGTACTCACCGACGACTTCGGCGATGGGCGACCGTTCGCGGACCAGTGCGATGTCTTCGTCCCGGATCCGGCCTGCCACTCGCACCCCTTACTAGCGCCCGTGCTCGCCCGCGCGCCCCGTCGCGGCGAGTCTAGTCTCCGGTGCCCACACTTCGCCGGGTCTGCCGCGTGACGCCTGCTATGGTCGCGGCGTGCGCAGGCTGCTCGTGCTCTGGGACATCGATTACACCCTGATCGGCGCGAGCGGGGTCGGCCAGCGCCTGTACCGCGTGGTATTCCGGGAGATGTTCGGCCGGGAACTACCGGGCTTCGCCCCCATGGCCGGCCGGACCGACCGGGCGATCATCCGCGACACCCTGGGCAGGGCCGGGATCCCTGAGCCGGGGCGGCACCTGAACCAGTTCATCGCCCGCCTGGCCGAGCTCGCGCCGACCGGCCGCGAACTGGCAGCCGAACGCAGCCGGGCGCTCCCGGGCGCGGCCGCGGCGCTGGCTGCGCTGGCCCAGTACGCGCCCGGGACTGCGGACGGGCACGGCCCGCCCCCGTTGTGCGTGGTGCAGTCCGTGCTTACCGGGAACGTCCGGCAGATCGCTGAGGTGAAACTCACCGCGGCCGGCCTCGCCGGTTACCTCGACCTCGGCGTCGGCGCGTACGGCGACGCGCATGAGGTCCGGGCGGACCTGGTCCACGTGGCCCGCGAGAACGCGGCGCGCCGGTACGGCGTCTCCTTCGACGGCGCGGCAACGGTGCTGGTCGGCGACACCGAACTCGACGTGGCGGCCGCCCTGGCCACGGGCGCCCGCGTGGTCGGTGTGGCCACGGGCGGGACCCCCGCCAGCGACCTCGCGGCCGCCGGAGCCAGTGCCGTCCTGGCCGACCTCACCGACACACCCGCCACCCTCACTGCAATCCTGGGCAGCTCGCTTAGCACACCCCGCTGACAGCAGGTCCCTTCCATCCACAGCCGATGCAACCAACAAACTCACGTGATCATGGAAGGCGGCCACTACACCTCCGTCAGGGGGATGTCGGGGTCGGCCAGGCGGCTCACGTTCACCTGGCGCTTTGACCGGATCAGGTCCTGGATGTCGTCGGTCACGTCCCAGACGTTGACGTTCATCCCCGCCACCACCGACCCGCCGGACAGCCAGAACGCGATGAACTCCCGGGCGTCCCTGTCGCCCCGGTACACGACGTTCTCGTAGGAGCCGGGCTCGGGCAGCCCGGCCGTTTCCATGCCCAGGTCGTACTGGTCGCTGAAGAAGTAGGGGACCGCGTCGTAGGACACCGCCTGGCCGAGCATCGACCGCGCCGCCGCCGGCCCGCCGGCCAACGCGTTGTTCCAGTGCTCGACCCGGACGTGACGGCCGTACAGCGGGTGGAAGCTGTTGGCCACGTCCCCCGCGGCGAACACGTCCGGCGCCGAGGTGTGCAGCCCCGCGTCGACCACGACCCCGTTGCCGACCTCAAGCCCGGCGTCCGCGGCGAGGCCGGTGGCGGGCACCGCCCCGATCCCCACCACGACGAGGTCGGCGGGCAACGCCACCCCGTCCGAGGTAACCACCTCGGTCACCGACCCCCCGGCGCCGCGCAGTTCGGTGACCGACTCCTCGAACCGGAACACCACGCCGTGCTCCCGGTGCAGGCCGGCGAACACCTCGCCCAGCTCCGGCCCTAGGTGGCGGAACAACGGACCCGGCTCCGGCTCGATGACGGTGACCTCGCAGCCAAACTCGCGGGCGGCGGCGGTCACCTCCAAGCCGATCCAGCCCGCGCCGACGACCACCACCTGCCCGCTAGCGTGCAACGCCGCCGACAGCCGTTCACTGTCGCCAACTCTGCGCAGGTAGAGAACCCCGTCGAGGCCGGCCCCTGGTGCGCTGAGCCGACGCGGGGCCGCCCCGGTGGTCAGGAGCAGCCGGTCGTACCCGAGCGTCCCGCCGCCGGCCAGCGAGACCTGCCGGGCGGCGGGGTCGATCGCGGTCACCGTGACCCCGAGCCGCAGGTCCACGTCGTTCTCGGCGTACCAGCCCTCCTCGTGTACGAAGACGGAGGACCTGTCGTCCTTTCCCAGCAGGTATCCCTTGGACAGCGGGGGCCGTTCGTAGGGGCGGTCCAACTCCTCGCCGAGGAGCACGATGCCCCCGCCGAACCCCTCGGCCCGGAGGGTCTCGGCGGCCTTCGCGCCGGCCAGGCTCGCGCCGACGATCACGTAGGTGGGTTCAGCGGCCACGGGAAGATCCTCCTATGCGGGGGGTTCCGGGGGGTCGTCCCCCCGGACTAGCACTGCATGACTGCGGCCGGCGTGGGCGCGCTCCCGACCCTTGGGGCGCGGAGCGCCCGGCGCCCGGTCCCGGCACAGGCGATCATGCCAGGCCATCGCGGACGTATCGGTGAGCGACGCGATCTGGTCGACGACCACCCGCAGCCGGCCGGCGTCCGACCCCGCCGCGAGGTAGGCCGGGCGCAGCGTGGGATCCAGCGTGTCCGGGGCCCCGGCCTGCACCGCCGCCGCCAGCTCGGCGATCAGCTCCCGCTGCCGGGCCTGCACCGCGGCGACCCCGTCCCGGCTCATGACGTAGCGCGCCGTCACCGCCTTGAGCAGGGCGCACTCGAGCCGCTGCGCCCGGGGCACCACGAGGTCGGCGGCGTAGCGGGTGAGCGGCTGCCCACCGCCGGCGGCCGCGAGCGTCGCCTCCTGCGCCGCCCCGCAGAACCGCGCGATCAGCTCGCTGGTCAGGTGCTTGAGCGCCACCAGGGAACCGGGCCCGCCGTCGAAGGACGACGGCCAGCACGGCAGGGCGAGCAGCCCGTCCAACACCTCGGTGAGCTCGGCCGCGGTCACCGCACCCGGTCGGCAGTACCGCGCCTCGGCCAGCTCCGCGACCACCCTGCGCTCCGCCCGGTCGCGCAGCGCATCGATGGTGATATGGCCTGCCTGCAGCCCGTCTTCCAGGTCGTGCACGGAATAGGCCACGTCATCGGCCCAGTCCATCACCTGGGCTTCGAGGCACAGCTGACCGCCCGGAGCCCCTTCTCTTATCCAGCTGAACGATGCCGCGTCGTCGGCGTAGTACCCGAACTTCGGCGGCCCTGCGTCGCTGGCCAGGAGCGCCGGATCCCGGGGGGCTCCCCAGGGGTACTTGAGCGTGGCGTCGAGCGTGGCCCGGGTGAGGTTCAGGCCCGCCCCCGCCACCTTGGCCTCCAGCCGGGTGAGCAGGCGCAGGCTTTGCGCGTTGCCCTCGAACCCGCCGCAGCTGGCGGACACGTCCGCCAGCGCCATCTCGCCGTTGTGCCCGAACGGCGGGTGCCCGAGGTCGTGCGCCAGGCACGCCGCGTCGACCAGGTCGGGATCGCAGCCGAGCGCCGCCCCGAACTCGCGCCCGATCTGCGCGCACTCCAGCGAGTGGGTCAGCCTGGTGCGCGGGAAGTCTCCCGACCCCACCTCGACCACCTGGGTCTTGGCCGCCAGCCGGCGCAGCGCCGAGGAATGCAGCACCCTGGCCCGGTCCCTGATGAACGGCCCGCGCTGGTGTGCCGCTGGCGGCACCGTCTTGGCCGGCTCGGCTCCCCGGCGCGCCATCGCGTGGGAGTCGTAGCCCGCGACGTCGATCACCTGCTGTCGCTGCCCCCCACGGTGTCCATCAACGCGGCCCGGCCCGCCTCAAGCCGCGCCACCGGCACCCGGAAGGGTGAGCAGGACACGTAGTTCAGGCCCACCTGGTGGAAGAAGTGCACCGAATCGGGGTCCCCGCCGTGCTCACCGCAGACCCCAAGCTCCAGGTCGGGGCGGGCCTTCCGCCCCTCCTCGCTGGCGATGCGGACAAGCCGCCCGACGCCCTCGGCGTCGATCGTCTCGAACGGGGACACACCGAAGATGCCCAGGTCGATGTAGCGGCTGAAGAACGCGCCCTCCACGTCGTCGCGGGAGAAGCCCCAGGTCATCTGCGTGAGGTCGTTGGTCCCGAACGAGAAGAACTCGGCGCTGCGCGCGATCTCCCCGGCGATGAGCGCAGCCCTGGGCACCTCGATCATGGTGCCGATCAGGGTGTGCACGTGCGTGCCGGTCTCCTTTTCGACCGAGGCGAGAACCTTGGCGGTCTCCTCGCGGGTGATCTCCATCTCCTGCACCGAGGCCGTGAGCGGGATCATGATCTCCGGACGCGGGTCGCCGGCCGCCTGCTTGCACTGCGCCGCGGCCTGCGCGATCGCGCGCACCTGCATGGCGAAAAGCCCCGGGATCACCAGGCCGAGACGGACCCCGCGCAGGCCGAGCATCGGGTTCTGCTCGTGCAGGCGGCGTACCGCCTCCAGGAGTTTGCGGTCCTGCTCGGTGGCGGCGTCCCCGGCCAGGGCTACCTTCACCGAGATCTCGGTGAGGTCGGGCAGGAACTCATGCAACGGTGGGTCGATGAGCCTGATGGTGACCGGAAGGCCGTCCATCGCCCGGAGGATCTCGACGAAGTCACCGCGCTGAAGCGGCTCCAGCGCGTCCAGCGCCGACTGCCTGGTGGCCTCGTCCTCGGCCAGGATCAGCCGCTCCACCAGCAGGCGGCGTTCGCCGAGGAACATGTGCTCGGTGCGGACCAGGCCCACGCCGCCGGCGCCGAACCGGCGGGCCCTGGCGCAGTCTTCGCCGGTGTCGGCGTTGGCGTACACGCCGAGCCGGCGCCGCGCATCGGCGTGCTTCATGATCCGGTCCACGGCGGTGACGAGCTCGTCGGCCTCAGCCGCGAGCCCGCCCTCGAAGTAGGTGACCACGGACGACGGGGCCACCGGCACTGCGCCGAGGTAGACCGCCCCGCTTGTGCCGTCGATGGAGAGCACGTCGCCCTCGGCGATGACCACCCCGCCCGGCGCGGTCAGCTTGCGGCCCGCGATGTTGACCTCGAGCTCCTCCGCGCCGCAGACGCAGGTCTTGCCCATACCGCGCGCGACCACGGCGGCGTGGCTGGTCTTGCCGCCCCGGCTGGTGAGGATTCCCCTGGCGGCGATCATGCCGTGCAGGTCGTCGGGGTTGGTCTCGCGCCGGACCAAGATCACGTCCTCGCCCGCGTTGGCCCACTCGACCGCCCTGGCCGAGTCGAACACGGCCTTGCCGACGGCCGCGCCGGGCGAGGCGCTGACCCCCGTCGTGATCTTGGTTACCCCCTCGGTGACGTCGAACCGGGGGAACATGAGGTGCGCGAGCTGGTCCCCGGTGACCCGGGTAAGGGCCTCGTCCATGTTGATGAGGCCCTGATCCACCAGCTGGGTCGCGATGCGGAACGCGGCCGCCGCGGTCCGCTTGCCGACGCGGGTCTGCAGCATCCAGAGCTTGCCCCGCTCGATGGTGAACTCGATGTCGCACAGGTCGCGGTAGTGGTTCTCCAGCGTCTGCATGATCTGGAGCAGCTGCCGGTAAGAAGCGGGGTCGATCTGCTCCAGGTCCTGCAGCGGGACCGTGTTGCGGATGCCGGCGACGACGTCCTCGCCCTGAGCGTTCTGCAGGTAGTCGCCGTAGATGCCCTGCTGGCCGGTGCCGGGGTCGCGGGTGAACGCGACGCCGGTGCCCGAGTCGGCGCCGAGGTTGCCGAACACCATCGAGACCACGTTGACCGCGGTGCCGAGGTCGGCGGGGATGCGCTCCTGGCGACGGTAGAGCACCGCGCGGTCGGAGTTCCACGAGTTGAACACGGCCCGGATCGCCATGTCCATCTGCTCGTGCGGGTCCTGGGGGAACGCCCGCCCTGTGTGGGCGCGCACGATCTCCTTGAACTGCTCGGTGAGCCGGCTCAGATCGCTGGCGTCGAGATCCACGTCGTTCGTGGTGCCCTTGGCCTCCTTGGCCGCCTCCAGCGCTTGTTCGAACGCTGCTCCGTCGATGCCGAGCACGGTCTTGCCGAACATCTGGACCAGGCGCCGGTAGGCATCCCAGGCGAAGCGCTCGTTGCCCGACTGCTTGGCCAGCCCAAGGACGGACTCGTCGGTGATGCCGATGTTCAGGACCGTGTCCATCATGCCCGGCATGGAGAACTTCGCGCCGGAGCGGACGCTGACGAGCAACGGGTCGGCGGGGTCGCCGAGCACGCGCCCCATGGCCTGCTCCATCCGCCGCAGGTGCCCATCGACCTCGTCGGCGAGCCCTTCGGGGACGCTTCCGTGGCGCAAGAAATAACGGCAGGCTTCGGTGGTAATCGTGAAGCCTGGCGGGACGGGCAGGCCGATGTTTGTCATCTCGGCAAGGTTGGCTCCCTTGCCGCCTAGCAGGTCTTTCAGGTCCTTATTGCCCTCGGTGAAGTCATAGACGAGCTTCGGCACTGCACGCTCTCCTCGCGATGCCGCCAGCCCGGCGATGGCCCGGGCCCATGGGCGGCTGGTGTGACTGCGGCCTTCTCGGCCCCGATACCTTCGAGCCTACCGAGCACGGACCGCCAATGAGTGATTGCGGTGCGGGAAGCAGCGGGGACCGCGCTAGCCGCCCGTCAGGCGTTCGGAAAGATAGGACTCGAGGCCGTCGATGGCGATCCTGTCCTGGCGCATCGAGTCCCGCTCCCGCACGGTCACGGCCTGGTCGTTCAGGGAATCGAAGTCGACGGTGACGCAGTACGGGGTGCCGATCTCGTCCTGACGGCGGTAGCGGCGGCCGATCGCGCTCGCGTCGTCGAAGTCGGTGCTCCACCGCTTGCGGAGCCGCGCGGCGAGGTCGCGTGCCTTCGGGGAGAGGTCGGCGTTGCGCGACAGCGGCAGCACCGCCACCTTGACCGGGGCGAGCCGGTGGTCGAGCCGCAGCACGGTCCGCTTCTCCATCTTGCCGCTCGCGTCCGGCGCCTGGTCCTCGGCGTAGGCGTCCATGAGGAACACCAGCATGGACCGGTCCACCCCGGCCGCGGGCTCGATCACGTACGGCACGTAGCGCTCGCCGGAGTCGGCGTCCAGGTATGACAGGTCCTGGCCGGACGCCCGCGCGTGCGTGGACAGGTCGAAGTCGGTCCGGTTGGCGATGCCCTCCAACTCGCCCCACTCGCTGCCGGGGAACCCGTACCGGTACTCGATGTCCACAGTGCGCTTGGAGTAGTGCGAGCGCTTCTCCGGCGGGTGCTCATACAGACGCAGGTTCTCCTCGCGCACGCCGAGGCCGGTGTACCAGGCCTTCCGGGTGGCGATCCACTGATCGTGCCACTCCTCGTCGGTGCCGGGCTTGACGAAGAACTCCATCTCCATCTGCTCGAACTCGCGGGTGCGGAAGATGAAGTTCCCAGGCGTGATCTCGTTGCGGAACGACTTGCCGATCTGCCCGATCCCGAACGGGACCTTCTTCCGCGACGTCTGCAGCACGTTGCGGAAGTTGATGAAGATGCCCTGCGCGGTCTCGGGCCGGAGGTAGGCCAGCCCGGACTCGTCCTCGGTCGCACCCAGATAGGTCCGCAGCAGCCCGTTGAACATGCGCGGCTCGGTGAACGAGTCCTTGCTGCCGCAGTTCGGGCAGGCGATGCTGGCCAGGCCGCCCTCGGGCGCGTGGCCGTGCTTCTCCTCATAGCCCTCGATGAGGTGGTCGGCGCGGAACCGCTTGTGGCACACCTGGCACTCGGTCAGCGGGTCCACGAACTCGGTGACGTGTCCGCTGGCCTCCCACACCTCGCGGGCCAAGATGACCGAGGAGTCGAGCCCGACGACGTCGTCGCGTTCCTGAACCATCGACTTCCACCACTGCCGCTTGACGTTGTTCTTCATCTCCACGCCGAGCGGGCCGTAGTCCCAGGACGCGCGCAGCCCGCCGTAGATCTCGCTGGACGGGTAGACGAAACCCCGCCGTTTGCTGAGGCTGACGATCGTGTCGAGGCGGTCGGAACGAGCTGCCATGGCGGGACTCCATCCGGCTGGCGGTCGGCGGGCATGCGTAGTCGGTAGCGAACAAGGGTGTGCGCTCAGCTTAGTGGGCAGGCAGCACCCCTCTGTCACGCCCGTGGAGGGCGGCCCCTTGCACTGCTTGATCCGGCGGTGGCCGGCCCACCACACGTTCCGGGTGATGTCCGCCGGGACCGTATATTTGACGGCACTTATCCAGCAGGCCAGCTCCGGCTGGCGGAAGGACGGCCGACGTGGGTTCGCCGAAGGCAAGCCGCGGGCGCGGGCAGGGCCGTAAGCGGCAGGGTGGCGGGGCCGGAGCCAGCAATGGGCGGGGTGGCGGGGCCGGAGCCAGCACTGGGCGGGGTGGTGGGGCCGGAGCTAGCAGAGCACGGGGTGCTGGGGCCGGAGCCAGCAGAGCGCGGCGCGCTGGGGCCGGGGTCGGCAGAGGAAGGCCGCTGCCTCGCGGCAGCTCGCTCTACACCCCGGACGCGAGCGACGCGCGCCGCCGGATCGAGCGGGCAAGCGCCCGGCCGGTGGTGCTCCTGCACCAGCTCCCCCGGTGGGTGGTCCTGGTCGTCGTGGCGGGCCTGCTGGTGACCGGGCTGGCGGTGCACGGCTGGATCGGGGCCGCCGCGCTGGTCCTCGTCGCCGCGTTCCTCGGCTGGCTGGCGGCGCTGTCATGGCCCGCGACCGACCGGAACGGGCGGCTACTGCGCCTGGCCGCGGTCGCCGGCGTGCTGGTGCTCGCGGGCTTCCAGGCCACGAGGTAGCACGGGATTCGGCATCGCACCGCCGTACCGGCGGTCCCGGCTGGCGTAGATCTCGCACGCCTGCCAGAGGTGCCGCCGGTCGAAATCGGGAAAAAGCGTGTCCAGGAAGACAAGCTCGGCGTACGCGGACTGCCAGATCAGGAAGTTCGACAGGCGCTGCTCCCCGGATGACCGGATAAAAAGGTCCACATCGGGCAGCGCGGGCTCGTCCAGATACCGGGCGAAGACCTTCTCGTCGATGTGGTCGGGCCGCAGCCGGCCGGCCACGGCGTCGGCTGCGATGGCGGCCGCGGCATCGGCGATCTCGGCCCGGCCGCCGTAATTCACGCAGAACTGCAGCGTGAGGACCGAGTTGGCCGCCGTCAGCCGTTCGGCATCCTCTAGCTCGGAGATGACGCTGCGCCACAGCCGCGGACGGCGGCCCGCCCACACGACCCGGACGCCCATCCCGTGGAGCTGGTCCCTGCGCCGGCGGATGACGTCCCGGTTGAACCCCATAAGGAACCGGACCTCGTCCGGTGACCTGCGCCAGTTCTCGGTCGAGAACGCGTACGCGGACAGGTACGGGATGCCGAGCTCGATCGCGCCCATGATCACGTCGAACAGCGAGCCCTCGCCCCGCTTGTGGCCCTCGGTGCGAGGCAGGCCGCGCTCCTTCGCCCACCGGCCGTTGCCGTCCATGACCAGGGCGACGTGGCGGGGCACGAGCTCGGGCGGGATGGCGGGCGGCCGTGCCCCCCCGGGATGCGGGTCCGGCGGGCGTACTCGGCGCACCCGCGGCGGCTCAGGCATGTTCCACGTGCCGGAGCGAGCGGATGGAGTGCTCCAGATGCCACTGCAGGTAGGCGGCGACCAGGCCGCTGCATTCGACCTGGTGGCGCCGCTCGGCCGCGTCCGCCTGCGCCCAGTCCCCCCGCAGCAGCGCGCTCATCAGGGCGACCGTGTGCACCGACGGAGTCGCCGCGCCCGCGGGCCGGCAGGACCGGCAGGTCAGGCCGCCCGCCGCGATCCCGAACGCGCGCGACCCCCCGCTCCCGCTCGACAGGTCCGGAGATCCGCAGACCGCGCACGCGTCCAGGGCAGGCGCGTAACCCGCCACGGCGAGCGAGCGCAGCAGGTAGGCGTCGAGCACGAGCCGCGGCGTGTGCGCCCCCTCGCCCAAGGCCCGCAGCCCGCCGACCAGCAGCAGAAACTGCCGCTCCGCGGGCTCCTTCTCCTCGGGCGTGAAGCGTTCCGCGGTCTCCAGCATCGCGGTGCCTGTGGTGTAGCGCGGGTAGTCGGCGGCCAGCGGCTCGCCGTACGCCCGCACCAGGTCGGCCTGGGTGATGTAGTCCAGGGAGCGGCCGGTGTGCAGCTGGAGATCGACGTGACTGAACGGCTCAAGGCGGGCGCCGAACCGCGACATGGTCCGGCGCACGCCCTTGCCGACCGCCCGCACCCGACCGGTGCGGCGGGTCAGGACCGTGACGATGCGGTCCGCCTCGCCCAGGTCCTGCGTGCGCAGGACGATCCCGTCATCCCGGTACAGGCCCACCCTGCCATTGTCCCGTACCGGGGGCGGTGTGGCTGCGCGCGGCGCGGTTCACCGCCGACAGGACCGCCCGGAGCGAGGCCGTCACCGTGTTGGTGTCGACGCCAACGCCCCACAGCGCCTGCCCGCCGACCTCGCACTCGACGTACGCGGCCGCCTGGGCGTCGCTGCCTGCGGACAGCGCGTGCTCGGTGTAGTCGAGCACGCGGACCTCGATCCCGAGCGAACTGAGCGCGTCGCAGAACGCGGAGATCGGCCCGTTGCCCACCCCCTCGATCTGGCGGTCCCGCCCGTCCACCCTGACGGCCGCGGTGAGCGCGTCCTTGCTGTCCACGACCGAGGACGTATGGTGCGCGAGCAGCGCCGTCCGGCCGGCGCCCAGATACTCGGTGGAGAACGCCTCCCACATCTGCGCCGGGGTGACCTCCCCGCCCTCGGCGTCGGTGTGCGCCTGGATCACCCGGGAGAACTCGATCTGCAGCCGGCGCGGCAGGTCCAGGTGATGTTCGGCCTTCATGATGTAGGCCACCCCGCCCTTGCCGGACTGGGAGTTGACCCTGATCACGGCCTCATAGGTGCGCCCGACGTCGCGCGGGTCGATCGGCAGGTACGGCACCGCCCAGGGGAAGTCCGCCAGGCCCGCCCCGGCCGCCTCGGCCGCGGCCTCCTGCGCCTCGAACCCCTTCTTGATCGCGTCCTGGTGCGACCCGGAGAACGCCGTGTACACCAGGTCGCCGGCGTAGGGGTGGCGCGGGTGCACCGGCAGCTGGTTGCAGTACTCGACCGTGCGCCGGATCTCGTCGATGTCCGAGAAGTCGATCATGGGGTCGATGCCCTGGCTGAACAGGTTCATGCCGAGGGTGACCAGGCAGACGTTCCCGGTCCGCTCTCCGTTGCCGAACAGGCACCCCTCCACCCGGTCCGCCCCGGCCAGCACGGCCAGCTCGGCGTCGGCGACCGCGGTGCCGCGGTCGTTGTGCGTGTGCACCGACAGGCAGATGTCCTCCCGCCGGGACAGCTGGCGGCTCATCCACTCGATCTGGTCGGCGTAGACGTTCGGCGTGGACCGCTCGACCGTGCACGGCAGGTTGAGGATGATCTCCCGGTCCGGCCCCGGCTGCCAGACGTCCATGACCGCCTCACAAACGTCGGCGGCGAAGTCGAGCTCGGTGTCGACGAAGATCTCCGGCGAGTACTCGTACCCGAAGTCGCAGCCGGGCAGGTACTCCTCTGCGTACTTGATGACCGACTGGGTGCCATCGACCGCCAGCGCCTTGCACTCCTCCCGGTCCACGCCGAACACGACCCGCCGGAACAGCGGCGCGGTCGCGTTGTACAGGTGCACGGTGGCGCGCCGCGCGCCCACCAGGGACTGCACGGTCCGCTCGATGAGCTCGTCGCGGGCCTGGGTGAGCACCGAGATCTGCACCTCGCCGGGGATGACGTCGCCCTCGATCAGGCTGCGGACAAAGTCGTAGTCGGCCTGGCTGGCCGACGGGAACCCGACCTCGATCTCCTTGTAGCCCAGCCGCACCAGCAGGTCAAACATGGTCCGCTTGCGGGCGGGGCTCATCGGGTCGATCAGCGCCTGGTTGCCGTCCCGCAGGTCGGTGGACAGCCACCGCGGCGCCGCGGCGATCGCCCGCCCGGGCCAGGTGCGGTCCGGCAGGCGAACGGGACGGAAGGGTACATAACGGTGGCATGGCATGCCACTGGGCATCTGCTGCGGTCGCATGGGTGATGCTGCTCCCTGTGCTCGGGGCGGGTAGCCGACGGGCAACGCTGGTCCCGCGGCGAGGGAGCCGGCCTTTACCTGGCCCCGCCGCGGCAGCTAAGAAGCAGTCCGCACAGCATCGCGTTAGAGATTATCAGACAGAACGTAGCCACCCGTGGCTGGCCCCGCGCGCGGGCGGCACGCCCGGGCGCTAGGCGGTCGCGCGGAGCCCGAGCACGCCAGCGTGGTAACGGGTGCCGCAGGTGCGGCACTGGACGTGCTCACCCACCTTGCCCAGCGGAATCAGCGGGACGAAGAACACGGTGACGAACCGCCGCCCGGAGCGGCCCCGGTACTGGCGGTCGGCGCAGCAGCGCTGGCAGTGGAACACGCCCTCACCGGTGGTGTGGAAGAAGACCCGAACGCCGCCGATGATCAGCACGGTCACTCCCGAGAAATGGTGCCCGGGCGCCGTCCCCGCAATCCAGCGCTTTGCCCTTCTTACCCTGCCTTGCCCATCATGACAGGTCGCCGAGCGCAAGGGCTGGCTCTGAGCCGAAAACCAGTGGCGGGCTGACGGTCTCCGGGCTTGGCTGGGGGCATGGACCTGGAACGCTTCGACCCCGGCAGCGACGCCAGGTCCGTGCAGGCCTGCCACGAGATCTACCTCGCGGCGGCGCGCGCGGACAACCCGCGGTGGCCGCGGATGCCGCCTCCCGTCTTCCGGTCCTGGCTTACCTATGGCTGGACGGAGGATCCCTCGCAGGTGTGGCTCGCCCGGGACCGCACGGGTGAGGCCCGCGGCTGGTACGCGCTCCGCCTGCCCGAACGCGAGAACCGGCACATGGCATACCTCAGTCCCACGGTCCATCCCTCCCGGCGCCGGGCCGGCCTGGGCACGATCCTGGTCGCGCACGCGGCACGCGGCGCCCGCGAGGCGGGCAGGACGCTGCTGGCGGGCGAGTCGGACGAGGCGTCCGCCGGCGAGGCGTTCGCCCGCACGCTTGGCGCGCGGCAAGGGCTCCCCGAGGTCCGGCGGGTGCTCCGGCCGGCCTCCATCTCGCCGGCGCGGCTGGCCGCGCTGCGGAGCCGGGCAGAGTCCGCCGCCAGCGGGTATTCCCTGCTGTCCTGGTACGGTCCGGTGCCCGAGGACCGGCTTGGCGACGTCGCCGCGGTCAACGGAGCGATGGCCGACGCTCCCCGTGACGCCGGACAAGAAGCGCAGCGCTGGGACGTGGCGCGGGTCCGGCTGTCCGATGAGCGGACGGCCGCCCAGGGGCTGCGGCACTACACCGTCGCCGCCTGCCCGGCGCCGGGCGGCGCGCTGGTGGCCTTCACCGAGTTGTACGTCGACCCGCTCGACCCCGTCTGGGGCTTCCAGGGGCTGACCGCGGTCGTGGCGCCGCACCGCGGGCACCGGCTGGGTTTGCTGGTCAAGGTGGCCATGCTGGAGTGGCTCGCGGAGCAGGAGCCGCAAATCACCCAGATCGTGACCGGGAACGCGGACGCCAACGAGCACATGATCGCGATCAACGCCGAACTGGGCTTCGAGGTCCAGGACCGGCTGCTGTCCTGGGAGCTCGACGTGGCAACTGCGCTCGCACTCAGCCGCGGCGCCAGCCCCCGGCCCTTCATGATCCGGTAGCCTTTTCGCCCTCCAAGGGGCGAAAACTCTACCGGATCACCGCTTTCCACAGGCGGCACCGGTGTCGGAGCTCAGTCGCCGAAGCCCAGCCTGCGTAGCTGCTTGGGGTCGCGCTGCCAGTCCTTGGCCACCTTGACCCGCAGGTCCAGGTAGACCCTGGTGCCGAGGAGCGCCTCGATCTCATGCCTGGCCCGGGTGCCGACCTCCTTCAGCCGGGCCCCCTTGGCGCCGATCACGATCGACTTCTGGCTGGGCCGCTCGACGTACATCAGCGCGTGCACGTCGGTGAGCTGGTCACGGTCGGGCCGCGGCCCCATCTCCTCCACCACGACCGCGATCGAGTGCGGCAGCTCGTCCCGCACTCCTTCCAGCGCCGCCTCCCGGATCAGCTCGGCGACCAGCACCTGCTCGGGCTCATCGGTGAGCTCGCCCTCCGGGTACAGCGGCGGGCCCGGCGGCAGGTGGGAGATGAGCACGCCGGTCAGGACGTCCAGTTGGAAGCCGGTTGCGGCGGACACGGGCACGACGTCGGCCCAGTCCCCCAGCTCCGCCACCGCCACGAGCTGCGCGGCCACCTGATCCGCCGTGACCAGGTCGGTCTTGGTGACGATCGCGACCACAGGGGTGCCGGGAATCCCGCCCAGCTCGTTGGCCAGGTACTTGTCTCCTGGGCCGATCCGGTCGGGCGCGGGGACGCAGAACCCGATGACGTCCACCTCGGTCAGCGTCGACCGGACCAGGCTGTCCAGCCGTTCTCCGAGCAGCGTCCGCGGCCGGTGCAGGCCGGGCGTGTCCACGATGACCAGTTGCGCGTCGCTGCGGTGCACGATGCCCCGGACCGCCCGCCGTGTGGTCTGCGGGCGGCTGCTGGTGATCGCGACCTTGGTGCCGACCAGCGCGTTCATGAGCGTGGACTTGCCCACGTTCGGCCGGCCCGCAAAGCAAGCGAACCCCGACACGAAGTCACGTTCCTGGCCGGGCCGCGAGCCAGGCGGCGCGTCCGCTGGCTTCCTCGTGGCGGCTTCGGGTCGCGGCGGTCTCGGCGGCACTCCCACGGGTGAATTCTCCCGCACTCTGCTTTGTCCCGCCCCCGCGCTCCGCGCCCGCCCCCACTCTGCTTTCCCCGCCCCCGCGCTTCGCGCCCGCCCCCGCTCTGGCCAGTCCCGGCGCCCGCGTCTGCCCGCCGATCAGGGCACGAGCCTCGCCCGCAGCCCGCCATCGGTGCCGGCGTGAAAGACGGTCGCGTGGGGCCCGAGGTCTGCCACCGCGGCCAGGTCGGCCTCGTCGGGCGCGTCCACGTCGCTGACCAGCGCCGCTGCCTCCAGGCTGGTCGCGCCGCTGGACACCGCCATCGCGACGGCCAGGCGCAGCGCGGACAACCGCAGCGAGGGCAGCGCCACCGTGGCGGCGGCATAGGTCCGGCCGGTCTCGTCCCGCACCGCAGCACCCTCGGCCGCCCCCACCCGGGCCCGCGCCGCCCGCGCCAGGGTCACAATCTTCTGGTCCTCGTCGTCAAGGCCCTGCACGGGGCCGAGTCTAGAGAACCGCCTCCCCGTGATCATGACTTTAGGGGCGCCCGGGCACTCTAGGTCACGATCACGACGGCAGCTCGCGGTCCTGGGCTGGCCGGGCTGCGGCGCGGGACGGCGCCGCGCGCTCGACCGTCACCGTGCCGATCCGGTTCCGCCGCCCCGCCAGGCTTTCGGCGGTCAGGGTGAGGCCGGCCACGGTCGCCGTGGACCCGGCGATCGGGACCCGGCCGAGCGCGAGCGCGAGCAGCCCGCCGACCGTCTCCACGTCCTCGGCGTCGATCCGCACCCCGAACAGCTCTTCCAGGTCGGCTACGGGGAACCGGGCGATGACGCGGACGCGCCCGGCGTCCAGCCACTCGACCTCCGGGCGTTCCTGGTCGTACTCGTCGGCGATCTCCCCGACGATCTCCTCGAGGATGTCCTCGATCGTGACGAGCCCGGCCGTCCCGCCGTATTCGTCGATCACGATGACGAGGTGGATCTGCCGCGCCTGCATCTCCCTGAGCAGATCATCGGCGGGCTTGCTCTCCGGCACGAACGTGGCCGAGCGCATGACGGACTCGACCTTCTCAACCGCCTCCGCCTCGGGGTGCTCGCGGCTGCGGGCCACCAGGTCCTTGAGGTAGGCGATCCCGATCACGTCGTCCTCGTTCTCGCCCACGACGGGGATTCGGGAGAAGCCGCTGCGCAGCGCGAGCGAGAGCGCCTGCCGCACGTTCTTGTCGTGCTCCACGAACACGATGTCGGTCCTGGGCACCATGACCTCGCGCACGATCGTGTCGCCGAGCTCGAACACCGAGTGGATCATCTCGCGCTCCCCCGGCTCGATCACCCGGCGCTCGCCCAGCAGGTCCACCAGCCCGCGCAGGTCCTCCTCCGAGGCGCCTCCGCTTTCCCGGCCTCGCCCCGGGGTCAGCGCGCTGCCTACGGCCAGTAGCAGCCGCGGCAGTGGGCCAAGAGCGCGCACCACCGGCATGAGCAGGCCTGCCGCGGCACCGGCCAGCCGGCGGTCGTACTGGCGGCCCAGCGAAGCGGGCCAGATCCCGGCCACGATGTACAGCACCGGCGCCACGGCCACCAGCGCGATCAGGAACGTCCGCCAGCCGTCGCCGAGCAGCCGCACGAGCGCGGCGGTGGCCAGGACCACAGCAGCCGTCTCGCTGCCGACCCGCATCACCAGCAGCACGCTCAGGTAGCGCCGGGGCTCGGCCAGGACCGCCTGCAGCCGCGGGGAGTAGCCGTCCGGGCCCTGCCGGGCGCGGTCCCGCCCGCCGGCCCTGGCCAGGCGGAGGATAGCGATCTCGGCGCTTGAGCACAGCCCCGCCGCCAGGCAGAGCGCTAGTGCGGCCGCAAAGAGCCACGCCATCGCAGCATCATCCGGATTCGTCCCGCTCCCCCGAGTCCCCTTCGGCCGCGTCGCCGGCTTCATGCTCCCCCGCGCCGCGCTCGGCAGCGTATCCTGCGCCCCCGTCCCCGCGGGCCGCGTCCCGCAGCGCCGCGCGCCCGGCGCGCCACGAGTCAAGCAGCCGGTCCTGCAGCCCGAACATTGTGGCCCGCTCGTCCGCCTCGGCGTGATCGAACCCGAGGAGGTGGAGGATGCCGTGCGTGCAGAGCAGTTCCAGTTCGTCCCCGACCGGGTGCTGCGCCTCGCGCGCTTGCTCCGTGGCCACCTCCGGGCAGAGGACCACGTCACCGAGCAGGAATGGGGCAGCGCCCGAGTCCGGCCCACCCCGGTCGTTGCGGTCGCTGCCCGGCGGCGGGGGACGCAACTCGTCCATGGGGAAGGCGAGGACGTCCGTGGGACCCGCCTCACCCAGCCAGCGCTGGTGGAGATCGGTGATCGTAGGGGCATCGACCAGCAAGACGGACAGCTCCGCGAGCGGGTGCATCCGCATCTCGTCGAGCACGAACCTGGCCAGCGACGCCAGGCCGGGCTCGTCCACACTTATCCCCGACTCGTTCGCAACCTCGATTGTCATGAACTCGCCCCGGTCACTGGGCCCGCTTGCCCGGGCCGCGGGAGTTCGCCCGCCCGGCCCCGCGCTCCGCCTGCCTGCCCCGGATGCCACCGTCCCGCACCGGGCCGGCTACGGGCGCCGCGGTCCGCGCCTCGTAGGCGGCGTAGGCGTTCACGATGTCCCCCACGAGCCGGTGCCGCACCACATCGTGGCTGGTCAGCCGGACGAACTCGATGTCCTCGACGCCGACGAGGATCTCCTGGACCAGCCGCAGGCCGCTCGCCTGGCCCACCGGCAGGTCCACCTGAGTGATGTCGCCGGTCACGACCATGCGGGCGCCGAAGCCGAGCCGGGTCAGGAACATCTTCATCTGCTCGGCCGAGGTGTTCTGCGCTTCGTCCAGGATGATGAACGAATCGTTCAGCGTCCGGCCGCGCATGTACGCGAGCGGCGCGACCTCGATCGTGCCAGCCGAGATCAGGCGCGGGATGGAGTCAGGGTCCAGCATGTCGTGCAGGGCGTCATACAGCGGGCGCAGGTAGGGATCGATCTTCTCGTACAGCGTCCCTGGCAGGAAGCCCAGCCGCTCCCCCGCCTCCACGGCGGGCCGGGTGAGGATGATCCGGTTGACCTCTTTGGCCTGCAGTGCCTTGACCGCCTTGGCCATCGCCAGGTACGTCTTCCCGGTACCGGCCGGCCCTATGCAGAACACGATCGTGTGCTCGTCGATCGCGTCCACATAACGTTTCTGGTTGAGCGTTTTGGGCCGGATCGTCCGCCCTCGTGAGGACAGGATGTCGAGGGACAGCACCTCGGCCGGGCGGAGCCCCGATTTGCGGCGGAGCATCGGGATAATTCGCTCCACAACGGCCGGGGTCAGTTCCGCGCCGCCATCGAGCAGCGCGGTCATTTCCTCGAACAACTGCGCCACAAGGGCGGTCTCCTCCGGGGCCCCGGTAATGGTGATCTCGTTTCCCCGGACATGGACATCACCATCGAAAAAGCCCTCGATCACGTGCAGCAGCTCGTCACCGGATCCCAGCAGGCTCACCATCGAGTGATCGTCGGGGATTACGACCTTGACCTGGGTACTGACGGCGGCTGACTCGTCAGGGGGGGACCCGCCCTGGGTGCGGCGTCGAGGCTCGCGGGAGGTGTCAGTCAATTCCTTAGTCTCCGCCTGGCGTGGGCGCGCACCCACGCATCGCTGCCCCTCATGCTATCTGCCGCTGGGCGCGACCGGTGGGGGTCAGCCCGGCGGCCAGGCCATCGGCCTGCCGCCCAGCACATGAGCGTGCACGTGAAAGACCGTCTGCCCGGCCCCCGCCCCGGTGTTGAAGACAACACGGTAGCCGCTGTCACCGATGCCCTCGGCCTCGGCCACCCGCCCTGCCTGGACCGCCAGCTCCGCAAGCACCCCGCCGTCCGTGCCGGCGAGCGCGACCAGGTCGGGGTGGTGGTCCTTGGGGACGATCAGGACATGCGTGGGAGCCTGCGGATTGATGTCACGGAATGCGATAGTACGGCCGCTTTCGGCCACCATCTCCGCGGGGACATCGCCCGCGACGATCTTGCAGAAGAGGCAGTCTGGCACCACCCGGCAATCGTAGCTTGATCACGCGATGACTCTCCGCATATGGCCCCCATGACCGGCTACCGACCTATATCGTTGGGTCGTTGCGAGCTCATCGCGCACGCCCCGAGGTGCATGGCCTGGCAGAGTGCGGTTTCCGTCTATGTGCCCCTGGTGCGGCGCCAGGCAGGGCACACCAGGCGCTACACATGTGATGCTTCGTGGGGGAGGATCCTTGACGTCAGGCCGCGGCCGTGGAATCTGCTGGCAATTCCCGCATGACCGCAGGTGAACCGGACGCCGTCCCGGCGCGTCCAATAACCGTGACCGATACCCTGCTGGCTGGTGCCACGCTGGATTCGGTCATAACGGAATCGGACGCCGACCGGGCGGTTACCGCGATCTATAGCACGCACTATCGTTCGCTCGTCCGCCTGGCGGTCCTGCTGGTTCGTGATGTCGCCACGGCGGAGGAAGTAGTGCAGGAGTCGTTCATCGCCATGCATACGTACTGGCGTCGGCTGAGGGACAGTGACAAGGCACTGTCCTACCTGCGCCAGTCCGTGGTGAACCGGTCCCGGTCGGTGCTCCGGCACCGGGTCGTGGTCGACCGGAACGCCCCGAAGGCCGCACCGGATATGCCCAGCGCGGAGCAGGGTGCGCTGTCGCTGCTGGAGCGCACGGCGGTGATCGCAGCGCTGCGTACGCTGCCCCCACGGCAGCGGGAGGCGCTCGTGCTGAAGTTCTACGCCGACCTCTCCGAAGCGCAGATCGCCGACAGCATGGGGATCAGCCGGGGCGCGGTCAAGAGCCACACGGCGCGGGGCATGGCGTCGTTGCGGACCGTCCTGGAGTTGGAAACATGAGAGGGGTCAGGAGGGCCGGCTGCGGCCTGGAGCGAGACGCATGACACCACAGGATCGCGATTACGACGAGATTCTCAGCCGGGTGCTGCATTCGACGCTGGAGGCGATCGACCCGGCCGGAGACGGCTTGTCTAAGATCCAGCAGCGAATCGCGGAGCCCTGGCTCAAGCGGCAGTGGTCGCTGCTTATCCATGAGTTCACGTCTCTGGGATGGCTGATCGTCGTCCGCACCGAGCCGCACCTCAACGAGGCCCGGTCCAGCCTCGCCAGCCTCGCGGAGAGTTCCGGCCGCCGGCTGCGGTCCACCTCGCTGACCCTCGCCGCCAAGGCGCGGGTGTCGTCGTCCGGGCGGCACAAGAACTCGGCCGGCCATGAAGGGCTGGCGGTCGTGCTGCGGAAGTGGCTCGGCCCCGCCATGGCCTGGCTCCGCCCGGCTCTGGCGGTGGGCGGGGCCGTGGTCCTGGTCGTCGCCGGAGTCTTCGCGGTGGGGCAGGCCCAGCGGGCGCTCAATCCCTCAGCGTCGAGCGGTAACCCGTGGGCTGGGGGCGGCTTCCACGGCACCCTGGGGCGCGGCGGGACCTATAGCCAGCAGAGCAACACTTCGGCGCCGGGGGGGTACCCGCCCGTCGCAGACAGGTCCCCCGGGCACAACAAGCACGCCAACCAGCCGTCAGCCGGGGTGGGCGCCTCCCCGGCGCAAACTGCCTGCCCATCAGGCAGCCCGACCCCGACCGTGAGCCCGACGCCGACCCCGACGCCGACCCCGCCGCCGACCCCG
>Ga0207646_10001034_pt1 | contig 35529 bp, 30 predicted proteins | sample KBSK5502metaG_FD_184343 | JGI IMG/M metagenome (GOLD analysis project Ga0207646, IMG submission 184343) | Corn, switchgrass and miscanthus rhizosphere microbial communities from Kellogg Biological Station, Michigan, USA - KBS K5-50-2 metaG... | ecosystem: Host-associated > Plants > Roots >... | reverse complement strand
CTGTGGATCCTGCTCGTCCTCGACCTGATCTACGCCCGGACCCGGCTTCTACGCGAGGCGGAGGCGGCAGGGTCCACAGTCGCCGACGGCGAGCTGATGCTCCTCCACCAGGGGGCCGCGGCGTTCACCCTCTGGACCGGCAAGGCGGCTCCGGTCGAACTGATGCAGCGGGCGCTGTCCGAGGCACGCGCCGGCGGCGTGCGATCCGCCGAGGGCGAGCCGGCGGGCGACGACCCGCTGGCGACCGCCGGGTCCCCGACCGGCGCCTGAGCGGCGCTCCGCCACCCGATGGGACGTCTGCGTTGGCTGACCGCCGGTGAATCGCACGGGCGCACGCTGGCGGTGACGATCGAGGGCGTGCCGGCCGGCATGGCCCTCGGCGCCGGAGACCTGGCGGTCGATCTAGCCCGGCGGCAGCGCGGCTACGGCCGCGGCGCGCGTCAGGCGATCGAGCACGATCGGGCCGAGATCGTCAGCGGGGTCCGGCACGGCGTGACGCTCGGCTCACCGATCCTGCTCCTCGTCGCCAACCGCGACTGGGACAACTGGACCCGGGTCATGCAGGTCGAGGATCTGAGCGTCGAGGAGAGCGCCGACCTCGCGACGGCCGCGGCCGAGGGCAACAAGCGGGCGACCCCGGTCACGCGCGTCCGACCCGGTCACGCCGACCTGGCGGGAGCGCTCAAGTACGGCTTCAACGACGTCCGGAACGTCCTCGAGCGGGCATCGGCGCGCGAGACCGCGGCAAGGGTGGCGGCGGGCGGCGTCGCCCGGGCGATTCTCCGCGAGCTCGGGGTCGACGTCTGGTCGTTCACGGCCGAGGTCGGCGGCGTGGCCGTGGACGCCGCGCGAGCCACCAGATCGCGCGACGAAGCGGACGCCTCTCCCCTGCGCTGCCCGGATGCCGACGCCGAGGCCGGGATGATCGCCCGCATCGACGAGGCGCGGTCGAACGGCGACACCGTCGGCGGGGTGTTCGAGGTGGTCGCGCACGGGCTGCCGATCGGGCTCGGATCGTACGTCCACTGGGATCGGCGCCTGGACGCGGCGCTGGCCGCCGCGGTGATGAGCATCAATATCGTCAAGGGCGTCGAGTTCGGGCTCGGGTTCGAACAGACGAAGCGCTTCGGCTCGGCCGTCCACGACGTGATCGCCGGTCGTGGCGACGGCGGCCGCTGGATCCATCGCTCCAACAACGCGGGCGGCCTGACCGGCGGGATCACGAACGGCGAGCCGCTCGTCGTCCGCGGCGCGGTCAAGCCGATCTCGACCCTCGCCCGGCCGCTGCCGTCGGCCGACCTCGTGAGCGGCGAGGCCGTCGACAAGGCCCATTACGAGCGCTCCGACATCAGCGTCGTGCCGGCGGCGGGCGTCGTCGCCGAGGCGATGGTCATGCTCACGCTGGCCGACGCGATGCTCGACAAGTTCGGCGGCGACACGATCGTCGATACGCGTGACGCGCTCGATCGGTATGTCGAGCGGATCTCGCGGGCCGTCGAGGCACCGGTGGCCGGAGGTCGCGGCGCAAGTGACCAATCGGGACCACCGGGCGGCGACGAGGCCGGCTCCGGCGGCGACGACTAGGCCGGCTCCGGGCATGGACGTCGTCTTCGTCGGGCTCCCCGGCAGCGGCAAGAGCGCCGTCGGGCGGCGGCTCGCTCATCGCCACGGCGCGTCGTTCGTCGACCTCGACGACGTGATCGAGAAGACGGCCGGCCAGACGATCCCGGAGATCTTCGCGGAGCACGGCGAGGCGGCGTTCCGAGCACTCGAACGGCAGGCCGTCGCCGACCTCGGGCCGGCCGATGCGGGCCCGGCGGTCCGATCGGTCGTTGCGACCGGCGGCGGGGCCGTGGTCGACCCACGCAACCGCTGGGCCCTGTATCGGGGCCGAGTTCCGGTCTGGCTGGACGTCAGGCCGGAGGTCCTTGCCCAGCGTCTGCGCCGCTCTCCCAATGTCCGGCCGCTGATCGTCGGTCGAGACCCGATGGGTGCGATCCGCGACCTCGGCCGCGATCGCGACCGGTTCTATTCCGCTGCCCACCGGATGAACGGCGTGGCCGAGCTCGCGTCGATCGTCGAGCGGGTCGACGAGCTGGTCGCCCGCGTCGTCCACCGACCGGACCAGACGGTCCTCCTCCGGGGTCATTCGCTGGGCGGCGAGCTCGTCATCGGCGAAGGGGTCGCGACGCCGGTGATCGCCGACGCGCTCCGCAGCCTGCGCGCCCGTCGCGCGATCTTCATCTCCGAGCCAGGCGCCTGGGCGGCGGTCGGCGAGGCGATCGGCGCCGCGCTGGCCGACGAGGGCTGGCCGGTCGAACGGATCCTCCTGCCCCAGGGCGAGGCCGCCAAGCGGCTGGCGGTCATCGAGACGGCGGCCGGCGAGCTCGCCCGGCTCCACGCCGAGCGCGGTGAACCGCTGATCGCAGTCGGCGGCGGGGCGCTCGGCGACGCCGCCGGGTTCCTCGCCGCGAGCTGGCTCCGCGGCGTGCCGTACATCCAGGTCCCGACGACGCTCGTCGCGCAGATCGACTCCTCGATCGGCGGCAAGACCGGGGTCGACCTGACCGCGGGCAAGAACCTTGTCGGCGCATTCCATCCGCCCGCCGCCATCGTCATCGACATCGCGTTCCTGAGATCCCTTGCCGAGCGGCAACGGCGGGCCGCCCTCGGCGAGGCGGTCAAGATGGCGGCGCTCGGCGACGAACGGCTCTTCGCCTTGCTCGAGCGCGAGGGGGCGGCGATTGCCCGCGGCGATGAGGCAGCCTTCGCCGACGGCGCAGTTGCGGAGCTCGTCGAGCGAACCGCCTGGGCAAAGGTCGCGGTCGTCGACGTCGACGAGAAGGAGCAAGGCACGACCGATGGACGGATCACCCTCAATCTCGGGCATTCGCTCGGCCACGCCGTCGAGGCCGCGGGCGGGTTCGGCGAGCTGCTCCACGGCGAAGCGGTCGCCCACGGGCTGCGCGGTGCCGTCCGGATCGGGCGGGAGATCGGCATGACGCCGGCCGACCGCGGCGACCGGATCGAGCGACTGCTCACGACGCTCGAGCTTGCGACCGAGCCGCTCCCCTATCCGCTCGCGACGGTGCTCGGCGCCCTGGCCGCCGACAAGAAGCACGCCGACGGGTCGCTGCGCTGGGTGCTGCCGACGGCCGACGGGTCGGTCGTCCGCTCCGACGTGCCGTCCGACGTCGTCGAACGGGCGGCGGACTCGCTACTGGCCGCGAGCGCGCCGACGGCCGGTTCCGAGGCTCCGGCGTGACTCGCGTCCTCGTCCTCGAGGGGCCGAACCTCAACCTCCTCGGGTCGCGGGAGCCCGAGATCTACGGGCACGACACGCTCGACGACATCCACGCCGAGGTCGCGGGTCGGGCGGACGAGCTCGACCTCGACGTCGACTTCTTCCAGTCCAATCACGAGGGCGCCCTGATCGATCGGCTCCACCGTAGCGACTTCGACGCCGCGATCGTCAACGCCGGCGGGCTGACCCACACGTCGGTCTCGCTGCGGGACGCCCTGCTCGGCGTCCAGCGCCCGTTCTGGGAGGTCCACCTCTCCGACCCGTCGACGCGCGAGGCGTTCCGGGCGGTGAACTTCCTGCAAGACGTCGCGGTCGCGTCGATCGTCGGCCAGGGCAAACGCGGCTACCTCCTGGCGCTCGAGGCCATCGCGGCGCGGTTCGGGGAGCGCGCGGGTGGCTGACCAAAAAAGGCCCCGAACGGATGGCGACGAGCCCGCCGAGCTGCGCCGCCTGCGGCGACGGATCGACGCCCTCGACCGGCGGATCGTGCGGCTCCTCAACGAGCGGGCCGAGCTGGCCCGTGAGGTCGGGCGGGTGAAGGTGACGAACGGGCGCCGAGCGATCCGCGACGCGCAGCGCGAGCGCGAGATCCTTCTCCGCGTCTCGATCGCGAACGACGGCCCGACGCCGCAGGCCGACCTCCTCGCGATCTTCAAGCGGCTGTTCGCAGTCGCACGGACGCTCGAGCGCCGGGATCGGACCCGCGAGCGGCGTTCGAGGACCTTCAGTGTCGAGGCCGGGCGCGGGCCCGACGACCCGGGCGTCAACGCTTAGTTCTCGGTCCGGTCCTCGATCTCCCAGGCGTGGTCGAGGGCGTGCCAGGCGATCCGGTGGGCCGCGTAGCGGGCCGGCCAACGGCGGCCGGCGAGAGGCGCGCCGTCCCGGGCGGCTCGCAACACGTCGAGCATCGCCGCACGCATGGCATCGATCGCCGTTCGGTCGTCCGGGGCGAACTCGCGCACCTTGAGCCCGATCTCGTTGGCGTACGCCCGATCGGAATCCATCACGTGCGCGATCACCTTCGAGGTGTTCCGCCCGCCGCCGCGGGGTCCCTTGCGGAGCTCTTCGGGTGCGCCGGCGGCGACGCGATCGAAGAACTCCCAGGCCACTTCGACAAGGTCGGCCAGCCGGGCCGCTTCGTTTGCATCCGTCGGTCGGGTGTCGTGGTCCGTCGGCCGGCTGGGGACCCCGTACTCCGTACCGGCCGAGCCCTCGAGGCGTTCGACGATCTCGAAATCCGCGAGGCTCGGGTGGGCCGCAAACACGCGGTGCCCCGCGTCGGCGATCGTGGCGTAACGGGTGGCATAGACCGCGAGCGCCTCGAGGGCGAGCTCCTCGGTCTTGCCCGACCGGCTCCAGCCGGGCCAGTCGGCGGCCGATGCGAACGTCTTCCTCGATGTGCGCTCGATCGTCACGAGAATCGGGTCGGTCACCGTGGACGAGCCACCTGGACCGCCGCGGCAAGCTCGCGGACGAGGTTGTCCATCGCCGCGACGTCCGTGCCATCGGCGCCGAGCGCATCGACGAGGGCACTCGCAACGATGACGCCGCCGGCTCCCGCCCTGGCGATCGCCCGGACGTGGGCGGGCCGGCTCACCCCGAATCCGACACCGACCGGCACGGGCGACACCGCGGCGACCTCGCGGACCAGCCTGCCGACGGTCGGCGGCAGGGACGATCGGGCGCCGGTCACGCCGACCAGCGAGACGCAGTAGAGGAAGCCGCCGCTCCGCGCGGCGACGAAGGCCCGACGGGCGGGCGGTGTCGTCGGGGCGACGAGGTAGACGACGGCGAGCTGGTTCGTGCGCGCCACCGCCTCGAACGGGGCGCCTTCGTCGGGCGTGAGATCGGCGACGATCACGCCGGCCGCCCCGGCCCGCGACAGGCGCCCGGCCGCCGCCTGGCCGTCGCCGCCGCCGAGGAACTGGTTGGCGTAGCCCATCGGGACGATCGGGGTGGCGGGGCGAGCGGCGGCGATCTCCTCGATGAGGCGGAGGCTCCCGTCGAGTGTCGCGCCGTTGCGAAGGGCGACCTGCGACGCCCGCTGGAGGGTCGCCCCGTCGGCCAGCGGATCGGAATAGGGCAGGCCGATCTCGAGGAGGTCCGCGCCGGCGTCGATCGCGGCAACGGCAATTCGCAAGCTCGTTGCGGCGTCGGGGTAGCCGGCCACGACGTACGGGATCAGGGCAATGCGCCCGGCGGCCTGGGCCGCCGCGAACGCGGCCGCGATCCGGCGGGCGCCGGGCGTGTCGTTGGTCCCCGTCGGCGCCGCCGCCTCAGGCGGACGCGAGGCCACGCTCACGCGTCGTGCTCGTCGATCCAGCGGCCGAACTGCGAGAGGTCCTTGTCGCCTCGTCCCGACAGCCCGACCAGGACGACAGCCTCCTCCGGCCAGGGCCGCCTCTCCACCGGCCCGTCCACGCCGGCCAGCAGGCGCGGCAGGACGGCGAGCGCGTGCGCGCTCTCGAGCGCCGGCAGGATCCCCTCCGTGCGCGACAGCCAGCGCATTGACTCGAAAGCCTCGTCGTCGGTGGCCGGTTGGACCTCCAACCTGCCCGCCGCGGCCAGCGCCGCGATCTGCGGCCCGACGCCCGGGTAGTCCAGCCCCGCCGACGCCGAATGGGCCTCGAGGACCTGGCCGTCGGCGTCCTGGAGCATCATCGAGCGGGAACCGTGCAGGATGCCCGGGGTTCCGCCGGCGAGGGCGGCCGCATGCCTCCCGGTGGCGATCCCTTCCCCCGCCGCCTCCGCCACCGCGAGCCGGACCGGCGTCTCGCCGATGAACCGGTCGAGCAGCCCGATCGCGTTCGAGCCGCCGCCGACGCAGGCCAGGGCGAGGTCCGGCAGGCGCCCCTCGGCGTCGGCGACCTGGGCCGCCGCCTCGTCGCCGATCCGGCGCTGGAGGTCGCGGACGATCGTCGGGTACGGGTGCGGGCCCATCGCCGAGCCCAGGACGTAGTGGGTCGTCTCGACGTTGGTCACCCAGTCGCGCATCGCGTCGTTGACCGCGTCCTTGAGCGTGGCGGTGCCGGAGGTCACGGGTCGGACCTCCGCGCCGAGTGCCCGCATCCGGAGGACATTCGGTTGCTGGCGCTCGATGTCGACCGCGCCCATGAAGACGACACACGGCAATCCGAGCAGGGCGCAGGCCGTCGCCGTTGCGACACCGTGCTGGCCGGCGCCCGTCTCGGCGATCACCCGGTCCTTGCCGAGCCGCCGGGTGAGGAGCGCCTGGCCGAGGGCGTTGTTGATCTTGTGGGCCCCCGTATGAGCGAGATCCTCGCGCTTCAGGTAGAGGCGGAGGCGATGCGGGAGGCGGGCCGTCGGGTCAAGGGCAACGGCGCGTTCGAGCGCCTCGTAGGCGAGTCGATCGGCGCGGTAGAGCGGAGTCGGGCGACCGCCGTAGTGCCCGAGGAGCTCGCGCAGCTCGGACCAGAAGACGGGATCGTGGCGGATCGCCGTGTAGGCGGTCTCGAGCTGCTCGAGCGCCGCCATCAGGGTCTCCGGGACGTAGCGGCCGCCGAAGTCGCGGGCCAGCCCCCACCGGCCGGCGTCGTCCGCGGTCAGGAGGCCGGCCGGGACCGGCGTCGGCCGGACGGCCAGGTTGGGCCGGTCGAGGCGGGCGGCGTGCGCCCGCTTGACGAACAGGGCGACGCGGAGCGGGTCCTTCGTCCTGCGCTGGCCGACCACGACCGGGCGCTCGGTTCCGGACGCCGAGTCGACACCGGTCGCCGGCACCTCGCGGAGCGCCTCGGCGACGTTCCCGGGCGCCAGGCCGCCGGCGAGGAGGATCGGCACCTCGCGAGCGACGGCGGCGGCCAGGCCGGTCGGGATGCGGATCCCGGTGCCGCCCGGATGAGGGCCGCCGGCTGCGTCGAGCAGGATGCGTTCCGCACCGGCGTCGAGGAAGACCCGGGCCCGCCCGACGACCGAGGCGGCATCGTCCTCGCCGGACACCCGGAGGGCCTTCCACGCCGGTCGCCCGGTCGCGGCGACGTCCTCGGCCGATTCGTCGCCATTCAACTGGACCGCGTCCGGGTCGAGGGCGGCCACGAGCTCGGCGATCCGCCGCCGGCCAGCGTCGGCCGTGATGGCGACGATCCGCGGCGGGGTCGTCGCGAGCGACCGAGCGACCCGGGCGAGCGCGACCGCTTCGTCGAGATCGAGCTCGCGCGGCGTGCCCGGCACGAGGTTCAGGCCGATCGCATCCGCGCCGCTGCGGACGGCCGCCAGGATCCCCTCCGCGTCGGTGATCCCGCAGACCTTGACGAACGCCGTGGCCGCGCGGTTCGCCGGGTCGGCGGGCGGCCGGCCGGCGGCCACGTACGAGCGGGCGGCGGCGGCCGGGTCGGCGGCCCGGACCAGGGCCTCGCCGACGAGCGCGCCATCGAACCCCACGGCCCGCCAGGCGGCGACCGTCGCCGTGTCGCGGACCCCGGATTCGGCGATCACCAGCCGGTCGTCGGGGACGAGCTCGCGCAGCCGAATCGCTCGATCCGTGTCGACCGCGAGGGTCCGGAGATCGCGGTTGTTGATCGCGATCAGGCGCGATCTCGTCGCGAGGGCCCGCTCCAGCTCCCGCTCGTCGTGGGCCTCGACGAGCGGCTCGAGCCCGATCTCGAGCGCTCGGTCGACGAGCTCGGCGAGACGTTTCCGGGGGTGAAGGACGGCGAGCAGGAGGACGAGGTCCGCGCCGGCCGCTCGCAGGTGGGGCAGCTGGATCTCCTCGACGACGAACTCCTTGGCGAGGACGGGGATCGAGACGGCGGCGCGGACGGCCCGCAGGTCGTCGACCGAGCCGCCGAACCAGTGGGGCTCGCACAGGACGGAGATCGCCGCGGCGCCGCCTGCCTCGTAGGCGCGGGCTCGGGCGACGATGTCCTCGTCGGCTGCGGCGATCCTGCCGGCGGATGGCGACGCTCGCTTGATCTCCGCGATCAGGTGGAGGCCGGGTGCTGCAAGCCGGTCGAGGATCCGGCGGGGGGGCGGCGTGGCGGCCGCGATCGCGAGGTGGTCGTCGAGCGAGAGACGGGCCATCTCCTCCCGGATGTCAGCCCGCCGCCGGGCGGCGATCTCCTCGACGACATTGCGGGTTCGCGCGGCGTCGCGGTCGCCGGGATCGGGTGCGTCGTCGTCGGGCGGCGGCAACCGCTCGAGATCCGGGCGATCGGCCAGCGTCATGCCGACGCCCCCTCGCCGACCGGCCGGGCGGCCTCCGCGACGCGGCGTTCGGCGCGGAGCGACCCGAGCAGGTCCATCGCCAGACCGGCGTCGATCGTCAGACCCGCCCGTTCGATCCCGTCTTCGATCGTCGACGCCGCGCCCCCGACAACAAGCGCCGCGCCGGCGTTGAGGAGGACGACATCGCGGCGGGCGCCCGGCTCGCCGCGCAGGATCGCCTCGACGATCGTCGCGTTCTCGGCGGGGGTCCCACCGGCCAGGCGCGATGTCGGCGCCCGACCGAGGCCCAGTGCGGCCGCGTCGACCTCGCGTCGCTCCACCCCGCCGGGGGTCACGTCGTAGAGCACGCCGGTCCCGTCGAGCGGGAGCTCGTCGACCGCGTCCCCGTGGACCACGAACGCGCGCTCGGCGCCGAGCGCCCGGAGGACGTCGGCGAGCTTCGGTGCGGCGCTCGGGTCGCCGGTCCCCACGAGCAGACGCGTCACCCGGGCGGGGTTCGTCAGCGGGCCGATCAAGTTGAACGCCGTCCGGACGCCGATCTCCCGGCGGGTCGGCCCGGCGTGCTTCATCGCCGGATGGAAACCGGGGGCGAACATGAAGGCGAAGCCGATCTCGCGGAGGGCGGTGCCGGCAGATTCGGGATCGTGGTCGATGCGGACGCCGAGCGCGTCGAGCACATCGGCCGAGCCGGCCCGCGAGGTGATCGCCCGGTTGCCGTGCTTGGCGACGGGCACGCCGCACGCGGCGACGACGAGGGCCGCCGTCGTCGATACGTTGAACGTGCCGCTGCGGTCACCGCCCGTGCCGACCACATCGATGGCCCCCGCCGGGGCGTCGACGTGGAGCGCCCGATCGCGCATCGCCGAGGCGAACCCCGTCAGCTCGTCGACGGTCTCGCCGCGCATCCGGAGGGCGACGAGAAGGGCGGCCAGCTGTGCCTGCGTGGCTTCGCCATCCATGACCGCGCCCATCGCGGCGGCGGCCTCGTCGCGCGACAGGAGCTCGCCATCGATCACCCGGGACAGGGCGTCGCGAACGGCCTCGCTCATCGGTCGGCCACCGCCGGGACGTGCATCGGCAACGCGGCGTTCGAAACCGCGGCGTGCGCCGGGGCGCCGCTGCGCACCCCGTTCACCTCGCCACCTCCGCGACGTCGGCGACGTCGGCAATTCCCGCCGTCGCGAACGAGCCGGTCGCGTCATCGAGCCGCGACGCCTCACCTTCGCCCGCCTGGCGCAGGAAGTTCGCGAGCAGGTGGGGACCCTGTGGGGTCAGGACCGATTCGGGGTGGAACTGGACGCCCTCGAGCGGGAGCGAGACGTGGCGGATGCCCATCACGACGCGGTCGACCTCGCTCATCGCCGTGATCCGGATCTCCGCGGGGAGCGTTGCGGCGTCCACCGCGAGCGAGTGGTAGCGAGCCGCCATGAACGCCGGCGGCATGCCGGCCAGGAGCCCCGCGCCATCGTGGGTCACCTCGGATGCCTCACCGTGGACGAGGGTCGGGGCGCGGACGATCGACGCGCCGAAGGCGGTCGCCATCGACTGCATCCCGAGGCACACGCCGAGGAGTGGGATCGCCCGATCCCGGGCAACCTCGATGGTCGCGACCGACACGCCGGCCGTTGACGGATCGCCGGGACCCGGTGAGACGACGATCCCGCGCAGCTCCGCGGCCGGGTCGTCGGCGAGGGCCTCGACCCCGGCCCGGTCGATCGCGTCGTTGCGGACGACCCGGACATCCGCGCCGGCTGCCTGGAGCGCCTGGACCAGGTTGAAGGTGAAGCTGTCGTAGTTGTCGATGACGAGGATCATCGGGGATCCCCTGCCCGCATGGCTGCGGAGGCCGCAGGTTCGGGGCGGGATCGCGGCGCATCCGCAGGCGCGACGGCCAGCTCGATCGCGCGGCGGAGGGCGGCGGCCTTGTGCTCGGTCTCCTCGAACTCCCTCTCCGGCACGCTGCCGGCGACGATCCCGGCTCCCGTGTGGATGTGGGCCTGACCCTCGCGAAGGACCGCGCTCCGGATCGTGATCGCGGTATCGAGGTTGCCGTCGTACCCGACGTAGCCGACGGCACCGCCGTACAGTCCGCGTCGCTCGCCCTCGGCCGCCGCGATCAGCTGCATCGCCCGCACCTTCGGGGCGCCGCTGAGGGTCCCGGCCGGGAAGACGGCGCGCAGCGCGTCCAGGGCGTCGAGATCCGGCTTGAGCCGTCCCTCGACGTGCGACACGAGGTGGAGGACGTGGCTGTACCGCTCGACCTCCATGTACTTGCTGACAGTCACCGTCCCGGGCCGGGACACGCGGCCCAGGTCGTTGCGTCCGAGGTCGACGAGCATGATGTGCTCGGCTCGCTCCTTGGGGTCACGCTGGAGCTGCTCGGCGAGCAGCTGGTCCTCGCGCTCGTCGGCGCCGCGCGGCCGGGTACCGGCGATCGGGTGGGTCGTGAGACGGTCACCCTCCACCTGAAGGAGCAGCTCCGGGCTCGCGCCGACCACCTCGAAGCTCGGCGTCCGGACAAAGAACAGGTACGGGCTCGGGTTGACACGGCGCAGCGCCCGATAGAGGGCGATCCCTTCGAGACCGCGACCGGTGGCGGGATCGGTCGGCAGCTCGAACGACTGGCGGCGGGCGAGGACGACCTGGATCGCCTCGCCCGATGCGATCGCCTCCTTGGCGACCTCGACGGCGCGGATATAGGCGTCACGCCCGAGCGAGGTCTGGATCGCCTCCTCGCGGAGGCCCTCGCCACGCACGGTCGGGGTCACTTCACCGTTGGCCTGGGCCGGACCGGCGATCTCGGCCACGCTCGGTCGGGCGGTTCTCTCGAGCGCCTCGAAGATTGCCTGCTCGGCGATCCGGTAGCGGCCCTCGAGATCGGCCACCTCCGTGTGGAGCGAGGCGATCGCGCTCAGCGTGTGAGTCAGGTGATCGAAGACCAGGACGAGATCGGTCTCGATGAAGGCCGCCGTCGGAACGCCGACCGGATCACGATCCGGGAGCACGACCGTCGGCTCGAAGACGCTCACCGCGTCGTAGGAAAGGGCGCCGACCGCTCCGCCGGTGAACCGTGGCATTCCCTCGGTCGGCAGGACGCGACGTCGTGGGACGAACCGGCGGATCGCCTCGAGCGGGTCGGGCGCCTCGGTGACGTCAACCGGCAGGTCGGGGCTGTAAGCGTCGACGGTCACCGGCCGCGTCTGCGTCCGGGCCAGCTGGTTGCGAACCTCCAGGAGGCGGCGCGGGCCGACGCCGAGGAAGGAGTATCGCCCGAGCCGCTCGCCGCCCTCGACCGACTCCAGCAGGTAGGCCGGCGTCGTGCCGTCGTCGAGCCGGAGAAACGCCCCGATCGGCGTCTCGAGGTCGGCCGGTCGCGTGGCGCGCAGCAGCAGCGTATCGGCGTTCGGGGCGAGTCGCTTCGCCTCCGTCAGGCTGAGCGGGTCGCTTGTCGTCATGTCGGTGGCCTCCGCGCGGCCCGTCCGCGCCCGGGAATCAAAACGACCGTTCGTCCAGGGACGAAAGGTCGTGCCTTCCGCGGTGCCACCCTCATTCGGCGAAGCCGCACTCCGTGACCGACGGGCGGTTCCGTTCACTCGCGGTCCCGCCGATCGGCGCTGCCCTGTATCGCTGGCGCTCTGCGCCGGAGCCTACTGGGTTCGCTCCGCGTCGCCGCATGGCTCGCCGTTCGGTCCGGAGGCTCCCGGGTCCATTCGCCGCCGCCGTCGCTCCGGTTTCCACCAGCCACCGGATCTCTCTGCCGACGTTCGACGGGTACTCGTCCCGTTCACAGCCCGTTTCTTCGTGATGTCGGCGGAGGATAGGCGCGATCCACGGCGAGCGTCAAGCGACGGAGCCCGATCTGGCGGGTGTCGATCGTTGCGGCTCACGCGGAGCGGCCGTCGGCGGCCCGACGACGGCGGATGCCGAAGCCGCCGAGCCAGCGTCGAACGACCGGCAGCCAGAGCAGGCCACCGGCGGCCTGGGCGAGGACCGCGAGCAGCAGGAGGAGCCCGGGCACGCTGAGGACGAGAGCCGGGACCGCCCAGATGACCAGGCCGCTCAGCCCGACCACGCCCACGTCGCCGAGGCCGTCGATCAGACCTACGTCGCCGCGACCCACGTCGAAGCCCCCCGCCTGGCCGGGTCCGCCGCCCGGTCCACCGGGCACGGTTGGGGGGCCGCCGGCGATTGGCCCGGCACCGACAGGAGCACCCGATGTCACGGGCGATGACGTCGGCCCGCCGGAACCGGGAGGCGAGTCGGACGGGCTGGAGATCGCCGGGGGTGTCGGGAGGCCTGACGGACCGGGGAGAAGCGAGGGTGTCGGCGTCGGGATCGGGATCAAGGTCGGGAGTGGGATCGCGCTCGGGAGCGGGATGGAACTCGGGATCGGGACGAGAGTCGGAACCGGAACGAGTGTCGGAATGGGCGTCGGAGTCGGAGTCGGAGTCGGAGTAGGGGTCGGACTGGGAGTCGGCGTCGGCGTCGGGGTCGGGGTCGGGGTCGGCGTCGGCGGTGGCCGGACGTCGATCGAGACGGTCGCGATCGCCGACGTGGCCAGGCCATCTGACACGCCATAGGTGAACGTTCGAATGCCGACGAATGAGCCCCCGGACGTGAACGTGAATGAGCCATTCGGCGCGAGGTTGACCGACCCGCTGCCACTGTCGCTGACCTTGGTGGCGGTCAACGCGTCGCCGTCCGCGTCGGTGTCGTTGGCAAGGACGCCCGGCGCCGGGACGCTGAGCGTGACCCCGGTCACCGCGGTATACGAGTCGTCGTGGGCAACCGGGGCCGCGTTGGTGACCGTGATGGTCACGGTGGTCGTGTTGGTCAGAAGGCCCGAGTCGCGGTACCTGAATTGATCTGATCCCGTATAGCCAGCGGCGGGAAGGTAGGTGTACCCGCCGTTTGCAGCGAGGTTGACGGTCCCATGTGTCGTCCCGGAAACGAATACCGCCGTCGTGGAACCGAGGAGATTTGTGTCGTTTGACAGGACACCCGGCGCCGGGACGCTAGCGAGCCGATCGTGACGAGTCGTCAGGGTGTCCGGGTTCGCGACAGCGATGAGCGCGGCCCGGGCAGGTGCCACGAGGCGCGTAGGAGCGAGCGTCGCGCCCAAGACGAGGGCGATGGCAGTCACAACCAGCCATCGAACCCGCTGACGACCGCTCATGCCACGCGCCGCGACGCCGACGGGATCCGTGTCGGTCGGGCAACACCAGGCAGGGGCGCGTTCGCGTCGGTCTCGATGCCTTCGACGAAGGCGCGCACGAGGGTCTCGTCGAGCTGGCTGGCGGAGGCGTCCTCCAGGCGCCTCAGCGCCTCGCGGAGGTCGAGCGCCTTGCGGTATGGCCGGGTCGTCGTCATCGCCGAGAAGGCGTCACCGACAGCCAGGATCCGGCCGATGAGCGGGATCGCGTCGCCGGCCAGCCCGTCGAGGTAGCCGTCGCCGTCCCACCGCTCGTGGTGGTGGCGGATTCCGGCTCGGATGACGTCGATGTCGGGCAGATCCCGAACGATCATGTCGCCGAGCGCGACGTGCTGCTTCACGATCTCGTATTCCTCGGCCGTGAGCTTTCCGGGCTTGCGCAGGATCGGATCGGGGATCCCGATCTTGCCGACGTCGTGGAGCAGGCCCGCGACGTGGATCGTGCGGACGAAGTCGGGGTCGAGACCGAGGCGCTCGGCCAGGAACACCGCGTACCGAGCCACGTCGTCCGAGTGGCGCTTCGTGTACCGGTCCTTCGTGTCGACGGCGAGAACGAGCCCCTGCAGGACGTCGAATCCCGAGGTGGCCGGTCCGTTCGGTTCGGCGGCGCCGGCCACTCGGACCGTATCCCCGCCCGACGCCTTCGCCTCCTCGAGTGTGCTCGCCGCGGTCGCGAGGAGGACCGTCACCGACGATCCGTGCTCCGGATACGTGGTCAGGCCGGCGCTCACGGTCAGGGGCAGCCGTTCGGTCGCGTCGAACTGGAGGCTGTGGTCGGCAAGGGCAGCACGCAGTCGGGCGACCGCCGGCTCCATCTCGGCGACCCCCTCGGCCCGAGCGAACAGGAGGAACTCGTCCGGGCCGTAGCGGCCCATGACGATTGTCTCGGGCAGCTGGCGGCGGAGCTCCGTCGCAACAACGATGAGCGCCTCGTCGCCCGCGCGGTGGCCGTGGTTGTCGTTGAGGGCCCGGAAGTTGTCGATGTCGACGAGGGCGACCCCCAGCGCCGTCCCGGCCTCGCGGGCTCGCTCGACCTCAGTCGCAAGGTGCGCAACGAGCGCCCCGTGATTCAGCAAGCCCGTCAGCGGATCGCGGCGGCCGGCCTCGACCAGCGCTGCCGTCTGGCGCGTCAACCGACCCTGGGCGGATCGGAAGATGAGGAACAACAAGATCGAGACGATGATCCCGGCGCTGAGGGTGACCGCGACCACGTCCCGTCGGACGCCATCGAGCCGAGCCAGGATCGGCACGGCGTCTCGCCAGATCCCGATCACCGCCTGGACGCGGCCGGAGGCGCTGATCGGCAGGAACTCGCGGAGGACCGTCGGCGAGCCGAGCTCTGTCATGCTCGCGCCGGCCTCCGCGACCGGGAGGAGGGCGACGCTCGCGGTACCGGTGAGCACGCCGGCCATGGCCTCGCCCGTGCCGGTGGCGACGCCCGCCAGGCCCGGCCGGCTCGCAGCGACGATGGTCCCGTCGAGCCTGCGGAGCTCGACCAGGAGGATGTCGGCGGGCCCGGTGAGCGCCGCGAGCTCGGTCTCGAGGGCCGCCCGTTCCTCCGGGGTCGGCCCGATCGCTGGATCGAGGAACCGGAGCTGGACACGATCGTCGAGGACGGCGCGAACGGTGGCGGCGTCGCCTGCCACGATCGTGTTCATCGATGCCGTCGAGAAGTTCAGCGAGACCATCACCGCCTGCGCGGTCGCCGTGATCCCGATGATCGCCAGAAACGCCCCGAAGACGAGCACGAGGAGCAGCGGTCGGCGGGTCCTCGCCGACAAGCCGGACAAACGATCGATCCTCCTGGGGTAATGCGTCCCCGAAGGGGTCGAGCGTAGGTACCGCTGGGCGACCGCCCAATGGCCGGATGGTCCTGTCGGTCGATGGGCCTACCGGGTCGGCGTCGCCGTGCTCGGAACGGGGTCAGGGCCTACGAAGCGCCTGGCGAATCCGGCTCGTGTGGCTCGACCGGCTCATGGACTTCGTGGCTCTCCTGTGGGTCGCGGCGCTCGCGGGATTCGAAGCCGTGGCACCGAATGACCGGCAGCTGCGGGTATCGAGCGAGGCTCGGGTCGGTCCGCGATGCCTCGCAGAGGACGAACGTCGAGCCGCGCCGGGTCTCGACCGCGCGAGCGTGCAGGCAGTGGGCGCAGAGCCCGGCCGACCTCGGGATCGAGCCCCGGGACGTCGCCGGGGGAAGCTCACGCTCGCCGGCCGGATCGTGCGATTGGCTCACCAGCCCCAGCCCGGGAGCTCCTCGAGTGCGGCGGCCTGGTCCGGATCGATCGTCCCATCACGGTGCCTGTCGCGGTAGGTCGTCTCCCAGACGCTGAGCGGGAAGCCGTCGATCGAGACGCCCGGCTGGAGCGAGCCGCCGTCGGCGAGCAGCACTCGAGCGAAGTGCAACCCCGCCTCAAAGAACGAATCGACGACCTGCCATCCACCGGCCTCGTGCTCGCGGAGCGCTGTCCGGCAGACGAAGCACCACGACCAGTCGTGGCGCTCCTCGAGCGAGCGCATGATCGGATGACCCGTCTCCTGGAAATGGCCGGTCGCGTGCCTGTTCGGGCTGGAATCACAGCACCCGGTCCGCCCGCACGTGCGGCACTGGCGGAGGTTCATCCACGTTCCGCCGATGACCGCGCACGCCTCGCACTCGATCGCGCCGGGGCCGACGTCGGCGATCAGATCCACATGCGGGCAGGTTGCTTGCACCGGGGCACCGTACACCGGGTCCGACCGAGACGCCGCCGATCTCGCTATGCTCCCCGTTCGTGCCAGTCGCCCGACTGCGCCCCTTGAGGATCCCGGATGCCCGACCTGATCACCGCGGACGGCCTTGTCAAGATCTACAGGAGCCGCACGTCCGAGGTCCGCGCCCTCGACGGCCTCGACCTGACCGTCCCCCAGGGAACGGTCCTGGGCTTGCTCGGTCCGAACGGAGCAGGCAAGACGACCGCCGTCCGGATCCTCGCGACCCTGCTCAAGCCCGACGCCGGGCGCGCGACGATCGACGGCCTCGACATCGTCCGGGACGCCGCCCGGATCCGGACGATCATCGGGCTGTCCGGCCAGTACGCCGCCGTCGACGAGAACCTGACCGGTCGCGAGAACCTCTGGATGTTCGGTCGGCTCTACCAGCTCTCGAGCGTCGACGCTCGCCTGCGTGCGACCGAGCTGCTCGATCAGTTCGGCCTCGCGGACGCCGCTGACCGCGTCGTCAAGACCTACTCCGGCGGGATGCGCCGCCGGCTCGACCTGGGCAGCGCGCTGATCGGACGGCCGCGGCTCCTGTTCCTCGACGAACCGACGACCGGGCTCGACCCGCGCAGCCGGCTCGGGATGTGGGAGGTCATCCGGAGCCTGGTGCGCGGCGGGACGACGCTGCTGCTGACGACGCAATACCTCGAGGAGGCCGACGAGCTGGCCGACACGATCGCCGTCGTCGATCGCGGGCGGATCATCGCCCGCGGCACGGCGGATGAGCTCAAATCGTCGGTCGGCGGCGAGCGGATCGAAGTCGTCGTCCATGATCGTGACGCCATCCGGCAGGCCAGCGATGTCCTCACCCGCGACGGCGCCGGCGGCGACACGACCCTCGACGAGCACACCCGGAAGCTGACCGTGCCGGCCGGCGGCGGTGCCGGCACGCTGGTCCAGGTCGTCCGCGACCTCGACGAGGCCGGGATCAAGATCGACGACATCGGTCTCCGGCGGCCGACCCTCGACGACGTCTTCCTGTCGCTGACCGGCCACGCCGCCGAGGACGCGGGCGGTGAGGACCTCGATGCCGAGGCGATCGGAGCCGCGGGCACGGCGGGCGCCGGGAGGAGTCGATGACGACCCGGCCCGTTCCGGCGGCATCGAGATCTGGTTGGATCGGCGCGGCCGGCGACAGCCTGGTCGTGATGTGGCGGAACCTGAAGCGGATCCCGCGCATCCCGGAGCTGGCGATCTTCGCGATCCTGCAGTCGATCATGTTCGTGCTGCTGTTCGCGTTCGTATTCGGCGGCGCGATCGTGCTCCCGGGCTACCCCGACCCGAACGCCTTCCGCGAGTACCTGATGCCGGGGATCTTCGCCCAGACGATCGTCTTCGCCTCGGCGACGACCGCGATCGGGATGGCCGACGACCTCGGCAAGGGAATCATCGATCGGTTCCGCTCCCTGCCGATGGCGCGATCCGCCGTCCTGACCGGTCGGACGCTCTCCGATGTCGTCTACAACGGCGGCATCCTGATCGTCCTGATGCTCAGCGGCCTCCTAGTCGGCTGGACGATCCGGACGGGAATTCCCGCCCTGTTCGCCGGAGTCGGGCTTCTCCTCCTGTTCGCCTTCGCGATGTCGTGGCTCGGCGTCTGGCTGGGGCTGTCCGTGCCCACCGTCGAGGTCGCCCAGCAGGTCGGCTTCACTGTCCTCTTCCCGATCACCTTCATCTCGAACGTGTTCGTGGCGACGTCGACCCTCCCGTCGTGGCTCCAGCCCGTCGCGGAATGGAACCCGACCAGTACGCTGACCGCGTCACTTCGCCAGCTGTGGGGGAACCCCAATCCCGTGATCTCGAACAGCATTCCGTCGCAATACCCGGTCCTCGTGACCCTCGCCTGGGTCGTCATCGTCGTGGGCGTCTTCGGTACGCTCGGCGTTCGCCGCTACCGCTCGATGAGCCGCTGACCATGGACGACGAGCAGCGCCCTGCCCTGCGCCGGTCGCGGCGTGCGCCGGCCGCGGGTTCGCGAGCCGCCGACGCCGAGGCGGCGGGCCCGGCCCCCGACGGACCGATCGTCCCGGCCAACCAGGCCGAACCCGGGCCGGCGAACGCCCGCTGGCGGGCACTCCTGGCCGAGGGCGGGCCGATCCTCGCGGACGGGGCCATGGGGACGATGCTCTTCGCCTCGGGTCTCCAGTTCGGCGACCCACCCGAGGCCTGGAACGTCAGCAACCCCGAGGTCGTCCGGCGGGTCCATCGCGGCTATCTCGACGCCGGGTCGAGGATCGTGATGACGAACACGTTCGGCGGCAACCGGCTGCGGCTGCGGCTGCACGGGCTCGACAAGCGGGTGTCCGAGCTGAACCGGACGGCGGCGATCCTCCTCCGGGCCGAGGTCGACGCCGCCGGCGGGCGGGCGCTCGTCGCGGGCGACATCGGGCCGACCGGCGAGATCATGGCGCCGCTCGGGACCCTGGCCGAGGACGAGGCCGTCGACGTCTTCCACGAGCAGGCCGCGGCGCTGATCGCGGGCGGCGTGGACGTGATCTGGATCGAGACGATGTCGCACCTGTCCGAGATCGGGGCGGCCATCCGCGGGGCGCGGCGGGCGTCGGCGGGGATCCCGATCATCGCAACGATGACGTTCGATACCCGCGGCTACACGATGATGGGTGTCTCGCCCGAGCAGGCGGCGCGGTCGCTGCTCGAGGCGGGCGCCGACGCGATCGGCGGCAACTGCGGCAACGGCCCTGACGAGCTGTTGCCGGTCATCGAGAAGATGGCAGCGGTTGCGCCCGACGCGGTTCTCGTCGCCAAGTCGAACGCCGGGATGCCGGAGCTGATCGACCTGCGTGCCGTCTATCGGGCGGATCCGCCGACGATGGCGGCTGCCGGGCTCGGGTTCCGCGCGGCCGGGGCGCGGATCATCGGGGCGTGCTGTGGGTCGTCGCCGGCGCACCTCGCCGCCATGGGGGTTGCGCTGGGCGTGCCGCACCCGGGCTGAAGGCCAAGCCCGGCCGGACGTTGTACGCAAGGCGAGCAACCTGACGGTCGGACCGAGTCCGTGGCCCGACTCGTCTGTCACTTGTGCTTGCCGGGGTCAGTCGGACCCCCCGCGGCCGATCCGGCGGTCGGCTCGCACCTCTGCCGCACCAGCCGGCCGCCCCGGGCCGATCGCCCTGGGCCGATCGCGCGGTCCGGTTGCCCTTCCGACGCACAATCGGATGGGCACGCGGATCGGCTCAGTGCGCCAGGTCGCCCTCGGGCAGGCGTTCGCCCGCTTCGACCCGCGTCATCAGCCGGTTCTCGGCCGGGGTCAGCGGGCAGGAGAACTGCGGGGCGTAGACGCATGAGGGGTGGTAGGCGAGGTTGAAGTCGATCGCGTACGTCCCATCGTCGTCCGGCTCGAGGTCGAGATAGCGACCGGCGCCGTACGTCTCGGTGCCGCTCGTCACGTCGAGGAAGGGCAGAAACAAGGATTCCGGCCGTCCGTCGTTGAGGACGTAGGCGGTCAGTTGCCACGGCGCGCCGGCGAGATCGAAGCGGAAGACGCCCGCGCGATGGGCCGGGCGGAGCCGTCCGTCCGAGGTCGGGATCTCGAAGCGCGAAGGCTCGTCGCCGACGTAGGGCTCGAGCGTCAGCCCTTCGAAGACGAGAGCCTCGTCGACCGGGTAGTACGGCAGACCGCTGAACCCGTCGCGCTCGGCGAGCGGGATCGGGCTGCCCGGCGCCGACTTGAAAAACGCGTCCTTCTCGGCGCGATAGCCCAGGATCGCCGACCGGTAGTCGTGCGGACCCTCATGATGGTGGTGCTCGTGGTCGTGCTCGGCGTGCTCGTCGTGGTCGTGCTCGGTCGTCATCGTGCTCCTGTTGCGATGGCGGAGAGGGTGGGATTCGAACCCACGGACCTTTCGGTCAACGGTTTTCAAGACCGTCGCAATCGACCGCTCTGCCACCTCTCCGATTGGCATCTTACGGGCAGCCCGCTCGACTCGCGGCTAGGGGAGGTCGTGGACGAGCCAGAGGTTCTCGTCGAAGTCGACGCCTTCGTCCCCGTTCGGGCCGCTCCGCGTACGAGACGATCGAATGGCCGGCCGGGACCACGAGGCCGTGCCGGCGGAGGACCGCCTCGACGGTCGGGGCCGCCTGGTCCACGTCAGTCGTGCGGGCCGATCGCGTCCCGGCCGAGATAGGGCCGCAGGACGTCCGGGACCTCGACCGAGCCGTCGGGCCGCTGGTACGTCTCGAGAAGGGCGGCGACGACCCGCGGCAGCGCCAGGCCCGAACCGTTGAGCGTGTGGACGAGCTCCGGCTTCGCGGCCGGCTCGGGCCGCCAGCGGATCGCCATCCGGCGCGCCTGGTAATCCCGGAAATTCGAGCAGGAGCTGACCTCGAGCCACTTTTCGACCCCGGGTGCCCAGACCTCGAGGTCGTACTTCTTCGCCTGGGTGAACCCCATGTCGCGCGTGGCCATCAGCAGGACCCGATACGCGAGCCCGAGCCGCTGGAGGAGGATCTCGACGCGCTCGGTCAGCCATTCAAGGGCGGCCGGCGAGTCCGCCGGCTTCTCGAAGAAGACCATCTCGACCTTGTCGAACTGGTGGACCCGGAGGATCCCGCGCGTGTCCTTGCCCGCGGCGCCGGCCTCGCGCCGGAAGCACGGCGAGTAGGCGGCATAGCGGATTGGCAGCTGGTCGGCCTCGAGGATCTCGTCGCGGTGCAGGTTGGTCACGGGGACCTCGGCCGTCGGGACCAGGTAGAGCTCGTCGCGGCTGACGACGTACATCTGGTCTTCCTTGTCCGGGATCTGGCCGGTGCCGATCGCGGACGCGGTGTTGACGACGGCCGGTGGCCAGATCTCGGTCAGCCCGTTCTCGCGGGTGTGGACATCGAGGAAGAAGTTGATCAGCGCGCGCTGGAGTGCCGAGCCCGCGCCTTTGTAGACGGGGAAGCCGGAACCCGCGATCTTGGCGCCGCGCGGGTTGTCGATGATGTCGAGCTCCGTCGCGATCTCCCAGTGCGGCCGGCGCCGCCAGATCGCGCCACCGACGGGCGCATCGGCACCGACCTCACCCACGACGGGCTGCTCGACCGGCAGGAGCTCGCCCCAGGTCCGGACCGTGACGTTGGACTCCTCGCCACCAACCGGCACGTCCGGGTCCGCGGGGTTCGGGATGCGGAGAAGGAGCTGCTCGACCTCCGCCTCGACGGTCGCGAGCTCGGCGTCGATCGCCTCGATCGTTCGGCCGGCCTCGACCGACGCGGCCTTGAGCGCCGCGACCTCCGGACCGTCGGGCTTGGCGCCGCCCTTGATCGCCTCGCCGACCTGCCTGCTCGTCGCGTTCCGCTCGGCCTTGAGGGCGTCGCCCTCGCCGAGCAGGGTCCGTCGCCGGGTGTCGAGCTCGAGCGCGCGGTCGACGGTCGCCGGATCCTCGCCCTTGTCGACGGCACCTCGACGAACGGCGTCCGCATCCTCGCGGAGCCGCTGCAGCCCGACGCTCATGCGGCCATCGGCGGCGGGGCCGCCGCGCGGAGTCGGTCGGCCACGAATGTCGGGTCGAGCGACGCGAGCAGCCAGCCCGCGCGCGGCCCATTCGTCCGGCCGAGGAACGCGGCATAGAGCGCTGCGAATGCCCGGCCATTCGGCAGCCCGACCTCGCCGGCGATCGAGAAGATCAGGTTCTGCCACGCCTCTCCCGACTCGGGCAGGGCGTCGGCCGACAGAGCGGCATCGGCAAGGGCACCGAGATAGCGCCGCTGGTCGTCCTCGAGGGCGCCGACCGCGTCCGTCGGGAGCTCGTCGCGGACGGCGACGACAGCCCGCTCCGGCGCGTAGGCCTCGAGCCACGCCCGAGCCGCCGTTACTCGCTCGCCGAGGATCGCGTCCTCGCGCGTCGAGAGCTCGCCGCCTTTCTCGGCTTCGACCCGGGCCCGGACATCGACGTTCGGAATCTGGGCAAGGAGGGCCAGATGCGAGAAGGCGGGCCGGAATGCGGCGGCGTCGGCGGCGACGTTCGCCGCGGGATCGAGCAGTGAGTAGCCGAACGTGGCCGCGTGGCCCGGGGCGATCTCGCCGCGAACCTCCTTGCCCGCCGTGGCCGCCGCGAACTTGTCGAACTCGTCGAAGAGCCGCGGGATCGCGTCGGTCCCCTCGGGTTCGAACTCGATGACCTGGTTCGGGCGTGGTCGGATGAAGAGGAAGCGGAGCTGCTCGGGGGGAACGACATCGGCGATCTCGTGGGCCGCGGCGCCGCGACCCTTGGACGTCGACATCTTCTTGCCGCCGATGTTCAGGAACTCGTATGCCACGTTGAGCGGCGGCTCGCGCCCGAAGATCTCGCGGGCGATTGCGTCGGCCCGGTCGCGCGATCCGCCTGCGGTCGAGAGATCCTTGCCGCAGGGCTCGATCGTCACCCCGAACAGCGACCACTGGGCCGCCCACTCGAGGTTCCAGCCGAGCTTGCCGTTGCCGCCGAAGGGCGAGATCCAACCCGAGGTGCCGCAGCCGCGTGCCCATGTGACGAGTCGTTCGCGGCACTCGAAGAAGACGCGCTCGCCGTCCCACTTCGTCACGATCGTCGTGCCGATCTTCCCGCAGTTCGGGCAGACGACCTGGATCGGATGCCAGTCGTCGGGGTGCTGGACATGGGCAACTCGCCGGTAGATCTCGCGGACGTCGGCCGCCCGGTCGAGGGCGGTCCGGATGAAGCCGTCCATCTCGCCGGTCGGGTAGATGTCGCTCATCCAGTAGTAGCGATCCGGATGGATGCCGAGACCCGCGAACAGGTCGATGAACACCTGCGCGTGATGGCGTGCGTACGAGGCGTGCCCGTCATCCGCCTGATCCGGAACGTGCGCGAGCGGCCGACCCATCTCGTGGTCGACGGCGTCGGGCGTCAGCAGGGCCTGGGCGTCCATCGGGTCCATGTCATCGATGCCGTAGAGGAGCGTCGTCTCGAGGCCGCGGGCCCGCAGCGCGCGGGTGATGACGTCGAGGATCACGGGACCGCGGAGCGAACCGACGTGGACCGTCCCCGACGGCGTCTTGGAGTCGTTGACGACCTGCGGTCCCGAAACGCTGGCGGCGAGCTCATCGGCCCAGTCCACGGAACGTTGCCTCCCTCGGGCGGTCGGCCCGACGGGGCCGCGAGGCCCGATGCGCGCCTCAGCTGATGCTGACCACCTTGTAAGTGAAGTCCCCGGCCGGGACCTTGACGACGACCTTCTCGCCCTTCTTCTTGCCGAGGAGGGCTCGCCCGACGGGGCTCTCGTTGCTGATCCGGCCCTCCGTCGGCCGGGCCTCGGTCGAGCCGACGATCGTGAACGACTCCTCGCCGTCATCGCTGGCGACCTTGACGGTCGAGCCGATCTGGACGTGATCGGTCGAGTGGTTCTCGTCGATGATCGTGGCGTTCTTGATCAGCGCCTGGAGCGTCTGGATCCGGCCCTCGACGAACGCCTGCTCGTTCTTCGCGTCCTCGTACTCGGCGTTCTCGCTGAGGTCGCCGTGCTCCTTGGCGTCGTGGATCCGCTGGGCGACCTCGGGCCGCTTGACGGACGTCATCTCCTCGAGCTCGGTGCGGAGCTTGTCGAGGCCATCCTTGGAGAGATACGTCGGCTTGGTGTTCATCGGGTCGGGCGCCCCCAGATCTGGGTCGACGGGGCCGATCGGCCGCGTCCGCGGGGTTCAGATAAAGGAAAGAACTCCAGGCTGCGCACTGCTCGTCGCGCCTGAAGTTCGACCGGCCGAAAGGGTAGCGCGGGGGTCGATCCATGTCAAAAGGCCGGGCCGGACAACGCATGAGACTGGGTCGCGGCGGGCCCGGGCGACAGGCGTCAGCCCGCGTACTCGCGAACGCGCGCCGTCGCCCGGCGGAGTGCCGTCCGATCGGGGCAGGCGACGAAGACCGTGTCGTCGCCGGCGATCGAGCCCGCCACCTCGGGCCAGCGAGCGCGATCGAGGGCCGCGGCGATCGCGTGGGCGGACCCCGGCAACGTCCGGATCACGAGCAGCAACCCGGCCTCGCGGATCTCGATCGGCAGGTCGTGAAGCAGCGCCCTCAGGCGATCCTCGCCGGACGTCTCGGCCTCGACGAGCCGCTTCGGCAGGGCGTAGGCCTGCGTCCCGTCATGGGCGGCCTTGACCAGGCCGAGCTCGGCGACGTCGCGCGACATCGTCGCCTGCGTGGTCCGGAAGCCGCGCTCGCGAAGGGCGGTTGCCAGCTCCTGCTGAGTCCGGATCGGGCGTGTCGAGATCAGGTCGCGGATCGCGCGGTGGCGAAGCTGCTTCATCACCTCCATGGGGCGGGAGAGTATCGCGTCGGCCGGCCGGGCGAGGGTTCCGACCGGAGGAATCGGATCAGCCGACGTTTAGCCAGACGATCAGGACGATCGCCGCGAGGACCAGCCGGTACGCGACGAAGACGTCCGTCGATCTCGTCCGCAGGAACCGCAGGAGGACGCCGATCGCGAGCATGCCGAAGACGAACGATGCGAGGAGGCCGGCCGCCATCGGGCCGGCCTGGATCGCGATGCCCTCTCCTCGGACCGCCTTGAGGCCCTCGTATGCAGCGGCCGCGGCGGTGATCGGCGTCGCCATGAGGAAGCTGAAGCGAGCCGCCTCGTCGCGCTGGAGACCGGCGAACAACCCGGCCGAGATCGAGATGCCGGAGCGGCTGATCCCGGGGATCAGGGCGAGGGCCTGAGCGCCGCCGATCGCGAGCGCCTGGGGGACCGAAAGATCGAGGGCCACTCGACGCCGCGAACCCGTCCGTTCGGCCAGCCAGAGGATCACCGCGCCGATCACCAGCGTGACGGCGACGGGACCGGCCTTCCGGATGGAGTCCTCGAGGTCGTGCAGCAGGAACCCGAGGACGAGGGCAGGTGCGGTCGCGACCGCGAGGAGGACGGCCAGCCGGCGATCCGGGTCGCCCGCCAGCGAGCGGTGACGGACGGCCGCGAAGAACGCCGGCACGAGCCGCAGCCAGTCCGCTCGGAAGTAGACGAGCAGGGCGATCAGCGTTCCGACGTGGAGCATGACGCTGAACTCGAGCGACGTGATGAACGGGTCCGTCATCCCCGGCAGGTACGGCCCGAGCAGGTACGGAACGATGATCAGATGCCCGCTCGACGAGACGGGCAGGAACTCGGTCAGCCCCTGGACGATGCCCAAGATCACGGCGGCGACGAGCGTATCCATCGGAATCCGTTCGACTGGTCCGGGCAGGGCGGGCCCGGTGAGGGAAGCGACGACGGGCGACGCCGGTGACGGGTCGCGGACCCGGCCGGCGTCGACCGGCGGCGGTTAGCGGATGAACAGCGGCGCGAGGACCAGCGTGATCGTCGCGAGGAGCTTGACGAGGACGTGAAGCGACGGGCCGGCGGTGTCCTTGAACGGATCGCCGACGGTGTCGCCGACGACGGCCGCCGCGTGGGCATCGGTCTTCTTGCCGAGCACGTTGCCGGCCGCGTCGAGTAGATGCCCGGACTCGATGTACTTCTTGGCGTTGTCCCAGGCCCCGCCGCCGTTGTTGAGGACGGTCGCAAGCAGGACGCCGGCGATCGTGCCGACCATCAGCATCCCGGCCACCGCCTCGGCGCCGAGGAGGAGCCCGACGATGATCGGGGTGGCGACCGCGACGACACCCGGCAGGATCATCTCCCGGAGCGCGGCCCGGGTCGTGATGTCGACGACGCGGGCGTAGTCCGGTCGCTGGGTGTAGTCCATGATCCCGGGCATTTCCCGGAACTGGCGACGGACCTCGACGATGATCGCCTGGGCCGTTGTGCCGACCGCCCGGATCGCGAGTGACGAGAAGAAGTACACGAGCATCGCGCCCATCAGGCCGGCGATGAACACGCTGACGTTGGCAAGGTTGACCGAGGTGAGGAGGGCCTCACCGCGATTGGTGTGGATCAGGTTGACCTTGTCGATGTAGGCGCTGAACAGGAGAAAGGCCGCCAGCGACGCCGAGGCGATCGCGTAGCCCTTCGTCAGCGCCTTTGTCGTGTTGCCGACGGCGTCGAGCCGGTCGGTGATCTCGCGGGCGCCCGCCTCGGCCCGGCTGAACTCGGCGATGCCGCCGGCGTTGTCCGTGATGGGGCCGAAGGTGTCCATCGCGAGGATGTACGCGGTCGTCATCAGCATGCCCATCGTCGCGACCGCGGTGCCGAAGATGCCGCCGACGTCCTTGCCATCGGCATTCACGATGTGCGCCTCCGAGCCGAGCCAGTGGCTGGCGAAGAGGGCGATGCCGATCGTGATCGCGGTCACGAAGGTCGTCTCGAAGCCGACCGCGACGCCGGAGATGATGTTCGTCGCCGGACCGGTTCGGGACGCCTCCGCGATCTCGCGAACCGGGCGGAACGTGCCGGCGGTGTAGTACTGGGTGATGTAGACGAAGGCGACGCTGGTCGCGAGGCCGACGACGCCGGCTCCGAAGAAGTAGAGCCAGACCGGCAGCCCGGACGGGGCGTTGCCGTTCGTCACGAGCATCACGTTCGTGACGAGGAGCAGCGCCGCCGCCGACAGGATCGTCGTGACCCAGTAGCCGCGGTTCAGCATGTTCATCGGGTTCTCGTCCTCGCGACCGCGGACGAAGAAGATCGCGACGATCGTCGACAGGAGCCCGAAGGCGCGGACGACGAGCGGGAAGAAGATCCAGGCCGTCGGGTTGGGCCAGTTCTGGGTCAGGGCGATCGCGTAGACGCCGACGCCGAGGATCATCGCCCCGATGTTCTCGGCCGCAGTCGACTCGAACAGATCGGCGCCACGGCCGGCGCAGTCGCCGACGTTGTCGCCGACGAGGTCGGCGATGACGCCGGCATTGCGCGGGTCGTCCTCCGGGATCCCCTTCTCGACCTTGCCGACGAGGTCCGAGCCGACATCGGCGGCTTTCGTGTAGATCCCGCCGCCGAGCTGGGCAAACAGGGCGACGAACGAGGCGCCAAAGCCGAACCCGACGATCAGGAACGGGGCGTCGTGGGTGGCCTGACCGCCGCCGAGCCCGCCGAACAGGCTGAAGATGCCGTAGACACCGAGGAGCGACAGGGCGACGACGAGGAAGCCCGACACCGCTCCGCCGCGCATCGCGACCTGGACGGCCTCGACGAGGCTCCGTCGTGCCGCGGCCGCCGTTCGGACGTTCGACTTGACGCTGATGAACATGCCGATGATCCCCGACGCCATCGAGCAGGCCGCCCCCACGAGGAAGGCGATTCCCGTTCGCCAGCCGAGATCGAGTCCGAACGTTTTCGTATCCGCGACCTTCTCCGTCTCGAAGATCGAGATGACCCCTGCGATGACGAACGCCCCGACGACGGCGAGGGTGCCGATCGTCGTGTACTGGCGGCGAATGAAGGCGACGGCTCCCTCGAAGATCGTCCCGGCGACGTCTTCCATCTCCTTGGTCCCGGTGTCGCGGGACAGGACGTCGCGGGCCAGGTAAAGGGCGAACAACACCGCGATGACGCCGGCGGGCAGGATGATCAACTGAAGCCAGTCGGCTGGGGTCATCAGGGTCTGCGGTCCTCCACTCTCTCTGGGGCTCCGGTCGCGGATCGCGCAGCGGAACCAGCGCGTCGTCCGGGGATCGGGGCAGCCCGCCAGCGATGTCGGCAGGTGGGCCGCGGGGAGTGTAGCAAAGGGACGAGCACGGCCGCCAGACGAGGACACGTGGTGGGCTGGCGGGCGATCGATCGCACTCCGCGATCAGCTCGGGCGAACGCGGACGATGATGGCTCGCGAGCCGCGGCGATGGGATGCGGCTCGGCACCCTATGCTTCACCGCTGTGACGACCCCACCGGAGCCGGCTCCGACTCCGATCAATCGCCGAGCCCTCGGCTGCCTGCTCGAGATCGTCGAGACGCTCGTCCTGACGCTGATTCTGTTCTGGGTCATCCAGTCGTTCGTGGCCCAGCCGTTCCAGGTCCAGCAGCGGTCGATGCAGAACACGATCCAGGACCGCCAGTACGTGCTCGTCGACAGGCTGACGCCGCGCTTCGACGGCTACCACCGCGGCGACATCATCGTGTTCACGCCGCCGACCGAGGTCTCGGAAACGCGCAACCGCGAGCCGTTCATCAAGCGGGTGATCGGCGTCGCCGGCGACACGGTCGAGCTCCGCGACGGGAACGTGTTCGTCAACGGCGTCGCCCTCGTCGAGCCGTATCTGTACGCGGTCAACGGCATCGCCGAGCCGACCCAACCCGAGAACGGCCAGTCCTCGTGGACGGTGGGTGCCGGCCAGCTCCTGGTCATGGGCGACCACCGTGCCCAGTCGTCCGATTCGCGGGAGTTCGGGCTGATCGACGTCAGCTCGGTCATCGGCCGGGCGTGGCTCCGCTATTGGCCCCTCGACGACCTGAGCGTGCTCCCCACGGCCAGCCATCCGGAGCTCGTCAGCCCCAGCCCGGGCGAGGGCGCTCCCAGCGCCTCGCCGAAGGCATCGCCCAAGGCGTCACCAAAGGCACCGCCGAAAGCCACCCCGAGACCGACGCGCACCTCGAAGCCCTGACCCGCGGCCCCCTCGATGGGAGCGCGGTGAACCCCGCCGGTTGCCCCCGGGTCCATCCCGGCTTACGACCTATACTGCCGGACTTGTGACCACCCTGACCCCGATCTCGTGACCCGGAAGCCAGCGATCGGATGCCTCCTGGAGATCGCCGAGACCCTGGTCCTGACCCTGATCATCTTCTGGGTCATCCAGACCTTCGTTGCCCAGCCATTCCGCGTCCAACAGAAGTCGATGGAACGCAGCCTCGAACAGGACCAGTACGTCCTCGTCGACAAGCTGACGCCGCGGTTCGACACGTACAAGCACGGCGACATCGTCGTCTTCAATCCACCCAGCACCTGGGTACCCTCCGGTGGTGAGCCCTATATCAAGCGGGTGATCGGGGTGGGCGGCGACACGGTCCACATCGAGGACGGCGCGGTGTTCGTCAACGGCACGAAGCTGGTCGAGCCCTACGTCTACAAGCAGGACGACGGCCAGCCGCAGCCGACGGACACGTTCGGCGACGTCGACACGTGGGTCGTCCCGAGCGGGCAGCTGCTCCTGATGGGCGATCATCGTGGCAACTCGGCCGACTCACGCGAGTTCGGACCGGTCGACGTCAGTGCCGTCATCGGGCGGGCATGGCTCCGCTATTGGCCGATCGACACGTTCGAGATCATCCCGACGCCGTCCCACCCGGAGCTCGCGACCTCCGCGCCATGAGCGACCGCGACCGGCGGCGTGTGGCATGAACCCGGCCCTCGCCGCGGTCGCCGCGGTCACGATCAGCGGCGCGGTCCTGGCCGTGTCGGCTCGGGACGTCCGGGCGACGGTGCTCGGCCTCCTCGTCGTCCTGCTCGGCTCGCCGCTGATCGCCGACCCGTGGCCCGATCCCGTGTCGATCCTGGCCCGGATCGCCGCGACCCTGCTCGCGGTCCGGCTGATCGCGATCGGCCTCCGCGGCGAGGTCGTCACGAGTGGGTCCCGCCTCGGCTGGCCGGCCGAGGCGCTCTTTGCGTCGGCCGGCGCAGTGATCGGATTCGGGAGTCACGGCCTCGGGGCGGCCGGACTCGGACCGGCCGAGGCGCAGGCTGCCGGATTCGCCCTGATCGTGCTGGCCGCCGCTCCCCTGGTCACCGGCCGCGACGTCGTTCGACTCGCCGTCGGCGCGCTCCTGCTCCTCGTCGCCGCCTCGGCGATCCGGGCCGGGCTCGATCCGCCCCCGAGCCAGGCCGAGCAGCTCGTGGATGCGATCCTGACGATCGCGATCGGCGGGGCGATCGCGGTGATCGCGACGGCGGCCCGGGCCGCGGGAGGCCTCGACACGATCAACGCCGGCGGACCGGGCGATCGGGCGCCTCGTCTTCCGGACGCGCACCGTCCGCCGCCAGACGCGCACCGTCCGCCGCCGGATGAGCACCACCGTCCGCCGCCGGATCGGCCGACGCCGGTGGCTGCCCCGAATCGCACTCCGCGACGAGCACCGAAGGGCCCATCGCCGGCGCCGGCGAAGCGCCCGCCCGAGGACGCCCCGTGACGGTCCTGCCGTTCCTGATCGTCGCGGCGGTCGCCGGGACCGCGTCGCTGCTCGTTCGCGCGCATCGCGGCTGGTCAACCACGTTCGCGGTCGCAGGGCTCGGGCTGATGATCGCGAGCGCGGCGTCGATCGGCCCCTCCGCCGGGATCCGGATCGGCGGCGCCATCCTCGCTCCTTCGGACTGGCTGCGCCTCTACGCGGTACTGGGCAGCATCGTCGGCCTCCTGCTCGTCGCGGTCGACGGATCGGCAGTCCACGAGCCGGACGTGCCCGGGATCGTCGTCCTGGGACTCGGCGCGGCGGTCCTCGCCCTGGCCCTGCCCGACCCAGGGATCGCCGTCGTCGCGGCCACGGCCGGTGGGTTGGCGGGAATCCTGGTCGCGGCCCCGGTCGGGGCGGCGGCACGGGCGGCCTTCGTCGGCGTCCGCGAGCTCCGCGCGCTCGCCATTGCGGGCGCGCTGGCGATCGCTGCGACGGCCTGGCTCGCCCGACCGCTGGGCGACCTGAGCGCGGTGCCGGCCGTCTTCGGGCTCGCCTACCTGGCGTTCGCGATCGCCGTCGCGATCCGGTTCGGCGCCATCCCGTTCCACCTCTGGGCTGCGCGCGTCGCGGATGCGGCCCCCGGGGTCGCGTTGCCCCTGCTGATGGCGTGGGGCCCGGCCGCGTTCGCCGCGGTTGCGCTCGTCTGGATCGACCAATCGGTCGCGCCACTCGCCCTGCCTCTCGGCAACGAGCGCTCGCTGACTGCCGCGATCGGAGCTGTCAGCGTGGTCCTCGGGATCGTCGCCGCACTGATCCAGGACGACCTCGAGCACGTCGTCGGTTACACGATCACCGCCGACGCCGGCTTCGTCGTCCTGGGCCTGGCCGCCTTCGACACGGCGGTCTGGGAGCCCAGCCGGACCTGGATCCTCGTCTTCGTCGTCGGCCGCAGCGCCTTTGCCGCATGGGCCGTCGCGATCCATGGCGGATTCGGCAGCCGACGATTGCCGGAGCTTGCCGGTTGGGCTCGACGGGCGCCGGTTCTCGGGCTCGCCCTCGTGGTGATCGCGGCCGTGGCGATCGGCTGGCCCGGGCTCATCGCCTGGCAGGCCCGGACGGCCCTCGCCCATCTTGCCCTGCCCGGCGCGCTTGCCGTCGTCGTCGCCGCTGCGCCGCTCGCGTCGGCAGCGATCTACGCGCGGATCCTGTGGATCGGACTCCGAGCGAGGGGGTCGGCGGTCCGCAACGGGCGCGGCGAGCGACCCGGTTGGCCGAGCCCGTGGCCACGTCGGCCGATGGTCGGCCTGGGCAGGACCGAACGGCTCCTGGAGCGCTCGGCGCACGCCTTCGGCGGCCTGCTCGACATCCTCTGGACGCTGCCGGCCGCCGCGCGGCTCAACCGGATGCCGCTCGCGTCGATTGCGGTGCTGGCGCTTGCCGGTCTCGCGTTCACGGTGGGCAGCGGCGGGCTTGGCGTCCCGGAGGCGGCGCGGGCCGTCCCGCTGATCGGTGAGCTCGGGCCGGTCGCCCAGCCGACGCCGTCGTCGACCCCGTCGTCGACCCCGTCGGGCTCGATCGGCCCGGAGACCACGCCGGCGATCACCTTCGAGCCGATCGGCCCGTCGCCGTCGCTGTCGCCCTCTCCGTCACCCAGCGGCTGAGCCGGCCGCGCGATTGAGTCGCTCCGGCTGTCGGCGATCGCGTGCCGCCGGCCCGTCGTCGCTGCTAGTCGCCTGGAGCGAGGACCCAGCGGTCGATCTCTCGGTCGTACTCGTGCAGCTCGACTGCCTCGAACCAGAGCCCGATCTCCGCGGTGGCATTCTCCGCGCTGTCCGACGCGTGTACGAGGTTCTGCGCGGTCTCGAGGGCGAAGTCGCCGCGGATCGAGCCCGGGGCCGCCTCGTGCGGGCGGGTCGCCCCGTTCATCGCGCGCACGACGGCAATGGCATTCGGGCCCTCGAGGACCGCGGCCACGAGCGGACCGCTGGTGATGAAGTCGACGAGCCCGCGAAAGAACGGCTTCTCACGATGGACCGCGTAGTGTCGCTCGGCGAGGTCGACGGAGACGTTGATCAGCTTGAGGGCGATGAGCTTCAGCCCTCGATCCTCGTACCGGGCGAGGATCCGCCCGGTCAGCAGGCGCTGGACGCCATCGGGCTTGATCAGGACGAGGGTACGTTCGTTCACGAGTCCTCCTGGGCGGGGGCGGTTGGTCCGTCGGGGACATCCTGGTCGGTCGACGAGAGCTGCTCGGCGCCGGCCGCGTCGTCGGGAAAGAGCCCGTTCTCGGGGAGCTGTCCGTCGTCGGCGTGCGGTCCGTCGTCGGCGAGCGGCTCGTGGTCGACGAGTGGCGCGCCGGCCCCTGGCGCATGAGCGCCGCGACTCGTTCCAGCCACGCCACCGGCGGCGACGGCGTGATCGCGCATCGCCTCGACCTCCCGGCCGACGATCCGCTGCGCGTCACCGCGCACGAGCGCCAGGATCGATTCGCTGCGTCCGGCGAGGAGGTCGAGGATGGCAGGCGCGAGTCCCGGCGAAGCCCGCAGGGCGAGGATCAGGCCCGTTGCCGCCTCCGCCGCTTGGCCCGCCTCGAGCGCGACGCGCGCCCGGTGGAACAGGGCAGCCGGATCGAGCGCCTCGTCGTCCGCCGGCACGGCGGCGGCGACGTCATCGCCCCACAGGCTCGGGCCGATCGCGTGGCCGGGCGACACCGCCGGCTCGAGTCGTTCGGTTGGATCACGCGCATCGCGCTCCTCATCCGCACCATCGGCGGCGAAGCGCTCGAACGCCCCCGGTCGAGCGATGCCGCGTTCCCAGATCGGGAGGGGGTGGACGGCGTGCGGCCCCGGGTGCAGGTCGTCGAACAGGACGCCGGCCGGCCCGATCGCGCCGCCCGGCTCGACCGGCCAGATCGCGCTCCGCTGCATGCCGGCGAAGACCGGATCGAGCGAGCCCTCGGCCCGCTCCATCGCGCGTCCCGCGAGCCGCCGCGCCTCGCCGGGACGGCCCAGGGCGATCTGGGCCTCGGCCGCGATGACGAGACCGAGGACGTCGTCCGGATGGCCCTCGAGCCACGCCGTGGCGGCTTCGCCGGCACCGATCGGGTCACCCGTCCGCCAGCGCGCCTCGGCAAGGTCGCGAATCCCGTCGTCGTCGAGGACACTGCGACCGGCGAGGGTCTCGAGCTCGGTTCGGGCCAGGCTCAACGAGCCGAGCAGGAGGTGGACCCGAGCAAGGACCAGGTCGGGGTCGCGGGGCGGACCTGACGGGGCGGGCACGACGGTCGCGTTGCCTCCGTCCGGCACCGGCGTCGAGGGCGGAGCGGTCATGCCGGCAGCCGCAGGCGGCGCTCGAGACCCCGCAGGTGACGGGCGGGGGCCACGACCGCGAGGCGCAGGCCCTCGTCGCGGAACAGCTCGCGAGCGAGTCGCTGGACCTCGCCCGAATCGACTTCAGCCACGGCGGCGAGGGCCTCGTCCAGGTCGAGGACCCGGTCGTGAAGGGCTTCCTGGCCGCCGATCCACGACGCGAGATGACGAGTCTCGTCCATCCGCAGCTCGAGACCGCCGGAGAGGTACGCTTTCGTCTTGGCCAGCTCCTCGGCCGATACCGGCTCGTCGCGGAGACGCGCGAGCTCGACCAGGACCGCGTCGAGCGCGGCCGGCAGGCGCTCCGGGTCCACTCCGGCCGAGACTTCGAGGGAGCCGGCATCGGCGTAGTCGACGAGCCCCGAGGACACGTCGTAGGCCAGGCCCTGTTCCTCGCGGACCGACAGGAACAGGCGGCTCGACATCCCGTCGCCGAGCACACCGTTGAGAACCGCCAGGATCCAGGCATCCGGGTGGTCGCGGCGTAGGGCCGGAACCCCGACGATCAGCTGGGCCTGGGTCGAGTCGCGACGGGCGCGCAGAAGCGCCCGCTCGCCGGCCGGGAGCTCGGGCGCGGCCGCGAACCCCGGGACGGCGCCGTTGCCCGTTCCGAATGCGCCGATGGCGAGCTCGACCGCCTCGCGATGGTCGACGTCCCCAGCCACCGCGATGACCGTATTGGCCGGCCGGTACATCGTCCGCCAGAAGCCGCGGATCGTGTCGGACGGGAGGGCCCGGATTCCGTCTTCGTCGCCGCAGATCTCGCGACCGAGCGGGCCGCTCCCGAACATGGCCTGCTGGAAGAGTGTCTGGGCATACTCCGCCGGGTCGTCGAGATAGGAGCGGATCTCCTCGACGATGACGGTCCGTTCGCCGTCGATCTCCTTCTCGTCGAGGTTGGGCCGGACGATCAGCTCGCCGAGGACATCCATCGCCCGCGTGGCCTCGCGCCGCGGGACACGGACCCAATAGACGGTCGATTCTCGATCGGTCGCCGCGTTGAACGACCCGCCGACGCCCTCGATCGCCTCGGAGATCGCCCGGGTCGACGGAAAGCGTTCCGTTCCCTTGAACGTGATGTGCTCCATGAAATGGGCGGCCCCGGCCTCCTCGGGCGTCTCGAGCCGCGAGCCGGCAAGGACGTAGGCCGCAATGGAGACCGAACGGGCGCCCGGCAACCTGGCGCTGATCACGCGCGGCCCTGCGGCCAGCGCGGTTCGTTCGAACATCTGGCCGATGGTACAGGAAGGACCTCCGCCGTCCGGACGGCGCCGGATCGGCCGGGACGCTTCCGCCGCGATCGGGCGCCGATTCGCGACGGACCGGTTGTTGCGATCGGCGGTCGGTGGACGTCCCGGACGGCTATCCTTCCGACCTGACCGTGCGGTACCGGGATTCCGCGTGGTTCGTCCGAGCAAGCGCGGACCGAAGGGGGTTCGTGCGATCCAGAGCGGGACGAGTGCCAGTGCGCTCGGCCGCGGCGGTGAGGAGGAGGATCCATGGCGAGCACACGGCTGCGGCTGGCGACTCTGTTCGCGGCGACGGTCATCGTCGTTGGCGCGTGCGGATCGACGCCGGGCGCAAGCGGCGGCACGGCCAACGATTGCGCCGCGGGATCGGCCAAGGGCGGCGGCGCACAGCTCCAGGTCCCGGACGTGGTGTCCGGCAAGTTCAACGTCGCAATGGTCCTCATCGGACCGCATGACGACGGCGGCTGGAGCCAGGCCCACTACGAAGG